>Ga0209239_1000056_pt1 | contig 65870 bp, 64 predicted proteins | sample GraSoi013_2_20cm_FD_185824 | JGI IMG/M metagenome (GOLD analysis project Ga0209239, IMG submission 185824) | Grasslands soil microbial communities from the Angelo Coastal Reserve, California, USA - Sample 10_02_2013_2_20cm (SPAdes) (version 2) | ecosystem: Environmental > Terrestrial > Soil >...
AGCGCGGAAAATTGTTTGGATTGCCCACGTCCATGGCATTCGAATACGTGGCCTTCGCCGCGCGCGGATGAAATTCTCCGGTGCGCAAGTATTCCGGCACGACGTCATTGGCATTTGTCGAAGCCACATATTTCGCTACCGGCAAGCCAATGCGTTTGGCGAAAATCCCTGCGGTGAGATTGCCAAAATTCCCGCTGGGCACCGAAACGATCAGCGGCACCGAAGCCACCGGCAACTGCCGGTAAGCCGCCACATGATAAAACATCTGCGGCAGCAGCCGGCCGATATTGATGGAATTCGCGGAAGTCAAAAACGCGCGCTTGTTCAGTTCGACGTCGGAAAACGCCTGCTTCACCAGCCGCTGGCAATCATCGAACGTGCCCCCCACTTCGAGCGCGGTGATGTTTTCGCCCAGCGTGGTGAACTGCTTCTCCTGCGCTTCGCTGATGCGTTTCGATGGATAGAGAATCACCACGCGGATTCCCGGCACGTTCAAGAAGCCATGCGCCACGGCGCTGCCGGTATCCCCAGACGTCGCCACCAGCACGGTAAGGGGCCGCGTTTCGCCGCGTACAAAATACGCCATCAGCCGCGCCATGAAGCGGGCGCCGAAATCCTTAAACGCCAGCGTCGGCCCGTGGAACAGTTCCAGGATGTGCAAGCCCGGTGAGAGCGAAACAAGCTTTATGGGAAAGTTGATCGCCTCGCTCACGATTTGCCATAGCAGTTCTTCTGGAACATCCGGCGTGGCAAACGGACGCACCACGCGGAAACAAACTTCCGTGAACGGCAGTCTGCGAAATTCCTCGAGCTCCTCCGGCGAATGGCGCGCAATCTCAACGGGCATGTATAGGCCGCCGTCGGGCGCAAGTCCGCGCAGCACGGCGCCGCGAAGCGAAGTCAGCGGGGCTTTGCGCGATGTGCTCCGATATCTCAACGAATCTTTCTCATCGCGGGCCTGTCGTTTTGTCTTGGATCATTTTCAGAAAGGAGGGTGCATCCAGAGAGCCATCGCGCAACGCCGCAACTTGCAGCGTGCAATGCGCAAGCGCTTCATAGCTTTGGCGCCGCGCCGCAATCAGCCCTGGATAACACCGCGCAACCGTCTCACGCGGTTTTTCGCCTGACTTAGGTTGAAACGCGCCGCGCCACAACACCGGCTTGGGATCGTTCAAATATCTTTCGATCAGGAGTTGCTGCTCTTCCGCGGAAGCTGCCAGATGCACAATCGTCATTTGCCGCCGCAAGCGCATCAGCAAATTGTTCCCGCTATAAATAACGCTTCCCGTGGTATCGAGCAGCATCGATTTGAGCGGCTGTTGCTCGAGTTCCGTCAAGATTTCATCCAGCGTATGAATCTCCTCCGCTAGGTATTCGGATTCCCGTTGAGCGTAAGTCGCGGCATCCGGCCAGCCCATCCACGCAGCAACGCCGTTGATGCCGGAGTACCCGCCGGCAGCAAGGCGCGACGCGAGCTTCTGCTCGATGCGGTCGTCGCAAGAAACAGCAGGACACCCATCGGCAGCTAACTTCTTTGTCCAGAAGGTCTTCCCGGCGCCGGACATGCCAATCAGCGCCAGTCGCAGCGGCTTTTCCCTGTTTGTTTCAGCGGCCATAGGTGAACTGCCTACGATAGCGTGATATCCGCAGCCACGGCAACATGCGTAGCGCCGCGGCACAGTTAAGCACCAATGCATTCCTGGAACCTGTCCTCCCGTACGGCTTGCGGCCCCTTGATGCAGGTGGTAGGTTTAGAAGACTCTTGCTGCTTTACGCAGCTTCGGTCCGGCGGTGATTCGGGAGTCCCGGGAGATTTTTTCGGTTCCCAGGTTCGAGGAAATTTTCGAAGGACATTTTCGGCGTGACTCTGCTTTTTTTCGGGGTCCACTCGAAACCCACGCTGTGTATTTTTTCGTGACGCGAGTTTAGTCCGGCTAGTGCAGTCAAATTGGGCCGGAGTGGGCTGAAAGCCCGGGAAAAAAGTACTCGCGCGCGGGGTTTTCGTGTCGTACTGGTTCCGCAACGACAATCGATTGCCGCAGGCGCGGCTGGCCATAGCATCCTACATCATCGTGGGAATGATAGGCGTGTTGCTGCTCGGCTTCTGGAAGCTCCAGGTCATCGATGCGGATAAGTACAGCTCGCTGGCCGAGCGCAACCGCGTGCGCTACATTCCGGTGATTGCGCCGCGCGGCCGCATGCTGGACCGCGAAGGCCGCGTGCTTGTGGACAATCGGCCGTCCTTCAGCGTGCTCCTCCTGCGCGATGACCTGGCGCAAGTGCAAAAACATCTGGCGGGCATCTCGGAAGGTCTGGGAATTCCCCTGGATGATTTGCATGATCAACTTAACAATGCGAAGAATCTCCCGAAGTTCCAGCCCATTATCATCAAGCCCGACGCTTCGCCCGCGGACGTCGCTTTCATCGAATCGCACCGTTCGGACATTCCCGTCCTGGAAATGATCCCCGTGCACCGCAGGCGTTATCTGCCTGGCGGATTTTTTGCTCATGCCGCGGGCTATGTCGGTGAAGTCAGCGAACAGCAGATCGAGGCAAGCAACGGCAGACTCCGCCCCGGCGACTTCGCGGGAAAGAGCGGTTTGGAGCGGCAATACAACGACCTGCTTCAAGGCACCGACGGCATGCGGCGCGTGGTCGTGAATAGTGTCGGCAAAGAAGTGGATCGCCTGGCCACGCAAGAAGCCATTTCCGGAAAGCAGATTTTGTTGACGATCGATTACGATTTGCAGCAAGTTGCCGAGCAAGCTTTGGGAGCGCGCCCGGGGGCCGCCGTCGCGCTGGACCCGCGCACCGGCGAAGTCCTGGCGATGGTGAGCCATCCGACCTTGGACCCAAATGATTTCGCCGTGCGCATCTCGGCAAACGATTGGAAGAGTCTCAACGAGGACCGGCAAAAACCGCTCCTCAATCGGGCGATTCAGGCGCAGCTTGCTCCGGGGTCGGTTTTTAAGATTGTGACCGCCACCGCCATGTTGGAGGACAAGAATCCTCCGGAAAGCTTCACGACATTTTGCCCCGGCTACGCTACTTTTTACGGCCGGCAGTTCAAGTGTTACATTTACGGGAAGGGCTCTCACGGTGTGGCCGGGCTACACAAAGCGGTCCTTGAATCTTGCGACATATTCTTCTACAACGTGGGAATGCGCTTGGGAATTGACCGCCTTTCGTACTACGGCAGCAAATTCGGGCTCGGACGCAAGACTGGAATCGATCTCCCAGAGGAGTTGGCAGGGCTGATGCCTTCCGCTGAATGGGTCGAGCGCGTCTATCATCGCAAATGGTATGCCGGTGAAACGATATCGGTGGCCATCGGTCAGGGCGCCGTCATCACCACTCCTCTTCAGCTCGCTCGCATGATCGGCGGAATCGCGAGTGGCGGTGTTTTCAAACAACCTCACCTCTTGAAGGACGCCCTGAACGTTGGTGAGGAACGGGTTGCGCTTTCCGAGGCGACTGTGGAAAAAATAACCGACGCAATGTACGGCGTTGTCAACGAAGAAGGTGGCACGGCGAGGAATGTCCGGCTGCCGGGAATCGAAGTAAGCGGAAAATCGGGAACTGCACAGGTGATCGGTTATGCAACCCGTGAGAAATTCGGGAAACAGAAAAAGTTCGAGGACAATGCTTGGTTTGTTGGCTACGCGCCGCGCCGCAACCCGGAAATTGTCGTGGCCGTGCTGGTCCAGGAAAGCGGAAAACACGGCGGCGAAGCAGCCGGTCCCGTGGTCAAGGAAGTCATCAAGGCCTACTACGACAAGAAGAACAAGAAGACGCAGGGTCAGGAAACGGCCGAATCCAAGCAGCCTGATCCACGGAATACGCCGGCTCGCGTGGCAGCGACTGCTCCACGGTCAGCCCTGAAGCCGGAGGAGAGCGCCGCAGTTGTGCCGGCGCGCGCCAGCGCGGAGCCACGGCGCTAGAGGACTCTAATGATTTTGTCTTATGAAGTTCAGACCCGAAACACTGGCGCTGACAGCACCTGGCTGGTTCTTGGCTTTCAACCTTCACGCTTGAACTTTCAACCTCCGCGATGAAAGACGCACCCGGAACCCGCGATTACGACTGGCTGCTCTTGGCCATCCTCGCCGCTATCTGTGCGCTTGGCGTGATCGAAATTTATTCCGCCACGCACGGCAGCACGCTATCGGGCATGCACATGAAGCAGGTGCGCTGGTTGGTAATCGGTTTCGTGCTGATGTTCGCGCTCTCGCGGTTGGACTATCACCTGATTCTGGATCAGGCCCCCGCCCTGTATCTGCTCGGCATCACTGCGCTGATTGCAGTTCTCCTTGTTGGGCATACTCGCTTCGGTGCCAAACGCTGGATCAACGTCCCGGGTATAGGAGAACTTCTTCAGGTGTCAGAATTGGTCAAATTGATTATAATCATAGTGTTGGCGCGCTTCTTTGCGGAAGTCCGCTCCGATCAGCTTGATCTGCGTGACCTGATCAAGGCAGGATTGTTGGTAGGTGTTCCGCTGGTTTTGATACTCAAGCAACCCGACTTGGGGACGGCCCTCGTGCTGATCCCCTTGCTTGTGGTTGGCGCATTTCTGGCGGGTTTGCAATGGCAACACGCGGCGGCGTTTTCGCTGGCAGGGATTTTGTTGGTGGGCGCAGTTTTCTATCCTCCCGTTAGCCGGCGAATCCTCAAGCCGTATCAGCGGGAACGAATTACTTCTTTCCTGCACCCTGAAGAGGACGCCAAAGGCTCCGGCTATCAGCTCTTGCAATCGAAGATTGCCGTGGGCTCGGGTGGCTTCTGGGGCAAAGGGTTCAGTAATGGCAGTCAGAATCAACTGGGCTACATCCCCGTCCGGTACTCGGATTTCATTATGTCGGCGTGGGCTGAAGAACAGGGGTTCAAGGGCGTGCTTTTGGCCCTCGGGTTGTATATGGCGCTTCTGTTGCGTTTAGTGCAGAATGCTCAACGCGCGAAAGATCGCGCGGGAATGTTTCTGGTCATGGGCGTGGCAGCGGCGCTTGGGTTCCATGTACTGGTAAACGTGGCAATGGTCATCGGGGCTATGCCGGTAACCGGCATTCCTTTGCCATTGATGAGTTACGGAGGTTCCGCCACGTTGTTCGTTTTCCTGGCGATTGGCCTGGTGATGAATGTCCGGCTTCGCCGCTTCGTCAACTGACCAAGCCGCCAGTACCGAGTGACGTCTCTGCTTCCGCGGAACGCACCGGAGAAGAATTGGATTTGTTGATCCCGGCTCGGCCGAGATCGCAAGTAAGAAGGATTTTTAGAGTGAGGACAGCATCGTCCGCCGATCGCCCGGCTCGTTTCCGGCGACGGACCAGCCTCGACAGACTGAGGAATCATCTTGTAACTGGCCCCGACCTAGTCGGGAGCTACGCCTCTGGCTTCGAACGCCAAGCCACTTCCCTACCAGTGTGGCCAACGTGCGTCCCGGCATTGCCGGGAGCGGCTCCGGTTTTTGGAAACTCCGACGGGCATACGCTCGCGGCGATGCTTCCTGGCAGTCCCGGCCAAGCCGGGGCTGCACAGAAGGGTGATTCCGGCTGCGCTGGAATTACGCATAAGGAGTTTTCATGTCGAAAGAATTGGTTATTTCCGCGGCCTCCCACGAACGGAGAGTCGCGATTCTTGAAGAAGGTCAGTTAGTCGAAATCTACATCGAGCGGGAAAAAGAGTTCGCTCTCGTCGGCAGCATCTACAAAGGAAAAGTTACCCGCGTTCTGCCAGGCATGCAGTCCGCTTTCGTGGACATCGGTCTGGATGGCGACGCTTTCCTGTATGTCAGCGATGTTTTTGAAAACCTCGAAGACTACGATCACGTGCACCCACACGAGCAGCCGCAAACTTCTGTGGCATCGCTGCCCCCGGCTATTGGTTCTCCCGTGGAAGTGCTTCCAGGCGAATCTCTGGCCCGGGCCAGCGAGCACCACGAAGAAACACACCACGACGAGTTCCATCAACACGAAGCACACACTGTAGATGAACAGCGCGCTTCCCACGAGGACGCTCCCGCCGCCGGGGACCAGAACTTGGAACATCACGACGCGCTTCCTTCTGCTCGCCCGGAAGAGCATCACGCCGAAGCGGCAGAGGAGCGCCAGCCGGACTCCAACGCCTCCGCGCCCCAGAATTTCGCGCCCCATTACAACCCAACACAAAACTATCCAGCCCGCGGTGGCAACGACCGTCCGGGACAGAGTTTTAGCCGGGGCGGGGATCGTGGCGGTGACCGAGGCGGGGATCGTGGCCGCGGCGGCCGTTGGGGACGTCGTGGCGGACGCCATCGCGGCGGAGGCCCACAGGGTGGTCCCGGCGGGCGCAATCTTCCTCCTTCGAAGTACGCGTCGCCACAAGGCGGTGGATACGATAATCGCGGCGGCGGACAGTCTCGCGGCTACGACAATCGGCGTGCGCGGCGTGCGGAGGTTCCGCGCAACTCCGCACCCTCCGTGACCCGTGCGCCCGAGGAAGAGATCCTTCTTCCCGGCGAATCTCTGGCAAAGTACCGCAACAAGCCCGCCGTCGCGCCTGCTCCTATTCCCGTTGTTGAGCATGAAGCAAGCGAAGAGCGTCCTGCTGTCGAAGAAATTGCACCACGCGCAACTTCCAATCTCCCTGCCGCTGCCGCGACCGGCGGCGTTCCTCGGCGGTTCTCTGGCGGATTGCCCCGTTGGCTTCTGGCAGATGTCGGCGCTGAAGTAGAAGCGGCGCCCTCAGGAGAAACTGCGGACTCCGTTGGGGAATCTCCTGCCGCGGGTGACTCTCTATCTGAACCTCTACAAGAGCCAGTTGTTAACCATGTGGAAGCACAACGGAATGACGTTGAACTGAACGAGGATCAAGTCGCCGCGCTCGCCTCCAGTTTCGTCGAAGCCAAGCAAGAAGAAACCTCGGACGCAGTGGAAGCTGACGCCATCGTCGGCGGCGCCGAATTCGACGAAGAAGAGGAAGAAGAGACAGAAGCCGAAGAAACCATCGTCACGGAAGTTTCGCAGCTCTCCGCGGAAGAAGCCGAGGAAGTCGAAGCCGGCCGCGCCGCAAGCCGCGCGGAATTTGCCGCTGACGTGGCTCAAGAGCATGCCGAACACGCCGCTGCTCACGGTTCACACGAGCATGGCGAACAGGAACATGTCGAACACGAATACGTCGAAGCGGAGCATGTTGAAGAGGAAGTGCTATCCGCGGCGGCTCACGGCGAATCCGTTGCGCAAACCCCTGCGGTCATCGAAGACGACGCAATTCTCCTCCCTGGCGAGACTCGGGCGCCGCGCATTGGTGGCTCCGCGGCTCCTCGCGAGGATTTCCCGCGTGATTCCGCCCGCATCGGCGGCAACCCACGTTCACGCTTCCAGCGGCCGTTCCGCAGCGGCGGACGCGACCGTGGTCGCAGCGGACGCCCGGACAGCCGTGGCGGACGTCCCGATCGCGGCGGACGCCCTGGCGGGCCGCGATTCGAACGCCGCGGGCCAGGTGGTCCGAGGCACAATCGTGGCTATCAAGGCGGCCATTCCGGCCCATCGCGCCGTCCCCAGCTCATTTCCGAAATGCTGAAGGCCGGCCAGGACGTGGTCATCCAGATCGCCAAGGAGCCACTCGGCAAGAAAGGCGCGCGCATCACCAGCCACGTCGCTTTGCCGGGCCGCTTCCTTGTCTATATGCCCACGGTTCACCACACGGGCGTTTCACGCAAGATTATCTCCGCGGAAAACCGCTCGCGTTTGCGCCGTCTGGTCAGCGAAGCTGGAAACGCCTATCCCGGCGGCTTTATCGTTCGAACTGCGGCCGGGGGGGCCACGGACGACGAGATCCGCACCGACATCGAGTTCCTCGGCAAGACCTGGAACGAAATCAAGGAGCGTAGCGAGCAGCGCAAGGCTCCCGCTCTGCTCCACCGCGACCTCAACCTCGTCGAGCGCATCCTCCGCGATTATGTCAGCGACGATTTCACCGGCATCTGGATTGACAACGAGGAGGAATACGGCAAGATTGTCGAGTTTGTCAGCCGCTTCCAGCCCAAGCTCGTCAACAAGGTCAAGCTCTACACCAAGGAAACGCCGATCTTCGAAGAGTTCGGCATCCAGCACGAGCTCGACAAAGCGCTGCGCGCCAAGGTCTGGCTCAAGTCCGGCGGCTACATCGTCATTAACCACACCGAAGCGCTCGTAGCCATCGACGTCAACACTGGTAAGTTCGTCGGCAAAGGCTCCACTCGTCTCGAAGACACCATCGTCAAGACCAACCTCGAAGCCGTCAAGGAGATCGTCCGCCAGATTCGCCTGCGCGACCTCGGCGGCATCATCGTCGTCGACTTCATTGATATGGAGGAGCGCCGCAACCGCGAAAAGGTTTTGTCCGCGCTGCAGCAGGCCCTCGAAGAAGACAAGGCTCCTTCAAAGGCGCTTTCCTTCAACGAATTCGGCCTCGTCTGCATCACCCGCAAGCGCACTAAGCAGGCTCTCGAGCGCGTCCTCTGCCAGCCGTGCCCGTATTGCACCGGCTCCGGTATGGTCAAGTCCATCCCCACGCTGTGCTATGAAATCCAGGCCGAAGCGCGCAAGATGGCGACGCCGGATCATGAAGGCCCGAATCTCACCATCCGCGTGAATCCGGAAATCGCCAAAGCCCTGAAGACCCGCGAGTCCATGCTTATCGACGAACTCGAGCAAACCTCGCACAAGCACGTCATTATCCAGTCCGACGCCACCCTTCATTGGGAGCAGTACGACATCTATTAGTAGGACAGGCATTCTTGCCTGTCTTCTTGAAGGTTTTGTAGGGGCGCAGCAACTCTGCGCCCTTCTTGACACTGCTCCCGCAATCGCCCCAGCCGAGTTATTTGTCCGGGCCTCTTTCTTTGATTAGTTCTTTCTCCATGCCACCGTCTGACTCCTCCCGGGAATGGAAAACGCCAAAATCTAAGAAAAAGCTGTAACTATAGGCGCGCCGACCAAGTAAATAGTAATAGAGAGTGGCAAATGGAGCTGTTGGAGCGTTTCGCGTCGGGCGACCTGGAAGCCTTCGAGGCGCTGTTTCGGCAGCACCAGAAGGAAGTTTACGCCTGGATTGTCCGCATCGTTCGCGACACCGGTATCGCCGAGGATCTCACCGTGGAAACTTTCTGGCGCATCTACAAGGCTCGATCTCGGTTCCAACCGCAAGGCAATTTCCGCGCCTGGGCGCGCCGGATCGCTACCAACGCCGCGTTCGACCATCTCCGGCATTCGCGTCGCGAAACCGTCTTGCCCGAAGATCTCCCTTGCGCAAACGACGCGGATCCCGCAATCCGCCGCGAGGTCCGCGACCGCATCAGAATGGCGTTCCACGAGCTGCCGGCAAAATACCGCCTCGTGGCAACGCTCGCCCTGATTGAAGAGGAGCCGTACAACGAGATCGCCGAGGCCGCGGGCATTTCCGTGGCCCTCGTCAAAGTCCGCGTGTTCCGGGCAGTTCGAATCCTGCGCAAGAAGCTCAACTCTTTTGGCGTGGAGGTCAATGCGAAATGAGCAGTGAAGAGAATCACAAAGAGATGAAAGATCTCCTCAAGCAAGCGACCCCGCCTGCACAGGACACCGAGCTCCGCCGCGACCTCTGGCCGCAAATGCTCCGCAAGCTCGAACGGCAGCCGGCCCCTGCGCTCCATGTTCCCTGGTTCGATTGGGCGCTCGCCGCGATTTTATGCGCAGTGCTTGTTTTCTTTCCAGGTTCCATTCCGGCGCTGCTATATCACCTGTGAAGATGGAGGCCTTATGAGTCAGCACATTTATCTGCGCGCGTACATGGCGGGCATCGTTGTGCCCACGGTTTTTCTCCTTGTCGTTGCCGCTGTTTTTACGATCGCCCGTTACGTTTACAACATTCCCGTCCCCGTGGAGCGCGTGATCGTCTTCCCCATGGCCGTTGTGCCCAACGCCTGGGGTCTTTGGAACGTTCTCTTCGTGGCGCTGCGTTCGCGCCTGCAACTCTCCATTGGTCTGCACGGGGCTCTTTTGCCAATTCTGTTAGCACCATTTGGAATTGTGGTTGCGAGTCTTCTCAATCTTCCCGTCCCTAACTTTGTAACACACGCTTTTCCGATCGCCGCGCCCGTCGGGCTGCTCGTCTACTACTTTGCGTGGAAATATCTGGTCAGCTTTCTGAATCGAGTTCAAGAGATTGCTTGAAGCCTGCTGCGCCCGACCTGTACCGACGGACAGTGTTTGATTTGCGCAAGCCGCAGTTTTTCGGGGTTGCCACGTCTCCTCCGCGCAACTAAAGTGATTCCACACTGCTCCTCCCACCCGGAGCTAAACAAACTACATTTCTGCACAAATTAAGGGAGGAAGTATGTGGAATAAGCAGCAAGCTGTAGCCGACGCGCCCGCCGCTCCGCCAGTTCAAACCGCGACATCGCCGGTTGTTCCGTTCAACGCTCCTTCAGGAACGCGGCTCGGCAACGCCAGCGTACGTGAAACTGCTCGTCTGGGTGCTAGCCTGGCAATCAAGGGACATATTACCGGCACCGAGGACCTGCGGATCGACGGCAAGGTGGACGGCCCCGTCTCGCTCCGCGGCCACGAACTGACCATAGGCCCCACCGCCCAGCTCAATTCCGAAATTCAGGCTGGCGAAGTGGTCGTTTACGGCAAAGTCGTCGGGAATCTCCACGCCCGCGGCCGCGTCGACATCAAGAAAGATGGCTCGATCGTCGGGGATATTTCCTCGGCGCGCATCAGCATCGAAGACGGCGCCCACTTCAAGGGCCGCATCGAAATCGACCCAACCAAGACGCAAGCCGCCGCTGACTAAGTACGGCCCGGTTCTCTCATCCTCGTGCGGCGGATTTCCGTTCTCTCCGGCGCACGGGATGTTCCCCGGCTTTCGAATGCATCGGCTCCACGTCTGAACGATTGAACGGCCTAACTGGGTTTCGGCTTGCTTGGGATGCGTTTGACTTCGTCGCTCAGAACAATCGCTTCCGCGATTTCTTTCATTGACTTGCGCCGTTGACGGCTTTGCCGTTGCAGCGTGACGTAGGCTTCTTCTTCGCTCAATTGCAAATCTCTCTGCAGGATTCCTTTGGCGCGCTCGAGGACTTTCCGGGCCTCTAATTGCTCCGAAAGCTCCGAATTCTCCCCCTCGAGCCGCGCCATTTCAATTTCAGCGCCCACGAGAAATCCAATCGTGGAAATCAGGTGGATTTCGCGCTGGCTGTAGTCATGCGGCTGACGGTGTTGCAGATTGATGACGCCGACGAGCTTGTCCCGTGACAGCACTGGCACCGACAGGAACGCCTGATAGAGATCCTCCGGCAGCTCGTTAAACGATCGGAACCGTGGGTCTTGGAAAGCATCGCGTCCGACGGCCACCGGCGTCTTGTGCTCGGCGACCCAGCCCGTGATGCCTTGTCCGACGCGCAGCTTCAATCGGTCTACAACTTCTGAATGCGGGTTCTTGGACGCCCTCAGGACCAGCTCATCCACTTCAAGGACGTACACAAAACACGAATCGCACTCCACCACTGCGGAAATAACTTCTACAGCGCGCCCCAGGACTTCGGGCAGCGGATCGGCAACCGCGATTCGGTTGCCGATTTCATGCAGCATGTCTAGTTCGACGTTCTTGACCGACAAAGAGCCTCTATCATAATTCATAGCTCTTAAACTTACCGGCGCCGAATCGCGGCGTCCAATTGAAATTTTGCAGCCGTTAAATCGAAAGGAAAACGCCCGGTGCAGGCGGACCGCTGGAACGGCCCGCCGCACCAGTCGCCGGCTTGCATCAATCGGTTGACTTGGACGCCGATACTGTCTCAGGACGCGCCGCCTGAGCAAGCACCTGCGTTTTGTCCTTGGGGTGCGCCCAGTTCAAATCCAGAACCAGTCCCTGCTGGTCTAGGTACATGGCGCGCATCGCCATTCCATCGTTCTCTGGCCCTAGAACGAGCTTGCTCGCATCGATCGAGTGCCCCGTTCGTGATGCCCTGGCAAGAATGACCGCAATCCGTCCGTCCTTGCTTTCCGGGCGCACCACCATCACCACCGGCTGCCATGCTCCCTGGATCGCACCGACGGATTGCACTAAACCCACTGGCGCAACGGAAAAGGTGTAGGCTCCGGCCGGAAGCAATTTATTGCCGAACCGTGTGCTTTCCGCCAGCTTGAACTTCCCCGCCACTGTTTCCTGGCCCACCGCGGGGCTCGAGGCTCCGCAGAAGGCCATCAGTCCCAGCAATACGACTCTTGCTACTGTGCCATAAATCGATTTACTCAATAGAGTTGCCATTTTGTTCCTCCATTTGAATTTGCATACACGCTCAGCCTTCACTTCGAGCGCTAACCGAATTTTCTGATGTCCGCTTTAGACCACGAGGTCACGAAACAACGGATCAACCGAGAGGCTGGACGAAGTTTGCTGAAGAACTACGAAGTTCTTATCGTGCGTTGCGGCGTGGCAAACGCGTGAACTCTACACTGTCACTCTTGCAGATTACTTCCGGTGTGTCCAATTGAAAGAATTCATCCCAAAGATGCGCTCAGTCAATCAATGCAGCTGCCCGAAGCCCATTCGAATACGCGCATCATCAACTCAGAATTTTTCCGCGCACAGAGCGCAATCTTCTAGCTTCCGGAATACCGCTGCTCTTTCCACGGATCGCCGTACGCGTGATAACCATTCCGCTCCCAAAACCCCAGCCGGTCTTGGTCCAGCAATATGAATCCGCGTACCCATTTCACGCTCTTCCACGCGTACAGATGCGGCACAATCAGCCTCAATGGCCCGCCATGCTCCGCGGTCAGCGGCTCTCCATCGTGCTCGAACGCAAACAACACATTCGGCTTCAATAAATCCGCCAGCGGCACATTTGCCGTGTAACCTTCTTCCGCCAGCACCAGCGCGAACTGCGCCTCGGGCTTTGCCTGTACCAGCTTAAGCACGTCCGTAAAGAGCACCCCTTTCCAACGATTGTCCAGCCGGCTCCAGCGCGTCACGCAGTGAAAATCCGAAGTCACCTCCGTCTGCGGCAGCGCGCGAAATTCCTCCCAGGTCAGCCGCACCGGTTCTTCCACCAGCCCCGAAATCTTGAAGTCCCATTTCGCCGCATCAAAATGCGGCACGCTCCCGTAGTGCAGCACCGGCCACTTCAGCGTCAGCGACTGCCCTGGCGGCAATCGTCCCTCCGCCTTGGCCTTCTTCTCCAGTTCTCTCCGGTCGCCCAAATCTCCAAACAATGCCATCTCTTCTCGCTCCTCCTGACCAACGTCCAAACACACGCAACCACACGCTCAAGACTAACGCGCTGTTAGATGCCTCAAAGAAATTGGCGATTCAGATCAGACGGTTGCGAATAGTCTCAACAGATAGGATTAGCTGATGTCGACTTCTAGTCCGCCAACCCACCCAGCCACAAGATTGTAGATGAATGCGCCGATGGCGGCGAAAATTCCGCCGATGATGCCGTAGCATATGGGAAAGAAAATGATCGCTCCGAATCCCATACCGAAGCCAAAAAGTCTCGAACCTGGCGCCGCTGACTGTCCCAGAGAGCCCAGAGTCCCCGCCACCATGGAAATAAACGCCATGAATATCCCTAGCAGCAGTCCCAAGATGGCGTAAGTAACGAGACCAATTTTGAATGCCGATCCCGGACCGATCCGCTTTACGGTTGTCATGGGGAACCTCCTCGTCTGAATGGACGCGATGCTAACAAAACACTAGTGCAACATCTAGCAATAAATCTTGGCATCTTCATCTTCCGAGTCGCCGGTCCTCCATTTCCCATGTGCAATGCCGACAAATCCGGAATCTGACCGCAGTTTGCTGTCCGGTTCCGCGACGATTCTTCCCGCAACCGGACAGTTTGCGTTCATCCCCTCCGTCGACAAGCCACTAAGTATTGCCAGCACAAGGAGTTAAGACGCTGCAAACACGGAAGGCCATGTGCCCTTACCTCATGCTAGGCTCACCGGATTTCAAGGGATGTGGCCATGCAAACACTTTGGCAAGACCTGCGCTACGCGATCCGCATGCTCAAGAAGAATCGCGGCTTCACCGCCGTCGCCGTGCTGGCCCTCGCATTGGGCATCGGCGCCAACGCCGTTGTCTTTAGCGTTTTGAACGCGCTGATCATCCACCCGCTGCACGTGCCGGACGCCGAAAGCCTCTACGGCATCCAGCATGGCAACGAGGCTTCCTCGTCTCAGTCCTACCCCGACTATCTCGATCTGCGCGATCGCAACCGCAGCTTCGATGGTCTGGCAGCGTATGACGCCGCTCAGGTAGGGCTGGACACCGGCGAAAATCCGTCCCCCGTCTGGATCGAACTAGTGACCGGGAACTACTTCGACGTATTACGCCTTCAGCCGCATCTTGGCCGTTTCTTCCACGCCTCTGATGAGCATGGCCCGAACAGCGCTCCCTACATCGTTCTCACTTACGACTATTGGCACGCGCATTTTCAGGATGATCGCAGCGTGGTGGGCCGCGTTGTCCAGGTGAACAAGCATCCGTTTACCATCATCGGCGTGGCGCCGTATAGCTTCAACGGCACCCTGGTGTTCTTCAATCCTGGTTTCTTTGTTCCCATCGTGAACCAGGAGCAGGTCGAGGGCGTGAATGACCTGGACGCGCGCGGCAACCGCTGGGTTTTTATGACCATGGGACATCTGAAAACGGGAGTCACTCCGGCACAGGCGATTGCCGATCTGAACTCCATTGGCTCCTATCTCGAAAAAACCTATCCCAAGGACGACGACAAAAGAACTTTTACCTTGGCCCGTCCCAGCCTCTATGGTGACTATCTTGGCAAGCCCGTCCGCGCTTTCATGACCGGATTGATGCTTCTCGCCGGCTTGATTCTGCTGGCCGCTTGCGCCAACCTCGGCAGCCTCTTCGCCGCGCGCGCCGCTGACCGTTCTCGCGAAGTGGCTCTGCGGCTTGCTCTGGGAGCCAGCCGCTCGCGCATTTTGCGGCAACTCTTTACCGAAGCCGTGCTGCTTTCCCTGATGGGCGGCGCTGTCGGACTATGGGGCAGCGTTGCGCTCCTGAGCGGCCTGAGCACGTGGCAGCCATTTTCCCGATGGCCCATCCATGTGCCTGTCAACCCGGACGCCAATGTTTATGGCGTGGCTCTGCTCCTGACTTTGGCCAGCGGATTCCTCTTTGGCGCCGTCCCGGTAAGGCAGGTGCTTCACACTGATCCCTATGAAATCGTCAAGGCGGGATCGCTTGCCAGCGTCGGGCGTCGCATCACCATTCGAGACTTCGCGCTTGTCGTGCAAATTGCCATCTGCGCCCTGCTGGTCACTTCTTCGATGGTTGCCGTGCGCGGGCTGGTGCGCTCGCTGCACAGCAGTTTCGGTTTTGATCCGTACAACGCCATACTGGCTGACACCGATCTGAGTATGGGCGGCTACCGCGGCGATAGCGTGCCCGAAATGCAAAAGCGCATGATCGATGCTCTGGAAACCATTCCTGGCGTAAAGGCTGTGGGATTAATTGACAGGGCGCCATTGGTCACTGGGAGCGCATATGCCGCACACGTGTTTTCCGATGCAACGACGGACCTGAGGCCATCGAATGCCGCTGCTCACGCCTTCCTGTTCAGCATATCTCCCGAATACTTCCGCGCCGCGGGCACTGCCTTGCTCTCCGGAAGGACCTTCACTTGGCATGACGACAAAAACGCGCCGAGCGTGGCCGTGGTCAACCAGCAGTTTGCGCGCACGGTCTTTGGGTCCGCGGCAAACGCCATGGGCAGATACTTCAAGAGAAAAGATGGAGCGCGCATCCAAGTCGTGGGCATTGTAGAAGACGGGAAATATGCGAGCCTCACCGAAGACCCGCAGCCGGCGATGTTTCTCCCCATCCCGCAGCAACCATCCAGTCAGACATATCTGGCGGTGCGTTCGGACCGCGATCTGGCGCAACTGGCGGCAGCCATCCGAAGTGCCGTGCGGAACCTTGATGCAGGTCTTCCTATTTACATGGGACCGTGGGACAAAGAACTGGGCACCTCTCTGTTTGGTGCGCGCATGGCAGCGATGGCCCTGGGTGTCATGGGCGTGATGGGCGCCATGTTGTCCGTAACCGGCATCTTTGGAATCGCTGCGCATTCCGTGAATAAGCACCTGAAGGAATTGGGCATTCGTATGGCTCTCGGCGCGCAGCGCAAGGAAGTGTTGCAGGCAGCTTTGGGGCGCACCTTCAAATTGCTCGCGTTTGGTTCCGCGGCCGGATTGCTCCTCGGAATTCTGGCCAGCCGCGTCTTGGCTTTCATCGTGTACCAGGCCACTCCCCGCGATCCGCTGGTATTGGCTGGCGTTGTCCTGGCTATGGCGTTGCTCGGGCTGGTAGCTACCTGGATTCCCGCGCAACGCGCCCTCTCCATCGATCCCGCCATCCTCCTGCGCGAGGAGTGAACTAGGTACTCTCATTCGGATAGGACCACAACCCGAATGGCTGCAAATGAGGGTTGTTGGGCTGGAGTGGGTTGCGATTATGCAAAAGAGTATGCAAAGCTTCTTGCATGATTCGAGCCACAGCAAACGCGGACGGCGCACTCTTCACGCTCAATGCCAGCGCGAGCGGCCCTGTGGTGTCGCTCGACAATCGGGCATTCATCAACCTCGCCAAAGGAGACCCGTCACGCCGGAAGAGGTTTCTCGGCGCCATCCACTCTGGCGTCGAGCTCTTGTTCTCAGTGACAAATGCGGCGGAACTGTCTGGGCCGCAGGGCCGGTCAGCTGACATTGTGAGAGCTTTTCTCGACGAGATTGGGCCGCGCTGGTTCCCTGCGAAGCACGACGTAACTGAGGTCATTAAGTTAGAAATAGAGGGCAAGAGCCCGGACGCTGTCTGTATCGACCAAGACTTCCTAAAGTCTTATGTCGCGGATCTGTTGCATCCATACACGCCAGGTTGCGGGAAGGTCATCAGTCTGTCCGATGATTTCTTTCGCCTTGGCCCGATAATGGACCGTGTTGGTCCCCAACGGGAATCGATTTACAAGTCGTCAGAGAGCCTTGACGAACTCTTGAAAGAAAAGATGAATGTCGTGCGCGCGTTGTCGAAACGGAACCCGCTCCTATTGGACAAAAAGTTTCCCTGGATACAGTTCAACCCCACGCGACCAGCCTGTTTCGTTTATTTCAATCTGTTGAGGGTCATGGCTGTCGACGCGAGTTCCTTAAAGAGCGGCGACGGTATGGATTTCTGCCATGCGGTAATGGCAACCGCGTTCGCAAGTTTCGCAACACTGGACAAGCATTGGAAGCGGCGAATAGAGAGTTTGCCAAAGCCGAACCAGCTTGCACGCGTCTACGGCCCTTCGGAACTCGACCAGATGGTTACCGACATGGAGTTATGGCTTGCGCATCGCGCGGCGTCTTAGTCACTGCGCCTTTTTTTGGCTGTTTTCGTTTCGTTCGGGGACAAAACGGGGACAGTTTTGCGCTCCTTCCAACCGGATATTTTGCCCCGGCACCGCTTCTTCATCGAACAAGTTGAACGATGAGATAGAGCCCTACGAGAGTAAGAACAACGCTGAATGCATGGCCCAGCCAAAAAAGCCTTGGCAGCGAAGGCTTGGGTAGCGCTCTTTCGAAAGCGTTCAACGCTTCAAAGGCACGTTTGTGTGTTCTGTACAAGCATTCGTCATCGGTGGAGTCCTCTCCGCCAATGGAATGAACGTGGAGTCGATAGTTGAAATCGCGCACGATGTCGGCATATTCCTTCTGAAGTGGAGAAAGTGGAGCTTTCGCATCGCTAAGTTTTCTGAGCCTGAAGAAATGATGGAGATCCGGTTGACCCAGCACGTAATGGCGATACTCAGCGTAGTACTGAAGAAGTTTCGAGATCGAAAAACTTAGTTTCAAGAAAGGGTCGATCAGCTCTCTCATGTGGAAGGCGTAAGGAGATTGCGGTAGGCTCTTGACAGTCTCGTAGGGAAAACCCCATATCAATCGTGTGGGATAGGACCAGTCTGGCGGGGAGTCCTCCGTTTTCAGTTTTTGCGTATAGCCTTTGCTATAGGATCCCGACCAGTACTTCATTAAATCCAGTTCACTGCGCAGGCCACGCAGAACGCTTTGCAAACCGTCGTAGACGTCCTGGTTGTGCTTACGTGCGCTCCCAACATACGTCCACCAAGCTATTGCCAGAGCCCAGAGTCCCGCGGCGGCGGCAAGGACGGTGGAAGGATCGACGAGTTGGTGCACCAGGCTCGCTCCCCCGTAATGAATTGTACATCGCTCACGTGCCTTATGGCGTGAGGTATCGCCGAACGTCGCATCGGGCTTGCAATTTTCCGTGGAAAAGCAAAAGAGTCATCGGGGGTTGGTGAGTGATTCGTCGCGCAGGACAGCCGCGAGCCAACGTCCGAGTCCATCAAGATCAGGATAGATTGTTACCTCATCGATTCCGGCAACGGACAGATTGGTTTCTATCTCGTGAGCCTTCGCACCGGGAATGATAACCTTTCTGAGATATGGGTGGAATCCAGCAGGAAGATGATCGAATCCGTCCTCGTCAGAACCATGAATGGTAAAGCAGGACCGCTGAGAACTCATTCTTCGTGAGAAATGCGTCGGGTAGACCGCGACTGGAAATTTCTCAGTCAAAGCCCTGGGCTCTGAATACCGATCGGGCAGCCAACCCTCATATCGCTCGGCATGTTTGGCAACCATCCCGGACTCAGCGCCGGGTGCAATAACCTCATTTATTTTTGCAGCAAACTTGTTCAGTTTCCATGGTTCTAGAATCCATACCGCCGCGTCGTCCTCTTTCGTTCCTACCTTGCCTCTCACAGCGAAAAACAATCCAATCAGCGCACTCTCCGTCCAGTCCAGCAATCGCGTTGGGGCGCCGTAGTGTTGCATCAAGAAGTACCATTCCCATGAGTTCTGAGGGCGCTCTGTGCTTAGGCTTGGCGCCCGAACCGCAAACTCCTGCCTAATTTCATCTTCGATATCCCGAATCGGCCGAGAACGTGGCGGGTAGCGATACATTGTCGGTCGTAGTGACCATTTCGAATTCGTTTGACCTCGAAACCACGGTCCCCACGTCTTCTCCGTAAACCACTGCTTTCTGCACTGTTCGACTAATTTAAGGAACTCGGGGATGTTTGTCACCGTGTGAGTGCGCTCTGTCATAGACCCCTCTCCATTTTTCGAATGATATACCAACAAATAACTTGACAATCGAAGAATTTCGTACTACTCTGCTTTGTGTATATCGCATCAAATTCTCGCCTCCCCGGCCACTTACCTCCTAACCCTCATGGAATCATATCTTTTGCAGCCCCCCACCCTCTAACCATAGCCGAATCATATCGTTACAGGAACATGGGGTGGGGGTATCCCCGACGTTCCATGTCCTCTAACTCCTTTGTCTGCAACATCTACGGGCCTCCCCGTAAATGTTGCAAACAAAAGACTTACGGATTGGCTAAACCCTTTAGATGCAACATTTACACGAAACGCGGGGTACCCTCCTTCCAGCCGGAACGGCTGCCCTCAGAAGGCCAGCCCCTACACGGTCCAGACGATGTGGAGCTTTTTTTCGACGTGGGAGAAGTCCCGGTCACTGGTGGCGAGGGAGGCTTTGCGAGCGGCGGCGAGGGCGGCGGCAAAACAGTCGACGTAGGGGAGGTTGAAATTAGCTTTGAATTCGGCGGCGTGGCGCGCCAGCTCGACGTCCGCGGGGACCAAATGGATCGGCAGTTGGGCAATCTGCGTGAGAATATTCCGCGCGAATCCCGGGCCTTGGTCGCGCCACACGGAATAGTACACCTCGCCCCAATTGACCGCGCACATGAGGAGTTCGCGCTTGCCATCGAAGGCGAGTTGGATGAGTTGCTCGACCTTTTCGGCACCGGGTCGGTTTTGGAAGAAGGTCATGAGCGCGCTGGCATCCAGAACGATGCGCTTCATGGTTCGGGGCGCTTCATGATCTGGGGCGCTTCACAGTTTTCGCTCTCGGCGGCGCTCCTCGAGGAGAAATTCCAGGGCCTTGGAGTCTTTGCCGAGGCAGCCGCGCAGGCTGCGGATAAATTCCGCGGTAAGCGGTTGGAGAATAAGCCGGTTCTCCTCTTCGACGAAGGCCACCTTGGTCCCTTTTTTGATGGAGTATTTGCGGCGAAGCTTCGAGGGGATGACCAGCTGGCCTTTGGTGGTAACGGTAGAGACTTCGGCCTTCATGCGCGCTCCAGGAGGAAGATTCGGAGAAAGTATACCGAAATGGAGAATGTAAGTCAATCGAGATGGTGTCTTACAATCGGAGGCTGTGGAGAGGACAAGCCCGCTCGCGCCCGTGTGCTATCATCGCCTTTACTGCTTCTCCTTTGGCGAAGAAAGCGAGCCAGGAATGACCGCGCGAATCCTCGACGGCGCCAAAATCCGCGACCAGATTTTCGCTGAACTGAGCGACGAAGTTCGCCTGCTCACTTCCGCCGGCGTTCGCCCGGGCCTGGCCGCCGTCCTGGTCGGCGAAAATCCCGCCTCGCAGCTTTACGTGAAAAGCAAGATCGCCGCTTGTGAACAGCTTGGCCTTGCCAGCGCTCTGCTCACGCCGCCAGCCACCGCTACTACGCTTGAAATGCTCGCGGTCATCGAGGATCTAAATCGCGACAACAACGTCGACGGGATTCTCGTCCAGCTTCCGCTTCCCCCGCAGGCCGATACCAAGCGCATTCTCGAAGCCGTCGATCCTGCCAAGGACGTGGACGGCTTCCATCCCGTCAATCTCGGCCGCCTGGTCAGCGGACGCCCCGGCCTGGTCGCCTGCACGCCCGCCGGCTGCATGGAGATTCTGCGGCGCAACGAAATCCCGATCGAAGGCGCCAACGCCGTCGTCCTCGGCCGCAGCGACATCGTCGGCAAACCCATGGCGCTTCTGCTGATGCACGCCAACGCCACCGTCACGATCTGCCATTCCAAGACGCGCGATTTGCCTGACGACGTTCGCCGCGCCGACATCGTCGTCGCCGCCATGGGCAAAGCCGGTTTCGTCCAGCCGGACTGGATCAAGCCTGGCGCAGCCGTCATCGATGTGGGGACCAACCGCGTCACCGACCCCAAGGAAGCCGAACGCCTCTTCCGCGATTTTCCGGAGCGCCTCGAAAAATTCCGCGCCAAAGGCAGCGCGCTCGTCGGCGACGTGCACCCGGGCGCCATCCACACGGCTGGAGCGCTCACTCCGGTTCCCGGCGGCGTCGGCCCCATGACAATCACCATGCTGATGAGCAACACCGTAAAAGCCGCCCGCCTGCGGAGGGCCTCGCCAAGATTTTCCGCCACGCAATCGACCGCTTCGGCGCGGTGATCGAAATGCTCCGACTCGGCCTTACCGGCGGCATCGCCAGCGGCAAAAGCGCCCTCGCCGCCATGCTCCGCGAAATGGGCTTCGCGGTTCTCGACGCCGACGGGCTGGCGCACAAGCTCATCGAACCGGGCCAGCCCGCCTACGATAAAGTCGTCAAGGAATTCGGTAATTCGATCGTCGATGCATCCGGCCGCGTGGACCGCACAAAGCTCGGCGCGATTGTCTTCGCGGATCAGGCGAAGCTCGATCGCCTCAACGCCATCGTGCACCCGCGAGTCGCCGAAGTTGTTTTCAGCCAATTCGAGGCCTGGCGGCGCAGCGGCGTTCGCGATGCGGCATTCGTCGAAGCCGCGTTGCTCATCGAATCCGGCATCCACAAAAAACTCGATGGCCTGGTGGTTGCCTGGTGCACGCCGGAGCAGCAACTCGAGCGCCTGCTTGCGCGAGGCTTGAGCGAAACGGAAGCGCTCCGCCGCATCGCTGCGCAACTTCCTGTCGAAGAAAAGTTACGTCTCGCCACGGAAAAAATCGACTGCTCCGGCTCACTCGAAGAAACGCGTCATCAGGTCGAGGCTCTCGCCACCAAGCTGCGCTTCAGCCAGACGGCGCGGTGACCTGTCTCGAAATTTTTCTTATACTATTGCCATCGAGTTGATCAGAAGGGACGACCGCCATGACCGCAGTAAGCACTTCCAACCGGGCTCGCATCATTCTTGCCGCACTAGTGCTGATTCTCGGCGCCTTTTGGGCCGGGGCACGATTCGCCCCTCGCCAACCCACCAGCGTCGAAGCCGTGCCTCGCGTCGCAGGCGATGCGAAGGCCGTCGAGCAACGCGACCGTGCGCTGACCGACGACGAATCCATCAACGTGCGCATTTACCGCCAAGCCTCTCCGGCGGTGGCGAATATTCTCACCAAAGCTACGGAATATGATTTCTTCATGGATCCCGTTCCCGTGGAAGGCGCAGGCTCCGGTTTCGTGATTGATGCGCGCGGTTACATCCTGACCAACTTTCACGTCGTCGAAGGCGCACAGTCCATCGAAGTGGTGCTTGGCGATCAATCGCGCTACCCCGCAAAATTTATCGGCGCGGACCAGCGCAATGATGTCGCCCTTGTGAAAATCGAACCCAAGGGAAAACATCTCGTCGCGCTGTCGCTGGGAGATTCCACGTCACTGCAAGTCGGCCAGAAAGTCCTGGCCATCGGCAATCCCTTCGGTTTCCAGTCCACGCTAACGACTGGCGTTGTCAGCGCCCTCGGACGCACAGTGCAAACGAGCCAGACTACTTTCATTGACGAAGCCATTCAGACAGACGCGGCCATCAACCGCGGCAATTCGGGCGGCCCGCTCATCAATACGCACGGAGAAGTCATCGGCATCAATTCGGCGATTTACACGCCAACAGGCACCACCGCGGGAATCGGCTTCGCGATTCCCATCAACACGGCGAAAAATATTGCGAATGATCTCATCACCGATGGCCGCGTTCATCGCGCTTTTCTCGGCGTGGAAACGCTGCCGGTGAATGGCTGGCTCAGTGAAGCGCTGGACCTTCCCGTGAAAGAAGGTTTGCTTGTGGAGAGGGCCACAAAAGGCGGTCCGGCAGCAGCCGCCGGAATTCGCGGCGGCGATCGCGTGGCGCAAGCCGGCATGCGCAGGATCTACATCGGTGGCGACGTCATTGTGGCAATTGATTCTCAAAAAATTGCGGGGCAATTCGACGTGAACGTGCTCCTCAACCGGAAACGGCCGGGCGATACCGTAACGGTTACGCTTTATCGCGGCGGAAAAAAAATGGATGTCCCCGTGAAGCTCGGCGAACGCACCAGCTGAAAAATGATGTAGAGCCGCCGATAGCGCGAGGTACGCTTCAGCCGATGGTCGTAGCTCACTGATTAAAATCAGCGCGAATTTTATCTCTCTCTGAATCGCTTAGTGAAAACCAGCCCTCCGCGAGGTCGCGGACACGCTCGAGTTCGTGTTGCATCTCCGCGTGTTTGGCTTCCATGACGTCGGCGCTCGCATCCCTCTGAACGTAAATTGGCGGCGCAAACAGAATCACTGTTCGCGCAAACGGTTTTGGAAGCAGAAAATGGTCCCACGTCTTCTCGAATGTTTTTCCCCGGTCCACACCGATGTGAAAAACCATGATCGGGCACCCGCTTTTTCGCGCGAGCATGACTGGTCCGGGTTTTGCCACGTAGCGCGGCCCGCGCGGCCCATCGATGGTAAATGCGCAATCGAGCCCTTCTTCGAGCCGCCGCGCCATCACGGCGAGTCCACGCAATCCACCGCGCGAAGAACTGCCTTGCGCCGTGCCGAATCCGAGCCACTCGATCACTTTGCGCGTCCATTGCCCGTCGAAGGCTGTCGTGTTCATCACTACGACGCCTTGATTGCGGTACCACCAAACAATCGGAAGAATGACGCGGTGCCAGAACGCCCAGATGCATTGCTTCTTAGCCGCGTACACGCGTTCGGCATGCTGCCAGCCCAGCACTTCGTAGCGAAGCGTCGGACCCAGCATTCGAATCACGCTGTACACCGCAGCGGCGATGATCGGAATCCGGATGCGCCGCGACCACGGCAGCTCTGGCAGCCGCGTGTCGTAATGCACATTCACGGCGTCCTGCTCGGACTTCTTGGTGGCCTCCACGGCTGTGTCTGGCGTGGTCATCTCTAGGCGGCTGCGGAGCCGCCGACGTATAGTATAGGCGAGACTTTCCGCCCGCGTGGCTGGGAGAATCATGGAGTGACGGTCTTCTTCAATTTGATTGAGCGCCTGCGCGGCGGCGCGATTCCGGCGGTGTGCGGGGCCATCGTTTGCGTCGCGTTAATCGGTGCAGCCGGCGCGCGGCCTGACCAACCGGTTTCCGACTCCGTCGGCGTCATCGACGGCGAAGCCATCGCCGTCACCGGACCTATGAGCATGGAAGTCGTGAACGGGCAGGTGAAAACCGTCCTGCACAACGGCAGCGACTTGCGGGTGAAGTCCGGCAACGCGCGCATTGATCTTGTCGAAGGCGGCCAAATAAGCATTTGCGGCCCTGCGCATCTTTCGGTTCTCAAGTCCGGAGGCTCGCTGACCATCGCTCTCGATACCGGCACAGTTCACGTGCGTATCGAACACGAACTCCCGCTAAACATCTACACTCCGCTGATCCAGGTACAAACGGTTGCCATCGGCGACGGGCCGCGGGACGCCCTGGTTGGATTCGACTCCTCCGGGGCCATGTGCATCCGCGCCAATCTCGGCGCCATCCGCCTGGAACAGCAGTTGACCGGACAAAGCGTGATCATCCCGCAGACTGGCGATGTTTTTCTCTTTAGCGGGCAGCTCGAGCACCTGCGCACCAGCGCCGGCCATTGTGCTTGCGCTTTGCAAATCGCAAAGGCAACCCCTCCACCTCAGCCCCCAGCCACCCAATTCGCAACCGTCGAAACGTTACCGCCGAACGAGGAGCCCATCTATCAGTTTGTTATGCCGCCGTTGATCTATGAGGCCAACGCTAAGGTTCAGCCGGAGCCGGAAATCGATCCGAGGATGATCGTTGTCATACGTGGTGTGCGCGTGCGGCCCACACTCATTTTCCAGGGCCGCGTGGAAGGGGATGGCGTGGCCGTTGCGCCACTAGGACGGCCGCCCGCTTCCTCGCCGGTTACCGCTAACGCGCCCAAGGCGCCTGCCCCCAGCAACGATTCTCTCGTCAATCGCGTCCGCAACTTCGTGCGCAAATTATTGCCTAGCGGATCCTGACAGTCTGTATTTGTAAGCTTGAGATGCCTTCGTTGCTCGGCAGAAGATCTGCTACATCCCCTCGTAGTTGGGGCCGCCGCCACCTTCGGGAACCACCCAATCAATGATCTGATACGGGTCGGCAATGTCGCACGTTTTGCAGTGCACGCAGTTCGCGGCGTTGATTTTCAGCCTTAGGCCGCCGTTTGCTTCCTTGGCCATTTCGTACACCGCCGCGGGGCAAAAATACTGGCAGGGGTTCCCATATTCCACGGCGCATTTCGTCGCGCAGATATTAGGATCGGCAACTTTCAGGTGGCACGGCTGATCTTCTTCATGCCGCGTTCCGGAGTGATAGACGTCCGTGAGGCGATCGAAGGTGAGCTTGCCATCGCCTTTGAATCTTTCCGGAGCCGGGCGGCCGTTGATTTTCTTGTAGGCTTCGTGGCCCGGGTGCGCCCGCATGGGATCGATCAAGCCGCGCCCGCCGGTAATTTGTTGGAAAGCGGTGTGGACAAATCCGCGGAGCATTCCATGCTGGAACGACTGATGAAAATTCCGTACCTGCCATAATTCTTTCTTGATATAGCTCTGCTCGATTTTTTTTGGGAAGGCGCTCAGAGTTTTCGACGAAGTATCTCCCGTCTTCAGCGCCTCGAAAATGGTTTGCGCGGCAAGCATTCCGCTCTTCATGGCCAGATGAATACCCTTTAGCCGCTGCGAATCCAGAAAACTTCCCGAGTCACCGATAATCAGCCCGCCGTCGAGATAGTTCCGCGGCATCGCGTACCATCCGCCGTACGGGAGTGATTTGGCGCCGTAGCGTACCAGCTTCCCACCGTCTAGAAGTTTCTTGAGAAAAGGATGAGTTTTCCAGGTTTGAAACGCAGCGTGCGGATCGAACAGCGGGTCGGCATATTCCAATGCGAGTACCAGTCCTATAGACACGCGATTGTTCGACAGCCCGTAAATCCAGCCGCCGCCGTACATGTCCGTGGAAACCGGCCAGCCCAACGTGTGCGCTACGTAACCCGGCGCGATGCGTCCTGGCTGCACGTCCCACAATTCCTTAATGCCAATGCCGTAGCTCTGCGGATTGATGTTGTCGAGTCTTTTCGCGGCGACGAGTTTTTTTGTGAGCGAGCCGCGGGTGCCTTCGGCCAGAACCGTGACTTTTGCGCGCAGCTCGTAGCCCGGCGTATAGTTCGCTTTCGGCTTGCCGTTTTTGTCGACGCCCTTGTCTTCGGTAATGACTCCGGCGATTCCCTCACCTTCGTACACCAGCTCCGCGCCGCCAAATTCCTTGAAGACGTTTACACCAGCGGCTTCCACGAGTCCGCCGATCCATTTGGTCATTTTGCTCAACGACACGACGTAATTGCCCTTATTCTTGAAGGGCGGCGGAGTGATCGGAAAACGGAACGACGATCCTTTGGTAAAAAGCAGTGCCGCATCATCCGTCACCAGCGTATCGAGTGGCGCGCTTTTTTCAAAATCCGGCACTAATTCCGCGAGTGCCTTGGGGTTCATGATCGCGCCGGAAAGCTGGTGAGCTCCAATCTCGCGCCCTTTTTCCAGCACGTAAATATTTTCAGAGGAAAGTTGCGGCCCACTTTTGCTCGAACCGCCGGATTCGTTGTACTTTTTGAAGAGATTCGCGAGATGCAACGCACAGGAGAGGCCAGCAGGGCCAGCGCCGACGATGAGAACGTCAGCCTCAAGTCGTTCACGTTGGACAATCACTCTCGCATTCTAGCAGAGGCAGGCGCATAGCCTAAGAGATGCAATATGGGATAGTCGTCGGGCACTTACGTTCCGCGATCCGAACCTTTGGGCACACGTGACGTAACTATGTACTTTTTTCGCTAAGCTAGTCAGAGACCGCGCCTGGGACGAGGTCACAGATGAAAAAGAGAACCAGTGGGAAAGCCATCGCCAGTTTGATTCTGGGGATGATTTTTCCTTTCGCCGTCTCCAATATTCTTTTCGGAGTGCCCAGTTTCAATAAGACTATATCGTTCACGCTCATGTTGAGCCCGTTCGCGGGCGTGTTACTTGGGCATATGGCCAAAGTACGAATCCGCCGCGCCAAGGGAGAAATTCGAGGCTTGGCAATTGCAAGAGCAGGTCTAGCACTGTCGTATGCTGGGATCGTGCTGTTTGCAACTGCATGGCTTATTCCATTCGACAGGTTTCCCTATGGAGCGAATGAGTCTTCGGCCGTAGGTTCATTGCGAACCCTGAACGCTGCACTCGGTCAGTACGGGAGGGCCAATCCAACCCAAGGATTCCCACGCAGCTTGGAAGAGCTGAAGGCGAAAACGCCAAATGAAGAACACCCATTGACAATTGACTCGACGCTGGCGAGCGGCGAAAAAGCTGGATATAGATTCACATATGTACCGAAAAGCATTGAAAACAGCGGAAAGTTAGACGGTTATGAGGTATTTGCGGATCCAATCGCGCCGGGAAGATCAGGAGTTCATCATTTTTTTATGGATCAAACCAGTTCAATTAGGGTTACACACGACCGACCCGCAAACGCGCAGAGTCCGCTACTTCAATAGGATAACAAAGCGCTGAAAATCGCGCGCCGTGGCGCTAGGCATTTACGATCTCAGTCGTGTCGGCGGGGAGTGGGATACCTCTTTCCCTGTAGGTCTCTGCAATCATGTTGAAGACCTGAACAAGCTCCGCAAGAGCCTCTTCCCTGGTGTCCATGAGAGCGTAGCAACTCGGAATGGAGGGAATTTCCGCGACCCAAGAGCCGTCGTCTTGCCGGTAAAGAATGATCTTGTAATCCTCGAATTTCATGACGTTTCTCAAAGTATACGCTAAATGGCCGCCACTGAGGCCCTATCCGGTCTTGGCTTTTTCCAGGGCTTCGGTGAGGGCAGGCATGATCTCGAAAATGTCGCCGACGACGCCGTAGTCGGCAATTTCGAAGATGGGGGCGTTCGAATCTTTGTTGATGGCGACGATGGTGCGGGCGCCCTTCATGCCGACGACGTGTTGAATCGCGCCGCTGATTCCCAAGGCCAGATAGAGTTTCGGCGCGACGGTTTGGCCGGAGCTGCCGATCTGGCGCTCCATGGGGAGCCAGCCTTCGTCGCAAATGGGACGCGATGCGGCGATTTCACCACCCAGCGCTTTCGCGAGCGCTTCGGCTTGTGGAATATTCTCGGGCGCTTTGATGCCGCGGCCGATGGCAACAATGAGAGGCGCTTGCGTCAAGTCCACGGCGGATTTCGCTTCCTTGAAGAGATCGAGCGGCTTGGTGCGAATTTGCGCCGCGCTCAACGATACGGCCACGGAATTTACGGGCGCTTTTCCCGAGGGATGCGCAGCAAGCAAATCAGCACGAAACGCTCCCGACTGAAAAGAGGCGAACCACGGCGCAGTTCCGGTAAACGTGACATCCGCCGCGGTTTTGCCCTGGAACATTTGACGCACGAAAACGAGCTTGCCACCCTCGTTGCGGTAACCAATGCAGTCGCCGATCATGCCCTTGCCGAGCATGGCTGCGAGCTTCGGCGCGAAGTCGCGCACCTGGTAGGTGTGGGGGAACAAAACCAAATCCGGCTTGGCACTTTCCACTACTTGTTTCAGCGCGACGCAATAGCCGTCCGGCGTGTACGCTTCGAGCAAGTCATGTTCGACGGTCAAGACTTCGGCGACATTTTTCGACGCCAGCTCGTTCGCGAATGCGACAACACTTTTTCCGATCACCAGCGCGCTCACTGCACTGGAAGTATCTTTGGCGATTTGCTGGGCGGCTGCCAGTGTCTCGAAACTGGCATTGTTCCACTTGCCTTGCCGCAGTTCGGTTACAACTAGAATCTTCATGGCTAGATCACCCGCGCTTCGAATTTCAGTTTTTCCACGAGCTTGGTGGCCACTTCCTTGGGCGAACCGGTCAGGAATTCGGTTTTCTTAGTTTTCGTGGGGACATAGATTTTTTCGATCTTTTGTGTAGGTTCATGTGAAATGCCAAGCGACTCTCTGGTCGCCGTCGCAATGTCTTTTTTCTTGGCGGCCATGATGCCTTTCAGCGTGGCGTAGCGCACTTTGTTGATGCCGGATTGAATCGAGAGGACCGCCGGCAGCGGACAGTCGATGTGCTGAAACCATCCAGCTTCCAGTTCCCTTTTCAAGGTCATTTTTCCGTCGGTGACTTCGATGGCCATGATGATGGTGGCGTGCGGTAAATCCAGCAGCCCAGCCAGCAGCACTCCGGTTTGGCCAAAGCCGTGGTCATCGCTCTGCAATCCGGTCAGGACCAGATCCGCCTTTTCCTTGCGAATCGCAGCGGCCAGGGACTTCGCTGATCCCAGAGGATCGAGCTGCGCAAATTTTTCGTCCACAACGTGGATGCCGCGGTCTGCGCCCTTGGCGAGCGCTTCTTTAATCGTCTGCTTCACGCGCTCCGGACCCATCGAAAGCGCGATGACTTCGCCGCCGTGCTTTTCCTTGAGGCGAAGGGCTTCCTCGAGCGCGTAACTGTCCGGCTCGTTCATTTCGAAGCCGATGTCCGATTCCTTGATCCAGTTTCCAGCGATGGCCAGCGGCGCGTCTTTTGCAGGAACCTGCTTGATGCACACGATGATGTTCACGAGACTGTCCTTCTCTGACTCTAAAGACTGTTTGCGACGCACAGAAGGGGATGCTACTTGCCGGACCAGAGCTTGAAAATCAGCGCGGCGTTGGTGCCGCCAAAGCCAAACGAATTCGAAAGCGCGTATTCGACTTGCGCTTTGCGCGCGTGATTCGGAACATAGTCCAGATCGCATTCGGGATCGGGAGTTTCCAGATTGATGGTGGGCGGCAGAACCTGATCGCGCAGGGCCAACACGCTAATGCCTGCTTCCAGACCGCCCGCCCCTCCAAGCAAATGTCCGGTCATGGACTTCGTCGAACTGATGGGCACATTTTTCGCGCGTTCGCCGAAGACCCTTTTCAGGGCGCGCGTCTCGATCACATCGCCGATCGGCGTTGAAGTGCCGTGCGCGTTCACGTAGCCGATGTCGTCCGGTGTCAGCTTGGCATCTTTTATCGCAGCTTTCATCACGCGATAGGCGCCGTCACCATTTTCTGCGGGCTGCGTGATGTGAAAGGCGTCGCCAGACATTCCGTATCCGACAATCTCCGCGAGGATCGAGGCGTTGCGCTTTTGCGCGTGCTCAAGAGACTCCAGAATCAGAATGCCCGCGCCCTCGCCCACGATAAAACCATCGCGGCCAGCGTCCCAAGGGCGGCAGGCGCGCGCGGGATCATCATTGCGCGTGGAGAGCGCCTTCATGGAGGCAAATCCTCCGATTCCCATCGGCGTGATGGTCGCTTCGGTGCCGCCGCAAATCATCATTTCCGCTGCGCCGCGTTCGATAATTTTGAACGAATCGCCGATGGCGTGGGCGGAAGCGGAGCAAGCCGTGGCAGTGGCGGAATTCGGCCCGCGCGCGCCGTAGCGAATCGAAATATGCCCCGAAGCAAGATTGACGATGGCGGAAGGAATAAAGAAAGGAGAAATCTTGCCGGGGCCGCCCTGGACCAGTTTCCAGTGCTCGCGCTCGATGATGTCAAACCCGCCGATGCCGGAAGAAACGTAAACGCCGACTTCATCCAGGTCCGAATCTTCCTTCTTCCAGTTCGCCGACTTCACGGCAAAATCCGCGGCGGCCAGCGCCACCTGGATGAAGCGGCCCATCTTCTTCAGTTCTTTTTTTTCGATCCACCGGAAGGGGTCGAAATTTTTGATTTCACCGGCGATCTTGCAATCGAAGCCGTTGGTATCGAACTGGGTGATCAGGCCGATGCCGCTTTGACCGGCGACGAGGTTTTTCCATGATTCCTCCGTGCCGATTCCCAGCGCGCAGACCAGTCCAACACCCGTGACCACCACTCGGCGAGTCAACTCTTCCATGCTCCCTGTTGAGGTGTGAATTCCGTGGCTTACTTACCTTTGGCGTGTTTGTCGATGTATTCGACGGCGTCTTTCACAGTGGTCATTTTTTCGGCGTCCTCGTCCGGCACTTCAATGCCGAAGGCTTCTTCAAACGCCATCACCAATTCCACCTGGTCGAGCGAATCCGCGCCCAGGTCGTCCACAAAGGACGCTGTGGGAGTGACTTCCGCCTCATCCACGCCGAGCTGCTCGACGATAATCTGCTTAACGCGCTCTTCTACGCTGGCCATTCCCGTTCCTCCGCGATCGTTAATCGCACTGTCTGTAGACTTGTGTCTTCGTTTCCCAGGCTTATTTGCCTGCACTATGCGCGCGGAGTACAGCCGCGCCAAAATCGTTGGTTTGGACCCCTCTGAACAACCTGCCCATTCTATTTACCCCGCTCCCCAAGGTCAACTTAACCAGCTCATGCCAAATACATGCCGCCGTTTACGTCCAAAACGTGGCCGGTGATGTAACCAGCTTCATCGCTGGCTAAAAACACGATGGCCGCGGCCACGTCGCGGGCGGAACCCATGCGGCCAAGCGGAATACGCGCTTTCAATTCGTCCTTCACCTTTTCGCCTAGAACGTCGGTCATGGGCGATTCGATGAAACCAGGCGCAACGGCGTTCACAGTGATGTTGCGCGACGAAATCTCGATGGCAATTGCCTTCGTCAGGCCGATGAGACCGCCCTTGGCGGCCACGTAATTGGCTTGGCCGGCATTGCCCATCTGCGCGACGACCGAAGCAATATTGATAATGCGGCCAGCGCGCGCGCGCATCATGGTTCCAAGAGCCTGCTGGATGCACAGGTGGGCACCGGTCAAGTTCGTTCGAATGACGGCTTCCCAGTCGTCCTGCTTCATACGCAACGCCAGGCCGTCGCGCGTGATGGCGGCGTTGTTCACGAGAATATCCAGGCGGCCGAATTTCTCGACTACCTGCTTGAACCCTGACTTCACCTGTTCCGCGTCGGCTACGTCCATCTTCACCGCGAATGCTTCACCGCCCGTCGCCACGATCTCCGTTACCAACGCGGCCAGCTTTTCTTCATTGCGAGCAGCGACGGCAACTTTTGCGCCGGCTTCCGCAAGCGCCAGCGCGGTGTCGCGACCGATGCCCTGCGAGGCACCGGTTACCAGTGCTACTTTGTTTTTCAGACTGAACATTATGCTTTGACTCTGTAGCTCACCACTTCAGGGATGAGGCTTGTGCCTTGCTGATGCGTCCGTATCTCGCCGCATAAAACCCTCAGGCCTAAAGGCCTAAGCTACAGACTGGTTCACGCAGCATCCGACCTGGCGCCGGCGATTTTCTCCGTGGTCGCGGCCAAACTTTTTTCGTCTTCGACGTTCAGCGCTGCCACGGAACGCTCGATTTGCCGGAGCAAGCCGGTCAGGACGCGTCCGGGACCCACTTCCACAAAAGTGTTTACACCCTCATCGATCAGCAGCCGGACGGACGCTTCCCATCGCACCGGCATGGTGACCTGGCGAATGAGCGCTTCGCGTGCTTCGTCGCCGGTTTCGATGGTGTCCGCGTCCACGTTGGTAACCAGCGGCACCTGCAATTTTGAGAATTGCGTATCTCGTAGATTCTTTTCCAGCTTTTCCTGAGCCGGCATCATCAGAGACGAATGGAAGGGCGCGGAAACTGGCAGAATCACGGCGCGCTTGGCGCCGAGTTGCGAGGCAATTTCCACGGCGCGCTTGACCGCGGCGGAGTGTCCGGAGATGACCGTCTGGTCGGGAGAATTCAGGTTCGCGGGCGCGCAAACTTCGCCACCTGCCGCGCGCTTGCAAGCGTCCGCAACCACCGCGGGAGATAAACCCATAATGGCGGCCATCGCGCCAACGGCCGCGGGAACAGCGTCCTGCATGTAGGTTCCGCGCTTGCGTACCAACTGCACGGCATCCGCAAACTTCAGGGAACCCGCAGCCACGAGAGCCGAATACTCACCGAGGCTGTGCCCGGCCACGAAATCCGGCGCCAGGCCCTTCTCCGCCAGCACGCGAAATACGGCAACGGAGCAAGTCAAAATCGCAGGTTGCGTGTTGGCCGTCAGCTTGAGTTCTTCCTCGCTACCTTCGAAGCAAATCTTGGAAATTGAGAAGCCCAGCGCGCTATCGGCTTCGCTAAAAACGGCCTTGGCCGCCGGGTATTTTTCAGCCAGCTCTTTGCCCATGCCCGGGTATTGCGAAGCTTGCCCGGGGAACACAAATGCGACTTTGCCCATAGCTAAATCCTCTCTTAAGGCCGTTAGGCGAGAACGGCCGCGGACGAGAGCTCCTGTTCAATTTTCTCGTTCATGCGCGCGCGGGCCAGCCCCGCAGCCACGCGAATGGCGTTCTTGACGGCGTTGGCGTTGGAACGGCCATGCCCGATCACGCAAACGCCGCGCACGCCCAAGAGCGGCGCGCCGCCGTACTCCGTATAATCAATCGTCTTTCGCAAGGCCTTGAAGGCCCCCTTCGAAAGCATCCCGCCCACCTGGGAAACCAGCGAGCTGTTCATGGACTTCCGCAGCAAGCCGAAAATCTGAAACGCCAGGCCTTCGCAAATCTTCAGCGCGATGTTGCCCACGAAACCGTCGCTCACAATCACATCCACATTGCCCGAAAACAAATCCCCGCCCTCGACATTGCCGACAAAATGAACCGGACTCTTCTTCAGCCGCGTGTAGACCTCGCGCGTCAATTCGTTGCCCTTGATCTCTTCTTCACCGACCGAGAGCAGGCCCACGCGCGGCCGCTTGCTGCCGAAAGTGGCGCGATAGTAGACCTCGCCCATCACCGCGAACTGCACCAGGTGTTCCGGCCGGGAATCGACGTTGGCTCCTACATCAAGCAGCACGGAAACGCCACCTTTGGCGTTGGGAAACGGAGCCGCCAATGCCACACGATCCACCGATTCCAGTGTTCCCAGCAAGAACTTCGCTACAGTCATTACCGCGCCCGTGTTGCCCGCACTGACCATTCCGTCGGCCTTTGCCTCGCGTACGAGCCGCGCCGCCACGTGCACGGAGCTGTCCTTCTTTCGCCGAAACGCCTGGGCAGGATGATCCTGCATGGTGATCACGTCACCAGCCGGCACGATCTCGATGGGCAGGTTGGGAGAAGCGTGTCTCGCCAACTCCGCACGCACCACATTCGGCTGGCCGACCAGCAAAATGCGAATTCCAAGCTCCCGCGCGGCCAGCACACTCCCCTCGACCTCGGGGCGGGGCGCATGGTCCCCTCCCATAGCGTCAACGGCGATGGTGATCATGGGATTTTTGTCCGCAGACGAAGCGAGAGAAACTCCGAATCCTTACGACGACGCCTCTTGTGCCGCTTTGCCCTTGTAGTATCCGCAATGCGGGCAAACCTGGTGCGGCTGTTTCATTTCGTGGCAATTCGGACACTTGGCCAGCGCGGGCTTGGACAAAAAGTCGTGCGCACGCCGTGTGCTGGTTCGTCTCTTGGAATGCCTTCGTTTTGGGTTAGGCATGGCACTACACCTCGTTCCGGCCCCAGTGGGCGGATTATATCGGGCTTGTCAGCCCTGCGAAACTATTGTTTCTTGAGCCACTCCTGCTTGAGGCGCGCGAGAGGGGCCATTCGGGGGTCCATCGCGTGGGTCTCACAGCGGCATTCTTCGTGGTTCAGGTTTGCACCGCAATTCGGGCACAGCCCCCGGCAGTCGCTCTGGCAGATGACCTTTAACGGCAGTGCCAGCAACACCTGCTCCTTCAATACGTCCGCCAGGAAAAGTCCCGGGCCGTCGTAAAATCCAATTTCGGTATCGTCGTCCTTCAGCCGGTCTTCTTTATGCTTGATGTCCTTGGGCAACGGCGCATAAAAGAGGTCAAACGTCCGGCTTACCTCTTCCACGACCGGTTCAAGGCAGCGCGCACACACCAACTCGATCTTTGTTTCTAGGGTACCATCAATACGAATCTGGCCTTCCAGCAACTCCGCCGTGGCCGTCACTTCCAGCGGCTCGACTTGCTTGATCTCCGCGGAATGAAAATCGATGCTGCCCGGGGCGTAAGTCTTCCGGATGCGCAACTTGTGAATGGCCAATTCCTTGACGTCAAGGAACATGTCTTCAGCGCCTCCGGCGCGTACGCTCATGCTTTACCATTATTGAGTCGGCTTCGCGCCAAGTCAAGGAAGCGCCGCTAATTCCTGTGCTTTTTTGCAACCTGTTCGTCGCCATCCCTGCCTAGTACGCGGTTGGCCGTGGAATCCGCTGGGCTTCTCGGGGCAATACCTGACCTTGGAATTCGGCTTCTGCCGGAAACGTAATTGAGGTTCCTGTTGGATTGTAATGTTCTGCGCAGGCGGTAATGTGCGAGGCAGGACGTGAAGGGCCACGAAATGCAGGATCAACGGCCCGCGCAGCAGACCCCGCCAGTTCCGCGCGACTGACCGCCCCTCCTTTGCAGTTCGCTTCGCCCGACGCTCGTGGTGCAACGACTCGAGCAGCGGATTCTTATCCGGCAGCGGAAACTGTCGCAAACGGGTCTGCCCACGCTCTACAAACGCCCGCATGTCGCGGGCAGTCTGAGGCGGCAAACCCTTTCCGGGCCCTCCCTTTGCCGGCAACTTATGAATACTCCATTACCTATTCCAGGAAGAATCGGCAGGATCCTACGATGGACCAAGGAAGGCGCGTCGCGGGGACTGTTGCTGGGCGTTCTCATTTGCGCGCCAATTGCCCGCGCGCAACTCGCCAGTTTTGATCCGCAACCGGCAGGGATCCTCGGGACTGTGCTGGCTGAGGGCAGAAACATTCCGATCAGCGGCGTTCTTGTGAGCGTCCGATCGCTGGCCGGTGGATCCTTTGCAGGTGTCTTGACAGACTCCAGTGGCCACTTTGAGATGCGCGGCCTTACACCCGGAAATTACGAAATCGTGCTACAGGAGCCAGGCTACGAACCGACCCGGACGAGCCTGCAATTGCGCGGGCCTATGCAGCCGCTAGAGCTTTATCTTAGGGCCAGCAATCGGCTGCCAAGAAAGAATACGAATTACAGAGTATCCGTCCGGGAACTGAAGATACCTAGTAGGGCACGCGAAGCGTTCTACAACGGATTGGAGCGTTTGGAAAAGTTTGATGCCGCCGGCGGACGAAGGCAATTCGCGCGGGCGATCACGGAGTTTCCGGAGTATTACGAAGCGTATTACCACCTGGGCGTGGCGGAGCTAAGGCTGGGCAACGACAAGAAAGCGGCGGAAGCCTTCCAAAAAGCGATCGATCTCAGCGGTGGGAGATACCCATGGGCACAATTCTCCCTTGGCTTCGTGCTATGCCGGCTCGGGAATTACGGGGAAGCAAAGAGCGTCATTGACAGAGGATTGGAGGCGGACGGTAATTCGGCCGTAGGGCGAGTCATGCTGAGTATTGTGTTCTTTGGCTTGAACCGTCTTGAGGAGGCGGAACAAAGCGCCCGCGAAGCTCTTCAGCGAAATCCGGGCCTCGCGTCGGCTTATCTAGCATTGGCGGACGTTCATGGGCGAAGGAAGGAGTACACTCTGCAACTCCACGACTTTGATGCCTATCTCAAACTGGCGCCCGACGGACCAGATCGCAAGCTCATTCGCCAAGCTCGCGAGGTTATTCAGCAAAGAGTGGCAGCCACAAGAGAGCACAATTGAATTTCGGTTGAGCCCGGAGGTTTCCTAGCGCAGGCGTTCCGGGTCAACGGTCTGGTCAAGATAGATCCACAGCACGCGAGCAAAGAGCGTGATTGTCGGCGCAAAGGGCAAGAACAACACGACGGCCCAGATAGTGACTTTGGTTATCCACCAGCCCGTAAGAAACCAAAGAAGCGCGGCGATTGGCGCCATAATCAAAACTCCCAAGGCAAAACTGAAGTACATGGCGCCCAGAAAGTAGCCGGGTTCCCGCTCGAACTTGAGATCACAAATAGAACAGCGCTCGCACATCTTCGGAAATCCGCGGAAGATGGAATATTGAAAAATTCCGCCAATGCGGCAGCGCGGGCAGCGCTGCTGGAGAATACTTCGCAGAGGGGACGGCTTTGCGACGGTTTCCATCGGCAGCGGCTTCTAAGCTAGCAGTATAAGGAAAAGCTCGTGCGGGTAGGTACGTTCGAGACAAACGATAATCAAAGACCGCCGCTTTCAGAAGTTTGTTTCAACCGTTTCGCCGCAGCACCAAACATCCCGCCAGCATGTCGTGCAGCGCCTGCTTTTTCTCGGTGAAACCCGCCATGATGTATCCAATAAAGAGAGGCACCATATTGGTGATGATTTTTCCGAAGTGCCTTCCCGTCGAGCGGGCGAAACTGACGCGTTGTCCCGCCATATCCGTTACCACGAGACCGAGGGCTTTTTTGCCAACAGTGGCCTGCCATTCCGAGCTTTCCATCAGCGCGTGGTACAACCATGTAAAAACCAAGCTAATCGTGGCGACAAGAAAAATGAGTCCAATGAGCACGAAGATGCCGGCATCATTTAGCTCTTCGTCAGGATGGATTTGGCTGAGGAGGCCACCCAACCCCGTCAGAAAAATCAGCGGAATCAGGATCAAAACAAAACCAATGCCCATCACCACGTTGTCAATGAGTAGTGCCAAAAACCGGAGCCAGAATCCGGCGTACTCCACGCGCGATGCCGCCGCATATCCGGCGTAATCGGGAATGGCTGCTGCGCTACCTCTTACTGGTACCGCAACCGATGCGGCCATCGCTGGCGAGTAGACCGGCGTAGTGGCGACGGCAAAGGCCTGTCCGCAGTTCGAGCAGAACGCGGCCCCATCCGCCATTGAAACGCCACACTTGGAACAGTACACGGTATCTACTCGATGCAATTCCAGCCGCTTTGCGAACTCTCAGAATTGCAGCCAAATCCTACTTTTAAGCGAGGTTAGGGTCAATCCTGGACTGCATCACGCAAAGAGGGCAAGAATTTCATAGAACTAGTACGAGGTCATTGTTCACAGACCTATTCCCGCATTCCCCGTATCACATTGATTTAGCAAGTTTTAGGAAGGGATGTGGAAATACATACCGTTTTGGTTCATTTCGTGCCTTCAGTTTATCTGGTCACCCATTATAATGAACCTTGCAGCTGTCGGCATCCAGCCCCCGCGGCCTTTTTCTATACATCTCTAGTTCTTTCTGTGCATCCCTAGTCGGGGGCCCCACATGCGCACAACTCTAAAAATCGTCATACCCCTAATTGTCAGTGTTGCCGCAGTGTCCTTGTTTTTTGCAGCCTACCAAGTACGTACGGAAAAACGCCTGCTGCGCAACGACCTATCGCGCCGGGCGGAGATTCTTGGCGAAAGTCTCCAGGAAAGCGTCGAGCCATTGCTTGACCGTGGGGCGGAAAAGAACTTGCAGCGTCTTGTCGAGCGGTTCGGCCAGCGGGAACACTTGAAGGGCGTAGCTGTGTACAACGGCGCCGGCGCCGCGCTGGCGATCACGCCCGGATTGTCACAAGTTTTTAGGTTGCGGCCCGGGACTGCAACGCGCGCTTTCCAGAAAAACGCGGGAGTTGGCGGATTCCTGAGCGCGCAGCAGAGTCCTTCTCTTAACGCGGAAGAAGCAGCTCCCATGCACATCTACGCTTTGCCGCTGCACCGTAACGGAGAAGTCGTAGGAGTGCTGGCTCTCTTCCACGACACGAGTTACATCGACGTGCAGGTCTCCCGCACGCTGCGGGATTCATTGCTCAGCGCATTGTTTCAAACGCTTCTTATCACAGGACTTGCGCTGGTACTTGTCCGCGTGACGTTCACGGAACCGCTGACGCGCACGGCCAACTGGCTGCGAACGCTTCGAATGGGACAGCCAACCCCGACGTCAGAGCTTCCGAAAGGCGAAATCCTCGATGAAATACATCGCGAAGTAACGCACCTCGCACATGATCTGCACACCGCGCGTGCAGTTGCGGAGGTTGAAGCGCGCTTGCGTGAATCGAACGCCTCGATTTGGACGGCGGAACGCCTGCGGGTCAGCCTGCGAAACAAACTCCAGGAGAAGCCGCTCTTCCTGGTCTCGAACCGCGAACCGTACATGCACGTGTTCAATGAAAAGGACAAATCGATCGAGATGATCGTGCCGGCGAGCGGCGTAGTCACGGCACTCGAACCGATCCTCCTGGCGTGTAACGGAACGTGGATTGCCAACGGCTCAGGCAACGCCGACCGCGAAGTTGTTGACGAGCGCGACCATTTGCGCGTTCCACCCGATCGGCCGAGTTACACGCTGCGGCGCGTGTGGCTTAGCGACGAAGAAGACAAAGGCTACTACGAAGGTTTTTCGAATGAAGGATTGTGGCCGCTCGCGCACATTGCGCACACGCGACCCATTTTTCGTCCCGAGGACTGGCTGCAGTATCACAAAATCAACCGGCGGTTTGCGGACGCTGTTCTGGAGGAAATGGAGGGCACCGAATCGCCGATACTCCTCGCGCAGGATTATCACTTCGCGCTGCTGCCGCGAATGGTCAAGGACGCGCGGCCCGACGCTCGAATCGCAATCTTCTGGCATATTCCCTGGCCGAACGCGGAAGTTTTTGGGATTTGTCCGTGGCAGCGCGAGCTCGTCGATGGCCTTCTCGGCGCCGATCTAATTGGCTTTCACGTTCAATCACACTGCAACAATTTTCTGGAGACGGTGGACCGCGCCCTCGAGGCGCTGACGGAATGGGACCGCTTCGCGGTAAACCGCCAGGGCCACATCACCCGCGTGCGGCCTTACCCCATCAGCGTGGCGTTCCCGGAGAATTCCAATGCGATCAGCGCGTCGCGCAGCTCCGGCGAAGAACGCGCCGCGCTTTGCGACGAGATGCGCATCGAGGCTTCTCTCCTCGGCGTGGGCGTGGATCGCGTTGACTACACCAAGGGAATCCTCGAACGCTTCCGCGCCCTGGAACGCTTTTTCGAACTAAACCCCGCCTACCAGCAACGCTTGACGTTTGTGCAGATCGGCGCACCCAGCCGGACGGACATTGAGCGCTACAAGAATTTCCTCGACGAAGTCAGCGCCGAAGCGGAGCGAATCAACCTGCGTTTCCAGACGGCACGCTGGAAACCCATCGTGTTTCGCAAAAAACACCATTCGCACGAAGAGATTGCGCGTTTTTACCGCGCTTCGTCTTTCTGCATGGTGACCTCGCTGCACGATGGAATGAATCTGGTGTCCAAGGAATACGTAGCCTCGCGCGAGGACGAGCAGGGAGTGCTGATCCTCAGCACTTTTGCAGGCGCAGCGCACGAACTTTCGGACGCGCTGCTGGTCAATCCCTATGACGTTTCACAACTCGCAGATTCCATCCATCGGGCGCTGGAGATGACCGATGAGGAGCAAGCGCGGCGGATGCAGCGCATGCGACACACGGTACGCGAACATAACATCTATCGGTGGGCTGCGAATCTGCTCTCTGACCTAACGGAGATTCGCGTCGAATTGACGGAACGGATGGAGGCGCCCCAGGCAACATGATCCGGCGAGTTACGTCCATGATCTTGCGGCGCGGCGAGAGCGCTTCCGCATGGTTCAGCGAAAGGGAGTCTTTCGCGTGAACGCGGCGGAAACCCCGTTCGAATTCGTCACCGTTTCGTATCTCACGCGAATCGGCAACCAATCCGCCGGGACGCTCGCGGAGTTGTTAACCGGGTTGGAACACTGCAGCGACGCATCCATTTTTCATCACACGTTTCAAACCCTGGGCAGCCATCACTTCCTGACCGAGGGTTTTTCGAACGACTTCGCGCAATGGGTGCTTTCGGACACGAACCGAAACGATCTTGCCGAACAGCTTGCGGTGCTTGACATTCGCGACTACGTTTCGATCGCGGCGTTGCGCAGCGACCTATGCCGCGTGGTCGCCGACTATTGCACGGCCTATCCACACTTCGCGGGCCAGTCCGCGCTGGAACGGTTTTATTTTTGCGAGAGCGTGGAAGTCAACGTCCCTCTCGGCCGAAACGCTCGAACGCTGGATGAATTTCGCGATGGCATAGCGCGTCTCAGCCATTCCGGTTTCTATTTTCATTTTATTTCTTCCCGGCTGAGACTACAGCTCCGAACTAACGACTTCTCGCACTGGCTTGCCGACGGGCTGGGATTGCGAACGCTCAGTGAAAGCGTGAACCACATCGATATCTACACCAACACCTTGGACAGCGCGCGCGCCAAACTCCTCCGGCTAATCGATCGTGAAAGGAGAAAAACATGAGCGAGACTCTGGCACTCGGACGCATTCCGCTGGATGACTATGCCGAGTTGCTTGGCGCGGGTGAAATCGAGGAGCTGCGGGCGCTGGCGAGTCCGCTGCATGGGCGGAGCATCCAGATGGTGAATTCGACAGCCGTTGGCGGCGGCGTGGCGGAAATCCTCACTCGTCTGGTGCCTTTGGCGGAAGAGCTGGACCTAAACATCAAATGGGAAGTAATAAGCGGCGGCGAAGATTTTTTTGAGGTAACCAAAGCGTTCCACAATGCGTTGCATGGAGCGCCGTATCATGCGAGCCAAAAAGACTTTGATACTTTCCTGGCCTACAACCAGAGGAATCGCGAGAAGCTCGCGCTGGATGGCGAATTCGTGGTCATCCACGACCCGCAGCCCGCGGCGCTTATCGAGGCGCGCAAGCCAGGAGCGAATCATTGGGTGTGGCGCTGTCATATCGATTTGTCGCATCCCAACCGGGCGGTATGGGATTTTCTGGAGCAATTTGTCTCGAAATATGACGGTGCGATGTTTTCTTCGCCGGAGTTTTCGCGGCAGCTTCCTATTCCGCAATACCTTTTTTACCCGGCCATCGATCCGCTTTCGGAAAAGAATTGCGAATTGGAGCAGGAGTTTATCGCGCAAGTGCTTACGCGCTACGGCATCGATCCCCAGCGCACAATTCTCACGCAAATATCCCGGTTCGACCGGCTGAAGGATCCCGTCGGGGTAATTCGTGCCTATCGTATCGTAAAGCGATATTTCGATTGCCAACTGGTCCTTGCCGGGGGCAGTGCGTCGGATGATCCTGAAGGGTCTGTAGTACTAAAAGAAGTTTTGCGAGAAGCCGACGGCGACCCCGACATCAAAGTGCTGGAATTGCCGGCCTGGGCGCCTCTGGAGGTGAATGCGTTGCAGCGCGCATCGACGATTGTGCTCCAGAAAAGTTTGCGCGAAGGATTCGGGCTCACGGTGTCGGAAGCGCTGTGGAAGAAAAAACCTGTAGTGGCCTCCGCGGTTGGTGGGATTCCCATCCAGGTCATTCACAAGCACACAGGATTGCTGGCGCATTCGGTAGAAGGCACTGCGTATCAGATTCGCTTTCTACTGTCGCATCCGGAGATTGCCGCAAAGCTAGGGGAGCACGGGCACGAGCACGTAAAGGAGAATTTTCTCATTACGCAAAAACTGAAACGCTATCTTACGCTCCTGCTGACCCTGGCCCGTGGATCGTGAGAGGCCCGTGAGTCCACTGGCAACTCTATGTTGCGGGATCTCATCTAAGGAGAAGAGGCAGAAGCTTTACCCCACCCGAAGCCAGCCCTGCTTTTTGCAATCCTATTACATCTGTGCAAGGAGAACACGAATGAAGCGTGTCGCACTTCTGCTATTTGTGACAGGTTGGCTTATGCCGCTGGCCAAAGCCCAAGATCATTATCAAGTGGGGGGCTACGGCGATTATTTCCGTATCTCACAAACAAAAACCAATATGGCGGGGCTGGGAGCGCGAGTGGGATACAAGGCGTTTTCCCACGTTATGCTTGAAGGCGAGATGAGCTATGACTTCGAACAGGCTTTTGCAGAGGGTTTTACGAACCCAAGCAATCCCAGCAGTGTCACGTTTGTGCCCAGCAATCTCAGAGTCCTGCATGGACTCTTTGGCCCAAAGATTGTGGCTGGCCACGGCGCGATTCGTCCCTTCCTGACACTGAAGGGAGGTTTCATTAATTTTAGGCTGGATGCCAGAAACCCTAGCTTCTCGACGTTTGTGAGCTCGGTGAACAATTTGCGAGCGAACAACGTGAGCGGAACGCTTTATCCGGGGGCCGGACTGGAAGGGCATATTGGTCCAGTGGGTCTACGGCTTGAAGCAGGCGATGAAATGTACTTCGCCGGCAGCGCACATCACAATGCCCGTCTGGCCTTCGGACCGTTTCTTCGATTCTAAAGATCGAACCGCCCCGCAGCCGCCGAGTCATCATTTCACGCTCCGCTCTTTCAAGTATGAAGGAGCGGGGCGTTCGATTTTCGGTCGTTCACTCTCTCTAACGCGTCCAAGACTTCGTTCAGGTCTGGCAGATGGTTTCTCCGGACATCATTGCGACGCAGCAGATTTGTCGCCGAGAGCGCTGCCCAAATGTTCGTGATGCTGACGAAGAAGGAATTGGTCGGTCATACCGGCAATGTAATCGCAAACGATGACGTGCCGCGATTCCGTTTGCGCAAGTTCCTCATAGAACGACGGCATCGTACCGCGACGATCTGCATAGTAAATGAAAAGTTCCTCCAAACACTTCACGGAGCGGTCGCGGTCCTCCGCGATGGCGGGGTGGTTGTAAATGCGTTTGAAGAGGAACCGCTTAAGCTCGCCGTTTCGAGCAGCCGCGGCATCGTTGAAGCCAGCGAGGCGATTCGGGGCCTGGCGAATGTCTTCCACAGAGGAAATATGGGAGGCCAGGACGCGCTGCTGGGTAGTCTCAATTAGACTAGTTGCCAAATCATCCAAAACACGTTTAAGGGCTTCGTTGAAGACGAGCTTTTGACGGGCGCCGCGATGCGCGGAATTGACTTGCGCGTAGACTTCGCCAAAAAAAGCAACTTCTCTGCACAAAACAGCGAGATCCAGAAGCCCGGCTTCAAGCGCGTCGTCAATATCGGCGGTGTTGTAAGCAATCTCATCGACCCAGTCGATGAGTTGCGCTTCTAAAGGCGGGCGCAGATCCAGAAGATACTCCGCAAGCTGCGGAAATTCCGCCGCGGAATAATCGCGCGAATGCTTGATGATGCCCTCGCGAACTTCAAAGGTGAGATTCAAACCCCCAAAATCGAGGTACCGCTGCTCGAACTGTTCGACGATGCGCAGCGCATGCAGATTGTGATTGAAACAGCCGCCTTGTTCGCGCATCAATTCGTCAAGTTTGCGTTCGCCGGCGTGGCCGAATGGCGGATGACCGATGTCATGGACAAGAGCGAGCGCCTCGGCAAGTTCCGTGTTCAGTCCCAGTGCCGAAGCAACGGTGCGGGCAATTTGCGCGACTTCCAGCGTATGCGTCAGGCGATTGCGGAAATGGTCCGAATAGCGCGTAGTGAATACTTGCGTCTTGGCTTCGAGGCGGCGAAACGCACGGGAATGGATAATCCGATCGCGGTCACGCGCGTAGTCACTGCGGTAAGGGTGAGACGGTTCGGGATAACGCCGCCCGCGGGATCGTTCGGCGCGCATCGCCCAGGGAGCAGGAGTGGTGACTGGTTCGATGGGCCGCTCCGTTATATTCCGGCTGAACCACGCGAATGCTCAGGTCGTAGGGCAAATCAGGATTTCGGCGAAAGCGTATCCAGGCCGCGATCGGCTTGATCCGCAATCGTGGTGTCCGGAAATTCCTTTTTGATTTGCTGGTAGATGCCGGCGGCCTCCTTCGGATTGGAATTGCGAAGGATACCTGCAAGTTCTAGAAGCACCAGTGGCCGCGGCACAAGAGCACTCTGCTTGTCCGCCAAGGCGCGAAAGATTTTGATGGCATCATCTGGCTTGCCGGTGCGGGAGTAAATGATCGCCGTCTGATACTGCGCCATGGCCGCGAGCTCTTTGTCGCTGCCTCCGCTGATCTTCTTCAGTTCTTCGAGAGCCTGATTGTGGCGATCGAGGTCCTCAAGACAAAGCGCCGCGTAGTAGCGTGCGAGCTTCCCGGGATTCGTGCTGGGATATTTGCCGGCAACTTTGCTGAACTTTTGCACGGCGTCCTGGGCACGCGCTGCTTCATCGGCAAAGAAAAGGGCGTTGGGGTCGGAGGGGTCAGGAGCTGAGGCGATGCGGCCCTGATAGGCCTTCATCGCAACGTCAAAAGCAGCCGATGCGTCCACAGTCTGCCGGTCGATATAAAACTTCCAGCCCCCGTAGCTGAGCGCCACAAACAGTGCGACCAACACGACGATGAGCGTAAATTGCCCGTGAGAGATGACAGCTTCGGCGCCGTGCTCGATGGTTTCCTTGATTTTGTCCTGTTTTAGCTCTTTGCGCGAAATATGTTCGGACACACGAACTCTCCTGATTGGTTTGGAATGTATGATTCTAGCACAAGAGGCTGATCACCGATGGTCCGGGCATGGGCTTCGGACGCGCGCCGCAGATTTTACCCTTCCGTCCGAAAAACGCCGGGCGTGTCCCAAAGGGAATCGAATGGTGCTAATTTTAAAGCATGCAGACGGCTTGCATTCACTGTGGCGCGGAGCACTTGCTAAAAGATGGGCAATTCGGCGGCCATACGAAAGTGCAATTCAAATGTTCGAGTTGTGGGAAGACCACGATTGTGGAGATCAAGCGGCGCGTGGATTCGACAGTCGTGATGTCCCCGCTTCCCTCGTTTGCAAAGGCAAACGCCACAAGTTCAAATCTGAATTTGCCGCCCGCCGATCCCGGGTTGCGCCTCCCTGAAAACGCGAAAGTTGTGCTCAACATTTTGTCAGGCCCATCGAAAGGCGAAAGTCACACGCTGAAAAAACCACGGGTTGTCCTGGGCCGCAAGGGGGCCGATATTCCGGTGAATGATCCTGAAATTTCGCGGCATCACTGCCTTCTAGAAGTAAGGGACACGCACATTAACCTCAAGGACTTGGATTCGACCAACGGCACTTTCTTCGACGAAGAGCGCGTGCGGGCGGCCATGCTGCGTGACGGCACGGAGTTTCGAATCGGCGGTAGCCTTATTCGCGTGAATTTCCAGAAGAAGTAGCCGGGTCTCCATTCTCCTCAAAGCAGTTCCTTGGCGGTGGATTCCTGCGATTCACGTTGTGAGATACTAGCGCCGAGTACAAGATAATCCGGAGTCCGATGATCCGTCTCTCCGCCTGCATAATTACCTTCAATGAAGAACGCAACTTGGCGCGAGCTCTGGAATCGATCCAGGGAATTGCCGATGAGATTGTGGTCGTAGATTGTGGAAGCCGCGACCGCACTGGGGAAATTGCGAGAGAGCACGGCGCGCGGGTAATTACGAACGCGTGGACAAATTTTGCAGAACAGAAAAATATCGCTGCAGCAGTCGCGAACAACGATTGGATTCTCTCCCTGGACGCTGATGAAGAGCTGAGCCGTGAATTGCGCGGCTCAATGCTCGCCTGGAAGCACAAAGAACCAGAATTTGCGGTTTATGAGTTTGCGCGGCGAGCCTGGTACGTTGGAGGCTGGATCAATCACTCGGGATGGTATCCGGACCGTCAACGGCGGCTATACCGCCGCGATGTGGCACGTTTTTTGGGAATCGTTCACGAGGCACTGCGATTCCAGGGCGAGCCGGGGCGACTTGGCGGAGACTTGCTTCATTACACGATTCGCTCTTTTTCGGAACACGAGGAGAAGGTCGACCGGTACACCACGCTTGCGGCGCAGCAGATGTGCGCTGCCGGGAAGCAGAGTTGGCGGGCAGCGATGTGGCTCGCAACGCCATGGAACTGGTTCAACAGTTATGTCCTACACCTCGGATTTCTCGACGGTTCTCGCGGATGGGTCATCTCGCGGATGGCGGCGCGAAGCACATGGTTGAAGTTCAAGAAGCTTGGGGAGCTCGTTGAATCAGGGCGGCACGCGGGCACGCACTCATCATGAGGATCCTGTATGTGGACCTCGAGCGGGAATGGCGCGGCGGGCAAAGTCAGGCACTGCTGACCGTAAGGGGGCTCCGCGCGGTCGGGCATGACGCGCAACTGGTTTCCGTGCGGGAATCGCCGCTTGCTCGCCGCGCGACATCTGCGGGCATTGTGGTGCACGAGGTCGGTAAGAATGCTCGGAGGGCCAGCGCAGCTCTTCTTCTTCGCAAATTACTTTCACAGCAGAATTACGACGTTCTTCATGCCAATGAGCCCCACGCGCTTACCGCCGCGTGGTTGGCTGGAGCGCAAGAGCGTACTCGCATCGTGGTTTCTCGAAGAGTGGCGTATCCACTCTCGGCCAGTGGACTGGCGGGGAAGCGCTATCAGATAGCGCGGCGCATCGTGGCAATTTCCCACTTCGTGGAGAAAAGCGTCTTGGAATCGGGCGTGCCACACGAAAGATTGGCTATCGTCTATGAAGGCGTGGAGGTTCCCCGTTTACCGACGCAGGAAGCACGGCAACAAGCACGGCGGCGCTGGAGCGTAACTGAAAACGAAAAACTTTTGGGATGCATCGGGTATCTGTTGCCCGAAAAAGGCCAGGAAATCGCCATACGCGCGCTTTCAACCATAGGCACGAAGGTTCCCCGAGCGCGTCTGCTGTTGGCTGGTGACGGCCCCTGCCGCGCTGGCCTGGAAGCGCTAGTGCAACAACTGGGGATGCAAGACAAAGTGACCTTTGCGGGGTTTGTTGAGGACGTGACCCAAGTTTACGCCGCACTCGATGTTTTTGTGTTCCCGTCGTTGGCTGAACCGCTTGGCACTTCGCTCCTGGCGGCCATGGCTTGGGGACTTCCAGTGCTGGCGGTGGCGAGCGGTGGCGTGCCGGAGTATGTAAAAGACGGCGACAACGGATTGTTAGCGGCGCAGCCTGATCCAGAGCTATTCTCGGCCGTCATGGTGAGAATTTCGAGTGATGAATCGCTGAGAATCACACTTGGCCAGAACGCGCGGCGCACCATCGGGGAACGGTTTTCAGCGGAGCGCATGGTCGAAAACACGATTCGTGTCTATGAAGGTGTCTTGCAAGAAATGAAGACGGGCTGAGCAGTTCGAGCCGAACGTCGATGGATGCTCTTCTCGGGAGTACGATCCGTTCAAGTTTCCATCGCGTTCATCCGCTGAAGCACGGTAGGAAAAAAAGTGAAGCGCTTAGCAGATCTTTTATGCTCCGCTAAGCGCTTCAGGCTTTCTTACAAATTTTGCGTCAGTTTTCTGTCTTCTCTTTTTGTTCCAGTCGTTTCCTCCTATCCGCCCGCCGTTTTATACGTCAAGCTATCTTGGGGATTGAACTACCCATCGCCCCTTGGGCTCGAGGAACTCCACGCCAATCGCAAAGCCGTCGCCTTGCAATGGCTGGCAGTATGCAACGCGGCCCGAGGAACGAAACTCTCCAGTGCGTGAGGCAAATACCAGGGGTTCGCCTGGTTGCCAGCGGCGCGCACTAACCACGCGAGCGCCACGCGCACTCACATTCTCAGTAAAAGTAGACTCCGAGCCAGGCGCCTCACGATGCCCATCGATGAGAACGGGGATTTCCATCGGGATGCGGCTTTCGGCTCTGTGAAAAGCAAATCTCTTCGCGTGAGGCATGCTCCTGCTCATCCTCACAGGCACGCGGCAATGCGCGTGAGATTTTGAACGCTGCTCTTGCCATGGTGCTTCATGGCATAGAGCGCGCGATCGGCGGCGCCAAGAAGTTTCTCCGGCGAGTCACCATCTTCCGGGAATGCTGCGACACCCGCACTCACGGATAGCTTGGGGTGCTCCGGCTCAGAGGAGAGCCGCTCGCGGATTCGAGAGACGACGCGCGACGCAACGTCCTTGCCGGCCTCCGGCAGAACCAGTGCGAATTCGTCGCCGCCATATCGCGCCGCTGTGTCGATCGCCCGGGAATGATTACGCAGAATCTTGGAGATGCGCACCAGCGCGCGGCTGCCGGTCAGATGCCCGTACTGATCGTTGATTATCTTGAGTCCGTCCATGTCGAGAAGCACGACACTGAACGAGCGCTGCGTGCGGCGAGAACGGTCCAGCTCCGCCTCAAGAACGCTGATGAGGCGGCGGTAATTCGACAACCCAGTCAGCGGGTCGGTGACCGCCATCGAGCGTACTTGCTCGAAAAGGCGCGCTTGATCCAGCAAAGCGCCCGAAAGCATCACGATGTAACTAATCGTCTTGCTTACTTCCGCCAGAAAGAAAGGACCATCGAAAAGCTGTCGGGAAAACGCCGCTGATGCGTGGCAGACCACATTGAGCGAGGCCACGAAAAAGAGAGAATGATCGAAGAGAGTAGCCGTGCTTTTCTTGTCCCTGTCGTCCTTCAGGCGTTCACGAAAGCAGATTGCGGCGATCAAGAATAGCGCGGCTGGAAGCAAATCCCAGGGACGAGACAGAAAGTTTGCAGCATGCGAAATGGGAGCGGCCGGGGCGGCAAGAAACGCGGCGCTAGTAGTGTAGGCAGCCAGGGCTACAACCAACAGTGCAGCGGCCGTTTCCTTGCTGGGCTGCCGGGCCGTGGGCATATAGCGTTCCACGGCGATGGCGGCGAGCAAGAGGACAGCGAGCAAGGTGCGGCTTACCATCCAACCCATAGGTATTCGGGACAGCGCAAAGGCGCCGGAGAGCAGCCAATCGTTCAGGCCAAAGCAGCCGACGGTCTCAATGATCCCTGAGAGCACGAATCCAAATGCAAGGATCAATGCCGTTCGATCATGCGTGCCACGGAAGCGAACCAAAGCATTGGCGGCGTAACAAAAACTGACGAGCGTGCCGCCAACCTCCAGATACAAATAGCCTTGCGGGGTGCCGGCGACACTGATTTGGCGTAGGTAGAAGACGACGGCGAGAAATAGGGCGAAGGAAGCCGCGCCGGACGCGACCAGGACACGCTTATGAGGATTCTGCGTGGCGACTGAATCGCGGCCTCTGCGGAGAAACCCGATGATCGTGCCCCAAACACCCACAAAATCCCCCAAATGCCGAAGAAAAACTGCCAACTAGCGAGGAGTGCAAGTTTGTGCCCTTTTCTGGCTGGAAATTCATGCTTGTAAAATATTGAAATTACATGACTTAAAAGTGCTGCTTTACAGCAAGAGGAAGTACTACGATATTGCGAGACACTGCGAAAGCGTACAGTTTTCGCGAATTGAGACGCTATCGGTTTTGTTTCGTTAGAGTTACCGGGCGCAGGGCCAGTATCAGGGAGAGAATGCGGGACTGTCTCAGTCTGAGACATTCTCAACCTTTGAAACAGTTTGGCAGGTGACCTAAAGTCTGGGCTACAGCTTCGGCTTTGGCGGAGGCAGCTCCCGGGCACCCACCGTGTCGCTGAATCCACTAGTCTTATGCGAACCATCACAGAAAGGCTTATTGGCAGAGTGCCCGCAGCGGCAGAGGCTGACCACCGTGCGGCCCGCCAGCCCAAACGCATTGCCCAGAGGATCGACAATTTCAAAGTCGCCTTCGACCCGGATTGATCCGTTGTGATTCACCGTAATTTTCGTAGCCGCCATGTTTTCTCCTGAGCAATTGGGAGTATGCCGACTCTTCCACACAGCGGCAAGCCTGAATGACCAACACCTCGGCGAGAACCATCGAGGCGCTCTAGTTACACAGCGAAATGCCGAAGAAAGAATTAGTACTTTGGAACGGACGGATCCACCTCGTCGGACCACGCGAGGATGCCGCCCTTCAGGTTGAGAATCTTGCGGAAACCCGCTTTTCGCAGGAAGTCCACAGCCTCCGCGGACCGCTTCCCGCTGCGGCAATGCGCCACAATTTCCCGCGAGGAATCCAGTTCATGGACGCGCCGCGTCAGCTCCCCGAGCGGAAGTAAATGCCCCTTCAGATTGCAGATCTGATATTCATGAGGCTCGCGCACATCGAGAATGAACAAATCGTCTCCGCTATCGAGGCGGGCCTTGAGTTCGCGCGGAGTAATTTCCGGCACTTGCACGGTCGGACCCGGAGCTTCTTCCCCGCGCACACCGCAGAACTGGTAATAGTCGATCAGCTTGTTGATCGTGCGGTGCGTTCCGCACATCGGACAATTCGGATTCTTGCGGAGCTTGAGCTCGCGGAACTTCATGCCGAGAGCGTCAAACAAAAGCAAGCGCCCCACGAGATTGTCCCCGCGGCCGAGGATCAGCTTGATCGTTTCCATCGCCTGAATGGAGCCAACGATTCCGGGCAGAACGCCGAGCACTCCGCCTTCTGCGCAGGAAGGCACAAGCCCAGGCGGAGGCGGTTCAGGATAGAGGCAGCGATAGCATGGACCGTCAGGCATGCCAAACACGGTGGCCTGTCCTTCAAACCTGAAAATGGAACCATAGACGTTTGGCTTACTTAACAAAATACAGGCATCGTTCACGAGGTACCGCGTGGGGAAGTTGTCCGTACCGTCGACGATAATGTCGAAGTCCTTGAAGAGTTCGAGCGCGTTGGCGCTGGTCAGTTGTGTCTCAAACGACTGAATCTGAATGTCCGGATTGAGGTTCGCAAGGCGCGCGCGCGCCGCTTCGCTCTTCGGCTTTCCGACATCGGTGGTGCCAAACGTAACCTGGCGCTGGAGATTGGTGGAGTCGACGACATCAAAGTCAACCAGGCCGAGTTTGCCGACGCCTGCGGCGGCAAGGTACAGACCGAGCGGAGCGCCGAGCCCGCCCGTGCCAATGAGCAGCACCTTGGCGTTTTTCAACTTGAGCTGCCCATCCATGCCGACTTCCGGCATGATGAGATGACGGCTGTAGCGCAGAATTTCTTCGTTGGAAAGGCTCGCAGCCGGTTTTGCACCGGTCTGCGGCTGTACAGTGGTGGCCATTGTTGCTCCTTGCTCCTCTACGATGCTATTCCATTGCCGGAACGCCGCCGGCGATGGACGGAATGATGCTGATCGTGTCGCCGTCCTTCGTGGGCGTGTTCTCTTTCGCCAGATAGCGAATGTCTTCGTCGTTCACATACACATTGACGAAGCTACGTAGTTTGCCGTCCTCGGTGAAGAGATGCTTGCGCAAGTCGCCGAATTCCGTAGTCAAATGGCCGAGAGCTTCTCCGACTGTCCGGGCATTGAACTCCGCCGAATCGCGCTTCCCCGCGTAGGGACGGAGCGGCGATGGAATCATTACTTTCACGGGCATTTCTATTTCTCCATTGTGCCTGCGGAAATCTCAGGCTTACACTGCGGCGCGATGGCGAATCTCAATTCCCTCGGGCGAAAACTCCTTGCGGTCGTCATTCAAACGCCAGGAAGTCATGTCCTGGGGCGCGCCGTTCTGCACGCTCACAATGATGTAGCTGTACCATGGCCAAGCATGGTCGCGGTCATATTCGCTTGGCCGCGCCGGATGGTCCGGATGCGAATGGTACCAGCCGACCACTTCGAGGCCCTGATCGCGCGCCGCCTTTTCCGCCGCAAGAACGTCTTCCGCAGTCACCGAAAATCGATTGCGCGGCGAATCGTCCCGCCGATTGACCAGAGGAAAGAGTTGCAGAATCTCCCGTGAAGGCGTTTGCAAATCTTTCCGTGCATCACGACCCAAGACAAGCCCCGAATCGCGTCCGAGCAACGCTCCACAGCATTCGTGCGGGTAGGTCTCCGCGCCATGCGCGCGAATCTTCTCCGCAAGCTGTCCGCTGATCCAAAGTGCCTCTGCATCCGCCATAGTCATTCTTCGTCCCAAAAACGTTCATTCAAATACTTCGACGCGGAATCCGCAAAAACAGTGACCATCACGGCATGATCATTTTTCGGGATTCCAGCCGCAACCTTAAAGCACCCCAGCAGAGCCGCCGCCGCGCTCGGGCTCACGAGTAAGCCCTCTTCGCGCGCCAACTTTTTCACCAGCCTATAGGCTTCCTCCGTGGAGACTCCCAAATTCTCGTCGGCGAGGGTGTCGTCGTAAATTGCCGGACGGATGGCCGTCGGCATATGCTTCCATCCCTCCAGGCCATGGAAGGATGCGTCTGGCTGCAAACTCACGCAACGGATTGCTGGATTCAGCTCTTTGAGCCGTCGCGTGGTGCCGACAAACGTGCCGCTCGTGCCAAGCGCCGCGACAAAATGCGTGACACGACCGGATGTTTGCTGCCAAATCTCCTTAGCCGTAGTGCGATAGTGCGCTTGCCAATTCGCGGGATTGCTGTACTGGTCAGGGTAGAAATATTTTTCAGGATTTTTCTCAACAATCTCGTGCACCTTGCGAATTGCGCCGTCGGTGCCTTCATCACCGGGTGTGATCACCAGCTCCGCGCCGAGAGCAGTCAGAATCCGCTTCCGTTCGTGCGACGCGCTATCCGGCAGGCAAAGTTTAACCGGAAAACCCAGCGCCGCACCGACCATGGCGTAGGCAATGCCGGTGTTGCCGCTGGTCGCGTCAACAATGATCTTGCCGCTTCGCACCGCTCCACCTGCGAGGCCATCCTGAATCATGCTGAGTGCTGGGCGGTCCTTTACCGATCCCCCAGGGTTGAACCATTCAGCCTTGGCACAAAACTCCACATTCGGGAATTCCTGGCTAATACGCTCCAGCCGCAGCAAAGGCGTATTCCCAATGCGGTCCAGCAGCGATTCCCCCGCTCGGCCCGTTTGAGCCGCTTGGTGGGGCTCTGATTCGCCAGCGGATGCGGCGATGTGGCCAATGGTAGCCATAAGTGTAGGTTCGAGACGCTCCTCCCGGCCCAGGGGCTACGGATATCCGACCATTTTACTCCGAATTGGATGCGGCAGCCTAGCCCGGAGATATGGCGTGGTCTGAGTCACTTTACAGACGGGCAGGTATCCATTAGCCTGAATAAACCATGTGGAATGTCAAAGAGCGGTTCTCGCCAAAAGCGATTGAAAGTCTCGCGGCGCTGGGGTTTGCCGTAGGAAGCACGCGCGGCGTAGTCCGCGTCGAAAAATACGGGTGCGGCGCGGAGTTCCGCAAAGGCCCAGACGATCTTTACCAGATGACCGTCACTCCCACCATCATGCTGAAGGGCAAGTTCACGAGGCTGTGGGACGCGGGCTACCAGAAGTTTTTGCTCACCGACGACGGACAAAAATTGCCGGCGCTCGCGACGCATCTGCAAAACCTGCGAAAGTTCAACGAAGAGCTGCGCACGGCACTGGGCATTCCAACGTTTTACAACGAGGCCCTCGGTTCCGTCAGCCAGCTTAGCGTTTACGACCGCGTCAAAGGGCGCAAAGGCGCAGTCCCGGATGAAACTGTTGGCGCACATGAGGCCAGCGGCGGGCACTAGGATCGGATTTTCTGCCGCGAAATTTCAAACTTGGGATTTCAACTTCCTCCGGCATCCTGAAGTTGCCTCCGGAACTTTTCCAGATCCACGCGATGCATCGCGGCTTTCTTCGAGCCGATGAAAAGCACGGGAACATCCCAACCGTAGCGCTCCATTAGAACAGGGTCAGCATCTATATTGACTTCACGGAGGCAAGCGCCGAATTCGCGCAAGAGCGGCGCAATGGCAGACTTGGCTTCGTCGCAAAGGTGGCAACCGGGACGCGTGTAGAGAGTAACGTCGCGGGGCCCGGAGGCAGCAAGGCGGGCGTCTTCGGGATGAGCGCTCATCGTTTGAGTGCGAACCTGCATCTTAACGGGAAGCCAGCACCGCTGAAAAGGATGAGCGCATACTATCAAGGCAGACGGTGCGAAGCGTTTCAGAAGAGGCGGAGCGAATGGGAAGAGTCGTAGCGCTGATGGACGATTTGTTCTTCCAGATGAAGCTGGCGGAAACCGCGAAGCAGGTTGGCGTGGAAGTGAAAGTGGCGGCGAATGGCGAGGCCTTGATGGGACTCATGGCCAGCGAGCCAAAACTGGTCATCGTGGACTTGAACGCGCGGAGCCAGCCCATCGCGGCGATTGAAAAGTTGCGGCAGGCGCGGAAGGACGTTCGCGTGGTCGGTTTTCTGTCGCACGTGCAAAGAGATCTTGCTGTTCAAGCGCAAGCCGCTGGCTGTGACGAAGTTCTGCCGCGTTCGAGCTTCACTCAGAATTTGGCTGCGATCCTGAGCGCGGCAAAGGATTGATGTGAACGCGGCTGAATCAATGGCTCTCGCACAAATCTTCTTCGTGAGCTGCGCCGTTCTGCTGACTGGCGCCAGCGTGCTTGCGCAAGATACCAGCAGCAAGCCCAGCAGTAGTTCAGCGAGCGCACCAAGCGAGACAGTAAATAATGCCGGACCTGGCGCCGCATTAAAAGGCGTACTTTCCGCGGCTTGTTCCCAAAATCAAATTGAGTTTGTTCGTTTTCTCACGGCTCGCAACAAAGAAGCGTTTTCCCGCATGACGCCGCCAGCCCGCCTCGCGTTCATGAAGCGCTTCGTGCTGCTGAATGAGCCGGGCAAACCCACAGTTTCGGCAAATCCCGCCGGGCGCCCCATTCTCCGCTGTGAGACTCCTGACGTCACCACCGAAATGCAGATCGGTGGCGCCGATCTCCGAGACAATATTGTGTTTCTTCCGATGGAGCTGCGCGATGCCGCGGACACGACAGGCGCGAGCGTTCATCAAATTACTTTAGGGCTACTCCGCGAGAATGGGGAATGGAAGCTGCTCTCGCTGGGTCTCCTTCTCCTGGACCTTCCTTCGCTGGAAGTCGAATGGGATGCCGCCGAGGTGGAACAAACGGAAAAAAGCGCCCTGGAAACTCTGAACAAAGTTGCCGGCGCCGTCGAAGCTTACCGCAATAAGTATGCGCACCTGCCCGAATCGCTCGCCAGACTAGGTCCGCCGCTCCACGGCGCAGCGAATGGCGAAGCTGCCGGGCTGCTCGATTCCGATCTCGCGAACGGAATGAAAAACGGCTACACCGTTCGCTACGTGATTGTCGGCGCGAGTACGCTCGGCGCTCCGGCCAAATACGAGCTGGCGGCGACTCCGCTGCAGTACGGACGCACCGGACGCCGCTCGTTTTTCCGCGATTCGAACGGTGCCATGCACGCAGCCGATCGGCACGGTGCCGTCGGCAGCGAAACAGACCCCAAAGTGGAATAGAACTTCTGTCAAATCGTCCCCGCCAACGCAACAGATGCTTTGTCACTCCCCTGGATTTGTGCGCGGGGAAACTTGGCGCTACTATCGTGCGATTCACTATGCCTCGAAAATCTCCATGGCGATTCTCGCTTTTTCTTTTCACCCTTTCCCTGCTCGCTCCCGTTCGCGCGTTGGCCCGGCCGCAAAGCAATTTCACGTACGGACCGCTGCCCGTCTTCGAGCTTCACAGCGGCTTCTGGATCAATCTTCATCACACGCTCTATCACGAGGCCAAATTGCGAACGGCCTCCACCCAGCCGGACAAGGGCGCCAGGACCTCCGGTCCAACTCCGAACACCGCGCCGGATGCGAAACCCGCTCTTACTTCCTCGGAACAGTACATCTGGGATGGTGCCGTCGCGTACTACGTCTCGAACTACGCCACTAAGGATCTGCTCTTTTCCACCGAGCTCATCCAGCTAAAAGATCAACTCGGCGATTTTGAGGATTGCGATGAACTCTCTGGAAGGAAACGAAGATTCTGCGACGCAGGCCTGCCCGCAAAGCTGACGCAAGTCCTGGAATCCGCCGCGCCCGTTTACCGCGCGCATCTTTGGCCGGAGCACGACCGCGCTAACCGTCGCTGGATTATGCGCGTCGCCCCGCTTGTGCGCGAACAAGGTGTGGGCCTCTCAGAACGGCTTGCGGATATTTACCAGGCGCGCTGGCCGCGCGAGAAAATCCGCGTCGACCTAACAGGCTATGCGAATTGGAGCGGCGCCTATACCACCGCCGATCCCTTGCGCGTTACGATCTCCAGCCTGGACTCTCGCAATCAAGACGCGGCGGCTCTGGAAGTTTTATTCCACGAGGGTTCGCACGGTATCGCCGAGCCTGTGCAGGCTGCCATCATCCGCGAATGCCACCAGCGTGACAAAGCCATCCCTCGCGACCTTTGGCACGCTCTGGTTTTCTACACCACAGGTGAGGTCATCCGGCCAGTGCTCGGCTCCTCCGGTGCGACCGCTGGAGACCAGGATGGCAGCGTCCCTGGCGGCGGCTACACTCCTTACGCTTTGCGCGAGGGCCTCTATCAGCGTGGTTGGAGCGAGTATTTCAAGCTGCTGCAAAAATTCTGGCAGCCCTACCTCGATGGCCACGCCTCCTTCGATGACGCCATTGCTCGCATGGTCTCTTCACTTTAATCCTCAAGCCGCGGCTGCCGCTTCTGCATCGGCCAATTGTTCGCGGGGTACCAATGTGCTAGGCTTCCCTTTGCAAGAAATCGCCCGGCCCTGCGCCAAGCAAGCCCCTGCGACGCGCGCCTTTTCTGCCGTTCGTCTCCGATAGACCACTCGTTTACGGGAAAGTCTCTCTGGGAAGAACCAAAGCCAGGGCGAGGCGGCCGCTCCGAGGTTGCGTAGGAAACGACCTGACTTTGCGGGGTCGCACCGGAAAAGGAAACGGACACGCCCATGCCCGGCCAACAAACAGCCTCGAAAACCGAGAAAGAAACGGTCGAGATCAAGCTGGCGCATTCCCCGGATTCCGATGATGCCTTCATGTTTTATGCCCTCGCCACTCATAAGCTTGCCACGCCCGGCTACAAGTACACACACATTCTGTCGGATATTCAATCGCTCAACGAAGCCGCACTCAGCGAAACGTACGACGTTACCGCGATCAGTTTTGCCGCCTATCCTGTCATTCGTGACAAGTACATCCTGCTTGATTGCGGCGCCAGCTTCGGCGAGGGCTACGGCCCCATCGTCGTCTCCACCAAATCGCTGAAGCCCGCCGAGCTTGCGGGCAAGCGCATCGCCGTGCCCGGGCTAAAGACCTCCGCCTATCTCTCTCTTAAACTCTACGAGCCAAATTTTGAACCTGTGGTGGTGCCCTTCGACAAGATCATCGACGCCGTTCAGAAAGATCTGGTCGAAGCTGGACTTCTCATTCACGAAGGGCAGCTTTTCTTTCCCAAGATGGGATTGCACCGCGTAGTCGACCTGGGCATCTGGTGGCAGGAATTGACGGGTTTGCCCCTCCCGCTGGGTGGGAACGCGGTGCGCCGCGCGCTAGGGCCGGAGCTCGGCCGGCAAATCTCCAGGACGATCCGCGACAGCGTTTCCTACGGCCTCGAACACCGAGAAGAAGCCCTGAACTACGCCACGCAGTTCGCCCGCGAGATGGACACGGATCTCGCCGACAAGTTTGTAGGCATGTACGTGAACAAATGGACGCTCGGCTACGGCGAAAAGGGTAGGAAGGCCGTCAAAGAGCTGATCAAGCGCGGCACGAAAGCCGGACTGCTGCCCGACCCGCCCACCGTCGATTTCCTCGGCGAAGACTGAATCATCGAAACCCTTAGGCGCAATCTCGTAATTAACGCCGAAGCGTGATTCTTGCCTTTTTCCTTCTGTGCACCCGCCTTGACGCTATCCCGCGAATCCCTTAGTGTCTTTGGGCTGACATGAGAATAAGAAATACACGCTGTCTGGGAGTTTTCCTCCTTGGCTTAACGCCGACGTTAGCCCTTGGCCAAGTAGCCCCTGAATCTCGCGACCGTCCCCGCGACGCCCAGGGTTGGCCGACGGAGGCCGTTCGCGCCACCCATGGCATGGTCGCCACCGACGAAGAACTCGGCTCTGAGGCCGGGGTCGAAATCCTAAAGCGAGGCGGCAACGCCGTTGACGCGGCCGTTGCCACGGCTTTCGCGCTTGCCGTTGTCGAACCTGCGGCGGGCAACATCGGCGGCGGCGGGTTCATGTTGATTCGCCTTGCCAACGGCAAAACCACCTTCCTCGACTACCGCGAGGTGGCACCGGGTAAGGCCACGCGAGACATGTACATTGGCAAAGACGGCAAGCTCGACGAAGAAGCCTCCGTCATCGGCTATCAATCGGTTGCCGTGCCTGGAACCGTCGCCGGCCTTGCTCTAGCGCTGAAGACTTACGGCTCGATGAAGCTCGCCGACGTTATGGCTCCAGCCATTCGCCTGGCCGAAAACGGGTTTCCTATCAGCAAGAGGCTGGCCCAAGAGTTCGAGGATCATCGTCCTGCTCTCCAGCGCTTCGCCGTCAGCCGCCGTGTTTTCCTAAACGGCGGCAAAATGTTTCAGGCCGGAGACACGTTCCGGCAGCCCGAACTTGCCGCCACACTCAAACGCATCGCCAGGAACGGCGCAGCTGAATTCTATAGTGGCGAAACTGCCCACGCACTTGTGGACGAGGTGTCCCGCCTGGGCGGCCTCATCAGCCTCGATGATCTAGCGAAATACCAACCGAAGGTCCGTGAGGTTCTGCGTGCGAAATACGACGTCAGCGGCCATGCCTGGGAAGTCCTCACTTCGCCGCCGCCCAGCTCCGGCGGGGTCGCCATCATCGAAGCGCTCAACATGTTGCAAAGCGTGCCGCTCAAGGGCTGGGACGATGTCGAAAACGTTCACATGGTTGCCGAAGTGATGCGCCGCGTTTTTGCCGACCGCGCCGCGTATCTTGCCGATCCCGACTATTCAAACGTTCCCGTCGCCGGTCTCATCGATCCTTGTTACGCCAAGGAAGTTTTCGCCACTGTTGACACTCAGCACGCGTCATCGAGCAAAGCCATCAGAGCCGGCAATCCTCACACGTGCGGCGTGTCCGCGGGCAATACGACTTCTCCGGAAATTCTCATTAGCCTTGGTGAAGGCCCGCACACCACCCATTTTTCTGTCGTCGATGCGGCTGGCAACGCTGTCGCCAGCACGTACACGTTGAACAACAGCTATGGCTCGCATGTCACCTGCTCCTCGGGGTTTCTGTTGAATGACGAGATGGACGACTTCACGACGCAGCCCGGAGTGCCAAATGCGCTCTTCGGACTGGTGCAATCCGAAGCCAACGCCATCGCGCCCGGCCATCGCCCGCTTAGCTCCATGACGCCAACAATGCTGCTTCGAGACGGCAAACTAAGCTTCGTCACCGGCTCTCCCGGGGGTCCCACGATCATCTCCGCGACTTTACTGAGTGTTCTGAACTGGATGCGCCTCGGCATGGAGCCGCAGGCGGCCATCAATGCGCCGCGATTCCATCATCAATGGATCCCCGATCGCATTTTGATGGAGCGCGCTTTTCCAGACAGCCTGGAGGCCGCGCTGAATGCCCGCGGCCACGCCACGCGCCGCGTTGGGCACATGGGCTTGGTCAACGCCATCGCCATTGATCCGGAAAACGGTAACCGGCTGGGTGCAGCCGATCCGCGCCACGACGGCGCAGCCGTGGGATACTAAGGAGGATCGAAACCAAAGCCCTTTAAGCGGGCGAAAAAGAAGCGCTACGGCTGCGGCTAGGCGCTTCGGGGAACTCGAACGAATCATGCAGAGACTATTGTCAACTTATCTCTTTGTGTCCCGGAAGCTGACGCCGGAACTGCTCGGACAGATTTCTGAGGCTGGATTCCAAGGCGTCGAAGTTTTCTGCACGCGCAGCCATTTCGAATACGCGATGAAACCGGAAATCCAAACGGTTGCCTCCGCGCTCGAGCAACACGGTCTGCAGCTTGTCTCGCTCCACGCGCCGACGAGCCGCGACGTTAGCGCCATGCGCGAAAGCGGCACTCCGCTCTCCATCTGCGAAGTCGAGCGCGTTCGCCGTGTCGAAGCCATGGACGAACTGAAACGCGTCATCGACGTCGCGGAAGACTTGCCCTACGCGCGCCTCATTCTTCACATGGGCGGCCCGCGCGAAACAGCCGATCCTCGCAAGCGCGACGCCGCGTTCAGTTCACTCGAGCATCTCATCTTGCACGCGCACCACGTGGGCGTCACCATCTGCGTTGAGAACACCAGCAGCGAAATGGGCGATCCCAGCTACCTGCGCGATTTCGTCGACGAAACTCGCCTCGCCGGCCTGCGCTTCAATTTCGATATCGGCCACGCGAACCTCTCCGATATTCCTGAAGACGAGCGCCTCGAAAAGAGCTTTTCTCCACTTCGCGATTTTGTGTCCTCCGTCCACCTTCACGATAACCGCGGGGAGAAGGACGAGCACCTTCCACCTTATGACGGCACCATCGATTGGCCCGCCGCCATCAAGCTCCTAAAGACTGCGCCGGAACTGAAGCTGCCGCTGCTGCTGGAATTGAAAGAAAAGACCGGCCCCGAAGCGCCAAGCGCCGCCGAACAACTCACCACCGCCCGCAAATCCATGGATCGTTTTGAAAAGGCATGGAACTCCGCAAAATGAACGTCGCGAATGAAACGCGCCAGATGCCCGCGATCACGATCGAGCAGTCAGGCAACTACGACGGCCAGGAAGTCATTCTCAAAGGCTGGCTTTACAATCTTAGGGAGTCGGGCAAATTGCTCTTCCCGATCTTGCGCGACGGGACCGGCATCATCCAAGGCGTTTGCGCGCTGAAAGAAAATCCCGAAGCGTTCCAATCGCTGAAGGGCCTAACCCAGGAATCCAGCGTTATCGTTACCGGCAAAATCCGCGCGGAAAAGCGCGCCCCCGGCGGCTACGAAATCGGCGTCAGCAAGATTCAAATCGTCCAAAAAGTTCCTGAGAGCACGCCCTTCCCCATCCAGTTAAAAGAGCATGGCGTCGATTTTCTCCTCGATCAGCGCCATCTGTGGATTCGCACGCCACGGCAAGCCGCCATCCTTCGTATCCGCGCCGAAGCTATTCGGGCCGCGCGCGAATTCATGGACGCCCAGGGCTACACGCTCACTGACGCTCCCATGTTCACGCCCGCCGCGTGCGAAGGCACGTCCACGCTTTTCGAAGTAAATTACATCGACGACCAGAAAGCCTACCTCACGCAAAGTGGCCAGCTCTACGCCGAAGCCATCGCCATGGCTCTCGGCAAGGTCTACACGTTCGGCCCGACGTTCCGTGCCGAAAAATCCAAGACCCGTCGCCACCTCACGGAATTCTGGATGCTCGAGCCCGAAGCCGCCTACGTCGAGTTCGAGGAAATCATGACGCTCGGTGAAGGCCTCGTCAGCGCTATCGTTCAAGGCGTCCTCAAAAACAAATCGCGAGAGCTAGAAACCCTAAAGCGCGACACGACCAAGCTCGAACACGTGAAGCCTCCGTTCCCGCGCATTAGCTACGAAGACGCCGTCTCATTGCTGAACAAGAACGGCAATCCCGCCAAATTCGGCGACGACTTCGGCGGCGACGAAGAGACCATCATCTCCAGCTCCTTTGACCGCCCCGTGCTGATCCATCACTATCCCACTTCGATTAAAGCCTTTTACATGCAGCCGGACGCCCAGCGCCCCGAGCTCGCTCTCGCCTTTGACATGATTGCTCCCGAGGGCTATGGCGAAATCATCGGAGGCAGCCAGCGCATCCACGATTACGACTTGCTCCTCAAGCGCCTCCACGAGCACAAACTGCCCGAAGAGGCTTTCCAGTGGTATCTGGACCTGCGGCGCTACGGTAGCGTTCCTCATTCCGGCTTCGGACTGGGCCTCGAGCGCACTGTCGCCTGGATTTGCGGTACCGAACACATTCGCGAGGTCATTCCCTTCCCTCGCATGATTTACCGCGTGTATCCTTAGAGCCGGGGGTAGTTCAGCAGTTTTCCCGCTGTTCGCGCAATTCTGTTGAGATAATAACCGGCCTGAATTTTGTGGCAGAGCTGCCGCTGAGCCACTGGTTCGGTTTTTTCACAGTTCACCAGTTGCTAGTCACAATCACGGAGTCATTTCATGGCGCAAAAAGTTCGCATTATCGGCGTCCCCATGGACCTCGGCCAAAGCCGCCGCGGCGTGGACATGGGCCCCTCAGCGTTGCGCGGCGCTGGCCTCCAATCCAGTATCAAGAAGCTCGGCCTCCAGGTCGAAGATATTGGCAATCTCTCCGTCAAACAGCCCGAAGAGATGCCCGTCGGCGAAAAACGCGCCAAGTATTTGCAGGAGATTGCTGAAACATGCGGCGATGTCGCCGCCGCCGCCGAAAAGTCCTTAAATGAAGGGTTTCTGCCGCTCGTGCTGGGCGGTGACCATTCCATCGCTGCAGGCGTAGCCGCCGGCGTCGCCAATTATTTCCGCAAAGATAAAAAGCAGATCGGCTACCTCTGGCTCGACGCCCACGGCGACATGAATACGCCAGAATCCTCTCCCTCGGGCAACGTGCATGGCATGCCCCTCGCCGCCATCATGGGCTACGGCGCGACCGAGCTTGTCGATCTCCTCGGCTTCAAGCCCAAGGCCGAGCCTGGCAACATTGTCATCGTCGGCGCCCGCGATCTCGACGCCCAGGAACGCAAAATCGTCAAGAAATCCGGCATCCACGTCTTCACCATGCGCGACATCGACGAGCGCGGCTTGCGCGACGTGATGTCCGAAGCTCTCAAGTACGCCATGGACGACACCGCCGGGATCGCCGTCAGCCTCGACATGGATTTCGTCGATCCCGCCGACGCGCCCGGGGTCGGCACTCCGGTCCGCGGCGGCGTCACCTACCGCGAAGCTCATCTCGCCATGGAAATGATCGCCGACACCGAGTCGATGGTTTCGCTCGAAGTCGTCGAGATCAATCCCATTCTCGACGAGCACAACCGCACGGCTCTGCTCGGCGTCGAACTCGTCCTCTCCGGCCTGGGACAGAAAATCCTGTGACCACTTATTAGTTGTCAATTCAGAACGCCATAAAAAACAACCGCTCCACCAATCGCCCTTTTTCACTTATAACTGAAAACTGATAACTTTGAACTGCACAGCCCGGCAGAATGAGAACGACTCGTGACTCCCGACAACAAGAAACGACTTCGAATTGGTATCCTCTTCGGTGGCCGATCCGGCGAACACGAAGTTTCCCTCGCCTCCGCTGCCTCCGTCATTCGTGGCCTCGACCCTGACAAATACGAGGCCGTGCCCATCGGCATCACCAAGGAAGGCCACTGGCTTGTCGGCGCGGGCGCGCAAAAAATGTTGCCCGAAGTCTTGAAGGGCGGCCAGCGCGTGATGATGACCGCCGACCCCACCGACGCTGCCCTTGTAAGGCTGGATGGAAGCGGAGGCGGCCAGCGCATCGACATCGTTTTCCCCGTTATGCACGGCACCTTCGGCGAGGACGGCACGATTCAGGGACTGCTTGATCTTGCCGGTTTGCCTTTTGTTGGCGCGGGCGTCCTCGGTTCCGCCATCGGCATGGACAAGGACGTCGCCAAGCGCCTGCTGCAAGTCGCGAAAATTCCCGTCGTGCCCTGGATCACCGTGCACCGCCACGACTGGGAAAGTAAACCGCACGCGATCCAAACTGCGATCGAAACGCAATTCGAGTACCCCGTTTTCGTGAAGCCCGCCACGCTCGGCTCTTCCGTCGGAATGACCAAGGTTCACTCGCGCGAAGAGCTTGCGCCTGCATTGAACCTGGCGTGCGAGTTCGCAATGAAAATTCTCGTCGAGGAGTCCGTCACCGCTCGCGAAATCGAAGTTTCGGTCCTAGGTAACCACAATCCGCAGGCGTCCGTTCCCGGGGAAATCGTCCCTCACCGCGAATTCTACGATTACGCAGCGAAATATCTCGAAGAAGGCACGCAGCTCCTGATTCCTGCGGACCTCAAACCCCCGCAAGTAAAAAAATTCCAGAACTACGCCGTAGATGCTTTCCGCGCGCTCGAACTCAGCGGCATGGCCCGCGTCGATTTCTTCCTGGAAAAAAATGGAGGCAAGATTTATCTCAATGAAGTGAACACCATCCCCGGCTTCACTTCCATCAGCATGTACCCAAAACTCTGGGAAGCCAGCGGCATTCCTTTTCGCGAACTCATCGACAAACTAATCGAATTAGCCCTCGAACAGCACGCGGAAAAAGCCCGCACCAAATACCAGATCGAACTCCCTGCCGGTGCCAGCGGGGCCCTCGAAGGCTGATTCCGCCTAAAGGAAGTTAGTAAGCGGCCGCGGCAATCGATCGAACGGTGGACCAACTCGCATCAACCAATTCGGTTTCCGCCTTTTACTCGGACGCAGTGAGTCTGATACGATTTTGCTGTTGCTGAATGACGCTGGGATGGCGCCGATGCAACAGCACCGTACGATTCTGACGCTCGCAGGGCAGGAGACTACTGAATGTCACTTCTCAACCCACCTGCCAAACCAGATAAATCGCGGGCCATGGCCTTCACTATTGCGGCGCTTGCCGTGGTCGCGATTGTCGTGCTGTGGTACACGTTTCGCTACTACCCGGAAAAGAAGGCTGCGGAGCGTTTCTTCGACGCCCTCATCGCGGGCGATACCGCCAAGGCTTACGAACTCTGGAAGCCCGGTCCGTCCTACACGATGAAGGATTTCCTCGCCGATTGGGGACCGCAAGGTTATTACGGCCCGGTGAAAAGTTACAGAATTGTCCGTGCCAAAGCGCCAAGCGGTTCGAACGCCGTTGCTATTTCGGCCGAGGTCAGCCCCTTCTCGCCAATGCCCGACGCTTCCGACACGGAAAAAAGCCGCAAGACCAAAGTCGTCGAAGTTTGGGTGCTCGCTTCCGACAAATCGTTCAGCTTCCCCGTCCCTTGACGACCTTGATGTTTTTTCAAAAATGATTCATCTCGGTTATTGGCGAATGTCGTCCAGCGCGTGAACGAGCTCCTTGGGGCTAGCGCTAGCCGTGCCGAGCTTACCGACTACCACGCCGGCTGCGGTGTTGGCGAGCATCGCAGCATCGACGAGCGGCGCCCCGGCTGCAACGGCCAACGCCAGAACACTGAGAACAGTGTCCCCTGCACCTGTAACGTCAAAGACCTGGCGGCCGGTGGCTCCGCGCTCGATTCCCGGCTGCCCCACGCGCGCGTAGGTCACTTCAAAACCAGTCGCGCGAATGTGCAGGTGGCGCGGCGAGGACTCCTCAAACACGCTCATGCCCTTTTCGCCCCGCGTAATCACCACCGCACCGCAGCCAAAATGCGCGAGCAGTGCGCGGCCCGCCTCTTCCACGGATTTCTCATCCGCTACCGAGCGTGTGACGTAGAAACCCGCTTCTTTGGCATTGCACACGATTGCCCGGGCCCCGCGATACGCGTAGAGCCTGGACGTTTTTGGCTTCACGAAGACAGGAACATTTAATTGATGCGCGGCGCTCAAGA
>Ga0209239_1000057_pt1 | contig 65313 bp, 56 predicted proteins | sample GraSoi013_2_20cm_FD_185824 | JGI IMG/M metagenome (GOLD analysis project Ga0209239, IMG submission 185824) | Grasslands soil microbial communities from the Angelo Coastal Reserve, California, USA - Sample 10_02_2013_2_20cm (SPAdes) (version 2) | ecosystem: Environmental > Terrestrial > Soil >...
CCATTAGCGCCATTTCCGGACAAGGTGGCTGGCCGCTCACAGGCTTCCTTCTTTCCGACGGCAAACCGTTTTTTGGCGGTACCTATTTCCCGCCCGAGGACCAGATGGGTCGCCCCGGATTCCGCCGCCTTCTTCTCGCCGTCGCCGATTCTTATCGCAACAAACGCGCCGAACTCGAGCGCGCCGCCAACTCTCTTGCCGACGCCATCTCGCAGGCGGAAGTCTTCACCGGCGCCCGCGGCGATTTCGATCTCGGCGTCGTTGAAGCGCAGGTCAAATCCATCACCCAGCTTTTCGACATCAAGAACGGCGGTTTTGGCCGTGCCCCGAAATTCCCGCACTCCTCGGCTATCGATCTCATCCTTGAGCGCTATCAACAGACGAAAGAAAGACATTTGCTCGCCATGGCCGAAACCACCCTCGAAAAAATGGCCCGCGGCGGCGTTTACGACCAGCTCGCCGGCGGCTTCCATCGCTATTCCGTCGATGAACGCTGGCTCGTCCCCCATTTCGAGAAAATGTCCTACGACAATTCCGAACTCCTGAAGAATTATCTCCACGGCTGGCAAGTCACGCAGAACCCATTTCTGCGCGAGACTGCCGAAGGCATCATCGGCTGGGTCAACGAAGTTCTTTCAGACCAGGATAACGGCGGTTTCTACGCCAGCCAGGACGCAGACTATTCTCTCGATGACGACGGCGACTATTTCACCTGGAGTCTGGATGAACTTCGTGCGGCACTAATCCCCGACGAAGCCCGCGTCATGGAGCTGTATTACGACGTCGAAGCTCACGGTGAAATGCACCACAATCCTGCAAAAAATGTTCTGTGGATCGCTCACGACGCCAAGGACATCGCGTACCAACTCGGCCTCGATGAAACCAGCGTCCGCCTGACCGTCGCCAAATCAAAAGGGAAGCTGCTCGCCGCGCGGCTCCCGCGTCCCACGCCGTTCATTGACAAAACGATGTACGTCTCTTGGAACGCGATGTTCGTTTCCGCCTATCTCGATGCCGCACGTGTTCTCGGTGGCTCGCTCGGTGCGCCATGCTGTACGTTTGCCCTGAAAACTCTCGATCGCATGCTGAAAGAAGCCTGGACTGAAAGGCGCGGTTTCGGCCATCGCATCGGCGGGCCCATTCTTGAAGGCTCGCTCGACGACCAAGTCTTCAGCGTCCTCGCGCTCCTCGACGCCTACGAAACCACTCTCGATCCCCGCTATTTCAGCGCCGCGCAGAAAACTATAGACCTAGCCATCTCCCGCTACGGCGACTCTGAAGGCGGAGGCTTCTTCGACCGCCCTTGTGACGCCGCGCCCATGGGTGGTCTTGATGTGCGCCGTAAGCCTTTCCAGGATTCACCGATGCCCGGCGCCAATTCCATCGCCGCCATCGCCCTGATTCGAATGCACGCCTTCACAGGCGACGATCGTTACCGCGCCTTCACCCAAAAAACTCTCGAGGCCTTCGCCGGCATCGCACCGCAGTACGGCCTCTTCGCCGCCACATACGGTCTCGCTGCCACGCTTTTCGCCCATCATTCCATCCAGGTGGTTATCACTGGCCCCCCCAACAATTCCGCCGCCCATGCCCTCGAAGCTGCTGCTCACCGCGTCTTCCGCTTCGGCAAATCTGTCCTTCGTGTTACGCCCGAAACTCCGCAGGTTCATCTCGCTGGCGCTCTCAAAGAAACTCTCCCTCATCTCTCATCCGGCAAACCACTCGCCGTCGTTTGCTTCGGCCAAACGTGTCTGCCTCCAACTAGCGATCCCGCGCAACTCATCGCCTTGCTCGAAGACGGCGTCGCCGGCGCTGCCACTCCTTAGCCTATTTTGATCGCCCATCTTGTAGGGCCGCAGCATGCTGGGCTTGGGTTTCAAGGCAAACAAAAAAACAGGGCGCGATGCTCATGCACCGCGCCCTGCTTTTCCCTAACTTCCTTTACGTCCTTTACTTCTTTTACGTCATTATTTCTTGGGTCTCGACTCCGGCGGCACCATCCCGTTGGCCCGGTAATACACCACCAGGTTGCCGTAGTGTTCTCCAGAGTGTTCGATCAACCCGTAAGCCAAGTCGTACAGCCGGTCCAAGTGGGGCCCGCCGTCATTCACCGCCTCATTCAGGCCCTTGTCGCCCTTTGCTTTGATCACGTCGGCACCGTCGCTCACACACTGTTTTACGAACGTCACCAGGTCCGCCTTACTGTTAATCTTCAAGTCGGCTGGCTTGGGATCGTCCGGATACCGCGGCTTTTTCCCCTGCGCCGTATCCGTAAAGTAATACATCGACGCGGTGACATGCACCAAGACCCCGCGAAATGTCCTCGAATCCGGATTCGGTTTGTAATCGTACTTATCTTCCGGCAAATCCTCCGCGATGGTGATCAATTTTCGCCCGATTTCGTTCCACTGTTCCAGGACCGCCTGCGAAGGACTCGGCGCTGGTTTCGGCGGTGCCTTCTTTGCCGCATCCTGTGCCAATGCCGGCAACACGGCCAACCCCATGGCCAAAGCTAGACCTGCCACCCACTTGAGTTTCTTCATTTTCCCTTCCCTCCGTTACGCCCAAAAGCCGGACGTTCATTCCTTCAGACGCGCCGCCAAGCCAGGCGTTTCCTTTAACCAGCATCGACTCTCCCAAACATACCTGGCCTCCGCGGGGGTTCATCTTACGCAGTAAAGCCGTCTTCGTCATGCAAAATTCCCAACCTTCGCATGCTAAACTTATATTGCGATTAGGGGCGCCATTACAGTGAATTGGGGCTTTCAGTTTCTGCGCATTGCCATCGGTTTAAGTATCCTGACGCTGCTGTATCTTTCGCAGCGCTTCTGGTACCGCTCCCTCTGGCGTGTGACCTCGCATTGGGGCCGGACGGCGCTCCGAATCACTCCCCGGTTGGCCTACATCGTTTTGCTCCTGCTCGTAATCGTTACTACGGCTCAAGGTTTGGTGTTCGGGCGGGCATCCTTCACGCGGCACAGTTCCATTGTGACGGTTATCGGTGGTCTCTGGTTTTTCAGCGCGCTTTTCGCCTATATCGCGGTCAAAGCTGTCCACGGGTTGGAACGTCTCTGGCGATGGCTGCACGCCGCAACTGCCAAAAAATCCACTCCCAATCCGCTCGCTGCAGAGTCCGCTTCGGCTGCTGCTGAGACCGTTGCTGATCCCGGCCGCCGCTACTTTTTTCGCGCCGCCACGGCTGCCGCCGGGGCCGCTCCTTTCCTTGGCGCCATGTATGGTTTTGCCGCCGAACGCCTGAACTACCAGGTCCGTCGCGTTGAGATACCTATTCCCAACCTCCCGTCCGCTCTCGACGGCATGCAGATCGTGCAAATCAGCGATATTCACCTTAGCGGCTATATGTCTACCGCGCAGGTTCGCCGCGCCGTGGATATGGCCAATGGTCTCGGCGCCGACCTCGCTGTCGTCACCGGCGATCTCATCACCGGAAGTGGCGATTCGATTGCCGATTGCGTCGACGAAGTTCGCCGTCTGTACGCTCCGCTTGGTACGTGGGGATGCAACGGCAACCACGAAATATACGCGCGCGCCGAAGACGAAGCGGCTTATCGCTACTCCCAGGCCGGCATGAAGCTGCTGCGCCAGGAAAACGCGCTAATCACTTTCAAGGGCGCCAAGTTCAACCTTATCGGCGTCGATTACCAGCGTGAACGCATGCGCAACGGCCAGAGACAGCAGACCCTTTCGAATGTCGAGCCACTCGTTCGCCGCGACATGCCCAACATTCTCCTGTCGCACAATCCAAACTCTTTCAATCGCGCCGCCGAACTCGGCATCGAGCTTTCCCTCGCCGGTCACACGCACGGCGGACAGATTCAGGTCGAAATTCTCGATCACCGCCTTAGTCCCGCGCGCTTTATCACCGATTACATTGCCGGCCTTTACCAGCGTCCGCTTTTTTCGCCAGCTGCCACTGATCGTGCTGCTGCGAACGCTTCCGCCTCCCAGACGTCCAGTCCGTCGCTCCTTGACTCTCACTTGTCTCCCGTTGCCCATCTCTATGTGAATCGCGGCTTGGGCACGGTCGGCGCCCCCGTCCGCCTCGGCGTCCCTCCCGAGATCAGCCTCATCGTCCTTCGCCGAGCCTAGGGGGACACTCTTCGCTAGGTTCTTCTCGGCTTTTTTCCGAATCTCAGTGTTTTTCGGCGCGAATGTCCCGCCTTTGTCTCTGTACTAATCGTAGTCCTCACCCGATAAACTTGCGCCACCTCACAGAATTCCTCCGATAATAGAAGTAACCGTTGCCCGCCGCCACAAACTGTCGGCGCCCTCTCTTCCTCATTCTCTTTACGCATCAGGGGAGCACGGCCAGGTCACCGGGCTCCGAATCTAAGTTCTTGAGCCGAGATAGAAGACTTTGCCATCATCAGAAAAAATTGAACAGCGCATCGACGGCCGAGGCATGGCTCCTTGGCCTCGCCTCTGCCCGATCTTATTTTCCATTGTTCTGTTGATCGCCTTTTGCGTGGCGCATTGGGGCAAGCGGGGTTTTGCCCTTTCTGCATTTGGTGATTTGGCGGAACTCGGTTTTCTTTTGGTCGCGGCTACCTTCATGGTTCGAAACGCTTTCGCGAGCCACGGCGCCGCCCGCATTTTCTGGTTGTTTTCATCTGCGGGCATCGCCTTTTGGATCTTCGGTGTCGCCCAGTGGACGGAATATGAAATAGTTCTCCGCGTATCGGCGCCTCAGACGCCTGTTGGCGACACCTTGCTTTTCCTCAAGCTCGTGCCGCTCGTTGCGGCGCTTGCCATTGAGCCTCAGTCCCAGCTCACGCGCCGTTTTCGCATTCTTGGTTTTCTAGACTTTTCGTTTCTGCTGGTCTACTGGTTTTATTGCTATGCCATGTGGGTCATTCCCTACAGGTTCGTTGTGAACGAGGATGGTGTTTATAGTTTCCATTTCAATACCATAGATACCCTTGGGCATATCATTTTCGTTTCCGTCCTCGGAATTGTGGCCTTGCGAGCACAAGGCGCGTGGCGGAATCTCTATCGCCTCTATTGGGCGTCTTTCGCTCTCTACACTCTGTCCTCCATGATCGCCAACGTCGCCATCGACGAGGGCAAGTACTATTCCGGAAGCCTCTACGATCTCCCACTATTGACCTCCGTCGCCGGAATCGCCTACTTCGCAATTCTGGGTGGCAATCTTCCCGTGCGTTCCGCTCCATCTCCGCTCACCGGCGTTCATTCCAAATCTTCGCGGGCCGTGGTTCTGTTGCCGGCTCGCATCGCCATGCTGGCTACGCTCTCCACTCCTCTCATAGGGTTTGCCTTGCTTGGTTCCACCGGTCTCTCTGACAACATTGGACGCTTCCGCGTCCTGGCTACGTTCCTCGCTATGCTGATTCTGACTGCACTTCTTTCTCTCAAACAGGATCTCTTGAGCTCCGACCTGATTCGCTCGCTCCGTGAGGCTAATCTTGCCTGTGCCAGCCTCTCGAATACGCGCCAACGAATGCTCCAGGTCGAAAAGCTCGCCTCGCTCGGTCAGGTTGTGGCCCGCGTCGCCAATATAGTCAAGAAAGCCGTGGCTGCCACGCTCAACTCTTCCACGACTTTGATAAGAGATGCCGCGTTCGGCTCTCCCACGCGTGGGATGGTGGAAAAATTAGTGAGCCAAGCCCACCGCACGGACGCGCTGCTCAATAACATGCTTAGTTTCGCCTGCGAATCACCGCTGGAAATTACCAGTGTCGATCTGCGCCAGCTGCTCTCAGCTGCCGTCGGCTTGACCCGGGTGGGACAAAACCCTTGCGTTCAATTGGAAATCAAATTAGAAGGCGAGATTCCCAGCGTTGCGGCTGATTCCAGCCGCATTCTCCAGGTCTTTCTTCAGATCATCGGCAATGGCGTCGATGCCGTGGAAGAAAAGGGTTCGGGTTCTCTTGTCATCACCTTGCGCGTCGTGCACCAGCAGGTCGAAGTCGAATTCGCCGACAGTGGAGGCGGATTGTTGGAGCCGGAACACGTCTTCGATCCTTTCTACACCACTAAGGGTGTAGGCAAGGGCGTCGGCCTTGGCTTGAGCACTTGCTACGGCATTGTCCGCCAACACGGCGGCGATATTTCTTGTCGCGATCGAGTGGGGGGCGGCGCCGTCTTTACTGTCAGCCTTCCCGCCGCAAGGGAAGGAGCCTCTCGCATCAGCCTGCCGAATCTTGCTCCCGTGGAGGGAAGCTAACTTTGCTCGCGCGGACACAATCCATTTGCCTCAAAGTAGCCATCGTGACCGCTGTCGCTCAGACACTGGCCGCCTTTGCTCTAAAGGAGAGTTACGGAGCCACGGTCATAGGCGACATCGCGTCGCTGATCCTCACCGGCGTCCTGCTCATTCTCTGCGGACTAAATTCTCGCTCTTCCACTGGCCCCGCGCGCATGTTCTGGCTTCTGAACACCGCCGCTTTTACCTTTCTTTTCTCTTCCTATTCCTATTGGTCCTACTCCGAAGTCCTACTTAAGAAATCGGCCCCCAATCCTCTAATTGGTGACGGTTTCTTTTTCCTCATGCCCGCCCTCATGCTTGCGGCCCTTGCTTTTCGTCCCCATTCGGAATCCGCCGCCAGTGATCTGCGTTTCCGGCGTATTGATTTCGCCTTTTTGCTTTCGTGGTGGCTATGCCTCTATTGCTACTTTGTCGTGCCGTGGCTCACAGTGGTCAACAATTTCGCTTCGTATAATCGCGCCAACTATTTCTTGGTTCTGGCCGAGCAATCGTCGGTCGTCCTCGTTTTGCTTGTGCTTTGGCGAAGGACGACAGGACCCTGGCGCAGGTTTTACGGCCATGCTTGCCTGGGCAACATGGTTTTTGCCCTTGCAAACCTTATTCAGGGCCTTGCCTTGGCCGCCGGCAAATACTATTCAGGAAGTATCTTTGATGTGCCCCCTAGCCTGGGTGACCTCTGGATCATCTACGCTTTTGCCATTGGTTCGAATCTCGAGCCTTCTTCCGACTTAGCGCCGGTAGAATCCGATCGTCAGGGATTATGGACCGCGCGCCTGGGCATGATCGCAATTGTTTCCTTGCCATTGCTCGCGATATACGGTTATCTCGAAGACTCCGACCCCGGAGTGATAATCACATTCCGCCTGCGTCTGATCCTTGGCGCTATGTTTTTTCTCGGCGCGCTGGGTTTCCTCAGGCTCTACGTTCTTGAACGCGAGCTTCAGCGCCTGGTTGCCCTTACGGAATCCTCCTACGAGAGTTTGAAAACAGTCCAGGAACGCATCGCACTTTCGCAGAAGCTCGCGGCCCTTGGCCGTCTATCCTCGGGTGCCGCTCACGAGATCAACAATCCTCTTACCGCCATCTTCGGCTACTCCGGATTGCTTGCTGACAATCCTTCTCTCTCGCCCCAGGAGCGTCGCCTCGCCTACGAAATCCAGCAGCAGGTCCGCCTTGCCCAGTCAGCCGTTTCCAGTATGCGCGGACCAGCGAGCAGTCCTTCCGCGGATAATCCGGCACAGAATCCCTCTTCGTCATCTGTTCGTATCATGGAATAAATACCTTCCGACTTTGGTATTCAGACTGGTGCGTGGATTCTATTTTTTGGAGCCGGCCTCTGCGCGTTTGCCATTCGAAATGCGCAAGTTCCATGTTCTCAATCGCGGAGCAATTTATCTCTTCACCATCCTGCTTGGAATCTGATTTGCACTATAGCGTCCGGAGTCCGGCCAGGAGATGTCCGTCTGCGAACGCATGGGACGTGCTTCGCGTCGAAAATCTCGTTTTGGAAGGATTCTCAAATGTTTTCCGCAAGGAAGTCTCTGCCCGTTTTCGCTCTTTCGCTTTTTCTGCTCCCTGCTGTAACGCAAGCGCAACATTCTGGATCGGCAACAACAATTCCGGCACCTCTAGCCTTTACGGCGGCACGGGAAATGCCATCAACATCTTCACGGAAGCCGGCGGCGTTCCAGGCAATTTCGTCATCGTCCCGCCTCCTGGGTTTGCTCCCGGCACGCAGTCCACTCCCACGGGCGTCGTCTTTAACGGCAGCTCCACTGATTTTCTACTCGACAAAGGTACGCCCGCTGGCTTGCCGGCCGCGTTCATCTTCGCCACGGAAGATGGCACTATCTCCGGCTGGAACCCGGGCGCCAACCTCGCCGCGGGTGCCACGCCGCCTTCCATCAACGCTGTCCTCGAAGTCGACAATTCAGAAAAAGGCGGTCCCAACGGCGCCGTCTACAAAGGCGCAACCTCCGGAGAAATCAATGGCCACAAATTTCTTTACGTCACGAACTTCCGTGCTGCGAGAATCGAAGTTTATCACACCACGTTCAAGCGCGTGAATCTCGGTGAAGATGCCTTCAATGCCGAGGAAATTCCGCACGGCTTCGCGCCCTTCAACATTCAGAATATCGGCGGCACGCTCTTCGTCACTTACGCGAAGCAGGACGCCGCCCGCCACGATGACGTTGCCGGTGACGGTCTTGGCTTCGTTGAACTCTTCACGCCAGCCGGCAAGCACATCGGCCATCTCCAGCATGGCCCATGGTTTAATTCTCCTTGGGCGGTTGTGTGGACCACGCGCGACTTTGGCGAGTTCAGCAACGCCATTCTTGTCGGTAATTTCGGCAGTGGCAAGATTGCCGCTTTCAATGGCTTCACCTACGAATTCATGGGATTCGTGAAGAATCCGGATGACTCCATCCTGACCATTGACGGTTTGTGGTCGCTCACGTTTGGCAATGACGCGAACGCCGGGCCCGCGAACACTTTGTTTTTCACCGCCGGCATTAACGGCGAACAGGATGGCCTCTTCGGCACCATCACGCCCGTCGACGGCCTCGACGGCGACGAAGAATAAACGGCGCCGCGTTTTTTCTCTTGAAACAATCTCGCGCAAAGAGACGGCAGATGCACCAGCGTTTACTGCCGTCTCTTTTTTTTGTGCGCTGATCCCGCAATTGCTTTTCAGCCTGCGGCCAATGCTAGAATCTCTCCGCGCCGATTCATCCATGCCCATCCAAGAGGAAAATTTCTGGGCGACCACCGTCGATTCGCCGGAAGTAGCCGCCTCTCCCGATTTTCCCGATGCCGTTGACGTCGCTATTGTCGGAGGCGGTTATTGCGGCCTGTCTGCTGCGCGCACTCTCGCGAAACGAGGCGTCAAGCCTGCGTTGTTCGAAGCTGAAACATTCGGCTGGGGCGCCAGTTCGCGAAACGGTGGCATGGTCCTCACGGGTATGAAACTGCCGGTCCCGAAGCTCGTCAAACGCTACGGCAGGGAAGCCGTTCGCAAAATGTACGCCGCGTCTCTCGAATCGATCGATTGCGTCGAGCAGATTGTCCGCGAAGAAAATATCCACTGCAGTTTCTCGCGCTGCGGCCATCTGGAAGTAGCTTGCCAACAATCCCACTTCGATGACTACGAAGAATCCGCCGCGCTGATCAAGCGCGAGTTCAATCACGCGCTGCGCATCGTTCCAAGAAGCGAGCTCCGCGCCGAAATCGGCTCGGACATTTATTTCGGCGGAATGGTCGACGAAACCAGCGCCGGCCTGAATCCCGCGCGCTACGTTGCCGGACTCGCGCATGCCGCACACCGCGCCGGCGCATGCCTTTACGATCGCACGCGCGTTGTCTCGGTCGAGCCGGAGAAAAGCACTGGCGGGCGCAAATTCCGAGTGCAAACTTCAAAAGGCGCCGTCACGGCGCGCGAAGTGATTCTTGCCAGCGGCGCATACACAACCGAAGCCACTCCCGTGCTGCGAAAGAAAATCATTCCCATCGGTTCCTACATCATCACCACGGAAATTCTTCCAGCGGACCTCGCCCGCGAACTCAGCCCGCGCAATCGCATGATCTACGACTCCAAACATTTTCTCTATTACTACCGGCTCACGCCGGACAATCGCATGCTTTTCGGAGGCCGCGCCGCCTTTTTTCCGGAGACTGAAAACACCGTGCGACGCAGCGCCGAAATCCTCTGGCGCGGCATGATCGCCGTGTACCCGCGACTCCGCGGCGTAAAAGTTGAATTCGTTTGGGGCGGCACTCTCGATTTCACTATCGACGTTATGCCACACGCGGGACAAATCGACGGCATGTATTTTGCCGCGGGCTTCGCCGGGCACGGCGTTGCCGCCGCAACCTGGTTCGGCGCGAAGCTTGCCGGTCTCATCTGCGGCGAACCCAACGACATTCCTTTCGACGGCATCAACTTTCCTGCTGCTCCCCTCGGCTTGCGCAGCGGCAACACCTGGGCGCTTCCTCTTGCCGGCGCGTGGTACAAAATTCTCGATTTCTTCACATAGGTTGCGGGCCGGCGTCGGCTTTTCCTGCCTGTAATTTCCGAAACGCAAAATACATCACCGGGCCGACCAGCACTGGTACCGGACCCCACTTCCGGGCAAAAGTATCGCTGGCCACCAGCGCAACCACGCTCATCGCCAGCGGCGCGGCTACCACGTAAATCAGCCCAGCCCGCCCCCAAGGAATGCGGAACGGCCGTGGCAAGTCTGGCTGCGTCTTGCGCAATCGCCACGATGCCAGCACCGTCAGCACGGTTACCCCGATGCGCAGCCACACGTACACGGTCAAGAGCTGCACCATCGTTTTCCGCGCCAACAGCGCGTAAATAATCGAGGAAACAATAATGGCCATCCACGGCGTGCCGTACCGCGGGTGCCGCGCGGAAAACGCCCCCGGCAAGTAGCCGTCTTCCGCCATCGTCGACGGCATGCGCGTGCTGGTCAGCACCGTGGCGTTTAGCAGCGAAAGATTGGTGACCATCGCAGCGCTGGTCATCGCAAAGCCCAGCCACGGCCCACCAATCAACGCCGCTGCGTCGGAAAAATATCCGGTGTGCCACTTCTGCCAGTCTCCGAGCGCGGCGAGCGAAAACATCGTTGGCAGGAAATACGTGGCCATCGAAAGCGGCACCACAATGGCCAGCGCCCGCGGATAACTCCGCTGCGGGTTTTCCACTTCCTCCGCAACGCTGGAGACCTGTTCGTAGCCGGAGTAAAGCCACAAACCGAGCGCCAGTCCCGCGCCGAAAACTTGAAACGGCGGAACGTGCGGCGGCACCACCGGCACAAAAGGATTGTGCTGCCACTTGGCCGCCGCGATGGCGCACAGCGCCGCGATCACCAGCAATACGAAAATCTCCAGCACCGTGGAAACCGCGCCAACCATCTGAATCCCGCGCACGTTGATCCAAGCGATCGCTGCGATGATGATCACGCTCGCCAGGTGGTGCTTCCATCCCACAATCGCCGGGAAATAAAAGCTCAGATAGTCTGTCGTCAGCACGGCATAGGCGGCCGCCAGCAGGAACGAGGCGCTCCAGTTCCACCATCCCGCCAGGAATCCCCAGAAGTCGCCGAACGCCGCGCGCACCCAGCGGTAGAATCCGCCTTCGACTGGAATCGCCGTCGTTAATTCCGCCGCAACAAGCGAAACAGGAATGCACCAGAAAAACGGAATGAACAGGTGATAGAGCAGCGTCAGCCCGGGCCCGCTCGTCGTGACCATGTCTTCCAGCCCGAACGGCCCGCCGGTCGCGTAGGCAAACATTACGAAGACGAAAGGCAGCAGTGCGGCTTTGCGCACCGCCGCGTGCGTTGCGCTGGGTTTGCTGACGTTGGCGGAAATGTTCAGCGGCCTCGTAATCCGACTGGCGGATTTGTTCGGCAGAGAGTAGCGCATCGGGCTGCGCAATGGGAACTGATTCGGGACGGATGGCGGAAGTCGTCCGGCAGAGCCCAAGGGGGTGCCACCACCCCCCATTGGATGGAAGACCATGAGAACAAAGGGATTGCAAAATGGGCAACGTGGAAGTCGTTGAAAATAAAAGGGCATTCACGATGGCGTTTAGGATGTCGCCAACCCGGAGAGTGGCAGATGCGCCCCACCCGCCACTATTTTTGAAAAGATATGATTCCAAAAGGGTTAGAGGGTGGGGGTCGGCAAACGATATGATTCCATGGCAGTTAGACGGACAGACAGATAGAGCGGGAGAAGGACGGAAGAGAAACCGGAAGCGTGGACTGGCCAACACGGGAAAGGATAGCACGCCATAGTCGATTGGCTAAGTACTTTGCATTGAAACGCGGAAATCAAGCATTAAACGGTGCTGGAGAGGATTGAATGGCGGGATCCCGACCGGGGAGGGTTTTCCTCGAGAGAAAAATGAGGCTCCTTTTCCCAAGGGCCACTGGATTGTCGGGGCATATAAAAGCTAGCTGGCTTAACGTCCATGTCATTCAGACCGTGTCTCGAAGGGCTTCTTGAAAAACCGCTGGGAAATCCTATTCATGATTGCCCTGAAGCGAGTTAACGTCTCATCATCCGTAACCCGTTCAACGCCCCTTTGCCGCAGGTATTCTCGGAAGAAGTCACGAAAGGACAAGAAACCGTTCGTTCCAATGCGGGCTCTTTCCATAAGACACTCGACCATTGAAAGCTTCTTTCCTGTCACATAAGGCTTCAAACTCTCCACCTCTGACACATCTAGAACTATGGGGGCGGTAACACAACCCTTTGGTCCAAATGCTGTTTGCGTTTCAGATTTCCAAAAATATCAACCAAGTAAGGAACCGTGACTTCTGAGCTGACGAAGGATTCCTGGACGATCAGCACTGGCACGACAATTTTTACTTCTGAGGAGTCCAGTCCAACTAGGGGCCTTCTCTGTTTTGGATTTGCTGCGAAGACTGTGCCAATCTTTCGGGCCAACTGTTCGATTCCGGCCCCTTTGTCGGTCCCAAATTTCTTTTCGAGATCCTTATGAATTCCCTTTCGTCTTCGGCGTATTTGGCAATGGCGTTGAGAAATCCGCCCTTGTATTCCATAACTACCCAATACTTACCGGTTGAAATGACGCCATCAAAGGCCTCTTCGCCATTGTCCAAGAACTTCGGAAAGCGTGTGTAATTCTCCTCGGATGCCGCGCAACACTGGGCAAGCATTCGTGATATGTACTCTTCGAAAAGATGTCCCCAGTCCGTGAACAAACTAAGTCTTTCTTCTGTTGTCTTCAGAAAATTGAATATCGTCCAGAAGAGACCTGACTCCAATTTCTCCTGAACAAACCCCACGTGCATGGGGATCGCACTCCCAGCTTCAACTTCCAGTAGGAGTCTTTTTCGCATGGCGATGAAATCGTGGTAGGGCTTCAGTAGGGAAGGCACTGTGAGAGAGGTTTCTAGCTTATCAAGCGACGTCTGTTCCATGTCCCGAAACTTAGCGGCCAGATCCTTTGAGGTTTCGGGGAAAAACGTATTCAGGTTGACACAAGCCAAGCCCGGATCCTCAATCAGCTTTTCGAAGTCCAGAGTGATGTAGTAAGTCAAGAGGCCGAACACATGGTCGATATAGTCTTCGAGAGCCATGCCAGATCGGCTCTGAAACAAGCTTCGTATGTCCATCGAGCATGAAATCTCTTTCAGGATTTCTCCAAAGATCATTTCGCTCCGAACAATACTCGTATTAATCATCGGAGGGTTGTTGACTTCTAAGCCTGATCCCACCTGAAGTTGTAGGGCGATCCGCTTCCGCTTGATCGATGGCCGTTCCCGCCTAATATGCCGCAGGTTCTCGGGTGTAAACAAGAAGTCGTTCGCCATTATCAAGCAGCGCCCTAATCGATGCGATGCGTTGATATCCATATCCGGCCTTAAACCGCCAGTTTTTGTGCCTTCAACTGCAAACATCTTCATCAGAGTTAGAATCTGGAGCGAATGAAATGGTTGGCGTTTCTCTAAGCGTTCGGAGCCAAATCTTCTTTTGAGGTCTTGAAATAATTCTTCACCAATAAGCAGATTGACCAAGTACGTCTGAAGCTGCACGGTCTGCTTCTCAGTTGAATGAATACGGCCTAGGGCCAAAAGGATGTTAATCCTAGCGAGAAGCCAGATGCTGTGGAACCTATCCAACGGCCGAATCTGCTCAACCAGTTCCGCTCTTGTCGGGTGCTTGCCGAACATTTCCTCCCAAGTGGGGTATGTAACGAGTTGTGGGGACATGGCGTAAGCGAAGTAACTCCCTTGTCTTTACCTAGGTTTGCCAGGAGCCCATGTTACGCCCATTGGTGGCCTGCGAATTCTCTAGGTCTTTGGTTTGTTGCACCGCGCTCCATGGGCGAGGTTGCAATTGCAAGTTCCTGTCCATGTATGATCGCGCCACGCGTATTGACTACAAAAGGTGCGTGATCGAGCTGGAGCTGTAGAGCGCTGATCCCGTGATCCGATAAGTTGCCGCGTCCATCCCCAGGTGCCATAATTTGATTTCAAGACCGGTGCATCGTGGTTTCGCGATATTTTCTTGTTGCGAGACGCGGGCTGCGGTTTCTGAGGGGGTTTTATGGGATTGCGCGATAGCTGGATTGAAAAACGGGAAACGACGGCCGCAGCGAACGGCAATGGCACGCATGCGTCCCAAGGATGCAATGTTTCGCAGATGCACTTTGCGCGGCAGGGCGTAATCACGGAGGAGATGGAGTACGTTGCGAAGCGCGAAAAACTGGACCCGGAGCTGATTCGCAGTGAAGTGGCGCGCGGGCGGATGATTATTCCCGCGAACGTGAATCACCGCAACCTGGAGCCGATGGCCATCGGCATCGCGAGCAAGTGCAAGATCAACGCGAACATCGGGAATTCCGCGACAAGCTCGAACATCGATGAAGAGCTGAAGAAGCTTCATCACGCGGTGCATTATGGCGCGGATACGGTGATGGACCTTTCCACCGGCGGCGATATTCCGGTGATCCGCAAGGCCATTATTGAAGCGTCGCCCGTGCCGGTCGGAACAGTGCCGGTGTACGAAGCGATTTCGCGCGTGCGCCGGCCAGAGGACTTGACGATTGGGCTGATGCTGGAAGTGATCGAAGAGCAAGCGGAACAGGGCGTGGATTACATGACGATTCACGCCGGCGTGCTGCGCGAGCATGTCCCGCTGGTCCGCAAGCGGATTACCGGAATTGTGAGCCGCGGCGGGTCGCTGATGGCGCACTGGATGGAGCATCACAAGAAGCAAAATTTTTTGTACGAAAATATCGAGGACATTTGCAAGATTTTCAAGAAGCATGACGTGAGCTTTTCCTTTGGAGATGGGCTGCGGCCGGGATGCATTGCGGACGCGAGCGACGAAGCGCAATTCGCGGAATTGAAAGTGCTCGGTGAACTGACGAAAAAAGCGTGGGAGCACGACGTGCAGGTGATGATCGAGGGGCCCGGGCACGTGCCCATGGACAAGATCAAGGAGCAAGTGGACAAGGAGATGGAGTGGTGCCATGAAGCGCCGTTCTACACGCTGGGACCGCTGGTGATTGATATCGCGCCGGGGTACGACCATATTACGAGCGCGATAGGCGCGGCGATGATCGGCTGGCACGGAGCTTCGATGCTGTGTTACGTGACGCCGAAAGAGCACCTCGGATTGCCGAATCCGGAGGACGTGAAGCAGGGCGTGATTGCGTACAAGATTGCGGCGCATGCCGCGGACGTGGCGCGGCACCGGCCCGGGGCTCGCGACCGCGACGATGCTTTGAGCTATGCGCGTTTCCTGTTTGATTGGAACAAGCAGTTCGAGCTATCGCTCGATCCTCCGACGGCGAAAGCCATGCACGACGAAAACCTTCCCGACGACTTTTACAAAGAGGCGAAGTTCTGTTCGATGTGCGGTCCGAAATTCTGCTCGATGAACATCACGCAAATGGCGGAAGCAGAATCGGGCCAAGACCAATCGGAGCGCAAACAGAAATTCGTCGAACTGCTGGCGAAGGTGCAAGACGTCTAAAGGAAGTGGCGGTGATCAGCGATGGGAATGTTCGACGTGAAAGTGAAATTAGCGAACCTGGCTGCTCCCGGTCGGACGGAGGAACTCTCTTTATTGGTGGACACCGGCGCCACTTTGTCGTGGATACCTCCAGAAATCCTTCAGAAGCTTGGCGTAACAGCTTTCTCAAGGCTCCCGTTCTCTTTAGCGGATGGTCGCGTGCTGGAACGCGACACTACGGCAGTGCTATTGACCATTGATGGAAGAAAAGCTCCTGTATCCGTTGCTTTTGGGGAGCCTGGGGAAGAAGCAGTCCTTGGAGCGACAGCTCTCGAAATTCTGGGCTTTATGGTAGACCCAATCGCAAAGAAGCTGATTGCGCGCAACCTGCTCGCCCTCTGAAATGCATCTGGATTCGAAGGATTCTCTACGCGAGGAATTCAACCGCTGGGCGGAAGCGGGGCGTGGCGAAGGGATGGAGCAGGAGCACCTGCCCATCACGCTGCCGGTACTGGAGAAGATGCGGCTCGCGCCAACCGACAGCGTCCTGGACGTGGGTTGCGGTGCGGGGTGGCTTTCACGGCGGCTGGCAAAGCTGGTGCCTGAGGGCCGCGTGGTGGGGATGGACATTTCAGACGAAATGATCCGCCACGCCCGTCGCAGCAGCGTGGACTTTGACAATTTAATCTTCGTTGCGGGAGAAGTGGCGCAAATTCCCTGGCAACCAAATTTTTTCTCTCACGTGATTTCCGTCGAATCATCGTACTACTGGCCCGATCCTGCCGCTGGCATCAAGGATATTTTCCGCGTGCTCAGCGAAGGCGGCTCGGCGTGGCTTCTGATCAACTATTACCACGACAATTCGCACTGCCACCAGTGGGGAAGTCTTCTCACGGTGCAAACGCATCTTCTTTCCGCCGACGAATGGTCCGGATTATTTCGTGACGCGGGATTCAAGAATGTTGCACACGAACGCATTGTAGATCGTTCCCCGTCTCCGGACGTTTACACCGGCCGTTGGTTCCGCGACGCGGAACAACTGCGAGCCTTCAAGGCGGAAGGCGCACTGCTCATTTACGCCGCCAAAAAATGAAACAAGTGGCTGAGTTCTGCCGCGTGTGATAGAACTGCCGCGCAACGCGGAATTCCAATGTCATTTCTAAGTGAAGGAACGGCCGTGGTGACAGGGGCGGGCTCCGGTATCGGACGTGCCCTTGCGCAGCAGTTGGCGGCCACGCATTCAGGGCTGGCACTCGCGGACATTGACGAAGCGGGCCTGCAGCAGACGGTGCGGTCGTTGGAGAAAAAAGGCGCGCTAATCACCACCCACATTTTGGACGTCGCCGACGAGAAAGCCATGTGCCTGTTCGCGAAGGATGTCCGAAAGAAGCACGGGTGCGTAACCCTGCTGATCAACAACGCGGGTGTCGCGCTGGAGGGCACGTTCGAGGAGATCTCGCTGGATGATTTTCGCTGGCTGATGAATATCAATTTTTGGGGTACGGTGTATGGCGTGAAATATTTTTTGCCGATGCTGAAGCGGGAAGAGCGCGCGCACATCGTGAACCTTTCGAGTGTTTTTGGACTAATTGCTCCACCGGGTCAGCCTGCGTACTCCGCGAGCAAATTTGCGGTGCGGGGATTTACGGAATGCCTGCGGCATGAACTTGAAGGCACTTCGGTGCGTGTTTCCTGTGTGCACCCAGGCGGTATCCGCACAGCGATTGCCCGCCGCGCGCGCATTGGAGCCGGCGTTACGAGAGCGGGACGCGAGGAAGACGTTGCCCGGTTTGAAAAGCTTTTTCGTACGTCCCCCGAAGACGCAGCGTCACGCATTCTTCGCGGCGTAGAGCGAAGCAAGCCGCGAATCCTGATCGGCTCCGACGCTTACAAAATCGACATCCTGCAACGCCTGCGTCCCGGCACGTATTGGAAAACAATGTCGCGCAAGCATAGGGATATTCAGCGGACTTAGGAGCAGTTCGCAAATCCCCCCATGGAGGTCACAGAGGGTTTTGACTCCTGGGCGGACGGTGAATATACTCGGCCTCATCAAGGAAGGACCGACCAATGGGCGTACTGGATCAACGTTTCGAAAAGAATTTCATGATTACGTCGGTGGACTACGTGTTTAACTGGGCTCGCAAGAGCGCCATTTGGCCGCTGACGTTCGGGCTGGCGTGCTGCGCCATCGAGATGATTGCTTCGACGACTTCGCGGTTCGATATGGCGCGCTTCGGAGCCGAAGTGTTCCGGCCGTCGCCGCGGCAAGCGGATTTGATGATCGTTGCGGGTACGGTAACGCTGAAGATGGCGCCGGTGCTCAAGCGTGTGTGGGAACAGATGCCAGATCCAAAGTGGTGCATTTCGATGGGAGCGTGTTCCAGTGTGGGCGGGCCGTTCAATGCGTATTCGGTTTTGCAAGGCGTGGATCGCATCGTACCAGTTGATGTGTACGTTGTGGGATGTCCCCCGCGGCCGGAAGGGCTATTCTTCGCGCTGCTGAAGCTGCAGGACAAGATCGATCAGATGACACTGGCGAAGCGGCCCACGGAAGTGCGTTTGAAGCCCCAAATGGTGGAAGAGTTCAAAAAAGGAGTGATGGTGGCGCAAACGCCGGAACCGCGATAGAGCGTGGAAATAAGAAGCAGAAATTGGATCGGGAACCGTGGAATTCAGCACAGAGAGCAGATAGCCCAGAGACAGACGGAAGGGGAGAGGCCAGCGAAGATGGCGTTTGCGCGAGCAGCGAAGACGAATGAAATCACGCCTGGAACGATTCGAGAGTTCCAGGTGGAAGGCAAAGCGATTGCCCTGGCCAATGTAGGGGGCAAGTTCTATGCTATCAACAATACCTGCCTGCATCGCGGCGGGCCGCTGGGCCAAGGTGTCATGGACAAGAACATTGTGACTTGCCCGTGGCATGGGTGGCAGTACGACGTGACGACCGGTAAGATCAGCCAGAACCCAGCGGTGGGTGTGGATTGCTACCGCGTCGAAGTTCGCGGGGAAGACATTTTCGTGGACGCCGATAGCCCCTGTTAAAGCATTGAAAATAAATAAGTTACGTTTCTTTTGCCGGAATATGGCCAATTCCGCCTGCGGTTAGCGCCAAAGGTCTCCCTCCCGTAACGCTCACATTTTGTTTCGCTTTTTCAGTGCCAGCGTGTATATTGCTGCCGACCTGAAGCCTCGATGGCGATACCGACTGTTCAAAGACACTACTGGATCTTCAGCGCCGACCCGCACCATTATCACTGGGACACCCTCTTCGTAAAGGGCAAGGAGATGTGGGACGGGGCCGGGGCGAAGCCTGATGCCATTCGTGCATTGAAGCAGGTGCGCAAGGGCGACCGGGTACTGTGCTACCACTCAGCGCCGGAGCGCGCGCTTTATTCGATCGCCGAAGTCACGCGAGATCCCTACCCAGACCCTCACGACCACAAGGGAAAGAACCTTGTCGCGGACCTGCGGGCGTTCGAGAAGCTTCCCCGGCAGGTGTCACTAGCGGAGATGCGCGCCAATCCCGCGTTGAAGAAAATGAAATTGCTGAAGAATGTGCGGTTGATCGTTTCGCACCTCACCGACCAGGAGTATCAGGACATTCTGCGCATGGCGGGGATTGTCGCGACACCGGGAATTCCACTGCCATGATGGCGGACCGATGGTGAATGTTCAACACGTAAACGCGGAACAGTGAGAGGCCGCCTTGTTGCGGTGTGAATTGAGGTGAGAGATGGCTGCCATTGGCCGCGCCGGCATCGTTGTCGTCATTCTTGCTGCTCTATCCATGTTCTCCTTACACAAAGATCATAACGATTCGACGCCTGAAGGAGTCCCATCCAAAGCGCGCATCTTGGACCTGAGTTACGCGATTAACGACAAACTTGTGCCATGGCCCGGGGATGAAAAGTTCTTCGAAGCAAAAGTTAATGCAACCATCGAAAAGAACGGCTACTTTACGCGGAGCTTCTGGATGCTGGAGCACTATGGGACGCATTTGGATGCCCCGGCGCATTTTCCACCAGGAAAAACGACGGTTGACCAAATCCCCGTAAAACAATTGTTCGGGGCAGCGGTGGTGATCGACGTCCGCGCCGAAAGCAGCAAGGATGCTGATTATCAGCTCCCTGCCGCACGCATCGAGGATTTCGAAAAGAAGTACGGACGAATTCCCGAAGGCGCGATTGTGTTGCTCAGGACGGGATGGGCGTCACGCTGGCCGGACGTGCGGAAGTACCGCAATCAAGATGCCAAAGGTAAGATGCACTTTCCGGGGTTTTCCGTGGAAGCGGCGAAAGCGCTGATTTTGCGGAAAGTGAGTGGGCTGGGGTGCGATACGCTGAGCATCGACTACGGTGCTTCTGAGGATTTTGCGGTGCATCACGTCTCGTTGGGCGCCGGATTGTATCACCTCGAAAATTTGGCTGACCTGGGCGAATTGCCCGAAGCGGGCGCGTCCTTGATTGTGGCGCCTATCAAATTGGAAGGCGGCTCGGGCGGGGCGGTGCGCGTGTTTGCCATTATTCCGTGATTCCGCGCCATTTTTTTTGAAAACATATTTGGCCCTTTTTGCGTCTGACAAGAGGTGGTTTCTGCGTGGTGGCGGATTCCAAAGAACAAGACGAAGCGAAATGCGTCCGTTTCGCTGACTAGCATAATTTCCAAGTCGCGGTGGAATCTTTTCCGGGAGGAAGTATGCGCTTTCGAATGGCAATCCTGATCGGTCTTTTAGCAACTTTCGCAGTGACGTCCCGCGCGGCGGAAGAAGCGCCGTTGCTGGCGCATTCGCCTACCCTAAGCAAGACCCAAGTGGTTTTTGCTTACGGCGGCTACCTCTGGACAGTGCCGCGTGACGGCGGGGACGCGCGGCAATTGACCACCGGCGGACATGAAGGGCTGCCCGTGTTTTCGCCGGACGGAAAATGGATCGCGTTTTCAGGACAGTATGACGGAAACATAGATGTGTTCGTCATGCCGGCGGAGGGCGGTGAGCCACGGCGCTTGACCTGGCATCCCGCACCGGATATCGCCGTGGGATGGACTCCGGACGGGAAGCGCGTGCTCTTTCACTCCGGGCGTGAAGCTTATGCGGACTTCGACAGGCTCTACAGCGTTCCCGTCGAAGGTGGTCCCGCGGATGTTTTTCCAATGTGGCGTTCCGAAGATGCATGGTTCTCGGCGGACGGGACGCGAATCGCGTATGTTCCAAACGAAGTCTGGCAAACGTCCTGGAAGCGCTACCGCGGCGGACAGACGACGCCCATCTACATCGCGCGTTTGAGCGACCTGGCGCTGGAAAAAGTGCCGCGGGAGAATTCGAATGACAAGCATCCGGTGTGGTTTGGCGACACGGTGTATTTTCTCTCTGATCGTTCCGGGCCTGTGGCGCTCTTCGCGTATGACACGAAGACCAAGACCGTCAAGCAGGTGATCGAGAACAAAGGGCTGGATTTTAAATCCCTTTCCGCAGGGCCGGACGCGCTGGTCTACGAACAGTTTGGCGGGATTTACTTGTTCGATCCAGCGAGCGGCAAATCGAAAAAGTTAAGCATTCGAATTGCCGGTGACCTGCCGGCCACGCGACCGCACTACGAGAAAGTTGCCGAAAAGATTCAGAACGCGGCGATATCTCCGACTGGCGCGCGCGCCGTGTTCGAAGCGCACGGCGAAATTCTTACGGTCCCGGGAGAAAAAGGCGATATTCGCAATTTGACGCGGACGCCCGCGGTTGCCGAGCGCGACCCCGTGTGGTCTCCGGACGGGAAATCGATCGCTTATTTTTCCGACGAGTCCGGCGAGTACGCTCTGCACATCTCCGATCAAGCGGGCACGAAGACCGTGAAAAAGATCAATCTAGGCAATCCTCCGTCGTATTTCTACGGACCGTTGTGGTCACCAGACAGCAAGAAGATTGCGTACACCGACAAGCGGCTAAACCTGTGGTACGTCGAAGTGGAAAAAGGCACGCCCGTTAAGGTGACGACGGACCGCTACGATGATCCCACGTCCGGTTTCAGCGAAACATGGTCGCCGGACAGCAAATGGCTGACGTACGCGAAGTTGCTGGCGAATCATTTGCGTGCGGTTTTCGTGTATTCGATGGAAACCGGCAAGGAGGCGCAAATTACGGACGGAATCAGCGACGCACGATATCCGGTGTTCGATAAGGTCGGAAAATCTCTGTTCTTTGCAGTGAGCACGGACGTAGGCCTCTCCGCAGGTTGGCTGGATTTGTCCAGCTTCCAGCATCCGGTCCTCAGAAGCGTGTACGCGGCGGTACTCAAGAAGGGCGATCCCTCGCCAGTGGAGCCGCAGAGCGACGAAGAAAAAGCGGCTGAAGAGAAGAAAGACGCTGCGGGCGGAGACAAAGGCAAAGAAGCCGACAAGAACAAAGCGGGGGATAAAGCGAAGGAAGGTGACAAGAGTAAGGAAGGCGAAAAGCGTAAAGAAGGCGAGAAGAAAGAAGAGGCCGTCAAAGTCACGATCGACTTGGATGGAATCGGGCAACGAATCGTCTCTCTGCCGATCAAAGCAGCGAATTACGTAGGCCTCGATGTCGGCAAGGCTGGAACGCTATTCCTCTCCGAGATCGTCGATGTGCCGCGATTCGAACCGCAGACTCCCGCGACCGTTTCAAAGTTTGATCTGACAACGCGCAAAACCGAGCCGTTCCTCAGCGGGATTAACGGATTTGGAGTTTCCGCGAATGGCGAGAAGGTGCTGTACCGCCAGGGACAGGGATGGTTCATAGCCAAAACGGACGCCGCGCCAAAGCCCGGCGACGGCGCATTGAAGCTCGATGAGATGGAAGTCTACGTTGACCCGCGCGCCGAATGGAACCAGATGTACCACGAAGTTTGGCGAATCCAGCGCGACTTCCTTTACGACCCGCATCACCATGGACTGGACATCAATGCTGCGGAGAAGAAATACGCTCCCTACCTGAAGGGGCTGGCGGGACGAGCCGATTTGAATTACCTCTTCGACGAAATGCTGGGGGAGATCACCATCGGCCATATGTTCATGGGTGGTGGCGATGTGCCCAAGCCGCGGGAAGTGAAAGGCGGCTTGCTCGGCGCGGACTACAAAATCGAAAACGGGCGTTACCGCTTTGTGCGGATTTACAATGGGGAGAACTGGAACCCTGAACTCCGGGCCCCGCTCACGCAACCGGGCGTGGAAGTGAAGACCGGCGAATATTTGCTCGGGGTGGAAGGGCGCGAAGTTCGGCCTCCAGCGGAGGTTTACAGCTTCTTTGAAAATACGGCAGGGAAGCAAATCAAGATTAAGGTTGGTCCGAACGCGGACGGCAAAGACGCGAGGGAGGTCACGGTGGTGCCGCTGCCAAGTGAATTCCCTCTGCGCAACCGCGCCTGGGAGGAAGACAACCGGCGGAGGGTGGACGAGTTGAGCGGAGGAAAGCTCGCTTACGTGCACGTTCCAGACACCGCCGTCGGCGGTTACCTCAACTTCAACCGCTTCTACTTTGCGCAAGTCGGCAAGCAAGGCGCGGTGATCGACGAACGCTACAACCATGGCGGCGAAGTCGCGGATTACATCATCGACATGCTGAAGCGCCCGCTACGGAACTGCGCGATTTCGCGCGAAGGTGAAGCGTTCTGCTCGCCGCTCGCGCAAATCTACGGGCCGAAAACAATGATCATCAACGAAATGTCTGGATCAGGTGGCGACGCGCTGCCGTGGATGTTCAAACAAGACCAGATCGGTCCGCTGGTCGGCACGCGCACGTGGGGCGGACTAGTGGGAATCTATGGCTATCCGCCGCTGCTGGACAGCGGTTACGTCACGGCGCCACGCGTGGCCATCTACGGCCTGAAAGGCGACTGGGAAGTGGAGAACCGCGGAATCGCGCCGGATATTGAAGTGGAAAACGATCCGGCGTCGGTTGCCACGGGGCATGACCGGCAGCTGGAAAAGGCCGTGGAAGTCACGCTGGAGGCGCTAAAGAAGAGCCCGGTGGTGATTCCGGAGCATCCGCCGTATCCGAATTATCACAAAGACTAAATGCCGGAACTTCCAGAAGTCGAGACGGTAGCGCGAGGATTGCGGCAAGCGATTCTCGGGCGGCGAATTCTTTCCGTCACGCTGGGTAAGACGGACTTTATCGACGACCCTGCCGCGCTGGAACAACATTTGCCGGGTCGTCAGATCGAGGCCGTCGAGCGTTACGGCAAATTCATGTTGCTGCGGCTGTCGGCGGTGAACGAGGAAACCCGTGCTGCCACAAATGGAGACGCCGCGCCGGCGTCGCTGCTTGTGCATTTGGGAATGACCGGGCAGATCGCGCCGAGTCCCGCGGGACAGCCACTCGAAAAACACACGCACGTTTGTTTGCTCTTGGATGACGGGCGCGAACTGCGTTACACCGATGCCCGGCGTTTTGGCCGCATCGCTTACCTGACGAAAACTTCCCTTGCCGAAGAGCTGGCTGGATTCGGCGCCGATCCACTCGAAGTAAGCAAGGAAGAATTCGCGAACAGAATTTGCGAACGGCGCGCGCGGATTAAGGCGCTGCTGCTGGACCAAAGCGTGCTGCGTGGCGTCGGAAATATTTACGCCGATGAAAGCCTATGGCGGGCCAGGATCCATCCGGCGCGGTTGGGAACGAAGTTGAGCGGGAAAGATGCGGAAACTCTGCGCCGCGCGTTGCAGGACATTTTGCGGAAAGCGATTGTGCTGCGTGGGTCATCGATTTCCGATTTTCTTGACGCGGCGGGCGAGCCGGGCGAATACCAGCGCCACCATCGGGCGTATGGGCGCGAAGGGAAAAAGTGTTATCGCTGCAAAACGGCGATCCGCAGGGCGATTGTAGCGGGGCGAAGCAGCTATTTTTGTCCCAGATGTCAGCCTTCACCGCGCAGTTTTGCTGCGCTGCCGTTACCTGGGAAAAACAGGAGAAAGGCTGAACGCAGAGGCGCAGGGAAATCGCCGAGAAACACAGGCAAATCCTAATGCGGGCGGTTCTTCAGAGAGTCAGCCGCGCCCGAGTAAAAGTAGATGAGAAGGTGGCGGGGGAAATTGGCGCGGGGCTCATGATTTTGCTGGGCGTCGGCCGCGAAGATACTTCTGCTGTCGCCGTAGCGCTCGCGGAGAAGTGCGCAAACCTGCGCATTTTCGAGGACGAGCAGGGTAAGATGAACCGCTCGCTGCTGGATGTGAAAGGCAGCGCCTTGGTCGTCTCGCAGTTCACGCTTTATGGCGATGCGCGCGGGCAGCGGCGGCCGAGTTTCATTGCTGCGGCGCCGCCGGAATTGGCCAAAGCCCTCTACGAGGAATTTTGCGAAGCGTTGCGCAAGCTCGGTGTCGCCGTGGCAACTGGAATTTTCCAAGCGATGATGTCCGTGGAGTTGGTCAATGAAGGTCCGGTCACAATCCTTCTCGATTCCGCCAAGACATTCTAGGCGGCCCAGCACGCAAAGGAACGTGGCGCGGTGGACTAAGGCGGCCATCTTGCGCGAACTCAAGAAGCTCGCGAATCCGAAAGTGCGCGCGAAGATGGCGTACTTTGGGGTGAACGTCCCCAAGTCGCTTGGTATTTCTGCTCCAGTGCTGCACACGCTTGCAAAGCGAATCGGGAAAGACCATCGGCTGGCACAGGAGATTTGGGCCACTGGCGTTCATGAAGCGCGAATCCTGGCAACGTTGATTGGCGAGCCGCAGAAAGTAACTGCTGCGGAGATGGAGCTCTGGGCGCGGGATTTCGATTCATGGGACGTGGTGGATGCGGCTTGCTGCTATCTCTATGCGTATGCCAAGCCGGCCTGGAGCAAGGCAATGGCATGGAGTCGGCGCCAGGAAGAGTTTGCTAAGCGCGCCAGCTTTTCGCTGGTTGCATATCTCAGCTATAAGGATAAGGTTTCTCCGAATGCGCGCTTTGTGAAATTCCTGCGGGTGATCGAGCGGGAAGCACACGACGAGAGGAACTTCGTGAGGAAAGCGGTGAACTGGGCGCTGCGAAATATCGGCAAGAGAAATATCCCATTGAACCGGGAAGCAATTCGCGCCGTGGAGAGAATCCGCAGCCAGAATACGCGCGCGGCACGGTGGATCGCCGTGGATGCGCTGCGTGAATTGAAGAGCGCCGTGGTGCAATCCCGGCTGCGGCGGAAGGCGACTTGAGACTGACGACATCGAACGGGAAAGAAAAGAAGCTGAAGATCCGGCGAGCGAAAAGCGCCGACGCGCCGCGAATCGCGGTGCTTTCCGGCCAGCTCGGATATCCGGCGACGGCGACGGAGATGCGCAAGAGGCTGGCGGGAATCAAGCCTGCCTTGCAGCATGCGGTATTCGTGGCGGACTCGCCGGAAGATGGAGTGATCGGCTGGACGCACGTGAGCAAGCAGCCCCTTCTCGAAGCGGAAATCCGGGCGGAAGTAAATGGCCTGGTTGTCGCGGAAGGCCAGCGCAGCCTGGGAGCAGGCGCGTTGCTGCTGGCCGCCGCGGAAGATTGGGCGCGCAAACATGGCTGCAAGGGGGTGTCCGTACGCTCGAACGTGATTCGCGAGCGCGCACACGAGTTCTACGAACGCAACGGCTACGAGCACTACAAAACACAAAAATCGTTTCGCAAACCGCTTTAACGCCGAAGATCTTGATCTCCAGTAACTTCCTTGAATCATCGCAGACAGCGGAGTGGAAACATATATCGTATTACGATATAGTTGTTCTATGGCGAAAGAAATCACCACTGCGGAATACCAGGCGCTTGCCGAATTGCGCCACCGCATTCGCAAGTTTGTCCGGGAAGGGGACGCCGTGGCGCGCACTGCCGGCCTTGAGCCGCAGCAATATCTGCTCTTGCTGGCGCTTCGCGGGCTCCCCGAGGGCGTGGAAGCGACCATCCGCACGCTGGCGGACCGCCTGGCGCTGAAGCATCACAGCGCGGTGGAGCTCATCGACAGATTGGAGGCTCACGGTTACGTGCGCCGCAGCCGCAGCCGGGACGATCGCAGGCGCGTCTTGGTGGCGCTGCTGCCGCGCGGCGAAAAACTGCTCGAACAGGTAGCGCGAGACCGCATCGGCGAGTTGCGCGCCAGCGGGGCCGCGCTGGTGAAGGCCATCAGCGCGCTGCTGGAAAATGGCGATGCTTTCAAACTCGGCAAAAAACCGTGAATTCACATAAAAGAAAGGGGATACCAATTGGCTAGCGTCAGCGCGACAGATATGCAAAACGAAAGTGAAGGAACACGGGAGACCGGTCGCCACGAGGAGTTGGGAGATTTCTCGACAACTTCGCGGACGATTTCCATCTCCGCGCTGGCGATGGGCATCGGCGCGCTGTGCGCGTTCGTCGCACTCGCCCTGTTGCGCTTGATCGGGTTGTTCACGAATCTGTTTTACTTTGGCAGGTGGAGCAGCTCGATGGTTTCGCCGGTGGGCAACCACCTGGGTGTCTACAGCGTTCTCGTCCCCGTTGCGGGAGCTTTGATCATTGGAGTCATGGCGCGATACGGTTCGGAACGCATTCGCGGCCACGGGATACCGGAGGCCATCGAGGCGATTCTGATCAACGGCAGCCGCGTGGAGCCGAAGGTTGCGCTCCTCAAACCAATTTCTTCGGCGATCTCCATCGGCTCGGGCGGACCGTTCGGCGCGGAAGGTCCGATCATCATGACGGGCGGGGCCTTCGGCTCGATGATCGCGCAACTTTTTCACCTTACAAGCGCCGAGCGCAAAACGCTGCTGGTGGCCGGCGCTGCAGGAGGAATGTCCGCGACATTTGCTTCACCGGTCGCGGCCGTCTTGCTGGCGGTCGAATTGTTGCTCTTCGAGTGGAAGCCGCGAAGCCTGATTCCGGTGGCGCTGGCCAGTGCGGTTGCCGCCGTGGTGCGGCGCTACTTGCTTGGTTTTGGGCCGCTATTTCCCGTGCCTGCCCATCCGCTTTTCATCGGACCAAAAGGTCTGCTTGGCTGCGCGCTGGTTGGACTTCTTGCGGGCGTGCTCTCAGCTTTGCTTACGCTTTCCGTGTATGCGGCTGAGGATGCGTTTCAAAAGCTGCCGATTCACTGGATGTGGTGGCCGGCAATTGGCGGACTAGCGATCGGATTGGGAGGATTGATCTTTCCACAAGCGCTCGGTGTCGGCTACGACACCATCGGCGCACTGCTCCAGGGAAGCGTCACAACGAAAGTGATTCTTGGCGTTTTGCTGGTCAAATGGTTCATCTGGGCGGTGTCTCTCGGTTCGGGCACATCCGGCGGCGTACTCGCGCCGCTGCTGATGATGGGCGGAGCGCTCGGCGGCCTCGAAGCCATGTTTTTGCCCAACGAAGGCGCAGGCTTCTGGCCACTGATCAGCATGGGCGCGATTCTCGGCGGCACGATGCGTTCGCCGTTTACGAGCATCGTCTTCGCGTTTGAGCTGACACACGATGCCAACGTGTTTTTGCCGTTGCTCGTAGGCAGCGTGATCGCGCACGCGTTCACCGTGTTGACGCTCAAGCGATCGATCTTGACGGAAAAGGTCGCCAGGCGCGGCTATCACCTGAGCCGGGAATATGCGGTCGATCCTCTCGAAATCCTGTTTGTGCGCGAAGTCATGCGGTCGAATATCGTGGTGTTGCCGGCGGCCCGAGCGCTCGGAGAGTTCCAGCACTCCTTACATGCCAGCCGCCACCAAAGCCAACGGTTGCTACCGGTGGTAAGCGCTGACGGCCGGTTTATCGGCGTGCTGACGCGCGGTGATATTGTTCAGCGCATCGAGCAGGAAGGCGAAACCGTCCAACGGCGGACGCTCGGCGAACTGGTGCGCAAAGTGACGGTCGAAGCATTCCCGGATGAACCGTTGCGCGCCGTGGTATATCGCATGGCGGAGAAGGGAATTACGCGAATGCCGGTGGTGGAACCCTCCTCTCGAAAATTCCTCGGGCTTATTTCCTTGACTGATTTGCTGAAAGCGCGTGCAAGGCACCTCGAAGAAGAGCGCCGTCGCGAACAAGTTCTAAGTTTAAGATTTTTCCTGCCCGGCGGTGAAGTGAAAGAGCAGGCGGGAACGCAATCCTAGCTGGTTCCGGAGGTACACACCCCCATTACACGGATGAATGTCAAAACAAAGGGCTTACAAAATGGGCAACTCATAAACTATTGATTCTACTGGGAAGCCACTCTTTACAAGAGACAGGCAAGAATGCCTGTCCCACTGGTTCGGTCAACTTCTTGCCGCAGGTCCAAGTCTCGTATATCTTCTACTGATCCCCCACCCCCTGTTTTTCGTAAGTGTTGCATCTAAGGGACTTACGTATTGCGCAAGTCCTTTGTCTGCAACACATACGAGGGGGGCGTGTAAATGTTGCATCTAAACGACTTACATTGCACCAAAATTGTGGATACTTTGAGAACGCGACAAGTAGATGGGTACAGGCGGGAAGCAGGAATTAGCTGCAATTGTACCTAGAAAGTAGTGTACTACGGAAATACGGGTTCGTCAAGAGGAATCAGCCTAGGCGTGGGTTTGTTTATATGTCGCGGGCTGCGGCACGTGTTATGGTTCTAGGTTTTTGGGCGAGCGGTCGATCGCGTAGGCGTGTGGCGTGACGGGGCTGTCTCATCATGTAGATCGCGTTGGCGATTGTAAGGATCCCGGGCCACGTGATTGAGGATGGGACGCTGAGAGCTACAATGACAGGGTTGTCTCGCCTCCACTGTTTGGCCGTCTCGACGAGGGCTTCCGCCGTTTTGAGGGTGGTTGCGTCGACAGCGCCTATGCTGCCTGCCTTGATCATTAGTTCGGCGGTTTCTTTGAGTGCGCGAGCTTGGTTGAGGACTTCTTCGGCTATCACGAGGACCTCCGGACACCGGTTCAGTTTCTGATTAAAGTTTACTAGCGGCGTCCGAGTGGGCGCAATGCGGCTGGCGTGGTGGAGCTGGGCGTTTACAGCGTGAGGTCTCTGACGACGTGCTCCATGCCAGCGACGGCAGAGAGAGCCGTAGCACGGTCGCATTTTTCGCCGAGGCGTTTAGCGACACCGGGATGGATGAAGTTTCGGAAGTCTTTCGCGAGCCTTGTTTGTTTTGCGGTATTCGGCTTGATGACCTTGAGGTTTGCCGCGACCTCAATGTACTCGTGCAGGTTCCACCGGTCGAGATTTGAGTCTGGTTTCGTGGTCAGGGCGCCGCTCGCAGCAGCAGCTGTGATGGCACTCATGATCTCTGCGGGTGGACGTTGTTTGAGAGCCCATAAGAGTAAGGCCTCGGCCGCTGAGCCCGCGAGAACCGTCGCGGCCTTCCACTCGCCGTTCGCAAGGGCTCTATTGATGGCTCCGACATCATTTCGTAGGTTCGTTCGGAGGTCTGCGTCGGTGATGAAGTTGAGTTCAGATGTGCCGGGTGCTGGGGACTCGTCTGGACACTTTGCGAGCGCCTCGCGGATTACTCTGACTGGAATCTGCTCAGGTTGGCCGGGCAGAGTTCCGAGTTCGTGCCCGCGATTTGGATCGCTGCTGGCCCAATATACGAGTTTCTGACTTATGTGGGCTCTGCCACAGACAAATAAAGCATAAGTAGCCGCGTCCATGACGAGGAGTTCACTCGGGATTTTATCGACGAGGTCAACCAGGCCGGAAAGCTGGCCCTGTTGGGCTCTGTTAAGGCTTCTTTGTTGTTCGGGAGTGGGCCAGAGCGTATTGATGAAGTCAACGACTTGGCTCGGGACGACTCTGGGCATTGGACACCTCTGGAATGCAGTTCTACCAGACTGGCGTCCGCATAGCTAGTGGCACAAGAGTATCGCTGGTGTATCTTGCCGGATTGATTTATGCTGCGCGCGGAGATTGCCGCCCTTCTACTGCCCCCGACCGAGTTGGGGGCCAAGTCTACACCATGCTCTTCAAGACGCAGAGTGCTTCAGTGTACGGAATTGACGCCTACCTCGTTGAAGTCGAGGTGGACGTAGGCTCTGCGCGTATGCAGGACTTCAATGTCGTGGGGCTGCCTGACAACGCGGTTAAAGAGAGCCGCGAGCGCATCAAAAGCGCGCTGAGAAACTGCGGATTTGAATTTCCGCACGGGCAAGGCGTGACAATTAATTTAGCTCCCGCGGACGTGCGGAAGGAAGGGTCAGGATTCGATCTGCCCATGGCGCTGGGGCTGGTGGGCTGCCAGGGACAGTTCTTTGGCAAGCAATTGGACAAGATGATGTTTCTGGGGGAGCTGTCGCTGGACGGCGGCGTGCGCTCGGTGCGCGGGGCGCTTTCGGCGGCGCTGGCGGCGCGGGAATTTGGTCTGAAGTCGCTGGCGGTTCCCGAAGCGAATGCGAAGGAAGCAGCGGTGGTTGAGGGCGTGGACGTGTATGCGCTGAAATCGCTCCCGCAGGCAGTGGACTTGGTGAATTCGCCGGAGTCGTTCAGTCCGGTAAAAGTGGATGCGCAGCAGATGCTTTCCGAGGCCGCGCAATACTCGGTGGACTTGCGCGATGTCCACGGCCAGCAGGCCGCCAAGCGCGCGCTGGAAGTGGCCTGCGCCGGCGGACACAACATTTTGTTTATCGGGCCGCCCGGCGCGGGGAAGACCATGCTGGCGAAGCGCATCCCGACGATCCTGCCGCCGATGTCGCTCGAAGAAGCCATCGAGACGACGCGCATTCACAGCGTTGCAGGCGTGCTGGAAGACAGCCGCGGCTTGGTGGGCACGCGGCCGTACCGTTCTCCGCACCACACCATCAGTGATGCGGGATTGATTGGCGGAGGCGCCGTGCCGCGTCCCGGGGAAGTGTCCCTGGGGCACAACGGCGTGCTCTTTTTGGATGAATTGCCCGAGTTTCAGCGGAATGTCTTGGAAGTGATGCGGCAGCCGCTCGAAGACGGAGCAGTCACGATTTCGCGCGCCGCTGTTTCGGTGACGTTTCCTTCGCGCTTCATGCTGGCGGCGGCGATGAATCCGTGTCCGTGCGGCTACTTTGGCGATCCGACGCGGGAGTGCCACTGCACGCCTCCCATGATTCAGCGCTACGTTTCGAAAATCTCAGGTCCGCTACTGGATCGCATCGACATTCATATTGAAGTTCCTGCCGTGAAATACAAGGAACTGCGCGCGCCATCGTCCGCGGAGGATTCTGCCTCCGTCCGGCAACGCGTGATCGCCGCGCGAGACAGGCAGCTTGAAAGGTTCAAGAGCGAAAAAAAGACTTACGCGAACGCGCAGATGATGCCGAAGATGATTCGCAAGCATTGCGCGATTTCGGCCGAAGGCGAGAAGCTGCTGGAAAACGCCATCACTCGGCTGGGGCTTTCCGCGCGGGCTCATGACCGGATTCTGAAGGTGGCGCGCACGATCGCAGACCTCGATGGTGGATCAGACATCGAGCCGCGCCATCTCAGTGAGGCCATCCAATACAGAACGCTCGATCGCTCGTATTGGGCTTGAGGAGCAAACGCAGCTCCTCATCTCCCGTCGTCAGCCGACGTCCATCCTGCTGCGGTTGCTTCCTTGCCGCACAGTGCATCTAATCTATATGGAAGGATGGCCGGCTTGCTCCATTGACTCTGTTTCCTTGGCTATGTTACCCATAAAGCGCTGACATTAGGGGCTCCCGGGGCAGCCGCAACGCAAAAGATGGCGCTCACCACCAAGCACCTTGAAATGACGCTGGAGACGCAAGTCGAAAGCGTCAATCTGGCGGAGGAGATGTGTCTCCGGGTGGCGGAGGCGGCCGGATTCGGTGAAGATGACTGTTACCGCATTGGGATGAGCGTGCGCGAAGGCGTGATCAACGCCTTTCACTATGGGAACGAGGAACGCCCGGAAAAGAAGATCCACCTTGCCGTCGACCTTACCGCCGAAAAGATGATTATTCACGTGTTGGACGAAGGAATCGGTTTTAAACTGGCGGACGTGCCGGACCCCCTCGCGGAAGAGAATCTGCTTAGCACCTCCGGCCGGGGGATTTTCCTGATGCGCGCTTTTATGGACGAGTTCGATGTGGTTCCCGGCAAAACAGGTGGTGCGGAAATCGTGATGTCCAAGAAGCTGCCTGCCCCGGGGAGTGCTTCGCCGAATGGCCAGAGCGGGCAAAACGCCACGCGCAAACGGGAAGCGTAAGGAAACAGATGTCACTACATGCGACGCACCGCGATGCCGGGCAAGTCACCGTTGTGGATCTGAGCGGAAAGATCACGCTGGGAGATGGCAGCGCTTTATTGCGAAAGACCATTCGCGGGTTGCTGGAGGATCAGAGGAAAAAGATTCTTCTGAATCTCGCGGACGTGGACTACATCGACAGCTCGGGAATCGGCGAATTGGTCAGCGGGTTTACGGCGGTGAAGAATCAAAGCGGAGACTTGAAGTTGTTGCACCTGACCAAGAAAGTCAAAGATCTTCTTCAGATCACGAAGCTCTACACCGTATTTGACGTCTTTACAGACGAGAGCGCCGCGCTGCGAAGTTTCAACTGATTCCACTGCCCCGCCCTCCTCTCAGGCACGATTTTGGAGTTTCCTAACACTCGCCGGATTCGCGGGAGTGCGGCACAATCATTTCGATGATGCTCCTCGCCGATACCCTTTGGATTGTGGACCAGGCAAAAACTCTGGGATTCGACCTCTGTGGCGTAGTGCGCGCGGAAAAATTTCCCGAACTCGAGCAAATGCCCGACTGGCTGGCCCGAGGCTACGCCGGCGAGATGAAGTACCTCGAGGATCCTCGGCGCTCCGACCCGCAAACTGCCATGCCGGGAATCCGGAGTGTCATCGTCTGCTTGCTCAACTACAACACGGAGCGGCCTCTCTCCACCGATCCTGCCTTGCCAATCGAATACAGCAAGCCGACCGGGTGGATTTCCCGTTATGCCTGGGGCGACGATTATCACGACGTATTGCGGGAGAGACTGAACGCGCTCGTGGAATCCTTGCGAGAACGCTTTACGGAGTCATTCGAGGCACGAGCTTACGTGGACACGGGACCTGTCCAGGAGCGAGTGCTCGCGAAATATGCCGGTTTGGGATGGCTCGGAAAAAACACGCTACTGTTGAATCAGATGCTCGGCTCCTTCTTTTTTCTGGGTGTGATTCTCAGCACCCTCGATCTCGAACCGACGCTCGGAGAGAATGAGTTACCTCCGCCGGACTTGTGCGGAAGCTGCCGGCGATGCCTGGACGCTTGCCCCACGCAGGCCTTCGTCGAACCCTACGTCATGGATGCGCGAAAGTGCATTTCCTACCTGACCATCGAACTGAGAGGCTCCATCCCTGAAGAGTTCCGCGAGCCGATGGGAAATCACGTTTTCGGCTGTGATATCTGCCAGGATGTTTGTCCGTGGAACCGGCGCGCACCGCTTGTCACCATTCCGCAGTTCCAGCCGAGAGTTTTTCCCGCGCGCGAAGAAAATCGCGGAACGTCTCTGCCGCCGCAAGAGGAATCGCTCTACCTTCCAAGACTGGAGTGGCTCCTCGGGCTGAGCGAAGTTGACTTTCGCGAACTGTTTCGCGGAAGCGCCGTCAAACGTGCCAAATGGCGCGGCCTGATGCGCAACGCGTGCATGGCGCTTGGGAATTCCGGTCTGCAGCCGGGCATGCCGGATCACGGCCGCATTCGATCTCTTGTGGAGCGGCTGGCGGCTTCCGAGGATCAGGTTGTCGCGGAATCTGCCCGTTGGGCGCTTTCGCGCATCCAATAAGAGCGCAAGGGAAAAGTTGCGAGAGCGACTGGTAGCGGTATAATCCCACCCGCAGGTCGATTCGCCCTCCGCACTGCTGAGGTTCCCGTGAATCGCCGTAATTTTTTGTTGAATACTGGTATCGTTGGCGCTGGATTGCTTGGGGCAGGACACGCTGCACCTGGTCTTTTGCGCGCTGGCACCACGACCAATTCGGATTCAAATCTCACTCTGGAGGATAAACCCGTGGCATTTACCGTGCCCCCGTTGCCGTACTCGTTTGACGCACTTGAGCCTTACATCGACGCCAAGACGATGGAGATCCATCATGACAAACATCACGGCGCTTACGTTACCAACCTCAACAAGGCCCTGGAGGGTCAGGCCAGTTTGCAGGCCAAGTCCATCGACGATCTGCTCAAAGGCCTCGACTCGATCCCGGAGAATATTCGCAACGCCGTCCGCAACAACGGCGGCGGCCACTGGAACCACATGCTCTTCTGGACGCTCATGAAAAAGGGCGGTGGCGGAGAGCCCAAGGGGAATCTTGCGGCGGCGATCAATTCGGCGTTTGGTTCTTTTGCCGGATTTCAGGAGAAATTTGCCGCTGCTGGCTTGGGCCGCTTTGGCTCCGGTTGGGCCTGGCTGGTTGTCCGCGACGGGAAACTTGCCATCGACTCTACTCCGAATCAGGACACTCCTTACCTGCTTTCGGGTGGCGGAAAAGCTGTTCTTGGGTTGGACGTCTGGGAACACGCCTACTACTTGAAATATCAAAACCTGCGCGGGGATTACATCAAGGCCTGGTGGAACGTCGTCAATTGGGACAAAGCCGCCGAACTCTTCGATGCCGCGAAAAAATAGTTCTTCACCTGCCAGCTTTGAGAAATAAAAAGCCCCCGATCAAATCGGGGGCTTTTTATATGCCTTGAAAAATTGGAATGGAATCCGAATTATGCCATCAATTGCCGCTTGGCCAGTGGAACAACGGATACTGGTTGCCGGGTCGAGGGATAATTCCTCGGCGCCAGAGCGCGCGCCTCTCGCGTGGCCACCGGCATCCCCATCGACATAGCGCCGGCGGTTTGCCTCGAAGCTTCGCGGACCAACTCCATGCGGCCGCGCACACGAAACTTCGCGAGCAGCGAGGAGACGTGGAATTTCACGGTGCGCTCGGAGAGATTCAGGTTGGCAGCGATTTCCTTATTGGCGAGACTTTTCATCAGGCCGGAGAGAACTTCTTCCTCCCGCCGTGTCATCTTCACCTGGCTGCAGACCGATTTCCCTGCTTCCAGGAGCTTGTTTGCTTTCTCTTTGAGGCCTTCCAGGATCTCGTCTTCGGCCTGGACCATGACAACGTAATCGTCCGTGGACTGACCCCTTACCATGCAGTGCATTGCCAGCAGACCGGCGGCTTGGTCCACGGGAAACCGGCCGTCTGGTCCGGCTTCGACATGGAAGTGGGCGACTCCGGTACCTTTTTCGTAAAAAAAGTAGACATCGCGGGGAAAATGCGGGCGAGAACTTGCCAATTGTTGCAGGTGTTCACTTCTGCGGATCACCTTCACGTGCACCCCCTCAGAATGCAGCCTCGTGACGGAACCGAAGCTTATTAAGTTTTATTTTTCTTCGCCCCTCGGCGGGGCGTCACTCCCCAGATAGGGTAGACAGTCATGAATGAAGCCAGAAAAGAGAGCCGATGGCTTCTTGACTCTAGTCCACGTATCGGAAATGACCAGGCGTGGGCAGGGCCTCCCCAAAAATTCACCTGCGTCAATTATACCGAAGCTTCGTTGTCTGCAAATATTCTTCCGAATGGAAGAATATGCAACCTATTCAATTTTGGGGACTTATGCGCGACATTAGGCATTTTTAAGCCCATTGGACGGTAGGAATTGCACGATAGGCGAATTTTTTCCCTCCCCCAATGAGGAAAAACCACCCTGCGGCGTAATGCCAAAACACGGCCTCACTCCGCCGACGGACCTACTACTGGATGATTCGCGTTTGTTCCGAGCCAATCAATTCGTATGCCAGACCCCGCCAGCGAATCTTGCGCGTGACGAGAGAGTTCACAAAATTCACGATGTACAGAAATGGAACAAGAAGTGTTAACAGAACATAAATCCAGGCTTGCCCCATGATTTGCGAGCGGGCAGCCGGGAGAGCTTCCGTTACACCGACGAGGCGGATGGCGCTGCGGATCGAAGAAAGGACAAGCGGAAGAAAAGTCAGAGTGGCAATGTGGAATGCAGGCCGCTGTTCGAAAGTGACGCTGAGGAACAGGATGACTCCGAATAAGAGCGTCATGCAGTAGAGAAGATGCGTCGCAGCCGCGGTCCTCCAAATGTTTCCCGCGTACACGCGCGTGATCAAGACTTGTCGGTTCGTGAATTCGAGCAGCCCCTGTAAATCGGTGTCGGCGTAAGAGAGCGTCAAGCACTCCGGAATGAAAACGATCGGGCGGTTCGTGCGCTCCAGCGCTCGGGTCAAGGAATAATCATCGCTAACGGAATTCCTCCACACGTCCATGACACCCGACTGTTCGAAAGTGCTCCGCCGGATGGCCGTGCCGCCGCCCCAGCAGAAGTTTTTGCCCTTCTCGGTGAGCATGGTGGCCAGCGGCGCATTCCACGCGGCGAGCAGTGCGGTCGCAGGATTTCCGCGATTGGGAAGCAGCCAGCGCATGGTGGTTGTCGCTCCGATTCTCACATCCCCCAGCGGCGACACGAGATGGTGCAGCCAGCGTCTCCCTGGACAGCCATCGGAATCGGTGAAGACGAGGACTTCAAATTCCGGCGGCAGTTGTTCCATGGCCACCCGCAGATTGTTCACTTTTTCGCCGGAGTTGGACGGGTTTCCCGCGATGATTACGTTGGCTTTCACTCTGGAACTTTTGGCAACGCGCTCCACAATGCTGCGCGCCGGATCCGAAGCTGAAGCCAGAATGAAAAAGATTTCGTAGTTTTGACGCTCGAATTCCGTGAGCGACAGCAGGTTGCGCTCCAGACCCGGCTCCATGCCTTTGCAGGGGCAAAGCACGGCTACGCGTGGTGTGTAGAATCCCGGATCCGAGTGCAGACGCCGCCGTACGTAGCCAAGCCATTGCAGAGCGTGCCAGATGAGATACACTCCAACGAGGATCTGCAAAAATACCAGGAAATAAAATAATGTTTCCACGTTGTCTGAGGATAGCAGACGAACATTGCTCGCAGTGCGCCCTTTGAACGGTTAGAATCGCACCGGTAAACGCCCATTCCTAAGGAGAACAAAATGCCATTAGTGGATGCGAGTATGGTCACCTCAGCGCTCGAACTGCCGGGCTACCGGATCGTCAGGAATTTAGGGATTGTGCGGGGAATTGTCGTGCGCTCGCGCAGTCTGATCGGGAACCTAGGCGCCGCGCTTCAAACTATCGTCGGCGGAAACATCACCATACTAACGAACCTCTGCGAGAAGACGCGCGAAGATTCCTTCGAACTTCTGCTGCAGCACGCCGGCCAGCACGGAGCGAATGCTGTTGTGGGCATGCGCTATGACGCCACCGAAGTCATGCAAGGCGTAACCGAAGTGCTCGCCTATGGAACAGCCGTCCAGGTAGAACGCATTTCCTAGCTGTTCCCGAATGCTGTTGGCGAGGCAATTCCGCGACGCGCTTTTCTCAGCGACGTGGCTCGATAACTAGAACCATCCCAAAGAATTCTTCGCTCAACTTGTGTGGGAAGCCTTTGTCTTCGTCTCCGCATCGGGCAAAGCAATGAGTTGTACCGCCAGCTCCTCGATCCCCGCCAAGGTGCGGCTGGCCGCTAAGCGCGCGTTTTCCATGAACGACGAATCCAGCAGAAACGCGCACCGGTCGACGAAGGGATGGTCCGCGGCTTCAAAGGGTTTTCGCGTGCGCTGTTTCGCCGCCGCGCGCGCCAGCAATTCCTGGTAGATCTGCAGGTCCCGCTGAAAATCCAGCGCGTCGCCTGCAGTCCAACCCTGCTGCCGCGCCAGCGACGCCAGATATTTTCTGCGAAACGCCGTAGCGTCCCGCCGCAACATGGGACGTGGCTTGGATTTCCCCGCGGAGTGCGGCTCATCGCAAACGATGGCCAAAGCCCGCACCGTTAATGCCAGCAACGCCTCCCGCTGCAATAGCGTCAGAAGATCGCGGTAAAGCGAAGCATGAACCTGCAGCGCGTGGCGGCCGTTCTCGACAACGTAAGAATCCACAAAGCGCGGCACGACACGCTCTCGGAGCAGCACTTCCGTAATGCGCTTGGCAAGTTCCGCCGGGGCATCCGTTGCAATTGATTTTTCGTGAGGCATCTTTCAGACACATGTTAGCAGGACTTTGTTTCCAGGCCGCTAGTGTCGCCGAAAATGAAAAGGCCCCCGATTCGATCGGGGGCCTATGACATGCTTTCTTTGTGGGGCACGACATGTCGTGCTCCTAGTCGAGGCTAAATGTTTCTCAGTGAATGGCCCGCGGTCCCTCGGGGCCAAGGCGCTTCTGCTTTGGCTCCGGCTGCGGAATGATCGGCGGCGTCACCGCCTCTTTCTGCAGCGCATGTTCGAGAACTTCGTCCAGCGTATGCACGTACGTAATTTTGATGTCGCCAAGAATCTCTGGCGTGAGATCCGCCACAACATTTGGCTCATTGTCCGCAGGCAGCAGAACTTCCTTGATTCCGGCCCGCTTCGCTCCAAGCACTTTTTCCTTAACGCCGCCGATCGGCAGAACCACGCCTGAGAGTGTCATTTCGCCGGTCATTGCCAGCCGGTCCTTCACCGGACGCCCGCTCAGCAAGCTCACTAGCGCGGTCACCATGGCCGCTCCGGCAGACGGGCCGTCCTTCGGCACCGCGCCCGACGGCACGTGGATGTGAATGTCCTGCTTGCGGAAGAAGTCCGGATCGATCCCGTATCGTTCGCCGTTCGCGCGCGTCCAGGTCAGTGCTGCGGTCATCGATTCCTGCATGACTTCGCCGAGATGCCCGGTCATGGTGAATTGCTTGCCGCCACGCATGCGCGTCGCTTCGATGAAGATGATGTCGCCTCCCACCGGAGTCCAGACCAGTCCGACGGCAACGCCGGGCCTCTTGACGCGCTCCTCGACTTCCTTTTCCGTGCGGAATTTCGGCACGCCCAGGAATTCGCGGACCACTTCCGGTGTGACGACCATCTTCTCCATCTTGCCTTCGGCCATTCGCCGCGCCTGCTTGCGTGTGATCGTCGCGATCTCGCGCTCCAGGTTACGCACGCCCGCTTCCCGAGTGAAGCTGTGGATGATTTCCTGTAACCCTTCGTTCGTGAATTCGATCTGCTCGCCCACTGCCAGACCGTGCTCTTTGGCCTGCTTGGGGATCAGGTACTTGTGCGCGATGTGCAGCTTCTCTTCGCCAGTGTACCCGGGCAATTCGATGATCTCCATGCGGTCCCGCAACGGCTCAGGGATGGGATCCATCCAGTTCGCTGTGGCGATGAACAGCACCTTCGAGAGATCGAAAGGCACATCCAGATAGTGATCGCGGAACGAGCTGTTCTGCTCTGGGTCGAGAACTTCCATCAGTGCCGAGGACGGATCGCCGCGGAAATCGCGCCCGAGCTTGTCAACTTCGTCCAGCATCATCACCGGGTCGTTTGTTTCCCCGCGCTTCAATCCTTGAATAATTTGTCCCGGCAACGCGCCGATGTACGTGCGCCGGTGGCCGCGGATTTCCGCCTCGTCGTGCATACCGCCAAGAGCGATGCGCACGAATTTGCGCCCCAGAGAACGCGCGATGGACTTGCCAAGCGACGTCTTGCCCACGCCCGGGGGGCCCACGAAGCAAAGAATCGGTCCCTTCATTCCCGGCTGAAGCTTCTTCACCGCCAGGTAATCGAGGATGCGCTCTTTCACCTTCTGCAGATCGTAGTGGTCTTCATCGAGAATCTCGTGCGCCTTCACGATGTCGATTTCCGCGCTGCCCGAGGACTTGCTCCACGGCAGCGAAGTCATCCATTCCAGATATGTCCGCGAAACCATGTACTCCGCGGAAGCAGGAGTCATTTTCGACAGCCGCTTCAGCTCGCGTTCGCACTCTTTCTTGGCTTCCGCGGTCATGCCGGCTTCTTCCACTTTTTTCCGGAGTTCGTCGATCTCCTGCATCGTATCGTCAGATTCGCCCAGTTCCTTTTGAATCGCCTTCATCTGCTCACGCAGCAAGTACTCGCGCTGGTTTTGGCTCACCTGTTCCTGCACTTGCTCGTGGATTTTCGAGCGCAGCTCCAGAACCTCGAGTTCCTTCGAGAGTTCGCGGATCAGCGTTTCCAGCCTCTTGCGCACGCTGGCGGTTTCTATTAATTCCTGGCGCAACAGCGTTGAAAGCGACGGCAAGGTCCCGGCGATGAAATCCGTCAGACGGCCCGGATGATCGATATTCATTGCCGCGGTTTGCAGGTCGTCGGAAAGCTGCGGCGAGTGGCTTACCACGTCGCGGAACAGCTCTTGCACGTTCCGCTGTAAAGCTTCCAGTTCCGTATCGGATTCGCCGATGATGTCCGGCTCCGGCTGCACGCGGGCTTGCAGAAATGGACGCAAGCCGATCAGCTCCAGCACTTGAATGCGCTGCAAGCCTTCCAAAAAGATCACCACGTTGCCGTTCGGCATTTTTACGGTCTTGTGTACCTTAGCCAGCGTTCCGACTTTGTGCAGGTCGGCGGCGGCAGGATCCTCGATTCGCGGGTCCAGCTGCGCCACCACTCCCAAAAGCTTTTCGTCGCCATGCAGGCTATTTACCAGCGCCAAAGAACTCTCCCGTCCCACGGTCAAAGGCAGGACAGCTCCCGGAAACAGGACGGTGTCACGAACCGGCAGGATGGGAAGAACGTTTGGCACGTTATATTTTTTCTCAGCCATGATTTCCCCTAGTTACCGACGGGGCTCGGTGTAGAGCCTCTCGATACGATTTTAGATGCGGGCGTGCCGGAAAGGGTGCGCGAAAGTATAAAAGTTGCTAGCATGAAATATTAGTATCCAACACTCACATTCTACCAATGGTTGCACCCTCGTTGCAAGCAGCATATAAATTCATTATGTTCAATAACTTACGGTAAGAATGCTCAGAGAAGCTTAGCCAGTCTGTTTTTTCCTTCGTCACCCCGACGGCTAGTTGCTTGGCGCCTTTCGCTCCTTCGCACCAAATGTGCTCAAAACATACTTCTCCGCCTCTTCGCGAGTCGCAACCTGGCCCTCCAGTTGGGCATCCTCCAGGGCCCGAAGAATTCGAGAAAACAGAGGGCTAGGCCGAAACCCCATAGTCTGGAGGTCGTCTCCCGTTAAGAGACGTTCCGGGCGCACCTGCTCCGGAGGGGTCACTTCCAGGAACCGACAGACGAATTGATAGGAATCGAGGTGGCGGTGGCTGGAAAGACAGTCGAGCCGATGCAGCGTCAGATGTTCCTCGAAGCGCGGAAGCCGCACAAATTTCTTGAGCGTTGAGGCGCGCATTTCCTCGACCGCTCCGAATTTCATATGATTGTCCACCAGCGCAACGATCTGCTCCGTTTCCTCGTTGGAGAAACGCAATCGCCGGCAGATCGTTTCGGCCATGCGCACCCCCACTTCCACGTGATGGTTGAAGCGAATACGGTCCCCCGTCTCTGCGGCAGATTGGAACGTCGGGGGCTTGCCGACGTCGTGGAGAAGAACACCCCAAGCCAGCGTCGGGGACGCGTCCTTGGGCAAACCTTCGAGCATCATGCGCGTGTGAATCCACACGTCGCCTTCGGGGTGGTATTGCGGCGGCTGCTCGACGCCTTTCATCGCTCCAATTTCTGGAAGCACCTGTTGGAGCAGCCAGGTTTCATCCAGCAATTCGAACGCCTGCCGGGCCGCGCCCTCGGTGAGCATTTTCGTAAGTTCGTCGCGGAGGCGCTCGGAAGAAACCTGGTGGATTTCGGCCACATGCCGGCGTATCGAACGAAACGTTTCGGCTTCGATTTCGAAGCCAAAGCGCGCGGCGAAGCGCACTGCGCGCATCATGCGGAGTTTATCTTCTGTGAAGCGCCGGTCCGGCTCGCCGATGGCTCGAATCACGTGCGCCTTGAGATCGCCCTGCCCGCCGACGTAGTCGAGCACTTCGCCGGTGCCGTGGCGCATCAGCAGGCCGTTGATGGTAAAGTCGCGGCGCTGCACGTCTTCTTGCGGCATCTTCGAATAAACCACGCTGTCCGGGTGCCGGCCATCGCTGTAACCAACGTCCGAGCGGAAGGTAGCCACTTCGACTTTCAGTCCGTCGCGCGGAATCAAAATCACGCCGAACTGCGCGCCAACCGCAACGCTGTCCGGGAATAGCGCTACTACTTGTTCCGGCGTGGCATCGGTTGTTACGTCGTAGTCGGCGGGCTCGCGGCCAAGCAGCAGATCGCGCACACATCCGCCAACAAGCAGCGCCTGGTAGCCGTTGCGGCGGAGCGTGTCACAAATCGAGTTGGCCATTTCGCGTGGCGTCACGCTGTGATTATGCGACAGACGGGGTCGCGAAGGGAAAGACGTGTATTCGAAGTTCCGCTGGAGCTACCGGCTGCGGAAGACTAGGCAGGTAATGTCGTCGGACTGGCGCGTGGCGCCGACAAACTCATCCACGCGCTTCATCAGGAATTGAAATGTTTGCGAAGCGTCCCAATCAGGGAGGCTGCGGATGGCTCTGAGCCAGCGCTCGTTTCCGAATTCCTCGCCCGATTCGTTGAATGCTTCGACGACGCCATCGGTGAAGAAAATCAAAGCGTCGCCCGGTTTGAGCTCCAGGGACGCAGTCTCGTAATTGGCCGCGCTTCGGATGCCGAGGGGCACGCCGCCAACTTCCAGCGTTTCGACTGCGCCATTTGCACGGCGAAGGATCGGTGCGTTGTGACCGGCGTTTACGTACGTCAGCTTCCGCGACGCGACGTTGTATTCACCAAGAACCGCGGTCGTGAAGCGCAAGCCATTCAGGCTGTGCGCGCAGGCGTAGCGATTCAGCCGCGCCACTAAATCCGCGAGCGGAGCGTTTTCTACGGCGATGGTCCGCAGGCTTGCCTGCAGCGTCGCCATCAGCAGCGCTGCCGGAACGCTCTTGCCGGCAACATCGGCGATCACCACCATCAGCTTCTCGCGGTCCTCCGGATCGGGATAGAATGCGTCGTAATAATCACCGGCTACGGAATTCTGCGGACGCGTTGCGAAAGCGATGTTCGCGCCCGCGACTTCCGGCGGCTGCGAAGGCACCAGCCAGGTTTGAATCTCCCGCGCGATTTCCAGGTCGCGTTTCATCGTGACCTTGTCGGCCAGTTCCAGAGAAAGCAGCAGCACGAAGAGCATCACGGCAATCACTTCGAAATTCTTCTGGGAATTGATGGCAGACAAGGCCAGCATGACGAAAGCGAGGAGCAGAAGGACGCGGCGGGCGGGAGACATTTTCAGAAGCAGCGCCCAGAAAAATTGCTTCGCTACGTGAAGCGGCCGGCGCCAGGGTGAAAGCTTGTGAATTTCTTCCCAGTCGACGTCGCGGTCATAGAAGCTGTAGCTGGAGCGCGCGTCGGCGGCGAACTGCGACCAGAGATCATCAATCTGGCGGCCTTCGCTGACGCGTTGCCAGAAGTGGCGCAGGCGATCCATTCCGTGGAGCCGGGGAGTTGCAGAACTGACGCCGGGCGTGGGGGAAGCGCTCATAGATGATGGTTTCTCGGAAGATAAAGTATAGGACATTCGGCGGCTATGCGCTGGGAGTTACGAATCGTCGCGATCGTGACCGGATTCGTCGTGGCGTAGCGAGCCGCCAAATTGTACTTTGCCGAAGCCAAAACGGTCGCGGAGACGGTCCGCTGCGCTGGTGAGTTTTTCCAGCTTGGCGCGGCGTTCGGCGTCCAGCAAATCGAGTTGCGCATTACCGTGAGTCAGCCCGCTGAGGCTGACTCCAAGGAGGCGGACTTTTCGCGTCACGTCGCGATGGATTCGAAAAAGTTCCTGAAACACGGCAAAAATATCGGAATCGAGCCGCGTCGGTTCTCCCAGAGTCTTGGAGCGCGTGTGCGTGTCAAAGCCGGCGTAGCGAATCGTCAACGTGAGCGTGCGCGTGGCGAGACCGGCTTCGCGCAGGCGCTTGCAGGCTTTCTGCGAGAGATGGCTGAGCATGGCGGACAAAGCGTCCACGTCGTCGGTGTCTTCGCCAAACGTGTGATTGTGCGAAATCGATTTTGGCTCGGCGTCAATGACAAATTCGTAGGAATCGCCGCCGCGCGACTTGCGGTATAGCGCCGTTCCCCACTGGCCGAAAATGCTTTCCAGTTTTTCCTGGGACATGGCCGCGATTTGCTCGACGGTCTGAATGCCTAAGGCGCGCAGCGCGCGCTCCGTGACTTCACCGATGCCGGGAATCTTTCTCACCGGCAGTTTTGCAAGAAAGCGCTGCTCGCTGCCTGCGGGAACCCACACAAGGCCGCGCGGCTTGGCTTGATCAGAAGCGACCTTGGCAACGAGGCGCGTCGTGGCGAGTCCGCCGGAGCAGGGCAGCGAAGTATCGCGCGTGATTTGCCGCAGCAGGTTGTCCGCGGCGGCGAGCGGCGGTCCGTGCAATCGTTCGGTACCGGCGAGATCGAGATAGGCTTCGTCGATCGAAACCATTTCGACGACGGGAGAAAACTTCGCGAGGATCGTCGCGACGCGGTCGCTCCACTCGCCGTATTTTTCGTGATGGCCGTCCAGGAAAATGGCGTGCGGACAAAGCCGTCCCGCAGTGCGCAGCGGCATCGCCGAATGAATGCCGTATTTCCGCGCTTCATAGCTCGCCGCGGAAACTACGCCGCGCTGGTCCGGACGCCCGCCGACGACAACCGGCTTGCCACGAAGCTCGGGCCGATCGAGCAATTCCACGGAGACGAAAAACGCATCCATGTCCACGTGGAGTATGGACGCCGTCGCCTCGGCCGATCGCTCATCAAGTGGTCCATGCTTGGCTCGAAATCGCGCCAGGTCCGGCATGCTATTCGGTGGCCTCCTCTGAACTGTCTCCACTAAGGTCTGATACAGATCGACCATTCTTGTCAAGCGAAGTAGAATTCGGCAGGAAAGAGGCGGATCGGGAGGTCAAGTGGTCTCTAAACGCAAAATCTTACTCTCTCGCATAGAACGATATGTCCTAAATGAACTAAAACCCAGGCTTCGCATGGATCTTCGGAGTCTCAGGATCGTGAAAGAGGCCGATATTGAAACTTGTGCATACTACCATCTCCGTCGTTACCTAAAGAGGGATCCGAGATGGACGATCCTTGCTCGTTTCTTTGCAAGGAGGACGGGGCATTACATTGACCTGGTCATCTTTCGCAATTTAAAGCCTCGGCTCGCAATAGAACTAAAGTGGAATCGGCGAAAGATTGTCGAAAAGGACCGAGAGAGTCTAAACAAGGCCCTTAAGCGGCTAGGGGGATTTGGGGCGAAAAAGGCCTATGCCCTGACAGTTCTTCGGAACGAGGACGACTACCAGAAGTCAGTGAAAACGAGCAAAGAAAAATTTCGGTTACACGAAATTCGCGTTGGCTTGCGATGGCCACCGCAAAGAATCAAAGTCTGGGAACGAAAGCGCAAACAACTACAGCAGAAAATGGAGCCGGGAAATACTTAGGTTCTAAGCCAGGGTGAATGCGAGTGTCTTACCGATTTTCCAGCTTCTTCCGGCGTTCGCGTCGGTATCGCTTGATTTCCCTGATTATGTCGCCCATGGTCATTCGATCTAGTCCTTCGTTCTTCGCTTTTAGGCGGATCTCGTCGACGATGGAAATTCGTTTCGTGAAATCCTTGGCCTTCTGCTTGGCTTTTGTAACAGGAGTTTTCGATCTAGCTGACTTGCTCATGTTTTGACCTACCGGATTCCACGTCTTTCCCATATTACTGTACGAGGTTGAGTCGCACTGTTCAATTTCGTTCGGCGGCGAGGACACGGGGGATGCCGGCGAGATCATTGGTGACGCCGACGTTTGTCCATGTCGTTGCGTCGAGGAGCGGCTGAACAGCGGGCAAACTATTGTGGCCGAGTTCGAGGACGAGAATGCCGCCGGGCTTGAGATGCGCGGCGGCTTGTGTGATGAGATCGGCGTAAAGTTCGTAGCCTTCTTCGCCGCCGTAGAGAGCAATTTCTGGTTCGTGATCGCGGACTTCGCGCATGAGCGTTGTGGCCTCTAGGTGGCCGACATATGGCGGGTTGCTGGCGATGAGATCGAAGAAACGTGATCCGTGTTCCGTGATCCGTGACCCGTGAAGTCCGGAGTTCGAGCCTTCTGGTCGTAGGGGCACGATATATCGTGCCCCTGCAGTGGAAACTTTATCGAGCAAGCTACATTCGAGGAAGTGGACACGATCGGAAACGGAATGGCGTTTGGCGTTGCGGCGGGCGACGGCGAGCGCTGCGCATGAAATGTCGGTGGCGTAAATCGTTGCCTGAGCCAATTCTTTGGCGAGAGCGATGGCGATGCAGCCGGAGCCGGTGCCGATGTCGGCGATTTGCAAGCCCTCGCCGGTGAGCGTTTGTTCGCGGCCGGCGCGAAGTTCGCGGACGGCGAGGCGGTCGAGGGCGACTTCGATAACGTGTTCCGTTTCGGGGCGGGGAATCAGGACGTCGGGCGTTACTTCAAACTCGAGACCCCAGAATTCCTGTTTGCCGGTGAGGTGCTGCGTTGGCTCGCCTGAGGCCCTCCGCGCGATAAGCTCGAAATAGCGCACTGCATCTGCCGCAGAGATTTCCTGTTCCGGATGAGCATAAATCCAAGTTCGGTCGCGGCCGAGAACGTGTAGAAGCAAAAGCTCCGCTGCGAGCGTATAAGAAGGAACCTGCGCTTCGCGCAGTTGGGCGAGTCCTTGCTTAAGTGTTGAGCGGACGTCCGTCATTTCTTCACTGTAGTCGATTGACAAACAGAACAAAGAAAATATAACGCGGAGACGCGGAGTTTTGCGGACAGGTTCTCCGTGGACAGGCATTCTTGCCTGTCCCTGGCCGCAAAGCAAAGAGCAAGACAGACATGAATGTCTGTCCTACTCAGGCGCTGGCAAGTTCTTGCTGGAGGCGCTCGGATTCGTAATGTGAAACGAGTCCATCGACGAGCGGACCTAGCTTGCCTTCCATGACTTCGGTTAATTGGTGGAGCGTCAGGCCGATGCGGTGATCGGTGACGCGGTTCTGCGGGAAATTGTAAGTGCGGATTTTTTCGGAGCGGTCGCCGGTTTTGATCTGGCCGCGGCGCTCGGCGGAGAGAGCGGCCTGGCGCTTTTCCTGTTCCTGCTCGTAGAGACGCGCGCGGAGAACGCGCATGGCTTTGGCGCGATTCTTGATTTGCGATTTTTCGTCCTGCTGGGAAACAACGAGTCCGCTGGGAATGTGCGTGATGCGGACGGCGGAGTAGGTGGTGTTGACGGACTGGCCGCCGGGACCGGAAGAGCAGAATGTGTCGATGCGCAAGTCTTTCGCTTCGATCTTGATGTCTATTTCGTCGGCTTCGGGGAGAACCGCTACGGTGGCTGCGGAAGTATGGATGCGGCCTTGCGTTTCCGTGGCGGGAACGCGCTGAACGCGGTGCACGCCGCTTTCGTATTTCAATTTTGAATAGACCTTGTTGCCCTGAATCGCAGCGACGACTTCCTTGAGGCCGCCGAGCGAAGATGGAGAGCTTTCGAGAACTTCCACCTTCCAGCCTTGCGTTTCCGCGTAGCGCGAATACATGCGGAAAAGCTCGGCGGCAAAAAGAGCGGCTTCGTCGCCGCCGGTACCGGCGCGGATTTCGACGATGACGCTTTTTTCGTCGTTGGGGTCTTTCGGGAGTAGCAGGAGCTTCAGTTCGCGTTCGACGGCTTCCTTGCGGTCTTGAAGATGCTTTTCCTCGTCGTGCGCCATCTGCTTCATTTCGGGGTCTTCTGCTTCGACCAACATCTGATGCGCGCCAGCGAGATCCTTTTCAATTTGCTTGAACTGGCGGTGCTTCTCGACGATTTCCTCGAGCTCGGCGTGCTGCTTCGCGACTTTCTGGTAGCGCGCGGAATCGGAAGCCACTTCGGAAGTCGAAAGCTGTTGCGTCAGCTCGTCGTAGCGAGCGCCAAGCTGGTCCAGCTTTTCAGTAAGGGTCAATGTAGCCATGGCAAATCCTCTTCAAAACGAAACACGAAAATCGAAAGTGGAAAATCGAAAATAGAAAGAATCGCGACGCCCCGAATTCGGAGCGGTAGGGGAGTCAGCTAATAGAAGGCGGCGGCGTACATCGATTTGCTCTGCACTAAGAATAACCCCGATGTCAAATTCGTGCAAATTGGCCGTTCGGGATGGGCCAGTCTTCCGCCAACACGTATGCGCCCCTTTTGTGATAAATTGCGAGCCGTGACGCTGCGCGAATTTTTCCTGGAGAACTTCGCCGGCGACCTGGAATACCATCCGCGTCGCGCAATCGTCTACTTGGCTCTTTCTGCGGCTGCTTTATGTTTTTGGATCTTCTCTTCTCCCGAGATTAAATTCAGAACTACTCCTCTGGTATTTGGTCTCGGCAGCCTCACGCTGCTCCTTAAGGGCATTTTCCTTCTGCGGAAATCATCCGAAGGACTCGGCCTTACTCAATCGGACTTTGACGATCTCTCCGCTACTTCCAGTCGCAAAAGCCTGCCTTCGATTCCGAACCAAGCTGCCCAGATCGTTCAGGATTTCGGCACAGGCCCGCTCCTTCTCTGGCCTCTTCTGAACGTTGGCAAGGATATCGACCACACTTGGATTAATCCGCCGCGCGTTCCCATCTTTCTGACGGGCGCCTTTCTCTTCTCCTTGGGCTGGTTTATCCGGCGTCTTACTTCGGCTCCACCTGAGCATTCGTAGGAGTCGAAGGCGGTATACTACGATGCGGCGGCGACGATGAGCGAAGCGGTGCGAACGATGATGCGGATGGATGCCGAGGCGGCGCAGGAGGCTGCGGCTCAGGCGGATGCCGGATTTCTTTGGGATTTTTGGTATCCGGCGGCGCGGAGTTCGGAGATTCGCGGGCAGAAGCTCGTTACCGCAATGCTGCTCGAAGTGCCGCTGGTGCTGGGCAGAACATCCGAGGGGAAAGTGTTTGCGATGCGGGATTCTTGCCCGCATCGCGGGATTCCGCTTTCTTACGGGCGGCTCGATGGGAAAGTCGTAGAGTGCTGCTACCACGGATGGCGGTTCGATGCTTGCAGCGGGCAGTGCGTGGAGATCCCATCGCTTTCGAGCCAGGACAAGCTGAAAGTGGAGCGCATTTTTGCGGGACATTTTCCTTGCGAAGAGCGGGACGGCTACGTTTGGGTTTTTATGAACGTACCAGGGACGCGAATGCCGGAGAAGATTCCGGCGGCGCCGGCGCTTACCGTTTTCAGCGACAAATACAAAATCACGCATCTTTCCTGCGAGCTGCCTTCGCATATCGACCACGGGATTATCGGACTGATGGACCCGGCGCACGGGCCGTTCGTTCATCAGTCGTGGTTCTGGCGTAAACGAGGAAGCATTCACGAAAAAGCCAAGCAGTTCGAGCCGATTCCCAACGGTTTCCGGATGAGCCGGCATTCACCGAGCACGAACAGCGCGCCGTATCAGCTACTCAAGAAAATTACCGGCGAGCCCGTGACGACGACCATTGATTTCGCGCTGCCGAACATCCGCACGGAGATCGATCAAAGCGGGAAGATGTGGTTTTCCAGCCGAGCGACGGTGACGCCGGTGCAGCGGGATCTTTGCCGGATCGATTTCGTGGCGGCCTGGAATTTGTTCTTTCTGCCGGTTTGGATTTTCCGGATCTTCGGCAATATTTTTCTGCGGCAGGATCAGGAGACGATGATCCAGCAGGCGGAAGGATTGAAGCACAATCCGCGGTTGATGCTGATTGACGATGCGGACCGGCCGGCAAAATGGTATTTCGCACTGAAAGCGAATTTGATCGAGTCGCGGCGGACGGGCGCGCCGATGGTGCATCCGATGGATGGGCCGGTGACCTTACGCTGGCGCTCGTAGGGGGAGGACAGGCAGGAATGCCTGTCCTACTTTGGCCGGTGACGCTGAGATGGCGGTTGTGAACAAGGCGACAGGCAAGAGTGCCTGTCACACTTCGAAAATCGAAAATCGAAAATCGAAAATCGAAAATCGAAAATCGAAGACTCCCTCGAAAGACTGGTTCTGACCTGAAGTCGAAATGAGGGCGTAGCCCCCGGTCATCCGAGGTCATTCGCGCCCCCCACCCCCCATCAATTTGCATTCGTAAGTGATTGATTCTAAAGGACGCGATTTTGGTTGATTTGGGACGGCAAACGCCGAAATGGCTGACTGAAAAAAGAAAAGCGGGAGCACGCTCCCGCAGGCCAAACGTAGTTCTCAACAGGGTTAAATATACACAGAATTAGAGAAAAGTCAAGGAAAACTTGGCATGGATCAGTCTGAATTTTGACCCCTACTGTCACGATTAAGAAAATTCAAACTGACCCGCGAAAACTTTGCTGGAAATTTTGCCCTGTTGCGTGGTGATTCCGTCGGAGGAGCTGGCTGAAGGATATTTAGCGGAAGCGGGTGAGGTCGAAGTCGACGGAGACAGAGTCGCCTTCGGGGGGAATGACTTTGACGGTGACAGAGTCGGAGACGAATGCGCCAACGGGAAACTCCAAATCGATGGCAGCGCCCCTCGGACGGCAAGGGCCATAGCGGCCGCAACGATAGAGCGGGCGGCCTCCTATGTCGAAGGGCGAAAGAACCTGGTGAGCGTCCGACACTTGGACGTGAAAGTCTCTCCAGAAATCATAGTGACGCGGGATGAGAGGGGGCGAAGAGGGGGATCGTGAGCTCTCCGGATTGGGGATCAGAGCGCCGTAAGAATTGGTCAGATAGATTTCGACAGTAATCTTGACGAACTCCTGCTGGCCGCGATGATCAAGCAGGGCTTGCTGCGCACTGTAGTTCCCGACGTAATTGCTGGAGATCTGGGCAAGCTGCGCGAAGGGAGTGAGAAAAGTAACGGAGGAGATGTGCGGGCCGGTCTTGGGCCGCGGGAGAAATTTGATGTAATTGCCCAGGAAGGACGCGTCGTGGCGCTGGCCGAGGAAATAAGCTTCGCGGACGGCTTCGTCGGAAAGAGGAGTGTCTAAGGGAGAGGCAGGCAGAGACACACAAAAAACCGTAAGCAGGCAGCTGAAGAAGCGACTGAGGTGACGCATTAAGGCTTTCCTAGAGGGAAGTATAACGCTGATTCGGGGGCCGGCTACAGCAGAATGAGGTCTTCGGCATGGGTGCAGTGAAAGGGCGCAGTCGAGAACGGGTCAGCGGAGGTGGCCGAGATCGAAATCGACCGAAAGCGGATCACCCTCCGGGGGGATCACGTCAATGACGGCGGAACCGGAGGCAAAGTCTTCAGCGTTGAAATCGAACTGGAGAGTGGCGCCGGTGAGTTCGCAACCACCTTCATAGGAACAAAGAACGTCAGGTTGACCGGAAGAAGAGAACGGCCGAAGGTTTTGATCTTTGCTGGAAACCTGAACGTCGAAGTCTTTCCAGAAGTCATAAGCACGGGGGACGAAGCCGGCGGACGAGCCCGAACGGGAAATTGTGGGGCGAATGATGTAAGCGCCATAGGAATTCGTGAGCTGGATTTGCACGATGATTCTTACGAATTCGGGTTGATCGCGATGATCGAGAGCCGCTTGCTGGGCGCTGTAACCCGAGGTGTGCTGGCTCGATTGCTGGACGAGAAGAGCGAAGGGAGTGAAGAAAGTGACGGAGGCAACGTGCGGGCCGGTTTTCGGCGCCTCCAAATACTTTGAATACTTGTTGAGGAAAGCGGCCATGGTTTCGTCACGGCGCTGGCCCAGGAAATAGGCTTCGCGGACGGCTTGGTCGGAGAGAGGTGTGTCGAAAGCAAAAGAACCCTGAGAAAGCAGCAGTGAGGCTGCGATGATTGATAATAGCCGCCGCATTGCCGAGGACACGGTGAGCTTCCTCCTGGTTGTTAGATGTCTGGACTCGCTTTGGCGTTTCTACGTTGAAGACTGGAACAGGCGAAGCCCGGCGTTAGGGAGCAAGCATTATTGTTCGAAGACTTGTACCACTGGCGGCGAGGTCCCCGTCTCATCGATGAAGTAGAGCACCGTGCCGTTAGTAACGGCTACGGTGCTGGCGCCGAGGTTGCCGGAGCCATCTGCATTGATGGACAGCGTGGCGTTGAATGCGGAGCCGAGTGACAGTCCGGAGGAAGCGCTGGCGTCTTCCGTGCCTGTCAGAGTGCCGGAGGAAATGGAAGCAACTCCAGAAAGATCCGGAACGGTGTTATCGTCGGGTACGTTGCTGCCGAAGAAGAAGTTACCCGAGAGTGAACTGCTGCTATACGTGGCAGCGGGCTGGGCATCCAAGACGCCGAGGCCGGCGGAGGAATCGGTGGCGATGCAAAAGGCGGAAATCCCGTCGAAAGGATTCGTCAAATAGCAGATGGGCGATGTGGCGGCGTTGGCGCCCGTAATGCCTAAGCGCCCGGAAGCTCCCGCGAGCGCATAAGTGCCGGCCAGGTTCTGGCTACTGGCCGTTCCACCAGCGTACTGGTCCATGGTTCCGGAAACTGTTCCGGAAATACCTGGCGCGCCGGCTGTCGAAAAGCTAGCCAGGCCAATAGAAGCGGACGTGGCTCCCGAGGAGCTTCCCGCAAAGTGGAAAATATAATTCGGCAAAACCGACGACGAGTTGAAGGAACTGGACGTGGCGATGGCGCGCCCGCTAACCACTGCGTCGAAGGGAAAGTCGCTCGGGTCAATAGAAATAAAGAAAAGTTCCGATGGGCTGATTACATAAACGTTGATTTCGGCGGTACCTGGGGATGGTCCCGGAACGTTGAGTGTTGCATAGGCCATCCCCGTTCCTGTCGCAATGGGTTGGATGGTCCCTAAACTTAGCCCTCCTGCTTGTTCGGTTTGCAGCTTGCCGCCGTCATTCGCGTCGAGGGCCGGACTAGAGAGGGCTCCTCCGCTTTGTGCAAATGAGCCGACAAGAGCGAAGTGGGTCAGAGGGCCCTTCGAGTTTTCCCAGCCGTCCACACCAAAGGCATAGTTGGAAGCAAGGGCACTGAGCGAGAAGGCTGTCGGATCCTGCCGCCGCAGAATGCCCGTACCATGTTGAGGAGTTGCCGACTGTTGGTTGAAGAGGATAATGTCGCCCTTGGATGCAATCCCTCCACTGACGCCGCCGAGAGAGAAGTGAAACGCAAAAGTGGTGTCGAACTGGTCGGTTAAGGTTAGGCAGCCGCGATTGTCGGGACCAATGGAATAGGAGCTGGCCGATGGGATGAGGCCAGCGCCCGAGTAGGAATATTTTAGGAAGGGATTGAATTGGTCTTGCCCGCCTGTAATCTTGCCCGTGCCATCGGCAGCGAAACTTGCGCCGAACAGGAGCGGCGTGCCAGTGCCGGTCCCGCTCCAACCTTGGAGCATGATGGCGTATTGACCGTTGAGAAGGCCTTCGTTGCCGCCCGTCCCACATGCTGTGGACCCGTCAAAAATGGTGAAAGTGTCCGTATCCGACCTGGCGGGACTGGATACGGAAGTTGCACTAATCGTTGGCATATTGTCCGGCGCGGCGGGAACGGTCGCGGGCGGCGCGTAATCCACAGAGTACGGATTCGCTGACGAAAGCGTACCGCAAGCAGGTGAACACGCCGTGCCGTTGACAGTCAACGTCCACGTGACGCCGCCGGCCGTGGGGTCGTTTTGTATTGTTGCGCTGAATTGGGCGCGGAAGAAGGAAGAATTCAGAGTGCCCGCAGCGAGCTCTGTGACCTTGTTTCGGATCGTCACAACGGTGGCCGGCACGGTGATGACAATAGATGCAGATTTTGACGGATCCAGCACCGACGTGGCCGTGACCGTTACAGCGAGGTCCGAGGGTATCGAAGCGGGGGCGTTGTACGTGGCGGAGTCGATCGTCTGATTTACGAGCGCGCCACAGCCCGCGCCGGTGCAGTCCGCGCCAGAAAGCGACCAAATGACGCCCTTGGTTGATAAATCGTTAGCGACGTTGGCCATAATGCTGACCGTCTGACCCTGTTGAACGCTCTGCGCGGAAGACGGGGAAAGGCTGACGGAGATTGGCGGACCAGATGTCCCACAGCCGCTCGCGAGCGCTGCTGCTAGTAGGCCGATGGAAAGGAGAGCGAGGGGGAGTATTTTCCTGGGCCCAGGTAAGAGTGATTCCCGGAAAAACTCGGAGGGCGATTGAGACATGGTACCTCCTGCATCGTTTGCCTCCGACTGACCTGTGAGACGCAAAAGAGGGGCGGGACGTTTCAGATGCGGCGGGAGATGTTGGGGAAGTCGAGCCAGACTTTGATGCCGCAGAAGTGCGAACCCGACCGTTACGGGATAGAAGGCAACGACGTAGCGCCGGGCCGCCCCAGAAAACGTTCAGATACGACGAGCGATGTTGGGGAAGTCGAGCCAGACTTTGATGCCGCAGAAGTGCGAACCCTCGGTGCAGATGGGAGTGGTGATGCCGGCTCGGATGTGGCACGGCGGACCGATGTAGCGGGTGAGCTCGGGGTGGACTTCGCGGAGCTGGGCGAGTTCGTCCATGGAGGCTTGATAGATTTCTTCCTGGGCGTTGAAGCAAGTGCGCATGGTCCATTTGTGGATGAGATGGAGGAGCGAGCCGGATTCGTAGAGGCGGATGGATTTGGCGTTGGGAAGAAGATAGAGGGAGATTTCGGGAGAGACGCCGCGATCAAGAAGCTGGTTTTTTGCGGACCAGGCGTCGTGCATGGCGCGGTCGTAGATTTCCTTGGCGCGGAGATTGGCTTTGAGGAGCATGGGCGTGATGTAGTCGGGTTCGCGAGTATCGGCGAGAGTGAGAAGTGGGCGCGAGCCGGGGACCATACGATGGCGCTGGTCCTGGCTGTCGGCGGTGTGGCTGATTTTTTTGGCGAAAGTGTAATTGGCGTGCTGGAGGGCGCGCATGATGGGGGCGTGGACGCCGACGTTTAGAGTTTCGAGGCGATAGAGATTGCGGGCGGGATTCAGAAGGCGGTCGATCGCTTCGAGATCTTTGCACTGAGATTCGGTTAGGCCGGTGACGGCGCGATAAGATTCGGCCATGACGCGGACGGCGTTGGGGGAGTAGTCGACGAGGCGGGAAGTTTTGCCCTTGAGTTTGGCGTCGAATTCGCGGGCAAAACCTTCACCGGCGTTCACATTTAACTGCGTGTTCTTCCATTCCGGTAATTCTTCGAGCGGTTCTGTTCCGAAGCGATCAAAAAATTGGGCGTCGATTTCCTTGACGTGAGCGACCATTTCGCCGATGACGGCGCGGGCTTCGCTGGGCGTGTCCGAGGCGGCGCTCATGCGCCAGAGCCGATGGAGAACGATGCCGGAGATGGTGTGCACCATGGTGGTGAAAGCGGCGACAGGCAAGACATATCGGGCGATTTCGATAGCGCGTTTTTCGGCGGAGCGTTCGATTTTCTGGAGACGCTTGGCGTGGGACATGGGACCAATGTGCCAGATGTCATTGAGAATGGCGCGGGCGTCAGCGATCAAAAGAGAAGAAAGTTCGCGGTAGTAATTCCAGGCGCGGGCGATGGCGGCTTCGTAGAATTCCTTGGACTTCTCGTCGAAGAAGAGCGAGGTGGGCGGAACATAAGCTTGCGCGCGGTCCAGACGAACGTAGCGCTGGCTTTGCTGCTCGGAATTGTAAAAGGGATGCGCGTGGAGAAAAGACCAGACGAATTGGCGGCTGACGTTTTCAAGGCCGAATTCGAAATGGGCGTGCTGATAGACGGTGTGATGGCCACTGTAGAACGTGGCGGCGCCGATGTTGAGGCGCTGCTTGTCGGTGATTTCTTCGGGGCTGATGAGGCGCGGCGCGTAGCAAGTGCGCGCGGCAGCGATGGCGGAATCAAAAGGGTGAGCGAAAGCGTTGCGGAGAGTGATGCGTGGTGGGCCGGATTCGACGAGTTCGCCAGGGGGCGCGCCATCAAACATGCGAGATTGGGTAGCCACGATGGAACTTCATTGTACACGGGCGGAGAGTGCAAGGAAGTTGAAAGTCGAAGATTAAAGGTTGAAAAAAAAGAAGAAGGACAGCCAGGAGTGACTGTCCCACAGAAGGTTGTGCTAATTTGCTTTACTTTTTGGCGGCGGTGGATTTGGCAGCGGCGTCGGCGTATTTCTTAGTGAAGCGCTCGACGCGACCGGCGGTGTCAACCAGCTTCTGCTTGCCAGTGAAAAAAGGATGGCAGCTCGAGCAGATTTCCACGCGCAACATGTCGCCCTTGATGGTCGAGCGAGTCTGAAAGGTGTGGCCGCAAGCACAGTGCACTGTAACGGGGTGATAGTCGGGATGAATACCGGGTTTCATGAAGCTCCATTCTGTCGCGTCCGGTCTGCACGGCACCTCGACAAGGTCGGGGACTACAGCCGCGTCGCTTGGTCGCGAGGCAATTGTTAATCATACGCGAAGTGTCAAATTCCACAAAATGGGACGGATTTGCGAACGGGAGCAGGGGGACTGTCATCCTTGTCGGACGCCCTCAGAATGACAATTCTAGCCTTATCAACAACCAGCTCGAATCCATGAAACGAAGCATCGCGGCTCAGAATTGCCAGCGGGTGGCTGCGTCCGCGAAGTTTTCAGCGTGCTCGTCCTGGCCGAAAGCGATCTGGGGGTGACGCGAAAGATGCATCCGTCGGAAGCCATCAGAATCGGTTCGACGTCCCCGCCGTATTTCGCGTTATAGATTTGTGCGAGTTGCTTCCAAACAGCGCGGTCTTTGATTTCTTCGGCAGTGCCTTCGAGGATGACGGCTTCGTCCGCCTTTTCGGTGCCGATGACAACGTGCGGGCCGGCGACGATGTTTCTTGCTTTTTGCGTGCGCGGGCCAGTGCTGAACCAGAAAGCGTCCTGCCACCAAATGCCCCAGACGACCATGAGGTGAGGACGGCCATCTGGACGCGTGGTGGCAATCCAATAGTTATGCGATTTTTCGAGACGCTCGAGGGCCCAGTGCCAGGGTTTTAGTCCGCTCAAGTCGTTTGGCGGATTTTGCAGAGCATCAGGCCAATGAGGGCGGCTGGCCTTTGGTTCGAGCATCGCGAGTCCTTTCCAAGCAGAGAGATTCGGCGGAATTGTAGCAGGCGGACGAGGATCAGGCTGATGAGATCTTGATTTTTTGGCGCGAGTCGAAGCAGTCGGAGGAACCTAAGCGGAGACTCAGGAAACGAAGGAGCATCCTACGCGAAAACTGCCCTCACTGGTCTGTTGTTTCCAGACCGGCCTAAGATTGACGCGGACCGGCGGGAGAATAGGCACGTGCAAGACTGCAAGAAGATTCTCAGGAAGATCTTCCGAGGAATCCAGTTCCATCGCGACGCCGCCAAATCCAAGGTCGAGGACGCGGGCGCGCTTGGCGCCTTGTTCACCGAGAACAGCATAGGCATTGGTGCCGGTCATGGAGACGCGCTCGGCCTTGCGCTGGACGGCAAAGACGCGCGCAGGAGGCGAGACGATTTCCGCGGAGGGCGTTGCGGAAGGTGCAGCGGTAGCTTCAGCAATGCTCGATTCTACTTTTTCATTTGCGCGTCCGGTTTCGATCGAAATGGGCTGCGCGACAGAAGCAGAGCGTTCAGGAGCCGGTGATGCCGGTAACGCAGCCGGCGGCGTAACGCCGTTCAACATTGAGCCGTTGGTGGTTTTGGTGTGGTTCGCATGCTTCAGGCGATAGAGACGCTCATCAGCGATGCGAATCAACTGATCAGCCTGTTCTGCATCCGGAGGGAAAATCGCGACGCCATGGTCCATAGCTACAGTGACCGAAAGCTGGAGTGGTTGGAGCATCTCGGCAAATACGGTTTCGACGCGACGGCACAACGCAAGCGCCTGCGCGGAATCCGTCTGCGGCAGCAATAAAGCGAACTCATCGCCACCGATGCGAAAAGCCGAGTCCGAAGTACGCAGGGCCTTCTTCAAAGTAGCCGCGGCGGCGCGCAACACGTCATCGCCGCGCGGATGGCCGTGCTTGTCATTTACTTCCTTGAACCGATGCAGGTCGAGAGTAACCAAACCCAGAGGCTGGCTATAGCGTCGCGCACGATTGAGTTCCTTTTCGAATGTTTCAGCGAAGAGCCGGCGGTTGTAAAGTCCCGTCAAGGGATCGGTAACGGCATTAAGTTCGAGCCTTTTAAGATCGTCATACTCAATGAGGATGGGAACGCGAAGATGACCCGCGGACGAGAGGACATCTGTAAGGGCAGTTTTCAGGGAAACCTGCCGACCTAGTAGACCGCTGAGCTCACGGCGACGCGAAACCATTTCGTCCCAAATCTGTACACTTTGGGATTCACGCAGATCGACGTGAGCGAGGGCGCGGAAGTATCGCTGAAGAAACTGGCCGCGCGCAGGCAGGTCGAGGCTCTCGAGCGTATCTGCTAAGAGCTCGAAATAGGAATCCTCAATCGGCAAGCGCGGGGGCGCAGGGACGCCGGGGCTGGGCATATCAGGTATGGACCTAACCTCTGCCTATCCCCGCGGGGTTTGGGGAAAGCGATTATAGCTTCCGCTATCCTAATGGAGCAAGCAAGAGTCCATTCGTACTGGACCTAGCCCTGTCCATTTTGGGAACCGAACCTCCGAAATTGCGGGGCGTATCCTATTACACAAGCAGGGTATAAAGCACCAAAAAGTGTTAGATGCGCATGGGACGAGTTGTGTAACAAAACGACCCATAAAATAAAGAAGGGCTATCCGGATTACTCAAGAGGTCGAAGGAATTCCAAGGCAAAGAGGCGCATCTCGCCTGCCGACTCTTGGCGCAAGACCTTTGCCACAATCGGCGGAGTCTCGCTGGGAACCAGGCTCGAAGACGCTGGAGAGGGAGCAGGGATCGTCAAGTGAACTGTTTGGTTGGGCCTCAGAATGTGGGCTGAGGCGATACAGGCACCATTGGCGCTGATATTGAGAGTCTTCGTGAGCTCGATGAATTCAGCGCCGGATGCATCTGTTCCTCTGACGAATACGGGCACTTGTAGACGAATGCGCGGAGAGCGCCTGGTCGACGAGGATTCCGCGAACTGCCTCTTCTTGAGCATGTCGACCTTCAAGTGATGTCCGCACCCTAGTACCAACGCCCTAGTACGGGTGCATGCATCTGGAATGCCAGAGGAGAGAATCAAGAGTCGGGGCAAGTTATTTATTATGAGTCGATTGTAGGCGGACATGGACGCTAACAATTTGTTGACATGTGCGTGGTGCTTGAGAAATCCACTTCCTTTCCGCAAATGTGCAAATGGAACGCTTTTACCATTGACTCTTGGATGCCCCTCTGTAAGGATGCAAACTAGGGAAAATTTTTACCACTTTGACGATGAGTGAGCTGGACTGATGGCCGGACGAATTGCTGTGCCGCCGATGGCGGAAGAGGGTAGCCGGGCGTTAATTCCTCTCGACTTCGTGCGCGGGCTGTTCAACACCATAGAAAAACCGCTGATCGTAGCCGAGCGAAACGGCAATTTGCTCCTTGTCAATACGGGGGCAGAGCAATTCGTGGAATCTCATGGATACGCGATAACTCCGGGCTTGAATCTGTTTAAAGATCTCCTGAAGGCGGATACCCGGAAAATCCTCGAGGAGCTGGAAAAGGGAGAACACAGGTTAGAGCACCACTTCCAAATCGGAGGAGTGAAATCCACTGTGCTGGTGCAGTGGATGCCCGGGCCAGACTGGCTGGTGGTGGAAATTAAGAGCAAATCCGAGACGCAGACAGGTGCGGACCCTGGGACGCAACTCACGGTGCAAGAGCTTCTGCAGGAACGCGAAATCACTTACCGGAATTTGCTGGCTGCCTACCTGAAATTGCAGGAGGTGAACCGGCAGAAGACGGTGTTTCTCGCGTCTGCGGCTCACGAATTAAAAACGCCGCTAGCGGTGATCAAAGGTTATTACGATCTCCTTCTAGCCGGTTCTCTCGGGCGCCTGACGGACAAGCAGCGGGATATTCTGGAAGAGTCAAAGGACAGTTGCGAACGCTTGGTGCGTCTGGTGTCCATGTTCTTAAACTATTCGGCGCTAGAAAGCGGGAAACTAGTGCTGCAGCTTCGGGAGAATGACCTCAGAGATTGTCTCGATGAGCTTTCCAAACGCTGGGTGGAAGCGTTTCAACGCAAGAGCGTCAAGCTGGATGCGAGCTTTGACCCGTCAATTCCGACATTTCGTTTCGATTACCAAAAGGTGCAACAGGCGGCGGCGAATCTACTCGATAACGCGTTGAAGCATACTCCGAGCGGGGGGACCGTAACGCTGAGGGCGGCGCCGCATTTCTGGGAACGACGTGTGGCCGCTCTGGCTCCTGTGGAAGAGCGGCGCAGGTTCCGGTTGCCGCGGCCAAACAGCGTGGAAGTAAGCGTGACGGATTCCGGACCAGGCATCGCGGCGGAACATCATCAAGAGATTTTTGAGGATTTTGTTCGCGTGGATAGGAACACTTCTGGAATGGGTCTGGGGCTGGCTATCGCGAAACGGCTTATCCAGGCGCATCGCGGGAAGATATGGGTCGAGAGCGAGTCTCGGGGGAGCAGATTTACATTTTTACTGCCGATGGATCAGGGCTGACGCGAAGTGTGTTGGTTGAAAGGGAAAAGTCAATGGCCGTGAAAGAAAAAATTCTTGTGGTGGATGACGAACCGAGCATTCGAAAGTATTTGCAGACGCTTCTGGAAGTTGACGGATTCGATGTGGAAGCCGTCAGCTCCGGAAAAGACGCGCTTGCGAGGGTGAACAAGGGAGAACGGCCCGACTTCATCATTCTGGATGTATTGATGCCGGAAATGAACGGCATCGAAACGTTGAAGGAGTTGATGCAAGTGGATCGTAGCCTCAACGTGATCATGCTTTCGTGCTCGAACGAAGTAGGCACGGTTGTCGAGGCCATCCGAATCGGAGCGCACGATTATCTGACCAAGCCGTTTGAGAAAACGGAACTGGACGCAGCGATGCTGAAGTCGCGCCAAAAGAAACAACTGGCCACGGAGAATCAAGCGCTGCGCGATTATTGCGACCAAGTGACCGAGGATTTAAGCTTTCTGGCCGCCAGCCCGCAGATGGTGCGAATCCGCCAGCAGATTCTGCAGATCGCGCCGGTAGACGTGCCTGTTTTCATCTGTGGCGAAAGCGGCGTGGGAAAAGAAGTTGTTTCACGAATGATTCACCTGCGTTCGAAACGGCGAAACCAGCCGTTCGTAAAAGTGAATTGCGCTGCGCTGCCTGGAGAATTGCTGGAATCGGAGCTTTTCGGGTTTGAGCAGGGCGCATTTACAGGAGCAGTGCGCAGCAAGCCGGGAAAGTTTGAAATGGCCAACAAAGGCACAATCTTCCTGGATGAAATCGCGGAAATGAGCACGCATTTGCAGGCAAAACTGCTGCATGTGTTGCAGGATCACCAGTATTCGCGGCTGGGCGGAAGGCACCTGGTGGAGACCGACGTGCGCGTGCTGGCGGCAACAAACGTGGATGTTCACGAAGCGATGAAGACAGGACGCTTCCGCGAAGACCTTTATTACCGGCTGAATGTTTTGTCTATCAACGTGCCGCCGCTCCGCGAGCGGACTGCCGAGATTCCGCTACTGTTCCGCCATTTCCTTACGAAATACAGCGAGAAATTCGGCAAGACGCCGCCGGGACCTTCCAAGTATCTTCTGGATGCCGCAGTGAACTATCCCTGGCCCGGAAACTTGCGGGAACTGGAGAATTTCGTAAAGAGGTACGTTATTCTTGAAGACGATGAAGGCAGCTTGCGCGAGTTGGTGGAAATGTCCGCCACGCGCCAACGCACTTCGCCCCGGGAGGAACCTGCACTACCCAAGGAGCAGGGACTAAAGGCTCTGGTGCGTGGCTTAAAAGACGAGGCCGAGATGGAAGCGATCGCCGACGCGCTGGAGAAGACGCGCTGGTGCCGGAAAGACGCCGCAAAAATGCTAGGGATCAGTTACAAGGCGCTTCTGTACAAGATGCGGCAATTCAATCTAGATACGCCGCGGGCGAGGAAACCGGCTTCCCCATCAGCAGTAGAGGAAGCCACTTCAGCGGTAGGAACGCGCCGCGATTAACACCACTAGCCTTCCCGGCGCAATTGTGGAAATGAACTTTTCAGAGGAACGCGAGTGAGGCAAGCTATCCTCGCGTGGCAGGGGGACGAGGAAATGACGGAACGACGCACAACTCGACGTTACGATTTATCCTTGCCAATTATCATCCGGGGGCCCGCGCACCGGGCGCTGGACCCGCAACAGGGCAAGACTCGCGACATCTCGACGCGCGGTCTGTATTTTGTGGTAGATCAGAAAATGGAATCCGGTTCACAACTGGACATGACGCTGACGCTCCCTTCCGAGGTAACTCGTGGTTCCGACGTTTTTGTGCGAGCCCTAGGCAGAGTTATACGAGTGGAGCGGCGAATGGAAGACGGCAGCGCGCGCATGGGAGTTGCCGCGGTTATCGAGCGATACGATATTATCCGCGGGGAAGCGGCACGGGCTTAATCCCTCTTTTTGCCCCAGCCTATCTTGCCGGGAACGATTGGAATTCATCTTGCAATGAAGACCAAGTTAGGCCTACTATCCGGCCAGAATCTGCTTCGGAGGGTCCTATGAAGGTTTCGGATCTCATTGGCTCTCGAAAAGAAGTTTTTTCCATCACCGAGGACACGAGCGTGCATCAAGCCGCGCAGTATCTGCGTGAGAAGCAGGTGCGCTCGGTCGGAGTGATGAACGCGAATGGCAAACTTACAGGAGTCATCTCGCACAGCGATGTTTCCGATAAAGTTGCCGCGGAAAACAAGTGCCCTGCCTGGATGAAGGCTTCGGATATCATGACGCGCGAACTCGTCACGGTAACGCCGGAAATGACGGTGGAAGACTGCCTACGTTTGATGGAGCAGAACACGATTTTTCATCTTATCGTGCTGGATGAGCACCAAAGATTTCTGGGCATGCTCTCTGTCAGCGACATATTACGAGTGGTGGCGTCGGACGAAAAAGCACGAGCAGACTTGCTGGAATCGTTTATTTTTCCATCTAGATAGGAACTCTGCCGCGCCGGCCACCGGGCAGGCTTCCCGACACGCCCTTAAGCCTTCATGGATGAGAACCGAAGCCCTCGCTACTTGTTGAATTGACAGTAGCAACAATTTGAAAACTGTTTAGCGCGCACGCTGTCAATAAATTGTTGACCAGACAGGTTGGATAAATCTGGCAATTCATTTCCCTTGCAGCATAGCTAACTTCACATGCCCCCTCCTCGAAAACGTTGAGAAGGCGAAGTGCGCACTCTGGGTGTTCGACGGGCAAGGAGTGGCCAGGGCTATCGTAAGTGACGAGGAAAAAGAGCCTTAGTATATTTTTTTTCGATTCGGCTTCCGGTTTCTTGTAATTCTGAGGCTCTGTTCATTTGGAGACTCGTATGCAATGTCATTAGGCCCTGAGGATGATTAAAGGGCCACTGAAATGGCTAGGAACGGTTCACCTGAGATGAGTTCGGCGGGGGCTCAGTTCGTTGTACCGCCTGACGACATTGTTTTTGGCTGCACTCCTGGGATGCTGGCGATCCGTCAACAGCTTAAAAAGGTGTGTAGCACTAACATCCCCATGCTTGTTCAGGGTGATGGCGGAACCGGCAAAGAGACTCTAGCTAGGTGGGTGCACCTTCGGTCGCCCTGGAGGTCGGGGCCATTTATCAAAGTCAACTTTGCGGCGATTCCCGGTGGCCTGCTCGAAAGTGAATTGTTTGGTTACACGGCGGGTGCTTTCACGGGTGCTAACACCACTCGAATTGGCCTTGTTGAGATGGCTCAAGGCGGCACTCTCTTCCTGGATCAGATCACGGACCTAGAGCCCACGTTCCAAGCGAAGCTATTGCAACTGCTTCAGGATGGAATTTTTACTCGCTTGGGCGATCAGCAGGAGAGAAGACTCGAGGCACGGATTATCTGCGCCAGTACGCGCAGAGTCGATGAAGCGGTCAGCAAGGGGCACTTTCGCCAGGATCTCTACTACCGCATCAATGTCTTCGAAATTGTCTTGCCTCCCCTGTCCGCGCGTCGAGAGGATATTCCAGCAATTGTAAGTTACCTGCTGAGACGGCTGAGCGCGCGCTTTCAACGCGAAGCCTCTACGCTTGAAGCGAGTAAGCTCCGCCTGTTGCAAAACCATGAATGGCGCGGAAACATCCGGGAATTGGAAAACTGGATTTCGCGCTATGTTCTACTTGGAGAAGATGAGCTATTGCAGGAATTGGTCGTAGCGAAGCATCAATACTCAGGGAAACCATACGAGCTGCCAGATGGTGGCATTCCGCTCAAACGAATCGCGCGACAGGCGGGTCGAGCGATGAGCCGGGAATTGATTCTAAGGGCCTTGCAGGCGAATCACTGGAATCGCAGAAGAGCTGCGAGGGACCTGAAGATAAGTTACCGAACGCTTCTCTATGAGATTCGAGAGATAGGATTGCCTTCAAAGAGACTCCAAAAACAAACGGCGAAGCCAACTGAGGAAGTAAACCCTTCTCCTCCCTCCCCAGATTGAAAACCAGCCGACTGTTCCTCCTTCGCTCTGACATAGTATCCTTGTGCAGTGAGAGGAATTATCTTGAGGGACACCACGAGGCAATTTATGCGATGGATGCTCGTTTTGGCGTTAGCCATAACGATAGTCGGTTGCGGAGCAGGAAGCTCGAGTCCGGGCGGTGGAGGAAACCCTTCCCCGGCCAACATCGCGAGCCTGAACCCGACGGCTGGTGTTGTGGGGACATCGGTGACGATCACCGGAGCGAACTTCGGCGCTACACAGGGAACCAGCACGGTGAAGTTCAATGGCACTGTGGCGACGCCGACGAGTTGGGGTGCGACGAGCATCGTAGCGCCAGTGCCAGCAGGAGCGACGACGGGCAACATTGTGGTGACGGTTG
>Ga0209239_1000058_pt1 | contig 64255 bp, 78 predicted proteins | sample GraSoi013_2_20cm_FD_185824 | JGI IMG/M metagenome (GOLD analysis project Ga0209239, IMG submission 185824) | Grasslands soil microbial communities from the Angelo Coastal Reserve, California, USA - Sample 10_02_2013_2_20cm (SPAdes) (version 2) | ecosystem: Environmental > Terrestrial > Soil >...
TGGTATCTAAAGGAATGCCTAATGCTTCCCATGGGTTACCTTTCCGAAAGAGCACTTTTGTGTCGCGGGGAGCAACTACTTTTGAGATTTTTTGGCGAGGGGTCTCGCCAGTTGAAACTGAACCGGGCGAGTCTCGTGAAACAGGGCGCAGAATCAGCAGGTCGGCTGTTTTTGATAACGTGTAGCTCAACGTGCAGGTCAACGTGCATGATGCGTGATCTCAAATCGCCTGCCTTGATTTCTGATCGGTGCTTGTTCTGCGCCTGTCCTCTTTGAAATGGAACGGTCTGCGGATTGTTCTTCTTCTCCCGTTGCTCTTCGAAGAAAGATTACCTTTTCTTAATTCCCTCAAGATCGCGGGTTTTGTGTCGGTGGAAAGATTTTTTTTTGTAAATTTCTAAGAGGGGTCATTCACTGGCTGAGGCGTTTCTCCGGGAGAATATTGGTTTTTGGGGGCAAAAGGAAGTAATCAGCGTTTTTGAGATCGGGCATTTGTGGGATTATGGAAGCGTGAACTCGGCATCGTATGGAAGCCCCCTGCCCGATCGTTGATCAGGGCTTGTTCTGGGCGAGTCTCTGTCTATTGTCCCGACTCGGAAAAATCGAGGCCTCATTCCGCATGGGGCGTTTTATACCTCACTAGGCGGAGGCTCGGAATCGTTTGGTAGTCTGGCGGTTTGTTTCTTGGAGTACAAGTGGGTCGTTCTCACCGTCACGACGGTCGGCATTTTCATGGCCACGCTGGATTCGAGCATTCTGGTGGTAGGCCTTCCCCAGGTGGTTCTCGCCCTGAACACGAACCTGGTTGTAGGTGTCTGGTTCATCACCGTCTACCGGCTCATGATAACTGTCCTTCTGGTAGGAATTGGAAGAATCGCCGACCTGTATGGTCGGGTGCGGTTGTACAATCTGGGCTTCGCCATCTTCACAATCGGCTCGCTACTCTCCGGCCTCTCCTTGACTGCTGAGGAGCTCTTGGCCTTCCGGCTTGTTCAGGGTGTTGGGGCTGCGCTTCTCTTCGTCAACAGTGTCGCTATCGTTACGGATGCTTTCGCTGGAGAAGGGCTGGGAAAAGGCATCGGGATAAACCAGGTCGCTATCAATGCCGGGACGATTACAGGCTACACTCTAAGCGGCATACTTATCCAACTCTTTACTTGGCGATCTATCTTCCTGGTTAACGTTCCGATAGGAATCTTCGGAACATACTGGTCGCATAGGAGACTGAAAGAGATCTCTCCGCCGACCCGAGGAGAAAAGTTCGATCTGCTGGGCGCAGTCAGCTTTTCCAGTTCGATCACTCTCCTCCTTGTCGGCCTAACTATCGGCAGTCTAATAGATGCTCTGAACCTGATTCTTGTCGTGTCCAGTGGAATCCTCATGGTCTTCTTCTTTCTCGTCGAGCGCAGGACAAAGTTTCCAGTTCTAGACCTCTCCCTGTTCAGAATTAGACTGTTCACTGCTGGAAACATTGCCAATCTGTTGAGCGGTCTCGCGTTTGCGGGGCTTGCTTTCGTTATGACTCTCTATTTCCAGCTCGTAAGAGACTACGATCCGCTGCACGCGGGAATATTTCTGATCCCTCTTGACGCCACTCTGATCTTCATTGGACCAATAAGTGGTGCTCTCTCAGACAAATGGGGTGCGAGGGGTCTCAGCACTCTCGGTCTCATAACGGCGTCCGGAGGGTTTTTCGTCTTGTCAGGATTCGACCAGTCTACTCCCTATTCCCAGATCGTGGTAGGCCTGGTCCTTGTGGGATTTGGAATCGGCCTATTCCGCAGTCCGAATGCTAGTTCTGTTATGGGTTCGGTGCCAGCCTCAAAGAGGGGAATCTCTTCCGCGGTAAGAGTTACCATCATCAACACAAGCATCGTCTCCAGCATCCCACTGGTCTTAGCGCTCATGACTGCTGATGTGCCGTACGATAAGCTGGTCAGCATTATTGGCAACCCGAATCTTATCATGAGCGTTCAGACAGCGAATGGATCGCTAGGCGGTTTTCTTCCTGGTTTGCAGCATGTTCTTCTAGTGTTTTCAGGGATCATTCTTGTCTCCTCAGTCTTCTCTCTACTCCGAGGGTCGCGCTAGGAAGCGGGAGTGTACTCGACTATTATCGTCGCTGAGCTGGTATTGACAGCGACGACGTCCCAGTTGCCCTGGCTTGTGGGAGTGAATCTTAGCGTTGTCTGGGCTGTCTGCACGTTGAGAATACAGCTGTCGAATGAAAACGGGATTCCTCCGGTGGAGTTATTGAAAGTCCAAGCAATGAAATTGGACTCTGGCATCACGCAGAATGATGCCATTCCGTTCGTCACGTTAACCCCTATTGCAAAATTGTCAGTGCTGGAAACTCCTCGTAGCGTGAGAGAGTAGACTCCTGGATACATTTCGCTTCCCCCTCTGATGGTATGGGTTACCGGGGTCTGGATTGTTCGCGGAGGAGGATGTGGAAGGTAGGGTATGCTTGCAAAGACGATTCCAACAGAGAGAGCGACGATGATTGCAGCTATGACGATTGTTCGTCGTCTAAGGAAGCTTCGTGCCATGGGTTCGATCTTCTTCCGGGACAGGTTTCTAGGTTTCCGCGTCTAATAAACGACGTGCGGAAAATTGATTTTGGATCTCCTTCTTGTTGGTATTAGGATTGCATGGAGTCTCGAGTCGGGAATCAGCTTGTGATAATCGGATCGTGTTTGGAGCCCCGGCCGGGGATTGAACCCGGGACCTACAGCTTTCTCACTTGGGGTACAAGGCTGTCGCTCCACCACTGAGCTACCGGGGCTGTCGCGTGGTGGGTGGAATTAAGGCTAAGATAAGTTCTACTGAGTACCAGGGTTCAGTTGGTTTTCTGGTTCCGCATTCTCTCTGCGGCTCTGACGAGCGCATCGACGCCTGGGAGACTCTGGCCTGAAAGAAGTGAAAGCATTGCGCCTCCCGCCGTGCTAACATGTTTGAATCGCTCATCTATTCCGAGGATCGAAGCCAGCCCTACCAAGTGTCCGCCTCCGATGACTGTGTAGCCGTTGCTCTTCGCCATGGCTTCTAGGACCTGTTTTGTCCCGAGGTCGAACCCATCTCTCTCAAACACTCCTAGGGGTCCGTTAGCGACAATAGTGGCAGCTCCCTCCAAAGCTTTCGAATATTTTTCGATAGTCTCTGTTCCAATATCTAGGGCCGATTCTTTCGAAGGGACATCTATGCCTCTGTCAGTTCTCTTTCCACGAGTATCTCCATATGCAAGGTCAACTGGGACCTCGATTCTATCCTTGTACTTCATCGACAGTGCTCTTGCGTTCTTGATATGAGTTTGAAGTCCAGCCATGTCTTTCTCGTCGTCTGCCGAGATTTTCTTGTCCATTGCCTTTAGGAACAGCTTTGCTGGCACTCCCCCTAGCAGAATCTTGTCAGCCTTATCGCGTGTAAGAATGTGTTCAATGACCGGGATCTTGTCCTCGACTTTGGCGCCTCCGAGAACATAGACGCACGGTCGTCGCGGTTCGACGAGTAGTCCTGAGACTGCTTTGAGTTCTTTTTCCATTAGTCGTCCAGCGGCGCTTGGAAGTGCATCTGTCAATCCCACGATGCTAGGTTGTGATCGATGAGCAGTTGCAAAGGCGTCATTGATGTTGAGATCGAAGAGTGGTGAGAGCTGTCTGACGAAATGGGTCTTTAGGAGCTTCTCGGGTTTGTCGTCGATGTTTTCTTCAGCGCAGAATCTTAGGTTGTCGAGGACGAGTACTTGGCCTCGTTCGACCTTTGCTATTCTCTGGCGGGCGTGGGGGCCCATGACATCTTCTACGAACATTACTTCCTGGTTGCAACAGTCTGCTAGCGCTTTCGCGTGTGGTTCCAGATTCGTGAAGTCATCTTTTCCGGGCCTGCTCTGGTGGGACCCAAGGACGACTCTCGCGTCTTCCAGTCTGGCGAGAGTCTCCGAGACTGCTTTGATCCTGGTGTCGTCCAGGATCAGATGTGTGGATGGGTCTAGCGGGACGTTGATGTCGACTCTTAGGAAAATCTTCTTGTTGCTTGTCTCCACGTCATCTAGTGTGAGAAATTTGTGGCTGGACAAGCTAGGGGCCTTTTCTACTTCCTCGTCTAGTTTCGTTTCCGTTTAATCTTTCTTGGGCCAATGCTTTTTAGCAGTAGACCCTGCGCCGGCCTTTTTGCCGGGGTGGCTCAGTTTGGTCAGACCCCGAAAGGGGAGCCAAAGCGCCGGACTCATAATCTGGTTTGAGAGATCCGGAGGTCGCGGGTTCGATAGAAGACCTCTTTCGAGAGCCCCGCCCCCGGCACTTTGCCTGAGTGGAGGGACTCTCATCGCGTTAGCTCCTGCGTAGAATGTCAACGCGGCCGTCCTTTCTGCCCACGTAGGCGACGTCGCACATTTGTAGGAAGAGACCTGTTTCGATGACGCCCGGGATATTCTTTAGTTTCTCGTGGACAATTTCTGGTCGGCGCAGGCTTCGGAAGAACACGTCGGCGATCAGGTTGCCGTTGTCTGTTATCACAGGTCCGACTTTGCCCGCGGCTTCTCTTAGGACGGTTTTTTCGGAGATTTTTCTGATTTTTGCGACCGTTGACGAATATCCGAAGGGGACTATCTCAACAGGTATTGGCTGTGGTCCTCCCAGGGTTTTAGCTAGTTTCTTCTCGTCAACTATGATGACCAGTTTCTTCGAGGTTGAATCTACGATCTTTTCTCTTAAGAGTGCTGCTCCTCCGCCTTTCACCATGTCGAGGGTTCGCCATTGAATCTGGTCAGCGCCGTCAAGGGCTAGATCAGGCTCGGTGTCTTCTTCGAGGGTTGCTGTCCTGAAGCCTAGTTTCTTTGCGGCGATTTCTGTCTGGTAGGATGTCGGGATGAAAGTGATCTTGAGGTTCTCTTTCTTGATTCGTTCTGCGGCCAGTTCGAGGGCTCGTAGGATCGTGTTGCCGCTTCCGAGTCCGATTGTGGTGTTGTTTCTGATTTCTCTTATCGCTTGGGCGGCGGCGCTGATCCGGGCCTTGTCTGTCCAGGACAGGTTGTTACTCAGCCTTCTGTTTCGATCTGTTCGAGTCGTTCCATGGCCTTCAGCACTTCTTCTCGGATAGTCTCTAGTCGTTCTTCTGCTTTGTTCTTAGGCTTCTCTTTGGCGGGTCGTTCTTTTGGAGGGTTTGTCGGCGGCGGGGTTGGGCTTGCCTCTGTCTTGGGAGAGTCCGGAGGTTTGGCTGCCGTTTCAATTGTTGCGGTTACGGTCGGTCTGATCTGGCTTATCTTCAGGTCAATTTCGAGCATTTTTTCTTGGAAGCTTTTGAGAAGATCTTCCTTGGCGGATTCGAGTTCATAGAGGTCTACGGTCCTCTTGTGGGTGTCTATTTCGCCGTCTACTCGTTTGAGGTCTGTCTTGTATCGTTGTAGGAGCTGGTTTTTTTCGCTGTCATTGATCTGTCCTCTGGTTTCTGCTTCGTAGATCTTTGTGAGCGCGTCTCCGATGATGTCTCTTTCTAGACTAGCCATTCGGAGCCTGTCTCGAGATCTAGAGATGTCGATGCTTGTGATGGTCTTCTTGAGTATGTCTGGAACGGGGAATGGTTCTCTGTTGACGGGTTCGGGTATAGCCTTGGTCTCTTCGCGTTCGGTTTTTTTTCTTCCGAATAGGAGTATGAGTGTGAGTAGTGTGAAAGGTGCCGTTTGGCCCTTTCTACGCAATAGAAGCATTCCTCTGGCGTTCTTTGTGGTTTGACGAGCGCCCGATTATTAATGGTTTAGCAGCGCGGTGTTCTTGTTACCGCGCTGGGGGGTTGATGCGTCCAAGTATGGTTATCTAGTGTTTGTGTGATTTGTAGCTTTGGGTTAGCCTATGTCCCTGGCGATGCAGTGTGAGAGTTGCGGTCGACCATTGGCTTCGCGCGAGGAGCATGGGGCTCAGAATCTCGACAATCCCTATTGCATTCATTGCACAGATATGAAGGGTAAGCTCCTCCCTTTTGAGAAGTTGTATGATGACATGGTCGCGTCAGCCATGCAGACCCGTTGGATGAATAAAGAGCAGGCGGAGAAGTACGCGTTGGAGGAGATGGGTCGCTGGCCGGCTTGGAAGGATCGGGTCGACAAGATGCTGAAGCGATAGTAGGAGTCGATAGTTTCTAAAGTTCCGGCCTGTGCTCCTAGTGTCCAAGTCTCGTTCTTACTGTTAGCTAGCTGCTTTTGGATTGGAGCCCCGGACGAGATTTGAACTCGTGACCCTTGCCTGTTTGATAGGGTTACCAAGGCAATGCTTTAGGCTGTCGTCGCATCTACCAGGCTGAGCCACCGGGGCGTTAGTCTCGGGTCGGCGATATGCACGGTTATATCCATTATTAGCTGGGACTTTCTTTCCGATGCTTGTTGCGCACAATCAGTCTATACCGGTTAGCTTACTGAGAGGTACATGTTTTTCGACTATCGCTCTCACCTCGGCCTTCTTTGAGACTTGCGAAAGGCTGTCGGCAAGAATTGTCTAGGGTCGTCTTGGATTGAGTGATGCCTCCGAATTGTTGGTGGGAGAGCTTAGGGTCAATACTAGATTGATGCTTGGGTCTGAGCGTCTTCGGCTTCTTTTCACGAACACTCGGCTCATAGTTGATCATGCTGGCAAGAGGGGCGCGGGGGCGGTCGCAGGTACCAGTATCTTGGGCAGACTTAGTGGTGCCCTTGAAGACCTCTTCAAAAGTGGAGGTGAGTCTGCGAGAAGAAGGGGAATTAGGAACATGAGTCCGGACCAGGTTCTCCGGTCTCACAGAGACAATTTCGCCATCAAATATAGTGAGGTTGTCGGCGTAACGGTGGCGCAGACTCTCACCGTGCACGGGATTACCATCTTGACTAGAGACGATAAGTTCGAGTTCACTACCCAAGCCCGGTTCAACGATGTAGTTGAACTCTTTACGAAGACACTCAGTGAAAAACTGTCAGTGCGAAGGCTGTCTCAAAGCGAACTTCAACGATGAGCGAGTCTCAGGGGCATGCACGACCTTTCTATCCTGGACTTAGTGTTGTGTGGTTGATGTTCGCCAAGTCTGACAGACGATACGTTCGTCTCTCATCGTAATGGGAGGGATAGACTAATCTTCTCCGAAGACGGGATGATTATTGATGAGGCTTCCGAGAATTCTATTATTGGGTTCACTACTCTTGCTGATGTTCAGCCTACCGGGCTGGCCTGCTCGCAACGTTCAGGGATTAAGTCAGCCAGTTTCAACTGTCCAGATATCTCCCGTCAGTACTTGCTGCCTGGTCAACGGTTTCTTTACGGTCGACGTAATGCTAATACTTCCTAGTGGAGAATCCATCAATGGGTTCGACGTTAGGATCAATTACACTAACGCTTTCACGAACGTAAATCCTGGTGTTCTCCAGGCGAAGACCATCAGATATTCCGATAATCTGTTCGCATCATACGCAGGTACTGTGTTTATAGAATGCATTGATGGCACAGCTATCCAGGGGAGCACTGGGTGTCCATCGGAAGATGCTCCTCTGGGCCAATTTCACCTTAGTGAGATCATCACCGGGCCGGAGCTTGTCGGGCCTGTGACCGGGCGCCTGTTTAGTGTTACTTTCCAGGTCACGGGTGCTGGGACTAGTGTGTTCACGATTGACCGGGCGAATCTTGTGAATCCTCATCCTGACCCCTCTAATCCTCAATTGATCAACCCGGTGTTGATTCCTGTAGTGAAGCAGGACGGGGTCTTTGGTAATCAGGGAGTTGTCGCCTTTTTCAACTATCACGCGCCCGATCCGTCAGTAACACCGTCGATTATTCCGAATCAGCAGGTCATCTTTGATGCGGGGGCGAGCTTTGCGGGTAATGGGTCCTCTGTAAGTTTCAGATTGTATTCTTGGGATTTCGGAGACCGGAGTGCGGTCAGTAATGTTGTTACTGGGGCGACGAACACTCACTCTTTCAGAGCACCTGGTAACTATACTGTGTCGCTAACGGTCTGGGATACGAAGAACGAGACCGGGAGCGTGGCTAGGAAGGTCGTGGTACTGCCGGCGCTTGGCAACCTGGCTTTGATTGTCAAGAATCAGATAGGGACCGTTATGCGTGGGAATGTGAATGTTCGAGTCTTCAACTCGTCCTCTTTCTCGAATCCCTTCATTACCAAGACCGTTGGAGCCGGGGGCGATGTTCAGTTCAATGGACTTACCCCAGGGAGCAGTTACTATCTGACTTTCTCTGGAGATACTGTAGACAGCTATTCGAAAACCGAGCTGATTGAGCCTGGCTTGACAACGTATGACACTGTGTATATGACGGAGAAGTCTCCTCCCCCTGACTATAGTGGGCTAATCTATCTAGGAACGATCCTAGGCGGATTAGGCATTGTCTCAGCGGCCATCATATACAAGATGCGGGCCCGCAGGGAAGAACCTTCACGTCTATCCAGTCGAAAAGCAAGGGTCCGGAAATAGAAACTCAACGTCGCGTGCCGGCGCTCATGTAGCACTGTTGGGGGATTATGATAGGGCTGGGAAGTCTCGGTTTGTTCTAAATGGTTCTCAAGCTGATTGAGTCTTTCTTCTTGGAAGGAAGAAGATTGCGAGTCCTACAGCAACGAGGATGAGCGTTGCGATTGCTATTGCCGGAACCGTATATGGATTTGAGAATATGCTGGTGTTGGCAGCGTTCAGAGTCACCGGGGTCGGAGATCTTAGTAGGTTGTTCGACAGAATGCTTTCACCAGGGACGCCTGGGACCTTTCCTCCGATCATGTACGCTCCTGGACTATAGCCGGCGGTGTGCCAGGTAATTGTGACCGTTACATTTTGGCCTGGGCTAAGGGTCACGTTTTTCGAACTGATGTTCTGGTCTCCTACGATCGCAACTACGGTAGCATTCTCAGCAAGCTTACCTACGTTCCTGACCACGATGGTGATTGTCACGTCCTGGCTAATGGTCACTGAGGTAACGCTCGGTACTACAGAGTACACCTCAAGGTCCTGGGGGGAAGTGGTTGTTACCACAACGAATGCTGTTGTTGCTGTAATGACAGGGGGGTTGCTGAATTTTCCCGTCCCTGTTACAGTTAGAGTGTACGTACCCGATTGGGCGGTCGAGCTCGCAGTGATAGTAACTAGTATGGTTGCGTTTGGGGAAGTGCTCGTCAGTCTTGCGATTGTGGCGTTCTGATTGAGGGACACGCTGGCGGTTGAGACCGAGAGGTCGATAGTCACGTTATCGGCGAGATTGTGGTTCCCTGAGATGATTACATTGATACTTGTGGATGAGCCGACTGAGACTGTTGTCACGCTTGTTGTAGGTAGTATGATAGAGTAGCTTGGTTTTATGACGGCGACTTGGAAGCTGACTGCGTGATTGGAGGTTCGGCCAGAGCTTCCACTTGTAGCTGTTACTATGACGATGTAATCTCCGAGTGCTTGCCCTGTTATTGCGCAGTTGGTGCTATTCTGCCCGTTCGTGTTTCCGGTCGAAGTTATTTTGAGAACGTTTAGACTGCAGCTCACGAGGAGTCCGGTCGAGGGCGCAATTATTCCGCTTTGTAGTATCTGGTCAACGTAGATCATGTCTGGTTCTCCGACTGTTACCGTTACATTGTAGAACGAGGTTGGATTTACCTCTACGACTCTTGTCGCAGTGGTTCCATTCAGCACGTTCAGAACCCCCGGATTGACATGTAAGAAGAAGTCTAGCACTGTTATCGTCACTTTCGAGGTGTGAACTAACAAGCCGGAGGTTGCAGTAATGTTGAGGGTGAAGGTGCCTGCTGACGTTGAGTTGGCAACTAGCCTTGTCATGTTGGTCCCCTTACTTGACAGTTTGAGCACCGGGTTGATCAGCGATGCATTCAGCCCCTGCGGCAAGGTTGGAGGCAGGCTAAGAGTGACTGTTCCGTTGAAATTGCCAACGCTCGAGATTGTTATGTTCGAAGTGCCCGAGACAGTTACGTTGAAGAAGAGATTGTTCGGTGTTGGTGTCAAGGTGAAATCTGGGGCTGGCACGGTCAGTTGAATTGCTACCGAGTTCTGTGGTAGCAATCCGCTCGTGCCGGTTATGTTGAGAGTGTACGTACCAGGCGCGACCGTCTTCGTGACAGTTACGTTGAGTTCTGCAAGGCCGTCGGAACCGGGCGCGACGGTCACGCTGTTCGGAATGATTGAAACAGTCGGACCCACGGGTGAAGAGGAAACGCCGAGGTCGACTGTCCCCGCGAAAGAGTTCAGGCTTGGAACCAGAACTGTAACAGTCAGGTCGATGTCTCCCTTGGAGACCTCGAGGCTCCCGGCGCTCGGCACTAGGTCGAAGTACATTTGGTTGCTGAATTTGGCTGTCTGCGATGTTTCGGGATCGGGGGTTGTAGATCCATTGAATATTGCGACGCAGACCCCGCCTGGTACACTGGTGCCGGTGCAGCCTGTCTGGAACGTTATCGGTGTGTTGGCCGAGTTCGCGACGATGGTGAAGTTTGCAGTGAACAAGAGATCTGTTACTGGTCTGCTGGGTGTGAGAGATCCTGAGACGGCGTAGTGTAAGGTGTCAACGCTGTCGGTGAAGGGACATGAAGACGCTCCCAGCTTGTTGACTCCGCCGATGCATTTCACTATTTCAGTAGCAGTTCCAATGTTGACGGTGCCTATCTGTACTCCCGCCGGGTTCAGGACCGTATGGTCGGTACGAAGCGTAATGTCCCAGCCGTTGAGAGAGTCTGAGCCGTTGACTAGGACGCGTAGGAGGAAGAATGAACTTAGTCCGGGCAGGGGTCCAGGTATTGTTGGGGGTGCTACCGGGCATACGGTATCTGATGTCGACGCGAGGCAGACTTTTCCTACTAGATTGGCAGCGTGTGCCGACGGAATGGTCCCGGGGACGGAATACAATCCTGAGATAATTGTGAGTCCGATGAGTAAAAGGATGGAGAATTTCTTCAAAGGGGCCTTTCTCCTCTAAACCAGGTGGTTTTTTGGTAGCGTGAAATATATGTCTTGGGAAGAAGTCAGCCCGGCTACTGTTATCATTATCGGCCCATGTCATTGTTTGAGGGGGCGAGGAGGAGATTCTTCAGGGGAAAGGCTAATACTGAACTTTCCCTAGGTATTCCTCGGGGTGTAGAATGGCCCGTTCTCGGGAACCGAAAAAACGAACGAGCCGACTACTATACGCTATACCCATTGTTGCTCTCGTCCTGATAGCGGCTGTATACGCTGCTAGTGTCGCGCCGCTCTCGTCTTCGCCACCTGCCATGGATTTCACGGCTAAGCTTTTGATCGCTCAGGCGAACACCAATGGTACTTGGCAGCGCTACTACGCTCCCAGCCTACCAGTGGGTGTCGCGGGAGGCATATGGGATACTCATCAATATGATAGCTATGGCGTGAACAGCCACTATCCGATTTACCTGGATGATCCGATACATGCATGCCCGCCTCAGGCTGCTTGTCTGTTTCACATAAAGTCGAACGTTGTTCATCAGTACACGCTTGGAGATTTTCTCGCGTTGCTGGGGTATCCCAATGTCGGCCAGAATGATACTCTTGGATTAAAGGCGAGCGGTGGTTTTGAATGGCAGTTGTGCGTTGGGCCAACTGGCCATGCGGTTCCCAATTTTCAGTGGGGAGCGATGGTCTTGCAACCAGATATGGACATCACCCTGCTCTACTACAACACTTCCACCCTTGGCTGCGCCTAGCCTCGAGTTGATACTTCTGGGAATCTCCGGGGTTCCAATGGCATCCATGGTATCTTTCATGTAGAGAAGGGATTTTCACTGTTCGAAAATTTATATCGCGTCTTGACCCTAGCCCCTTCAACCTAGGTGTGTCTGACTGTCTAGCAAGAAGACGGTAGTACTAGTCTTCTTGTTGCTTCTTACAGTTGCATTCTCTGGGCCCTTAGACGTTTTCCAGGGTCATGCGCAGTTTACTGGAGAGGTCTGTCTAGCCGACCCTACCGCTGGAGCTGGTTCGAGCACTCCTTGTCCTTCAAGCCCTCCTGTGCTTGATGGGGTCCCGGGTCAGCAAATTCGGGTAGGTGTATTCATCCAAGGATCTGACGGTCTTAACGGTTTCAACGTAGTCTTGTTGGCTAATCATACGGCTCTTGCTCCAGTTGGTGTTGACTTGTCAGGAAGTGTCCTGTTGGGTCAACCTACAATCGTTGTTGAATGCCTTCGCGGTATCTTGGTGGTTGGCTCGGTCTGTTCGGGTAATGATACGATTGATACGCTTGACTTCGCTGTTGCGGGAGGTCTTGGACTGATGACGGCTACTCCAACGACCGGGCTACTCTTCACTGCGATCTACAATGTAACGGGTACGACGGCTCCTGGTGGAATTCCATTCGGCTATCGTACTCGTGACTGCAATGGAACTAGTGTGCCTGGTATCTGTATTACGATCCCTGGCAATAACCCGTCGCCGAATCCTGAGACTGCTCAGGGAGCAACTTTTGACGATTCTACTCCTCCTCCCTCAGTCACTGTCTCGGCTAATCATCTGAGCTTTGGCCCCGAGTTTCCTGGCACTGCTAACATTGCTAATATTACTGCAACAGCTGGTACTAACTATCCGACGTTTGGCGCGACAGATGCTGTCACTTTCACCACAGCTGCTACTTCGGGTCTTACTGCTACTCTGGCCGGAACAAATCCCTGCGTTACGAACGGGGCTTCATGTTCTGTCAATCTCACTCTGAGCGCCGCCGCTCCAGGAAATTATTTTGTGACTGTCTCAGGCACTTACGCGACCACCGACTCACTGGGCAATCCTGACACTCTGGCTAGCACTGTTAAGCTCGGTGTTGCTGTCGATGATTTCGGTTTCACTATAAGTCCAACGACCATCAGTTTCGGTTCTGGTCTTACGGGAACCGCGACGATAACGTTGACTGGCCTGAATGGTTTCGCTGGAACTGTGACGATATCCAGCGGGACAATAATACCTCCTACAACTCCCCCGCTGACTATCTCCTACAGTCCAGCTTCGGTGACTCTGACTGCTGGCGCGACTATGACTTCGACGGCGACTTTCAGCGCGTCACCCGCCACCGCCGTAAATTATCATGCTCAGATCAAGGCGACATCAGGAACACGCGTCAAGACAAGTACAACGCTAAACATTCCTGTTTCGGCTCCAAGGCCGGACTTTGCCATAACGGCGAGTCCCCAGTCGGTGCCACCGGTTGCAGTGGGAGTTCAAGGCAGTTCCTCAATCAACGTGACCTACGTGAACGGTTTGACGGGTTCGGTAGCTCTTTCGACTGTTACCAGCTCGCCGAATCTTGCTTGTAGTCTCAACCCTCCTAGCTTGTCTGGGACTGGTACCTCGACTTTGTCCTGCTCAGGCTCTTCGGGGGGCTCGTACACTGCCAACGTCACTGGCACCGGTCCATCGACGTCGCACTCGGTCGTAGTGGGTTTCACTATTCTCCAGGGTCCCGATTTCAATGTGACAGCAAGCCCGACGATCATCGGTCCGATAGACGCTGGTGCGTCTGGCACATCTAACATCACCGTTAATGCATTGAGAGGCTTTACTGGAACGGTTGATCTATCTGCGACCACTTCGTCTGGATTGACCGCTAGCATTAGTCCTACAAGTATCACGGGAGATGGCACCGCGATTCTCACAGTATCCGCGAGCCTAGCCGGGGACTATACCGTCACGGTAACCGCGTCAAATTCCACCACATCTCATTCCACTCTTCCCATCCAAGTCAAAGTTGTCGATTTCGGGCTAACTGCAAATCCCACAACACTGAATATTCCCCAAGGAGACTTCCAAACATCTAGTATTGCCATCACAGCTCAGAACGGTTTTGCCAGCGCGGTTTCTCTGTCAGTCGTCGGTTCGCCCGGTCTCACGCCGATAATTCTTCCGGCCAGTATCTCTGGACTGGCAACTGCGGTCCTCAACGTGACCTCCAGCAACAGTATTGCTCCCGGGACTTACAGCGTAAATGTGACTGGAGTGAGCGGTGCGCTGACTCATATGGTAGAGGTCTTGGTGACTGTGCCTCCGAACGACTTCACGATTGTTGCGTCTCCCTCCACGATAGCTGTGGCAGTGAATGCTGATGGCACGTCGACGATTACGTTGTCGAGTCTGGCTAGTTTTGCTGGAACGATAACACTGTCTGTTTCTCTCCCGACCGGCGTTTCCGGGTCTCTCAACGCCCCCAGTGTCACGCTTGTGAAGGGCGGGACTGCCGTTTCGACTCTAACTGTCAACGCTTCGATTGCTGGTTCTTTCCTGGTGAACGTTACTGGCACTAGCGGTTCGCTGGTCCACACGATTACTGTGCATGTTGTTGCGGCGGTTCCGGACTTTGATCTCACGTCCTCCACCACCTCCGTCTCAGTTAACGCTGGAGCCCAAGGAGCTGCTTTGATCACCGTCAGTCCAGTCAATGCGTTTACTGGAACCGTGGCACTTGCAACTTCGATCGCTCCTGCAACCAGCTTGACTTGTACGCTTACGCCGTCCAGTATCGTTCTCGGGTCTTCTCAGACGTCGACGCTGTCGTGTGGTGGCAGTGCTGGAGTCTACGATGTTACTGTGACTGGGACCAGTGGATCAATAAGCCACTCTGCGATTGTAACGTACACTGTCAGCGACTTTACCATCAGTCCTAGTTTGACAGCGGTTACGACGACCGCAGGGACTCCAGGTACCTCGGTCATCAGTGTTGCGCCGGTCAACGGATTCGCGGGGACGATTGCTCTAACCTCACAGGTGTCACCGGCTGGTCTAACATGTGCTCTCTCTCCAGCGAGCATTGTCTTGGGTGCTTCTCAGACCTCAACACTATCATGTAGCGGTGCTCATGCAACTTACACCGTGACCGTTACGGGCACAAGCGGCTCGCTGTCTCATTCGGTTGTGGTTACTTACACGGTGACCGATTTCAATGTGGCTGCATCTCCGACCACCGCCACCGTCAACGTGGGCGTGGCAGGAGTCTCTACCATTACGATAGACGCTGTTAACGGTTTTGCAGGGACTGTGAGTCTAAGTCAAGATGGTGGGGCGTCCTGCTCGCTGAGCGTTGACAGCATTACTCTTACCGCGAACGTCGCGCCCGGGTCAGCGGTTCTAACTTGCTCTTACTCAGTCCCCGGCGATACTACTGTGACGGTGACGGGTGTGGTTGGGTCCCTGTCACATTCTGCTGGTGTTGCCTACGTTGTGACCGACTTTTCGCTGTCAGACTCTTCGGCGACTCTGGTAGTGGCTGAGGGTCAGAGCGGTGTTGTTCTGATCACTGTTCAGAGCGTCAACGGTTTCGCTGGCACTGTCGACCTTTCCTTTAACGTGACGACGAACGTGCCTGCTTCTCTTCAGCCTTCAGTGTCTCTTGAGCAGTACAGTATCACGTTGACGGGCGTAGGTGCAGGAAGTATCGGGGTGTCCACGCTGAATGCTACTGTGGGTTTGCGAGCTTACCCGTCTAGTTATTTGATCAAGGTTAATGCGACCAGTGGGACGCTCCATGATCAGCTCTCGATCGTTCTCACTGTTCCGAGGCCGGACTTTTCCATTACTGTGGGTCCGCCTGCGAATACTTCGGCTATCGTTATTGCTCCTGGTGGTACTGGTGTGGCCAGCTTTGCCCTGGCTGGCTTGGATGGGTTCAATGGTTCTGTGACATTCTCCTCTGTTGTCTCTCCCGCCACTGGATTGACCTGCACTTTCAGCAAGACAAGCGCTTCTCTTGTTTCTGGGGGCACGAACTCTACAACTCTATCCTGTCACGGCTCCGTCGGATCTTACGGTGTGACAATTAGCGGGGTTGCTGTCGAGACGTATGCGAATGGAGTTTCGCACAATGCTAACGTTGGCTATTCGGTAGTGGACTTTACGATCAGCGCTACTCCAACTGGGATTCTCGTAAACACGGATCAGCAGGCGCATGCGGCGATCAATGTTACTTGGGCGCACGGCTATTCTGGAACTGTGACTATTACCGTTGTTCCCAGTAGCAATTTGCTGGCTGTGTCTGTTAGTCCTTCGACTATTACTGGGGGATCGAGTATTGTTACTCTGACTGTCAGTTCTAGCGTTGCTGGTGATTATTCGGTGGTTGTGAACGCGACTGGTGGGGGGACTTTTCACACTGTCACCGTGACTGTTAGTGTGACTTCTGTTAGCAATACGTCGAATATTTTTGGTGTCGATCCAGCCGTCTTCTACTCGATTATCGGGGTCCTAGTCGTTGCGATTGTTGGCGGGCTTGTTGCATTGTCCCGTCGTGGGAAGCGGCCGAAGAAGTAGAACCGGTCGCAGAATTCCCAAAGACCGGTTTTCTGTCGCAGGAAATATTTTTTTTCTAAATTCTAGGATGGAACTATTCGCCGTCTGAACCGTTTTCTGGCGAGATCATAGGTTTAACGCGCAGAACACGCTAATCACACGTTTCTCGATGACCGTTCATCTGTATAGATGCCAGTGTGAACTGGGCACCATATGGAACCCCCCTCTCAGATTGGCGATCCGAGCTTATTCTGAGCGATTCCCACGGGTATACCTTAGGATAGTGGATGAAGACTGGGTCTTGCGTTCGTTGGAAGTCGGTCTTTCTGGTGTAGGTTTGCTTATTCTGCTATATTGGGCCGAATTTCTTGCGCCGTTTCATGTCGTTCATCTGAGGACGGGGGAGCACTCCAATGTTGCGAATTTTTGGAAAGATGGCTTCTGGGTCGCCGTTTTCTCGGCCAATGATGGGTCTCTCTGTTACCTTTCCGAGTATTCTGGGGCTTGCTTCGTCAATCTCCGGTTGAGCCTGGGTATAGTTCTAGCCGGGGGTTTTGAAAAGATTAATATCGAGAATTAGTGTGGGCCCATTTTTGGTTCTATTGTCTAAGCGGATGCTTTTACTGATAATTCCCGCAATCTTGTTGGTAGCCGTTATCTCAGGAATTTCGTCTCTGCCTACGGCTCACGCTCCGGGTTATCCTGATGGCCCTGCGCTTGTCTGTATGAATGATGCGTCTAATCCTATTACGCTTCCACAGGGATGTCCCTCGACGCCCTTTACTTTCAGTGGGCCTTTCCCGTCGAGTCCGCAAATCTCGCCAACCCAGATTAGGGTTGGAGTCTATGTTAACGGCACCAATGCTCTGAACGGTTTTGATGTCACTCTTCTCACGAATCACTTGGTTTTGAGGCCGTCTGGGGTTGATCTGACTGGTTCAGTCCTTATTTCTCCGTTCACTATTATCGTTGAGTGTTTGTCGGGAGTTCTTGTATCGGGTCCAGTGTGTGCTCCCACTGATACGGTTGACACGCTTCACTTTGCGGCTACAGGCGCTCTAGGACAGCTTACGACGCCCCCCACGACCGGGTTGCTCTTTACTGCGATTTATGACGTGGTTGGAACGACTGCTGCTGGCGGGATTCCGATATCCTACCAGACTGGTTGCGTAGGGACTAGTGTTCCTGGCGGAACTTGTGCTACGCTCTCGGGAGGGGCTGGTGCTCCGAACCCAGCTACTGTACAGACTGGAACAGTGTTTGATAATTCGGTGAATCCTGCGTGGGTCGCGATAACAGCCAGCGCTTGCACCGGCACCCCCGCCTGCACCACGACTAGAGGATCAGCCGGCCCGACTTCTACGATTACTGCGACCGCTGAAAACGGTTTTCCGGGTTTCAACGGCATTGACAATGTTGTCTTCAGCACAGTAGCTTCAACCGGATTTACTGCCCCGACCGTTAGCGTGCCTTCATGCGTAACAGGAGTAGCCGGGAGCTGTACCACTGTTGTTACGTTTAACACTGCGACTGCTGGGACGTACACTGCCACAGTCTTCGGAACGTATGTTGGTGACAATGGCGTTACCGGTATCACGCTGGTTGGTCCAGTATCGTTTACTGTCAATATTCAGGATGTCGGATTCACAATAAACGGTGCCGTTTTCAGTGGTACTCAGACGGTGTTCATGGCGAAGACTCAGGGTGCTCCTCTCTTCCTTGTGACTGCGCAAAGCTTGGGCGGATATTCTGGAACCATTTCGTATACGGAAACCTTGGGCAATGCAGGAACTACCGGAATGACAACTAGCAGTTTCGTAAATCCCTCCCTCTTCACCCTCGGACCAGGCCAGACGATTACCAAGTCGATCAATGCGACTGCTCCGAACCTTGGCTCTGCAACGTTCAGGGTGAACCAAGTCACTAGCCCCAGTGTCGGTGCCCATGCCTCAGGAGTCATCACAATCAAGGTTAGCGGTTTCAGCATTTCAACAAACAATTCTACGGTAACGAATAATCCTGGGGATACTCGAAGTGTAACGGCGACTCTTGTGAGCTTGGGTAACCCTGCGGCGACGAACGGATTTGCTGGCGCGGTTACATTGTCAACTACTATTACGGGTCCCACTGGAACGGGCCAACTAACGGCCACGTGCACTTCGTCTGTGACTCTTATTGCGGGCGGTACTGTTACTGGATCCTGCTCGTTCACCGGCACCTTGGCGGGGACCTACAGTGTCGCAATCGGGGGAACCGGTGGAACCAATAACGACATGACCAACTCCACCACCGTCAATGTCACAATCAGGCCTACGGGTCCGCCCCCAGGCATCAATCTTAGCGCGAGTCCGACGAGTGTTACGGTGAACACGGGTACCGCCGCAACTTCAACAATAACCGTCGCCACGAGAGGAACATTCAGCGGAACCGTAACCCTCTCCTCAACCATCGCTCCCGCCACGGGAGGCCTCGCCTGTACCCTAACTCCGAGCAGCGTTACTCTCCCCCCGACTACTACCTCTGCACTATCCTGCAACAACGGCGCGCCGGGAACCTACACTGTAACCGTGAATGCTGCAAGCGGGGCAGCGACCAACTCGACCAGCGTGACTGTAATCGTACAAGACTTTACGGTGGTTGCCACACCTACGAGTCTGAGCACCAGTGCGGGTGCCACAGGCACTTCCTCCATAGCAGTCTCTCCCCTTGGAGGATTCACGGGTACGGTCAGTCTCGCAGTAATCACCAATTCGACCAACTTGGTTTGTACCTTGAGTTCGACCTCAATAACTGGCGGCTCTGGAACCTCTACATTATCTTGCCACGGATCTCCGGCAGGCAATTACCTAGCCACGATCACCGGCGCTAGCGGGTCTCTGTCCCATTCAACAACTGTGACGTTCCATGTTCAGGACTTTGCAGTCTCAAGCAACCCAACCTCCGTTACGACGACCGTTGGAGTGGCAGGAACCTCCACAATTACTGTTTCTGCCCTAAACGGATTCGCAGGAACAGTGACACTGGCTGTCACGACCAACTCTACGAACTTGACATGTACTCTTGTAACGACTAGTATTCCGGGCGGTTCTGGCAGTTCCAACCTTTCGTGCACGGGGAGTGGTGTAGGCAATTATCTTGCGACAGTTGCGGGCACCAGTGCGAGTCTCTCGCACTCGGCGACGGTAGTCTATCACGTAACGTCTGCTCCGGACTTTGGCATTTCAGCCAGTCCGACGAGCATTCCGGTTGATGCAGGTGCATCGGCCACTTCGACGATCACAATTACTCCATCGGGTGGTTTCATCGGTACAGTTACACTAGCCGTTACAACGAACTCGACCAATCTTGTTTGTACGCTTTCATCGACGAGCATTACTGGTGGTTCAGGAACATCGACCCTATCTTGCCATGGATCTCCCGCCGGCAACTACCTTGCCACGGTGACGGGCACAAGTGGTACACTGTCCCATTCCACGACCGTTGCCTACCACGTCCAGGACTTTAATGTCTCAGCTAACCCAACCAGCGTTAGTCCGAATGTAAACGTCGCAGGAACTTCCGCTATTACTGTCGCTCCGCTGAATGGTTTCAGCGGAACAGTCACGCTCACAGTAACAACCAACTCTACCAATCTCTCATGCACTCTAAGCGCGACTAGCATCAGCGGTGGTTCCGGATCATCCAATCTCTCGTGTACTGGAAGTGTAGCTGGCAACTATCTTGCGACAATCACTGGAGCAAGCGGTACGCTTTCACACTCTGCCACGGTTACGTATCATGTGACTAACGCTCCAGACTTCACCATCAGCGCCAACCCGACAAGCGTCACTGCGAATGCTGGCGTTGCAGCAACTTCAACGGTAACTATAGCTCCGCTCAATGGGTTCACTGGAACCGTTAATCTGGCCGTTACGACCAACTCGACGAGCCTGTCTTGCAGTCTATCTTCAACAAGTATTGCTGGCGGGTCTGGAACGTCTACTCTGTCGTGCACAGGATCGCCCTCGGGCAACTATCTCGCCACAGTAACTGGAACGAGTGGTACGCTATCCCACTCTGCTACAGTCACGTATCACTCGCAAGACTTCGCGATCGCTGCTAATCCGACAACTGTTAACGCCAACGTTGGAGTAGCGGGCACTTCAGCCATCACAGTCTCCTCCCGAAACGGATTCGGAGGCACGGTAACTCTGGCAGTGACAACGAATTCCACAAACCTATCATGCACTCTGTCCTCGACAACCATCACAGGCGGCTCAGGCACATCAACACTCTCATGCACAGGCTCTCCAGCCGGCAACTATCTTGCAACTGTGGCGGCAACAAGCGGCACATTGTCTCACTCGGTGTCCGTAGTTTACCATGTTACTAATGCTCCGGACTTTTCGATCGCTGCTAATCCGACTAGCGTTAATGTGAACGCGGGTGCTACGAGTACCTCGACGATTACAGTCACCGCTGTTAACGGCTTCACAGGAACCGTCACTCTTGCAGCGACGACGAACTCGACTAACTTGGTCTGTACGTTGGGCTCGACTAGTATTCCCGGAGGTTCAGGCGCGTCGACCCTTTCATGCCACGGTTCGCCAGCAGGCGATTACCTCGCAACCGTGACGGGTACAAGTGGGGCATTGTCTCACTCGGCTTCTGTTACGTTTCATGTGCAAGACTTCGCCGTCTCAGCAAATCCAACTGTTGTGAATGTCAATACCGGAGTGGCCGGCACCTCGACAATTTCTGTAGCTCCTGCTAACGGCTTCACAGGAACTGTGACTTTAGCTGCGACCACTAACTCGACGAACTTATCATGCACACTCTCATCGACGAGCCTTACCGGCGGTTCTGGCAGTTCGACCCTGTCATGTTCAGCCTCAGTTGCGGGCAACTATCTCGCAACGATAACCGGAACCAGTAGCGCACTCTCCCACGCTGTAAGTGTCGTCTATCATGTTGCAACTGTTGCGCAGCCCGACTTCACTATCGTGGCAAATCCGACGAATGTGACCATGAATGTGAATGCTGCCGGGGTCTCGACGATCACCATCAGCCCATTGAACGGCTTCACCAGCACTGTAACACTTGTAGTGACAACCAACTCAACTAGTCTATCATGTACACTTAGCTCTACAACTATTACGGGAGGCTCAGGTAGCTCTACACTATCTTGTAGCGCCTCTGTTGCAGGCAACTATCTTGCGACTGTCGCGGCTACGATAACAGGTACGTTCTTCACTCGGGCAGCGGACGTAGGATATCATGCTCAGGACTTTTCGATCTCTGCCAGCGCTTCCAGCGTTGACGTCCCGACCGGGTTTTCGGGCGTTTTGTCGATCAACGTTTCACCCCTGAATGGTTTCGGTGGAGCAGGCACGCTTAGCGTCGCGACTAACTCTACTAATCTCTCGTGTACCCTGTCGTCTACGAGTTTCACTGGAGGTTCTGGATTCTCCACCCTGTCTTGTTCTAGCTCCATCGCTGCGAACTATCTGGCAACTGTGACAGGTACGAGTGGCACCTTGTCCCACTCCGTAAGCATAGTCTTTCATGTTACGGCTGCAGATTTCAACATGAGCGCTAGTCCTTCAACCCTTACTCTCAATGCTGGCGTTGCTGGGACATCTACCATAACCATTAGTCCGACGAACGGATTCATTGGAACAGTCGCTCTGTCCGTCATAACTAACTCGAGTAGCCTCACTTGCACTCTGAGCGTCACGCAGATTCCGGGCGGGGGAACATCGAGTCTATCGTGTACCGGTTCGGCCGCTGGCAACTATCTTGCCAGAGTAATAGGAATGAGCGGATCGCTCTCTCATGAGGCGGCAGTTACCTACCATGTTCAGGACTTCAGCATAGCCGCCAACCCTGCCAGCGTCTCGACAACGGTAAACGTTGCTGGCATGTCCACGATATCTGTCGGATCTGTGAACGGGTTCTCTGGAACTGTCGCCCTCGGAGTCACCACGAACTCTACCAACCTATCGTGCACTTTGTCGTCGACTAGTATCACTGGTGGTTCTGGCAGCTCGACCCTATCATGCTCGGGCTCCGTTGTTGGCAATTATCTTGCGACTGTGACTGGAACAAGCTCCGGCCTCTCCCACTCAGCGAGCGTCGTATATCACGTGACGACCGCGGCGCCTCCGGACTTTACCATCTCAGCTAGTCCGACAAGTGTGACCGTAAACACGGGTGTTCCAGGTACATCGATAATCACAATCAGCTCTGTTAACGGTTTCGCCGGCACTGTGGCTCTATCAGTCACCACCAACTCCACCAGCCTCTCATGCAGCTTGTCCTCCACAAGCATTTCAGGTGGGTCAGGAACCTCGACGCTCTCCTGCACTAGTGCCTCCGCGGCTAACTACAGCGCTACCGTGACTGGTGCGAATGAAGGTCTTTCGCACTCCGTTAGTGTTGTCTTCCACGTAACTTCTCAAGCGGCTCATTCGACAAGGACAACTGTGACATGTTCGCCTGGCTCTGTCACGGTTAACACGCCGACCAGTTGCACGGCCCGTGTAATGGACAGCTCATTGAGTCCGAGCATTCCTACGGGGACTGTATCATTCACGACGAACAGTACGGGCAGCTTCAGTCCATCTGCGGCTTGTACGCTGGTAGCAGGCCAGGGTCCAAACATGGCTACATGCAGCGTATCCTATACTCCGACCGTTCCGGGGCACCATTTGATCACGGCTGCGTACGGTGGCGATTCAGGCCACCTGACAAGCTCGGATAACTTCACTGTGAATGTGAGATCTTCACGTGGTGGGCCCGTGTTGTTGACTTTCACGGGCTTCGACTTTGACGATTTCGACAGTGGTGTGGGCCAGCTGAATGTCCTGGTCAACGGCCAATTGTTGGTGGATATTCCTGCGGGCCTCAACCATCTCACCGGTACTGGTGACTACAGGCCTTACGAGAGTACGGTCGTTAACTTTGGACCCTTCGACATTACCAGTTTTGTGGTTGACGGTCAGAATTCGATCCTCTTCAGGGATCCTACGCCATTCGATCACTATGGGATTGTGAGCAACGTTACGATTGTTCAAGACAATTCGCTTCTTCTCCATGTTCTCCGTCCACGCGGAGTCCATCCGACCCTTTCGTTCAGCTACACGTTTTCCTCTCAGCCGTTGACAGTTGCAAATCTCGCTGCGTTGACCTCGCCCGGCCAGACTGTGACCTCATTTACGTTGACCTTTACCGGTGGAACGGGACCTTTCACATGCATTTTCTCCTTTGGAGATGGTGACCGCGCGGTCGTTGTGGGGTCGAATGGGACTTGCTCTACGACCCACGACTACGAGGGTCACGGGACGTTCAATGCCAAGGTCGTGGTTAGAGGTGCGAGCACGTCGGATCTTCAAACCGCTCGGCAGGCTATCACCGTTTCCTGAGATCAGGAAGCTGCTCGTTTTAGAGTGAGCAGGTTGGCATGAGTCGTCACGGCCGATAGTCCTGATAGGGACGGTCTCAGGATCGTTGATTCGAGGTTCGAAGTTTGAGGAGATCCAGTCTCCTCCTTGTCATTATCCTAGCTATTGCATCTATATTACCCCTTTACAATTTGCCGAGGATCTACGGGGTTCAGTTGTCCCCCCTGCGAGCACTGCGCCGCCACCTCCGCAAGGTGTCATCTGTTTCTCCGCTACGGCTAGCGGTTGCTCGTCGTCGCCCGTCCAGTTTTCTGCGCCTCTAGGTGGCACGTTCACGGCCTATGTTGTCATCCAGGGTTCGGAGACGTTTAACGGGTTCAACATCTGGTTCGAATATCCTTACGGAGTGTTGAACGCGACGAGTGTGAGTCTGCAAGGCAGTGTTCTCCCCCGCGCGAGTGTACAGTTTGAATGTGTCAATGGGAAGGGCTCTCCCTCTTGTGGCTACTGGCTGGGGAATGGGCCTGGAATAGTCGCGCTCTACGCGACGGGAAACCTGACGACAGCGCCGACTACGGGATTGCTGTTCAGCGTCTCCTTCAACGTGACAGGGTCGGGATCTGGCGGGCTGGGCATCTTCTGTGTCACCTCGCCCTCTGGACCCTGGCTTGAGAACTGCGCGTCAGTCTTCAACGGATCTACGAGCCTCAATGTGAACGTGCAGGGAGGTAGCTTTGCTACGGCTGCGAACTCTGGAAATACGGATTTCTATTAGGCAGACGATTGGTTTCGATCGTGTGACCGCGACGATGACAGGAAATCTCACGCTGGACACGACGGCCGAGACTCTGACCGGCATGATATTGGTCGTTGTGGTCAATGGTACTAGTGGGCAGACGATCTTTTAGAAAACCTTCAGCGTTCTGATGAGTTTCGGATCCAATCAAAATTTCAAATTCGTTCTGCTCATACCTGTTGTGCCTTTTGCTCTGGGCGCTGTATGTACTGTCAACTCAAGTGTTGACCAGGCCTCGTTTTTCCTTGCGAGAAATCCGGATATGAGATATGCGGGAATGGTTAACATTGTTGATGTCGGGGGGTCTTCCGCGACTATGGCGCGGTTTTGGGCGCTTCAGGCTACGATCCTGCAGCGGACCTCGATGCTAACGGGACGGTCAGTATTGTCGATGCAGGAATAGTTGCAGGAGCTTTTGACGCGCCCGTCTTCTCATAAGAATATTTTCCGTGAGAGCGCTGGCCTCCACAATTATGACAAACTGAGGAGTCTGACTAGCATTTTCGCTCTTTCGAGACATTCACTAGTCTCTTAATCTGCACTGTGGGCAACTGCCGGTGTCCTAAGTCTAGGAATCAATTGTCTGATCTGTTATGTTAGAAAAATTCGGGGTTCGAAGAGTATTACATGCTCAGTGGAATGTTGCTCGCCGTGAGGTTTGATGGCTGCGTCTGACTGTCCTTCAAAGAAGAACATGTATGAAACAAGGATTGAAGGGTGAATGAGAAGAGCAGATTTTCCGGACGCCATCATGTTTGCGATCTGTAGTGCGTGGAGCTCCAACTCCTAGCTTTAGGGTTCTTAGAGTTGGGCGAATTCTAATGGCAGAATTTTCGATGGCCGCGTCGGTAAAACGTTCGAGTTTTTGGTAGATGTTCGGCATGGCCGAGTGTGGTGCCGCGGCCTACGTTTGAGTCGATGCGTTCAGGCAGTATCCTTGACGGGCCGTCCCTGCTGTTGAACTTTGAAAATCCCTCTGATCGGGAATCGGGATTGAGGTTGGAACTGGGGATTAATCGGCTATTATCGCGTTAGTGGAGGGTCCGGTGTACAATGCGTAGCTCAGAATCGCCAAAAACATGGGTAGGTATCGTGATTGAGACAGATTTCCGGTTGTTTCAGAGCATAGGTTGGTGGGCGTCATGTCTCTATGATATTCTTGGAATACCGTAGCTATCTAAAGTGCTACAGAGCAGTAAGGAGTTGGCTTTAATTCGAAAACCATTATATACACTGTTGAGGGTTAGCCCCTTTTCACTCTCTAAGGTGCAAGATTCGGTTGAATAAACGAGTCGTATTGGTTAGTTTGCCGTTACTATTGTTGTTCGCTGTTATTGCAGGAATATCGTCCCTGCCATCGGCTCATGCTGCAGGTTATCCGAATGGTCCTGCGCTTATCTGTATGAATGATGCGTCCAATCCGATCACGCTACCACAAGGATGTCCTTCGACGCCCTTTACTTTTAGCGGTCCTTTCCCGTCGACTCCGCAAATATCGCCAACCAAGATTAGGGTTGGAGTCTATGTTAACGGCACCGGTGCCCTGATTGGTTTTGATGTCACTCTTCAGACGAATCACTTGGTTTTGAGGCCGGCTGGAGTTGATCTGACCGGTTCAGTCCTTATTTCTCCTTTCACTATTATTGTTGAGTGTTTGTCGGGAGTTCTGGTCTCAGGTCCAGTGTGTGCTCCCACTGATACTGTTGACACGCTTCATCTTGCGGCTACAGGCGCTCTGGGACAGAGTACGACGCCGCCCACGACTGGTCTGCTCTTCACCGCGATTTATGACGTGGTCGGAACGACCGCTGCTGGCGGGATTCCGATAACCTACCCAGCTGGCTGTACAGGGACTAGTGTTCCTGGCGGAGTTTGTGTTACGCTCTCGGGAGGGGCAGGTTCTCCGAACCCAGCAACTGTACAGACTGGAACACTGTTCGATAATTCGGTGCAACCTGCTTGGGTCGCAATAACCGCCAGCCCTACCGGCCCCTTCACCACGACGAAAGGAGCAGTCGGCCCGACTTCTACGATTACTGCAACCGCTGAAAACGGTTTTCCAGGTTTCAACGGCATTGACAATATTGTGTTCAGCGCAGTAGTTTCACCTGGATTTACTGCTCCGACCTTTAGCGTTCCGTCTTGTGCGACCCAGACCGTTCCTCCATCTTGTTCGACCGTTGCTACGTTCAACACTGGGACTGGTGGGACGTATTCTGTCACAATCTTCGGAACGTATGTTGGTGACAACGGCGTGACCGGTATCACGCTGGTTGGTCCAGTGTCATTTACTGTCAATATTCAGGATGTCGGATACACAATAAACGGTGCAGCTTTTGCCGGTACTCAGACAGTGTTTATGGCGAAGACTCAGGGTGCTCCTCTCTTCCTTGTGACTGCGCAAAGCTTGGGCGGATACACCGGAACCATCTCGTATACGGAGACGCTGGGTAACGCTGGAACTACCGGAATGACAACTAGTAGTTTTGTAAATCCGGCTCCGTTCACCCTAGGGGCTGGTCAGACTATTACCAAGTCGATCAATGCGACTGCTCCGAACCTTGGCTCTGCAACGTTCAGGGTGAACCAAGTCACTAGCCCCAGTGTCGGTGCCCACGCCTCAGGAGTCATCACAATCAAGGTCAGCGGTTTCACTCTTACGAGTAACTCGAGCAGTGTCAGTTTCACCGCTGGTGGTTCGGCCAGTGTGAGGATATCTTCTACCAGTCTGGGTAATCCTCCTGCGACCAACGGCTTCGCGGGTGCTGTGACTCTTTCGAGTGGCTTTACAGGAACGGGATCGGTTACCACGACCTTCCTCCAACCCTCCATCACTCTAACAGCTGGGGGCTCTGGCAATGCGAACGCTACCTTCACCGGAACCGCTGGAACTTACACCGTCACAATCAGGGGCACTGGCGGAACGAATAATGACATGACCAATTCGACGGTCATAACGGTAACGATCAATTCAGGATCTGACTTCCAGATCTCCGCAAGCCCAACCTCCGTGACAGTGAATGCTGGAGTTGCCGGCACATCTACGATCACAGTAACCTCGGTCGGCACATTCAGCCAGGCAGTCGCCTTGACCGCCTCGGTCAGTCCTGCTGGTCTTACATGTTCTCTCACTCCGGCAAGTGTCACTCCTCCAGCGGGAGGCACTGCCACCTCTACGCTTTCGTGTAGTGGTACGCAGGGAACCTACACTGTGACTGTGACTGGAACAAGCACTGGCTTTACGACAAAGACTGCGACAGTAACTTACACAGTACAGGACTTCACTATAGCTGCATCTTCGCCTGCAGCGGTTACGGTTGGCGTTTCCGCCACCTCAACGATTACGGTCACGGGGCAGAACGGCTTTGCTGGTGTTGTGTCTCTAACTGATACTGTTCCGGCTGGCTTGACTTGTGGCGCAATCTCCCCGACTAGCGTCACTGGTTCCGGAACTGCGACTGTTGCATGTAGCTCAACAGTTGCTGGCAATTATCTTCTCACAGTAACAGGCACTAGCGGTACGCTCTCACATTCTGCGACCGCCACATTCACCGTCACCGACTTCAGCGTCACTGCAAGCCCGACAAGCGCTAGCGTGAACGTTGGAACTGCAGCAACTTCGACGATCACTGTTGCCCCAGTGAACGGATTCACGGGCACTGTGGCTCTCACCTCTACAGTCTCACCTGCTGGACTTACCTGCACTCTGTCCCCACCGAGTATTGTTCTTGGCGCAAGCCAGACTTCCACCCTGTCTTGCACTAGTAATACTGCGAACGTTTACACTGTGACTGTTACCGGCACAAGTGGATCGATAACTCATAGCGCAACTGTAACCGTAACTGTGAAAGACTTCACAGTCGCTGCCAGCCCAACCTCAGTAACCACGACAGTTGGAACAGCTGGCACCTCGGCAATAACAGTCGCGCCAGTCAATGGATTCACTGGAACCGTTGCGCTGACAAGCGCGGTTTCACCGGCCGGTTTGACATGCACTCTATCTCCGACAAGTATCGTCCTCGGAGCTTCCCAAACCTCCACCCTGTCATGCTCATCCGCAACGGCGGCGACCTACACTGTTACCGTGACGGGCACCAGCGGAACAATATCCCACACCGCAACTGTCACCGTTATCGTGACTGACTTCACGGTCGCGGCCAGTCCCACTACTGCCAGCGTCAATGTTGGCACCGCTGCAACCTCTACCATTACTGTAGCTCCAGTCAACGGTTTCACAGGAACTGTTGCGTTAACATCATCCGTTTCGCCTGCGGGTCTGACATGCACTCTGACCCCAGCAAGTATCGTGCTCGGCGCTTCTCAGACATCTGCATTATCCTGCACGAGCAACGCTGCGAATGTTTACACTGTAACAGTAACCGGCACGAGTGGCTCTCTATCCCACTCTGCCACTGTGACAGTCACAGTGAAGGACTTCACAGTTACAGCTAGCCCGACCAGCGCAACCGTCGCTGCTGGCGCAACCGCAACATCGACCATAACAGTAGCTCCAGTCCAGGGTTTCACTGGCACTGTAGCTCTGACAAGTTCAGTCTCACCTGCAGGTCTTACTTGCACTCTATCGCCGACAAGTATTATTCTGGGAGCTTCTCAGACCTCCACTCTCTCTTGCTCCTCCACAACAGCGAATGTTTACACTGTAATTGTAACTGGAACAAGCGGAACGATAACCCACACTGCAACGGTCATCGTAACCGTAACCGATTTCACAGTAACTGCTAGCCCCACGAGCGTCACTGCCGTTGTGGGCGCAAGCGCGACCTCAACAATCACGGTGGCTCCAGTGAATGGATTCACCGGAACCGTAGCCCTAACCTCCGCAGTTTCTCCAGCTGGTCTCACTTGCACTCTAACTCCGGCTAGTATCGTCCTTGGTGCTTCTCAGACCTCGAGCCTCTCATGCTCATCCGCAACTGCAACTACCTACACAGTAACCGTAACCGGAACAAGCGGCAGTCTAACTCACACTGCAGCAGTCACCGTCAACATTACTGACTTCACCGTATCAGCAAGCCCAACAAGTGCCGCAGCGAACGTTGGCGTCGCAGCCACCTCCACAATTACAGTCGCTCCAGTAAACGGTTTCACCGGAACCGTGGCTCTGACATCGTCCGTCGCTCCAGCAGGCCTTACGTGCACTCTGACCCCGGCCAGCATCGTCCTCGGTGCTTCTCAGACCTCGGCTCTCTCGTGCACAAGCAACACCGCGAATGTTTACACCGTAACAGTGACCGGAACTAGCGGTTCCCTGACCCACACTGCAACTGTAACAGTTACAATCCGAGACTTCACGGTCACCGCTGCTCCGACGACCGTTACTGCTAACGCGGGAACAGCGGGCACCTCCACAATTACCGTCGCCCCTGTCCAGGGATTCACTGGCACAGTCGCACTAACATCCTCGATCTCACCGGCTACCGGACTGACGTGCACTCTGACTCCCTCTAGCATTGTTCTTGGTGCGTCTCAGACCTCTACTCTGTCCTGCAGTGGTAGCGGAGGAACCTACACAGTAACAGTCACGGGTACAAGTGGTGCAATAACTCACACCGCGATAGTCACATACAATATCGTAGACTTCAGCGTCACAGCAAACCCAACAGCAGTCACGACGACTGTAAGTACAGCAGCTACTTCCACGATCACTGTCGCTCCAGTCAATGGTTTCACCGGAACCGTAGCTCTGACATCGTCCGTCGCTCCAGCAGGCCTTACGTGCACTCTGACCCCGTCAAGCATTGTACTAGGCGCTAGCCAGACCTCTACTCTTTCATGTTCGTCCACAACAGCCGCGACTTACACAGTAACCGTCACTGGGACAAGCGGTAGCTTGACTCACACCGCGACTGTAACCTACACAGTAACTGACTTCACTGTAACCGCCAGCCCGACCACTGCCGCCGCAAATGCGGGTGTGGCCGCTACTTCGACCATAACCGTAGCGCCAGTGAACGGTTTCACCGGAACAGTCGCCCTCACGTCGTCAGTCTCTCCAGCCGGACTCACCTGCACTCTAACACCGGCCAGCATTGTTCTCGGTGCATCCCAGACCTCCACGTTATCCTGCACCAGCAATACGGCTAACGTCTACACAGTGACCGTAACTGGGACAAGCGGATCCCTATCTCACACTGCCACCGTAACAGTGACCATCAGGGACTTTTCAGTAACTGCTTCTCCGACCAGTGTAACTGCTAACGCTGGAACCGCGGGGACCTCGACAATAACTGTAGCCCCGCTCCAGGGATTCACCGGAACGGTTGCCCTCACTTCCTCAGTATCACCAGCAACCGGATTGACCTGCACTCTGACACCAGCAAGTATCGTTCTGGGTGCTTCCCAGACCTCTACTCTGTCCTGCAGTGGTAGCGGAGGAACCTACACAGTAACAGTCACAGGTACAAGCGGCAGTCTGACTCATACCGCGACTGTGACCTACAATATCGTCGACTTCAGCGTCACCGCGAGCCCAACATCAGTCACGACAACCGCGGGCACTGCGGCTACTTCGACGATCACCGTGGCTCCAGTCAACGGATTTACTGGAACAGTTGCTCTGACCTCTTCAGTCGCTCCAGCGGGTCTCACATGCACTCTGACTCCGGCTAGCATTGTTCTTGGTGCGAGCCAGACCTCTAGCTTATCATGCTCCTCAACAACCGCCACGAACTACGTCGTGACAGTAACCGGCACCAGTGGTTCGCTATCCCACTCTGCCGCAGTCAACGTAGCTGTAACTGACTTTTCCGTCACCGCGGCCCCAACAGCAGTCACCGTGAACGTTGGAGTTTCCGGATCATCAACCATCACTGTTGCCCCAGTAAACGGATTTACCGGAACAGTCGCTCTGACCTCGTCTGTTTCACCTGCGGGTCTCACTTGCACTCTAACCCCCTCAAGCATCGTGCTGGGCGCTAGCCAGACCTCGACACTATCGTGCTCTTCAACCACAGCAGTAACTTACACAGTCATCGTAACAGGAACTAGCGGCAGTCTAAGTCACACGGCAACTGTAACCTTCACCGTACAAGACTTCACCGTGACCGCAAGCCCAACAACTGCCAGCGTCAACGTCGGCGTCGCAGCCACCTCCACGATCACAGTCGCTCCAGTGAATGGCTTCACTGGAACAGTAGCCCTCACTTCTTCAGTCTCTCCTGCAGGTCTAACTTGCACTCTCACCCCAGCCAGCATCGTTCTCGGTGCTAGCCAGACCTCTGCATTATCATGCACCAGCAACACCGCGAACCTTTACACCGTAACCGTTACGGGTACTAGCAGCGGTCTAACTCGTACAGCAACCGTAACTGTAACAGTGAAGGACTTCACCGTCACCGCCAGCCCAACGTCAGTAACTACGACCTCTGGAACCGCCGCGGCCTCGACCATCACTGTCGCTCCAGTCCAAGGATTCACCGGTACTGTAGCGCTAACATCATCAGTCTCGCCTGCCGGCCTCACTTGCACTCTAACTCCGGCTAGTATTGTTCTAGGCGCATCCCAGACTTCGACCCTCTCCTGCTCATCCACTACTGCTGCGACCTACACGGTCACAGTAACCGGAACGAGTGGATCGATAACTCACACTGCAACTGTAACGGTCGCAGTAACTGACTTCACGCTATCTGTGGCTCCGACCGCCGTCACAACTACCGTCAACACTGCAGCAACCTCCACCATTACAGTCGCTCCAGTCAACGGCTTCACCGGAACAGTAGCCCTGACGAGCTCGGTCTCGCCAGCGGGGTTAACATGTACTCTGACACCAGCAAGCATCGTCCTTGGGGCTTCTCAGACCTCTGCTCTGTCATGCTCCTCGGCAACCGCGGCAACTTACACGGTAACCGTAACAGGAACCAGCGGTAGTCTAACCCACACCGCTACCGTCACCGTGACGGTAACCGACTTCACAGTAGCTGCGAGCCCAACAGCGGTTACGACCACTGTAGGCACAGCCGCAACATCTACGATTACAGTCGCTCCAGTCAATGGATTCACTGGAACTGTAGCTCTAACCAGTGCAGTATCCCCAGCTGGATTGACCTGCACTCTTACCCCAGCCAGCATCGTCCTAGGCGCATCCCAGACATCTACTCTGTCATGCTCCTCCGCCACCGCCGTAACCTACACCGTAACAGTAACAGGAACTAGCGGCAGTCTAACTCACACTGCAACAGTGACCTACACTGTCACAGACTTCTCCGTCACTGCAAGCCCAACGACCGTAGCAGTCAACGCGGGCACTGCGGCGACCTCCACCATAACCGTCGCACCGGTAAACGGATTCACCGGAACAGTAGCACTCACATCGAGCGTTAGTCCAGCCGGATTGACGTGCACCCTCGCTCCAACAAGTATCGTCCTCGGCGCAAGCCAAGGCTCGACCCTATCCTGTACAAGCACCGCCGCAAACGTCTACACAGTAACTGTAACGGGAACCAGCGGATCCCTAACTCACTCCGCGACCGTCACCGTAACAGTCAGAGACTTCACGGTAACCGCCAGCCCCACAAGTGTCACCGCGCTTGCCAACGCAGCCGGCGCCTCGACCATCACAGTTGCACCTGTGCAAGGGTTCACCGGAACAGTAGCTCTGACATCCTCGGTATCCCCAGCCGGACTCACTTGCACTCTAACCCCGACCAGCATCGTCCTGGGAGCTTCTCAGACCTCTGCATTGTCGTGCTCTTCCGCAACCGCAGCAACCTACACTGTAACCGTCACTGGGACAAGCGGTAGTCTAACTCACACTGCAACCGTAACCTACACGATCCAGGACTTCACGATAACCGCGAACCCGACCAGCAGGACCATGAATGTTGGCGGAACCAACAGCTCCACCATTACTATCGCGGCCCTCAACGGGTTTGGCGGAGTCGTCAGCCTAACTAGCGCCATCACACCCACGTCCGGACTCACGTGCACACTTACCCCAACAAGCGTAACCGGATCTGGAACTTCTACGCTATCGTGCACCGCGTCCCAAAGTAACACCTTCACAGTAACCGTAACAGGAACCAGCGGGACCCTGTCTCACACTGCAACCGTAACCTTCAGCGTTGCCGTCCCCGACTTCTCCGTCACCGCAAGCCCAACAGCGGTCGCGGTCAACGCGGGAGTCGCAGGCACCTCTACAATCACTGTAGCACCCATCCAGGGCTTCACTGGCACCGTCACACTCACATCCTCCGTCTCACCAGCAGGAATCACATGCACCCTAACCCCCTCTAGCGTTACTCTAGGCGCATCCCAAACATCGACTCTGTCCTGCAACAGTAGCACTGCAAACGTCTACACCGTAACAGTAACCGGCACAAGCGGATCGCTAACCCACTCCGCGATTGTAACATTCACCGTTAGAGACTTTTCAGTAGCAGCGAGTCCCACCAGCGTAACCGTGCTCGCCGGCGCTAGCGGAACTTCGACTATTACCGTTGCGCCTCTCCAGGGATTCACTGGAACAGTTGCCCTGACCTCGTCAGTTTCACCAGCTGGTCTAACCTGTACGCTGAGCCCGACTAGTATCGTCCTCGGTGCATCTCAGACTTCGACTCTCTCGTGCTCCTCAACAACCGCCGCTACCTACACTGTGACCGTCACCGGCACAAGCGGTTCTCTGACTCACACCGCGACAGTGACCTTCGCCGTCCAGGATTTCACAGTCGCAGCGAGCCCGACTGCGGTCACGACAACTGTCGGAACTGCAGCGGCGTCGACGATTACAGTCGCTCCAGTTAACGGGTTCACCGGGACAGTAGCACTCGCCAGCTCCATATCGCCAGCGGGCTTGACTTGCACTCTGACACCAAGCAGCATCGTCCTGGGAGCTTCTCAGACCTCTGCATTGTCGTGCTCTTCCGCAACCGCAGCAACCTACACCGTGACCGTAACCGGATCGAGTGGATCACTCGCTCATACCGCAACAGTAACTTACACTGTAACAGACTTCACCGTGACTGCATCACCAGTAAGTATCACAACTAACGTTAACATCGCAGGAACATCGACCATAACCGTCGCCCCAGTGAACGGGTTTACCGGGACAGTCGCACTAACCAGCTCCGTAGCCCCAGCAGGCTTGACCTGCACCCTTAGCCCAGCCAGTATTGTCCTGGGCGCCTCCCAGACCTCAACGCTCTCCTGCTCATCAGCAACTGCACAGACCTACACGGTAACTGTAACCGGAACCAGTGGTTCGTTGTCTCACTCTGCTACGGTAACCTACATCGTGACCGACTTCACAGTCACCGCGAGCCCGACCTCAGTCACAACCACCGCCGGAACTGCAGCGACCTCGACGATAACCGTCGCACCGGTCAACGGATTCACTGGAACTGTGGCGTTGACTTCCTCGGTATCACCGGCAGGTCTCACATGCACTCTTACCCCGGCCAGCATTGTCCTCGGAGCATCTCAGACCTCTACGCTCTCCTGCTCTTCCGCAACAGCGGTCACATACACCGTGACGGTTACTGGAACCAGTGGATCTCTTACTCACACCGCAACCGTCACGTTCATCGTCACCGACTTCTCGGTGAGCGCTAGCCCCACTACAGCCAGCGTCAACGTTGGCATCGCTGCCACCTCCACCATAACAGTCGCTCCAGTCAACGGATTCACCGGCACTGTCGGTCTGACCTCTTCCGTATCCCCTGCGGGCCTGACCTGCACCCTAACTCCAAACAGCATTGTGCTAGGCGCCAGCCAGACTTCTGCCCTATCATGCACGAGCAACACCGCCAACATCTACACGGTAACGGTAACCGGCACCAGCGGCTCTCTATCACACTCTGCCACCGTAACCGTGACAGTGAAAGACTTCACCGTCACAGCAAGCCCAACTGCAGTCACTACGACTGTAGGAACAGCAGCAACTTCTACGATCACAGTTGCCCCAGTCCAGGGCTTTACTGGAACAGTCGCACTCACCAGCTCCGTATCTCCAGCGGGCTTGACCTGCACTCTGACCCCGGCCAGCATCGTCCTCGGAGCATCTCAGACCTCGACACTCTCCTGCTCGTCGACAACCGCCGTAACCTACACCGTAACAGTAACCGGAACGAGTGGCGCGATAACCCACACCGCAACAGTCACCTACACTGTCACAGACTTCTCAGTCAGTGCCAGTCCAACCACGGCCAACACATTCGTGGGCGGAACAGCAACCTCCACAATTACCGTTGCACCAGTCAACGGGTTCACAGGAACAGTCGCTCTAACCGCAACAGTCTCCCCCGCTACAGGTCTCAGCTGCACACTGAGCCCAACCAGCATCGTACTCGGCGCGTCTCAGACCTCAACCCTCTCATGCACCGCTTCTGCTAGCGGCAGCTTCACCGTAACAGTAACCGGGACCAGCGGCTCCCTAGCTCACACCGCCACAGTAACCGTTACCGTCGGAACAGGCTTGTCCATCTCATGCACAACCCCTGTAACTGTCCCCGCAGGTTCGACCGGAACATCAAACTGCACAATTAGCAACCCGTCCGGTGGAACCGTCACCCTAACGAGTAGCGTGTCTCCAGCAGGCCTGACATGCACTCTCAGCCCCACCAGCATTACCGGAACATCGGGAACCTCCACACTATCCTGCTCAGCTACAGTCGCGACAACTTACACCGTAACAGTAACGGCAACGAACGGTGCTAACTCGGCAACCGCAACAGTCACCTTCAACGTCACAGACTTCACAGTGGCTGCAAGTCCAACCGCAGTCACGACAACCGTTGGCACTGCCGCTACCTCGACGATCACAGTAGCCCCAGTTAACGGGTTCACTGGAACCGTCGCACTAACATCCGGAGTCTCTCCGGCCGGACTCACTTGCACACTTACCCCGAGCAGCATCGTACTCGGCGCCTCTCAGACATCTACTCTCTCCTGCTCGTCTACAACCGCGGTAACCTACACAGTAACGGTAACTGGAACGAGCGGCTCACTTACCCACTCCGCGACCGTAACATACACGGTAACCGACTTCACTGTAGCCGCCTCTCCAACTAGCGTTACCGTCAACGCGGGAGTCGCAGGCACCTCTACAATCACAGTAGCACCTGTAAACGGCTTCACCGGAACAGTTGCACTGACCAGCGCTGTTGCCCCAGCAGGCTTGACATGCACCCTTACGCCGAGCAGCATCATCCTCGGAGCGTCACAAACCTCTACGCTCTCCTGCTCATCTGCAACGGCAACGAACTACACAGTAACCGTCACAGGCACAAGCGGCTCCCTCTCACACACCGCCACCGTAACATACACCGTCCGTGACTTCACCGTAACCGCCAGCCCAACTAGCGTCACAATCGCCTCCGGCGGAACAGCGGCGTCGACGATTACAGTCGCTCCAGTCAACGGGTTCACAGGAACAGTAGCACTCACCTCCTCAGTCTCACCAGCAGGCTTGACCTGCACCCTTAGCCCAACAAGCATCGTCTTGGGCGCATCCCAGACCTCTGCGCTGTCCTGCACAAGCACAACACCGAGCACCTACACAGTAACAGTCACTGGCACGAGTGGAAGTCTAACCCACACCGCAACCGTAACTGTAATTGTTCAGGGAGCGCTGAGCCTAACAGCTAGCCCAACCAGCGTCACCGTCAATGCCGGAGTATCGGGCACATCCACAATCACGATCAGCAACCCAGCAGGCGGAACAGTCACCCTAACCAGCAGCGTAACTCCAGCGGGCCTAACATGCACTCTGAGCCCGACAAGTATCACTGGAACATCTGGAACATCCACACTATCCTGCTCATCACCAACTGCTACAACCTACACCGTAACGGTCACCGGAACCAACGGCGCCAACTCCGCCACCGCAACCGTCACCTTCAACGTCACAGACTTCACCGTAACAGCAAGTCCAACCAACGTCAACTACGGCCCAGGTAGCTCGGGCGCATCAACGATAACAGTAGCCCCCGTCAATGGTTTCACCGGAACTGTAGCGCTAACGTCGTCAGTATCTCCTGCTGGACCCACGTGCACTCTCAGCCCAGCCAGCATCGTCCTGGGTGCTTCCCAGACCTCGACCCTATCCTGCACTAGCGGCACGCCTATCAGCTTCACAGCAACGGTAACTGGAACCAGCGGCACCTTATCCCACTCTGCAACTGTAACCTTCACACCCACCGACTTCACAATAGCAGCCAGTCCGACCGCAGTCACGACTACTGCGGGCACGCCAGCAACCTCTACAATCACTGTATCACCAGTCAATGGATTCACAGGATCAGTCGCATTGACCTCTAGTGTGTCGCCGTCGGGTCTCACGTGCACCCTTACACCGAGCAGCGTCACTCTAGGACCATCACAAACCTCGACTCTATCCTGCTCATCAACATCCGCAGCAACTTACACAGTAACTGTCACTGGAACCAGTGGCTCGATCTCCCACACCGCAACAGTCACTTACACCGTAACCGACTTCACAGTCACTGCAAGCCCGACTAGTGTCGCAGTTAACTCTGGCACAGCAGCAGCCTCCACAATTACCGTTGCTCCAGTCAACGGATTCACTGGGACAGTCGCCCTGACCTCGTCAGCATCGCCAGCAGGACTCACCTGCACCCTATCGCCGACCAGTGTCGTTCTAGGTGCTGCTCAGACATCCACGTTGTCGTGCACAAGCAATACTGCCAATGTTTACACCGTAACAGTGACCGGCACGAGCGGCTCCCTGTCACACTCTGCAACCGTAACACTTACCATCAAAGACTTCAGTGTAGCCGCGAGTCCGACCAGCCTTGCAATCAATGCAGGATCTAGTGGCACTTCAACGATAACTGTGGCCCCAGTTCAAGGCTTCACAGGAACTGTAACGCTGACCTTCACAGTCTCACCCGCAGGCTTGAGCTGCACTCTCAGCCCGAGCAGCATCGTACTCGGCGCATCCCAAACATCAACACTATCCTGCTCATCACCCACAACCGGAACCTTCACCGTAACGGTGACAGGAACCAGTGGCACACTGTCTCACTCCGCCACGGTAACCTACACAGTTGGCGGCGTCCTGAGCCTAACGGCCAGCCCGAACAGCGTCACAATTCTCGCCGGAGCCACAGGAACCTCCACGATAACAGTCAGTAACCCCGCTGGAGGCACCGTCACTCTGACAAGCTCCGTGTCACCTGCCACCGGCCTAACATGCACACTTAGCCCAACAAGCATTACCGGAACTTCCGGAACATCCACGCTCTCTTGCAGCGGAAGCCAGGGAACCTACACAGTAACAGTGAGCGGCACCAACGGATCTCAGTCCGCATCAGCAACAGTCACATTCACAGTCCAAGACTTCACCATCACGGCCAGCCCAACCAGCCTCACGATCAACGCGGGCACCCAAGGAACATCCACCATAACAGTCACAGCCCAAAACGGATTCAGTGGCACCGTAACCCTAACCGCAAGTGCATCAAGCGGCCTGGCTGCCACGCTTAGTCCAACAAGCGTCACAGGATCAGGTACCTCGACCCTAACCGTAAGTTCTGCTGCGGCAGGAACCTACACCGTCACAGTAACCGGAATGAGCGGAACTCTCTCCCACACAACCGGAACGATAACAATCAACGTAGTTGACTTCACGATAACCGCCAGCCCAACTAGCGTTGTTGTTAACGCCGGCGCTTCGGGAACCGTCACTATAACAGTGGCACCGGTCAACGGGTTCAGCGGAACTGTTGCTCTAACAACTAGTCCATCATCCGGTCTAACTGCGACAGTCAGCCCAGCCAGCATAACCGGCGGGTCTGGAATATCGACTCTAACGGTCAGCTCCACAACGGCAGGCAATTACACCGTAACAGTAACTGGCACAAGCGGCTCTCTATCTCACACCACGGCCATGATATCCGTCCGAGTGGTTGACTTCCAGATATTCGCAAGCCCAACAACCGTCAACACGACGCCGGGCGTCAACGGCAACTCCACAATTACCGTAACCGCAGTCAACGGCTTCAGCGGCACCGTTACCCTCTCAACGTCAATCTCACCATCCAGCGGACTAACATGCACTCTCAGCACCACGAGCATAACCGGCTCCGGAACCAGTCTACTCCAGTGCAACGGGACCGGCGGAACCTACACTGTCACAGTCACCGGAACCAGCAGCTCACTATCCCACAGTGCAATGGTAACCGTCAACGTACAGGACTTCACATTGACAGCCAACCCGACTAACATAACCGTCGTCCAAGGAACATCCGGCACTAGCATGATCACGGTGAACTCCCTGGGAGGCTTCAGCGGAACCGTAGCACTCACAGCGAGCGCTCCATCAGGAATAACCGCAGCCCTGAGCCCCACATCAGTCACCGGCTCCGGCACCTCGACACTGACGATAAGCACTACGAGTTCCACCGCGCCAGGCACCTACACAGTGACCGTAACCGGAACCAGCGGCAGCCTAACCCACAGCGCCACAGTCACCGTAACTGTGACACTGACAACAGCTGTTCAGTCACCGTTCTTCACCCAGCTAACCTGGAACCACCGCTTCTCACTCGCAAAGTACAACAACGTACAGACCTTCAAGTACGGCTTCAAGAGCAACAGCACAACCACAATCTACGCCAGTGTAACAATCACAGGCGTCGACGGAGTTGGCGTGAACGGGTTCACACTGACCTCGCAAGTATTCACGCTCACACCGAACAAGAACATCGCCAACCAGATCTTGACCCAAACGTTCGACTCGTCACAGATCGGTGACACGTTCACCTTCACCGCAGTCATCCACTGGGGCACAACGCCTACAAACGACCCGTCGCAACTACCGTTCACAAGCACCTTGAGCAACGGTGCGCCGACAAGTGGCTCGTTCACCGTCCTAGCGTAGGACGGTAACGGGTCAAACCTCCTCTCTTTACTCATCACTATCTCTCACCGCGCCAGGTGGCACTACATGCCCTACACCAAGATGATAGCAGACATGTGTTGCTCGGGAAGGCTGTCTAAAGCTGAAGCAAGCTCCGGCCTGCAAACAACCATAAGCGCGGCCAGAACCGAAATCGAAGATATCAGCTCGTACTTAGACCATCATCATTCCGGAGTGTGATGCAAAGGTTTGGCGTCGCTAACGCGGAAACTCCTGTTGACCGTCTCCCTTTTCGGACTTGCTCTCGTGGGCATGGTCCAACCGTTGCAGTTCGCGCACGCTAGCCTTGGATGGTCTAGCCCCATCCTGATCGATACTCACTCGGGCTTCGACATGCTTTCAACTGCTCTCCAAGCTAGGAACGGGACTCTCTGGTTAGCGTGGCAGTCGAACCGGTATGCACAGACAACCGGACGGTTTGACGTTCTCTACAAGACCTACGCTAACGGAGTCTGGTCTTCTGATCATAACCTGACCAGTTCGGGCCAGAACGCGAGTCCGTCCTTGGTGCAGTTGATGAACGGCACTATCGCTGCTTTCTGGGTGACGAGGCCTGTTCACAGCTACTATGTCTTCTACGCCCAGTATCGATCTTCGGGATGGACCAGTCCTGTCCAGATTACCAGCACCAGTCTCAATGATACCTCGCCGTCTGCCGCGGTAGGCCGTGACGGCACGGTCTGGCTCGTCTGGACCCGCGTGAACTCCACCAATCATTCTGTTCCAGCCATCAAACAGTTGTACTACAAGAGTTGGAAGAATGGATCATGGTCGCCAGATATTCAGCTGACGACCGATTCGAACCAGAACTATGGTTCAGGGGTAATGATGGGTAAGGATGGTATCCTTCGCGTGACCTGGTCTAAGGGTGCTGCTGGCAGTAGCTACCAGCTCTACTCCAAGACCTACAATGGAAGCGTTTGGAGCCCTGAGACTCAGATGGTCTCGTCCGCATCGACAGATGAGCACCCATCGATGATCCAGGATCGTAATGGAACCCTCTGGCTCTTCTGGGGAAGACTAATCGTCGTTTCACAACTCGTACAGTACTATGCACTCATTGGAAAATACTCGTACAACATGGGCTCAAACTGGTCAGCAGAGATCTCGTTGACTAATACCTCCACAAGTGTCGACAGCTTCTTGCCTAGCGCGGTCCAGTCCAGCTTCGGAGTCAAGGCACTATGGATCTTCTATACTTCGAACTTCAACGTTCCCGATTATGATATCTTCGCTTTAATGTCGACGGGAGTCTCACCCGTCCACGACGTTACTGTGTCGGGACTATCCGTCTTCAACAATCTAGGGACCAACTGGGAATATCCCGGCGGTCTCAAGTCAGTAGGTCAGAGCGCCATCGAAACTGTGACAGTGACGGTTCAAAACATTGGAGACTATCTCGAGACCGTCAGTATGACTCTGACTGCAAAGAACAATACGAACATCACGGTTGGAACGGTGAGTAATCTCCTGGGCCCCGGGAATGCTGTAAACTTCTACTACTACTGGAACACGACCAATGTTACGCCTGCACGATACGGCTTGACAGCATCAATAGCTACCTTGCCTGGTGAAAGTCTTGGGAACATGGGTGACAACAACTTCTCCGTGACAAACCAAGTCCACATAATTCCCGTCGGAGATATTAACCACGATGGCTCAGTAACCATAACCGACGTCTCCGTATTCTTCTACAATTACGGCTTTACGCCAGCGTGTAATTGTAGTCGTTGGAATCCCTACGCGGACGTCAACAACAACGGAATCATCGACATCATTGACGTTGGCGTCGTCTCCAGAAACTTTGACATTTTCACCTAAGACTAAATACTAGAGCTCGCGTGAACTCTCAGCGTTGGAAAATCTAGTGTCCCGGTTCTAGTAATCCAATTACTCACGTAAATCTATTTAGAGCTCGCAAACGGATACGTCAATCTCTTCTTCGAAACCTTTCTTTCCCCGCAACCGTTCTTGCATCCGCATAACTATCCCATTTGTGTACAACTGTCTCCTAGTCCACCGAAGGGCCAGATCTCGCGCCGTCCAATGAGTCCTCGCTGAACCCCGCGTCGCAGGCCGGATTTGGACAGGATAAAGAATGTCTCTCAATTCCAATTCCACATCCTGTTCAAGATATCTCCCGTCGGACGGTTTGCTCTCTGATTGTCACCAATGTCTTTGGCTATTCTCGACTGCCCTGGTCTGCGTATATTTCTGGAATACCGTAGAAGTCTTTCTCAATCTCAAGTGTTTCGTGGCTATAAGCGCGAAGCGCAACTCCGAAAACTCTTATATTGACTCTCCCGGAATGTTGCTTCGGAAAACGGGTGCATAAAAAACGAAAACCCCTAAGATACTATTCCTAATACCACTAATGCTTCTCAGCTCACTGCTACTAGTTCCCAACGTTGCTCACGCACTTACCGGACAAGTTAACATAAACGGTGGTGCTGAAGTACTCTCTGCTCAAGCCCCTGCTACCGTCAGTGTCCCAATTAACATCGCAGGCTCCGATCCGCTAAACGGCTTCGACATTCAAGTCTTCGCCGACCCAACCATCCTATCCGCCGCCAGTGTCAGCCTAGGCTCCGTTCTTGTCTCACCCTCAATAGTGATTGAGTGTATCAACGGAATCCTCGTAGTAGGCTCGACCTGTGCTCCACAAGACGCAAACGGTGTCGTACATCTTGGCGCCGCACAGATCGGATCTCTCACAAGTGCTTCGGGTGTTCTCTTCACGATAAACTACAATGTCGTAGGAAATAGCGCTGGCACACCAATCAGCTTCAACACAGGATGCTCGGGCACTAGCGTGTCCGGCGACTGTGTCACCATATCCAACGGAAGCCCAACTGCTGTCCCTGAGACAGATCTCGGAACAACATTCGCCAACCTGAACGACTTTGACATGACTCCAGCTTTTGCCAGTCTCAGCACTCCCGCGGGAGTCCCCATCTCTGACGTTATCAGCTACACTGCTAAAGGCGCATTCTCTGACTCGCTCACCGAGACCGTAACCGGTCCCTGCACACTAGCAACCGGCTCAGTCGACCTCAGCTTCCCCACTGGCTCCGACACGCTGACCTGTAGCTCCGCGACCAACGGTGACTTCCCTGTCACCGTGACCGCAACGGGCTTCAGCACCAGCATCAGTCACACAGCTCATGTCGCGTTTCACGTTGGTCCAGCTGGGTTCAGCTCAACTCTCAACCCAGCCAGCGTCACCATTCCACGTGGAAACTCCGCGACGACTATTGTCACGTTGACCGGTGTCAGCGGCTTTAGCGGCAGCGTTTCCATCGCGGCGACTGGTCCCACCGGCATCACCGGTTCGGCCAGCCCATCGATGGTCACTCTCACCCCTGACGGCTCAGGCTACAGCACAGCAACCTCCACACTCACCGTGAACGTCGCAGGTTCCGTAGGTACCGGAGTCTACAGCCTCGCAGTGACCGGGGGCTCAACCCTCCCCGTCACAGTCCCAGGCCTAGACTTCAGCATAACTGCGGTTCCAGGCGTTGAGAGTGTTCCAAGAGGCGGCTCTGCAGTAGCGACCATCAACTTGGTGAGTCTCGGAGCCTTCGCGGGCACAGTAACTCTAACAGCTTCCATCGCCCCGATAGCTCTTGACCCTGGAACAGGAGTAGCCAATATCGTTGGCTCCTTCCTACCCGCCACCGTAACCCTAACAGCCGGTGGCAGCGGATCAACAGCCTTCTCGGGTGGAACAGTCAAGATCGGTGCAACTCCAAACCCTGGTAACACGGCCACAGGCGACTACGTTGCAACAATAACCGCCACAAGCGGCAGCATATCTCACAGTGTAACGCTGACGTTCAACGTGGAAGACTTCGTCCTCGGACCAAGCTACTGCTCGGGCAATACTCAGATCGACACGACCCCCGACGCAGAGAATAGCCCGGTCTTCGTGGGCGAACAGTGCAACACCTTCACCATGACAACTCAGACAGTCGCGCAGGGCGGTGCTCAGGGCACTCTATGGATGCAAGTCAATGCTCTCGGACACCTACAGACGTTCGGTAGCGATGGATTCGGCATTCAGGGTGGTGACCCATCAGGTCCAGGCCGTGGAAGAGCGGTTCCAGAGCTACACAGAAACGTCTGTTTCTTCCAGACGTTCTTTGCCAACGGAACCGAAGTTCCCACAGCGTACCTGATTGCGAATGGACCCATCGTCCGATCAGATCCGTTCAGCGGCTGCCGTGGCTTTGGTGAAGCCTTCCCCAACGACGTTGAAGCCGATCCGTACGTTGCGAACAATCCTGACTTCTTCGCCGTCACTGCCAACTCTCTCAGCAATACGCTACCGGGCACATACTTCGTCAATGTCTGCGGTCTCTTCGGTACTCTCATCAACTGCCAGATGGTCACTTTGATCATCGTCACACCTCCAGTCGTTAGCCAGTTCGTCTATACCCACGCAGTATCCTTCTCGGCCTCCCATGGAGGACACTTCAACCTGCTAGTAACCAACACAAGTCCAACCACCATCTACGCACAGGTCACTGTCACTGGAACAGGCAGCACAGGCGACTCGTTCACACTCGTATCGAAGATTGTGAAGATTGCGCCAAACACAATTTCACCTACAATTGCACTGTTCCTCAGCCTCACACCAGCCATGATCGGTGAGACCTTCGTCTTCACGTCGAGCATTGCAGTCAGCGCGACCGACAACGGTGCCCTAACGGGAACCAGCACACTACAAGCTGTAAGCGCCACATTCACAGTATCGCCATAGAGCATTCCGAAATCCAAACTCCCTCTTCTTCTTTTTTCGCGAAACTAGCTGTTGCCCCGCAGATGTTGCTGGGCCAATCTTGGGCTTGAGAGAGACGGCTGGAGAGGGCAGACTCTACCCTGATGAAGCTATCGATCTCTGCAAGACTTATATCGTCTGCACCGCAAGAGTCAGCGAAGCGGCCGGAATCGAGCTGAGTAAAGGCCGAGGTACTTTGAGTCCGGAATGAGGTTCATCAGTAGTTTGTGGAATGCTGCTCAAATCGCATTTCTCCTATTTCTCTCAGTGCTAGTTCTGGCGCCTCCATTCTCGGCGTCTGGGCTTCCTCCATGTGTCTCATCCCAGTCGCCTGTTTGGCAGATTTGTGGGCCAATTCAGGCGCTCACCGGCATCAACGAACAGTCGACTGCTATCCAGGCCAAGGATGGGACTCTCGACCTGAGCTGGACCCATATTTCTACCACAGGTGCCTCGAGCATCTATTACAGCAGCAGGCAGGTAGATGGAACTTGGACTGGTAACTCTAGCATCACCAACGCTGGAGGTCGAAACCTGTTTCCTTCTCTCGTCCAAGCAAGCAATGGGACAATATTCCTCTTTTGGAGCTACAAGCCCGTCGGCACTCCAAACTTCCAGATTTACTACCGCTACCTCAAGGGAAGCGTCTGGTCGGCTTATACGAAGGTCCCTCTCCTGACACCAACGGGTCTGAATGACACTCAGCCTTCAACAGCTGTAGGTAGAGATGGAACGCTCTGGTTAATCTGGACACGGGACAACAGCACCGCCGCTGGTACTACACCGGTGATGCGGCAGTTATGGTATGAGACTTTGAACTCTACCGGTTGGTCAAGGAGAGAGCAGAGCATAACCTCCGCTAGCGATATCAATTGGAACTTTGAGCCATCCGCAGTCGTAGCGAAGGATGGGGTACTAAGAGTCGCTTTTTCCAAGGGTCAATCTTCCTCGAGCAATTTTCAGATAAACTACATCTACCGGGTGGGCTCGGGCTGGAGCACGCCGAGGACAATAGTCAGTTCAAACTCGACCGCGAATGATCAGAACCCTTCTCTGGTCCAGGATCGTAACGGGACCCTCTGGGTCTTCTGGGCCAGAAACATGAACACCAACTTTGCAATTAGGGGTGAGTCTTCGGTGAACAATGGGACTACGTGGAGTGGCGAAACCCAGCTTACCGCAGCTTGTTCGAGTTGTGCGGACAGCGAATATCCTGCCGCAGTCCAGTCAAGTGGAGATAAGAAGCTCAATGTCTTCTACTCATCAAACCCAGGCGTCACCGGCTTTGATCTATGGGCGTTGGTGACTCTCAATCCGATATCGCCCATTCATGATATCACCGTTTCGAATACGATAGGTTCCTATGGAACCAACGCCTCTCTGCTTTATGCAGGTGGTTTCAAGAATCCCTATGCTGGGATCAACCAGAGTCCAGTCGTCACCCTCTTCGCTACTGTTCGTAATTTGGGAGACTTCGCAGAGTCCACCTCGGTGAGTATGACTGCGACTAATACTACGAACTATTCTCTGGGAACTCAGACGGTTCTGATTCCGATAGGAGGTTCAAGCATTTTCACTTTTCAATGGAATACTTCAGGAGTGAGGCCCGCGCGTTACGGGCTTTCTGCCACTGCTAGTATTCCGGTCGAGCCGCTAGGAAATAGGGGGGACGACTCACTATCCGTTACCAACGTTGTTCATCTGTTGCCCTTGGGTGATGTTGACCAGAACGGATCGGTAACAATCACCGATGTCGGCGTAGTCTTCTATAACTATGGCTTCTCGTGTTACACGCCAGCGACCTGTAGTCCCCGCTACAATCCTTTCGCCGATGCAAACGGGAACGGGATCATCGATATCGTTGACGTCGGCGTGGTTTCCAGAAACTTTGACATTTTCACCTAGCCGGATGGAACTTTAGGATCAAAGTGTCAGTATGAAGGATGTTGAAGCATTCTGTAACTGTCTCTGTCGCGCTCCAGATTTCTCTCGAGCCCTCCCTTCTGAGATAGGTTTTTACCCGAATAGCACTGGAGAAGGGGCTTGTAATCTTTGAAGACCCTTTTCGTTAGCAGGCTCCTTGTCATCTTCGCCGTCGCGTTTTCCCTCGTCAGTCTCACTGGTCCCATGTCGGCAGATTTCCACCTTCCATCCATTCCCGCTATTCACGCGATTCCGCAGACATGCCAGACAGTCGGTTCTTCGGGCGCATGCTCTGAGTTCTGGGTTCCAGCGGGTCCTGCTATGGATACTGAGCTGGCGACAATCTTCACCGATGAGACTGCCGAATTCACTAGCATACAATCTGCGAGTCCAACTATCGATTTCACCGACTGGCCTCTTACTCCTGACCTGACCGGTCCGTTCACGACGAGTTCTAACTTTCGCATAACAGCATCAACCAGTCAGGCGGGCTACTATGAGATCCAGTTCATGCTTGCCAGCAACTTCTGGGGTGTCAACATGAACTTTGGCAATGATCCGAACGGTATCCAGATAAGACAGGGAATAGCACATCTTGTCGACAAGGCTCTCTTCGCCGCTAATGAGCCGAGCATCGCGGGTACTGCTAACGCGCTTGACACCGCGGAACCTTCAGACAATATTGGTGGCCTTCCATCTGCCAATCCATGCGCGTGGGATCCCGCCTACCCTCAGTCCGGTGCTAATTGCATGGTGGGGAGCCCGGGAGCCACCGCGTATCACTTGGCCGCAGCAACAGGCGCAAATGGTGTTAGCTGGCTTCCGGGGCCTGGTAGCCCTGACCTCTGCGCGGCTGCCCAACACTTCATCAACGCAGGAGTTGCTACCGGGAAAAACGCGAGCTGTCAGCTGACAGGTATCAGCTCCGCCGCCTCGGCTCACCCGCCCAACTTTTTCATTAGAAACGACAATCCTCCACGGCTCGACCTGGGGAATACTCTGGCTGAGGAGATTTGCTACCTCTTCACAGGCTCCTACAACATCCCCTGCGCCTACTTGACCGTGACCAGTGGACCTATCACTGCTTTTCCAGGATTCACCACGTCCACTACAAGTATCAATCTAAGCTGGGGGATGTACACTGCCGCCTACGCGAGTCCCGCGGGTCCAGCGCCCTTCGACTCCACTTACTATTTGACCTATAATAGCCGGTTTGTTTCAGGAATTTCTTCGATCCAGTCTCCCTTCGGATCCTGCTCGGCCGCGGCTGTTCCAACTGTCAGCGCTCCAGACTACATGTACTTGTGCAACACAACTTTCGACAGTCTAACAAACCAGATGGAGTTTGCTCCCTGTCTAACGGTCACCGGCGATCCAGTCGTCGGCTCCACTAGTAACATTTCAACCGGCCACTGCCCAGCTACAACCAGCACTCTATCCGCTATAGGTGCTGGGATTCAGGCCGAGGATCAGTTCGGCAAGAACGTCTATACTCTTCCAATCTTTGAACAGAACGCCCAGTTCGGCTATCTCAACAATGGCTGGACAAGGGTGATCAATAACTCGGGTGCCGGTCTCCCTAACTATTTCACTTGGCTCAACGCGTGGAATCATAGTCCGGCACTGTCAGGGACCATTCGTCAGGGATTCAAGCAGTCGACAACCTCGGTAAACCCTTACGTTGCCAGTACTGTGTGGGACTTTTACATTATCAGCAACATCTATGACACTCTGACATTGGTCGATCCGTTGTCCGGAAGTCAACTGATGAACTGGATGAGTGTCAGCTCCCAGTTGCTTTCCAATTCTTCTCTCACCTATACTCCTCCCGCTGGAACGGTGGCCAGCTTCCGGTTCACTCTCCGTAGCGACATGTTCTGGCAAGACGGAAGGCATGTGAGTCCTTGGGACGTGAAGTTCAGTTATCTTAGCCTCCTGTCCACCGGAGCCTTTCAAGGCGGCCCCTTAGCTCCGATCACAGGCATAACAATCCTTGGCACTGAACAGTTTGACGTGAACGTAAACGCTGTGGGGCCCTTTACCCAGCTGTCCCTTACGTCCGCCAGCATTCTCCCTGGCCGTTACTGGTCCACGTGTTCTGGAAGCGTTTGGGACGGATATGTCTCCATTAATCGTGTGCCTGATACGTGTATGGTGCCAAACCCAAGCAAGACAACCGCGAGCTTCGACCCGCTGGGAAACGGGATTCTCATCGGATCAGGACCCTGGACTTGCAAGAGCGGCACGGGAACGGTTGGATCAGGCTGTTCGTCTACGGGGGCAATGAATCCTCCGGTGGGCGGAAGCTATGTGTTGAGCCGTTTCGGAAAGGGCTTAGCGCCTGCGTCTAGTGTGAGTGGTATCTACTTCCGTAGCAACGGTAACCTTGCAGCCTATCTCTGGTCACAGGACACGGGCGATATTACACACGACTTTCTCAACTTCAGTGTTGTCGCTAGCTGTTTCGGTGCTGCTGTAACCTCAACAGGTCCATGTGCTCACTTCCAGCGTGGTATCGGAGCCAACGGTGGGCCAATCAGTGTTGGTCTCAGCCAGGTTGCTATTGTCAACCGGTTCGTGGGACTCAACTGGGTTGCGCCTTTCAACTGGGCTTCCAGTCCGCCTGTGGGCATCATTCCACTAGCGCCAGTGCTCTACGAGAACACCATTACACTGAACCCTGCAAGCTTAGTGGGCTGTACTTCGCCCTATCCGACCGGCGGATACGACTGCTAACACGAAGTCCACTGTGACTTGTTTCCACGACGGCTGAGGATCGGTGCGCGGCTCAGCTAGTTCCCGGATAACCTTTTAAAACGCGCAGGGCTCCCCGCTTCTCTGATCGCGCGAGAAGGGTGAGAGTCTCGAAGGTTTCAGAAAGAAACCGGAGTATGGCATTGTGCATGTTGACCCTCATCATTTTTCTCGGCGCTATTTCGACTGTGCACCAGAACCCGTTTCTACCATATCCATCGCCTGTTACCGCTGAGTCGATAGTCAGCACCGCGGTAGTATCAATGCAGAACGTAACTGATCTGTCCAAGGGGCCAAGGTCAACAGTTGTCTACAATGTGACCTTGACAACTTCCCCCTTGATCAGCGGCTTCAACGTTTGGGTGCAGTTCGATCCCAATGTTCTCAGTGCATCAACCAGCTCAATCGACTATTCGGGCAATATCCTAGGCTCAGACGCGCAGGTCCAGTCGGAATGCATAAACAACCAACCGGTCGTTGGCCAATGTCAAGACTATCCCCTCGGAGCACAAGGTGTCGTTAACCTTGGCATGTTCTACCTAGGTAACAAGACCAACACGGTTCCCGGAGGACTCCTCTACCGTTTGACCCTAACGGTTCTCAAGGCTGGATTCTCACAGATCCACCTACTTGAAGTTGTGCTGGTCAATGGAGGGAAGAATGAAAATTATGTATCAACCAACGTCGACGGCCTCTTCGTCAACAAGAACTGTGGCTCGACTTTTTGCAAGCCTCCCCACGTCGAATTTACCTTCTCGCCGATAGAGCCTTCCCTCGGCTCCACGGTGACGTTCAATGCGTCAACCAGCAAGGCCACAAACGCGAACTCGCAGATAGTAAACTACAGATGGTTCTGGGGAGAAATTTGTCATGCCGTCGCAACTACGCAGGATACTCCCGACCCAATAATACCGCATACATTTTGCAACGCGCAGAACTACCCTGTAGCGCTGACCGTCACCGATACTCAGGGAATATCCTGGGTGATCACAAAGAACGTAAAGGTGATCTATGTTTTTGTCGATGTTACTTATGGTGGCATCGATGTTGATCATCAGTTCGGCGTGTACGTGGGAACAATTGTGCATGTAACGGCTGGAATTAGGAATAATAGCACACTGCCTGTTAAAGCGAATCTTACCATAACTCTGGATACTGGAAAGGTTCTAGGCAACGAGACATTCAATCTGTCTGAGAGAGGTGGCGCAGGGGCAACTACTGGGACACTCAGCCTCGTTCCTTGGGACACAAACGGCTATTCCCCGAGAGTTTATCGTATAGACATCAAGGTTGATTCGAATGTCCCGCAAAACGTTACTAGTGACAAGTCAGCGTCAACCTTTGTTCAGTTGATTGTGAGTCCGCCTGGTGGAGCTTTGAGTCTTAGCCTGTTCCAGACGACGGGGCTTGGTCTCATCGTCCTGATCGGACTCGCCGCCGGCTTGGCCCGTTTCCGTAAGAAGCCGAGCTGGGAGCGCGAGCCGCTTTAATCTCTGAATAGCGTCGTGTACGGGCAGAGTGTTGGGGTATTCCAGGAATATCTCAATCTTGCTCCAGATTTACCCTGAATCCAGCCCGGGGATAATCTTTTAAGGCTAAAATGCCCGAAAGCCTTTCCGGGAAAAATTTGAGAACTATACCAATTGTCAAACTACTGATCGTCTTCGCCGTCGCCTTCTCTCTCGCAAGCCTCACAGGCCCAATGTCCAGCAACTTCCACCTTCCAGCAATTCAGCCCGCTCGTGCACTTCCTGCGCACTGCGACATAACTCTCGGGACCTCGTGTTCCGAGTACTGGGTCCCCGCAGGAGCTGCTGAAGATACTCTCGTTGCGACTATCTTCACTGATGAGCAGTCTGAGTTCACCAACATCCAATCGGCAAGTCCGTCGATCGACTTGACCGACTGGCCGCTTACCCCTGACCTTACAGGCCCATTCACTACCAGCAGCAACTTCCGCATTACCTCGACCATCAGCGCGGCTGGGAACTTTGAGCTCGAGTTCATGTTGGACAACAACTTCTGGGGTGTCAACTTCAACTTCGGCAATGATCCGAATGGAGTCCAGATACGCCAGGGTATCGCCCACGTGCTCGACAACGCAAAGTTTGCTGCTAACGAGCCCAGTCTCTCCGGTCAAGCAGTAGCATTGGACACTCCAAACCCATCGGACAATGTCGGTAGCCTTCCGACAGCCAACCCGTGTGCTTGGGACGCTTCGTTCCTTCAGTCGGGTAGTAACTGTATTGTTGGTGCTCCTGGTGGGACCGCGTATCATCTTGGTCCTGCTGCGGGTGCTAACGGTATCACTTGGCTTCAGGCTCCAGGTAGCGCTGACTTGAACGCTGCGGCCCAGCATTTTGTTAATGCTGGTGTTGCTACAGGGTTCAACCCTGCTACTTCAATCCTGACGGGTATCAGCGCTGCTGCAGGCCAACACACTGTCAACTTCTTCATCAGAAACGACAATCCACCGCGACTCCACCTTGGAGACAGTATAGCACAGCAGATATGCTACCTGTTCACCGGCTCGTACAACATCCCCTGCGCACCATACCTAAGCGTTACTCACGGTCCTATCACTGCTTTTCCAGGCTTCACAACTTCAACAACCAGCGTCAACTTGAGCTGGGGAATGTACACCGCTGCGTTCGGCAGTGTCACTGGACCTCTCCCGTTCGACTCCACTTACTACTTCCTGTACAACAGCCAGTTCGTTTCAGGCATTTCTTCGATTAAGCCTCCATGCGCTGCTGCATCCGTTCCAACTGTTAGCGCTCCAAACTACTTCTACCTGTGCAATACAGCCTATGACAGTCTCACCAACCAGATGGAGTTCGCTCCATGTCTGAGTGTAACAGGTGATCCTGTCGTCGGCTCCACAAGCAACATCTCAACAGGCACATGTCCTGGCTCGGGTGGAAAGCTCTCTGCTATTGGTGCTGGAGTCCAAGCCGCAGATCTATTCGGCAAGGGCGCCTACACGATAGAGTACTTCCAGCAGAATGAGCAGTTCGGCTATCTCAACAATAACTGGCAACGAGTCATCAACAACGTCGGCTCAGGGCTCCCGAACTTCTTCACTTGGCTTAACGCTTGGAATCCGAGTCCAGCGTTGTCCGGTACTATTCGCCAGGGCTTCAAGCAGACTACCAGCTCAGTCAGTCCGTTCATCGACAGCACTGTCTGGGACGCGTACATAGATGGCTCAATCTATGATTCACTCATAGTCGCCAACCCACTATCCGGTGGACAGCTAGTCGACTGGATGGCTCTCAGCGTACAACAACTATCCAACTCGTCACTGACATACACTCCACCGCAAGGTACAGTAGCCTCGTTCAGGTACACGCTGCGTAGCGACATGTTCTTCCAGGATGGAAGAAAAGTCACCTCGTTCGACGTGGCCTTCAGCTATCTTGCTCTGAAAGCGGTCGGTGCCTTCGCAAGCGGAGGTGCTGCTCCAATGACCGGCGTTACCATTCTGGGTCCAAGCCAGTTCGACATCAACGTCAACGCAGTCGGACCATTCACGCTGCTAACGCTCTCCGGCCTGCCAGTTATGCCGGGTGCTTACTGGACTGGTGCTGGTTCGTCGGCTTGGAGTAGTGGAATTAGCGCGTGTACAGCGACAGGGGCTACCTGCTATCCCGCCCAGTATACTCTGGTCGGAACAGGTACTCCTACTGCTGCTTGTACTTTCAGCTGCGCTAGCTTCCCTGCGACACTGATGAACGTCAACCTAGCTCAGACCAGTGCCGGGTACGACCCCATAGTCAACCACTCTCTAGTCGGTTCTAGCGCGTACACCTGTGGAGTAGTCACGAGCTCTGGTAGCAGTACTAGCTGTTCTTCCACTGGGGCAATGAATCCTCCGGTGGGCGGAAGCTATGTGTTGAGCCGTTTCGGAAAGGGCTTAGCGCCTGCGTCTAGTGTGAGTGGTATCTACTTCCGTAGCAACGGTAACCTTGCAGCCTATCTCTGGTCACAGGACACGGGCGATATTACACACGACTTTCTCAACTTCAGTGTTGTCGCTAGCTGTTTCGGTGCTGCTGTAACCTCAACAGGTCCATGTGCTCACTTCCAGCGTGGTATCGGAGCCAACGGTGGGCCAATCAGTGTTGGTCTCAGCCAGGTTGCTATTGTCAACCGGTTCGTGGGACTCAACTGGGTTGCGCCTTTCAACTGGGCTTCCAGTCCGCCTGTGGGCATCATTCCACTAGCGCCAGTGCTGTACGAGAACACCATAACGTTGAACCCAGCCAGCCTAGTAGGCTGCGCCACACCCTATCCGACCGGCGGATACGACTGCTAACCCAATAAGGCAAGCCTCAAATAAACCCCCTCCCTTTATTTTTCACTCGACCTAGCGTTGAGCATACGTGCTTTCCTAGCGAAACGGATTGCATACACTGTTATCCTGGTCTTGTTTGTCATCGTCCTTAACTGGGTGATCTTCGAAGCGATGCCCGGGGTCAACGGTGCCCTCTACGCTGTGCTAGGACAGAGTGGAAGGCTCCCGCCAAATGAGTACCAGCACCAACTCGATCTCTACGGACTGGACAAACCCTACTGGGTCCGGTTCTACGACTATGTCAGGAACCTTCTCACATTCCAGTTCGGGTTCTCGGGTCAGAGCGGCCAAGACGTCACCTATCAAATGATCAATACTGGAAAGTTGACGAACACGCTTCTGCTTCTCGGCGTATCGACCTTGATGGCGCTTCTGATTGGAACAGTGGTGGGAATATTTGTGTCTCGACGGCGCGGGTCAGGCGCAGACACATTCGCGACTACAACGTCTCTGGCGACACTGGGTCTTCCAGTGTTCTTCACTGGCACACTCTTGATATTCATCTTTGCCGTGTTGCTGAACTGGTTCCCGCCAGGAGGGACATATCCTAGTGCTTGGGACTCCGTGGGATATCCTTCTATCTGGCTGCAGATCCCGGTTCGCCTCCAGTATCTCTTCCTGCCTGCTCTAACCCTGACCGTCTTCTCCCTCGGAGGCTTTCTCCTCCTCACCAGGGCAACGATGCAAGAGGCTCTCAGCGAGGACTACATTCTAACAGCGCGGGCTAAAGGTCTCACTGAGAGAGCTATCCTGTTTCGGCACGCGTTCAAGAATGCATCCCTGCCATTGATCACGAATGCTGCTCTGTCTTTCGCCTTCATATTGAGTGGCGCGATTATTACTGAGACGATTTTCAACTGGAACGGGTTGGGCAAGTGGCTCTTCGATTCCATCGGCTACAAGGATTTTCCTGTAATGCAAGCCATGTTTTACATCATCGCGTTGTGCGTGATAGCTGCGAATTTCGTCTCAGACATTCTCTATGGTGTCGTGGACCCCCGCATTCGATACGAATAGCGAGAGTATGGGACCAGAGAGATTATGGTCACGAAAGAAGGATTGAGATTCACAGTCTCCAGGCTTTCAGGCACTCTTAGGCTTGTCCTAAAGAATAGGATGGCGTTGGTAGGTCTGATTTTGCTTGCGGGATTTGTTTTCGCTGCTCTGGCGGCCCCTCTGATAAGTCCGTACAATCCAAATGCCCACGTCTCAGGAGTCTTGGCCCAGCCTGAGTGGGTGATGAACTATTCCGATGGTTACTATCTTAGTAAGAACGCTGTTGTAGTTTCAGATCCGTTGTTTACTTCTCCATCAGCGGTTCAGGCATGGACGTTGACTGCTTCGCCATCAGTTCTAGCTAATGTGCAGGAGAGTTACAATCCGGTCGTGACTTCAGCAGTAGAGTCGAAGGGGAGTCTCCAGCTTACCTACACCGGTTTGAGCCCCGGAGTAGTGCGTCTAAGTCAAAACTTCGAGTTTCCGTACAAAGGTCCCCCTGAGAACTTTCTAGCAGGGATCAGGTACTTAGTATCTGGCGGTAGCCCGACAACCCCGGTGAACGTGAGACTCTTTATCGAGAGGTTGCAGCCCGACGTCCAATCCTTCAATCTCCCTCTTCACACAACTCCCAAGGGTGCGACGACCGTGGGGATAAATGCGAACGATACTAGTAGTACTCGGTGGCTTCCTGAAGCATCGCTTGTTCTCGACGGTAAGGTTCCCGTTGTGCAGAGCTTCATGGGCACTGCACCCTCTGGTCTCAAAGCGGCGCAGGTAGTGTTCTCAGCCAGCGGTACATACTCTTACGGGGTCCAAGTGACGTTTTACGGTCCTGCAACAATCAATCTTGACCATTTGCAGTTGCAGCTATTCGGAACTGCCTGGGGGTTGCTCGGAACTGACTACGCAGGATCAGATGTCTATACCCAATTTGTTTATGGTGCTCGAATCTCTCTCTTGGTTGGTCTCCTGTCGGCTGGAATAGGGATTGGACTGGGACTCGTGGTCGGGCTGCTTGCAGGATTCCTAGGTAGGTTCGTGGATGAGGTTCTGATGAGGTTTACTGATATGATGCTCGTCATACCCGGTCTTCCGCTACTGATAGTACTCGTCGCGGTGCTAGGGCCTAATATCTGGAACCTCATAATAGTCATCGGATTCCTCGGCTGGATGGGCTTCGCGAGAATCGTCCGGTCTCAGGTCCTTACCGTCAGGGAAAGACCGTTTGTGGAAGCAGCGAGAGCCTCGGGAGCCGGCACGGGTAGGATCATTGTCAAACACATATTTCCCAATCTCGTTTCTCTCACATACGTCAACTTGGCCTTGACTGTCCCGGGGGCCATTCTTTCGGAATCGGCACTTGCCTTCCTCGGACTTTCAGATCCATCGGTCACATCATGGGGACATATGTTCTACAATCTCCAAACTAGCGGTGACCTGGTGAGGTTTCCACCGACATGGTGGTGGGTGCTTCCTCCCGGATTTGGCATAGCCCTGGTTTCTTTATCATTCATACTGCTAGGCTACGCCTTGGACGAGATTTTCAATCCTAGGTTGAGGAAGCGCCGATAGGATCAGAGGAGTCGTTCTCCCAGCGCGCTGCCGACTATCGTCCCCACAAAGTCTACGAATAGTGGGAATGGGAAGAGAGCGTTGAAAGTGAACAACAACGCAGACTGTTGGAGAATTCCCGGCGGCTGGACTATTCCGGAAAAGTCCGGCAAGGCCAGAACGACGAAGGTAACCAAGGCAGTAAGCCCATAAGCAAAGAAAATGGACACTATCGACTCCCCAAAATCAGAGATCACCAGTGCTGCAAGAACACAGATTCCAAAGCTGCCGAGATAGAACAACCAGAGCCATAGAGGGTTCGCGCCGTACGATGCGGGTAAGAGTTCTGAAGGATTTGGGAGCAGCAGCCCCTGAAAGATTGTACCTAGGGTGAGAGCCGCAAGAGACGTTCCCAAACCGGCGACTACAAGTATGCTCTTGAACTTGTGCGGGATAGAAATGTTTGGCATTCAGAATTTACCTGTGATCATCGAATCGGTGAAACCATGATGAGAAGCGATAAAGGATCCGTAATTGCAGCTTCGTTCGTTCTCCTCAGTATTGGGTCGGCCGCTTATCTCACGGTGGTCACGGTGAACTATCTTAACTATTACCCGGCACTTGGACAAATCTATCTTCGTGTCGATAGTGTCTCCATAGTCCCAGGGTCAAATGAGTCTATGATAGACTCGCGCGTTTCAGTGTGGAATCCGACGGATTACGCGGGATTTCGATTAGGAGATGTGATCGTCGCATTGTACTTCCACGTGAATGATACCAACGCCACTATTTTTGGCGAGGTTCATTTGGTACAGACAGAAAATGTCGGAGTGCAGCTGGACCCGCATTCCACGGTTTCTCGCGATCTCACCATGCAACTTAACCCGGAGAACGCCAGTTCTTTCGCCTCGTTCATAAGTTCCTACGCCGGTCGAGTCGTTGCAACGGTGATACTTACGGTGCAAATCATAACCTTCCTGAATACAGTTACGGGGCGCGATTACTACACGGCAACCCAAGATCTTCCTCTGGGCATCCAGCTAGCCTGATCGGGCCCCAAAGCTTAATTTTACCTCTCCAATGTTTGCCTCTCGGCTTATCTCTATTGGCACTGCTAGAAGTCCAAGGTCTGACGACTCACTATCGTATACTCAGAGGATGGGTGAGAGCTGTTGAGAATATCAGCTTCAGTGTGGAACAGGGAGAAGCCTTGGGGATAGCCGGGGAGTCTGGTAGTGGCAAAAGTACGGTCGCGCTTTCTCTTCTGAGAATTTTGCCTCAGGGTGGCTATATTCGGAAGGGCAAGATCACGTTTCAGGGACAAGATCTCACCTCTCTACCCGAGAACGAGATGAGAAAGATCCGCTGGAAGGGAATCTCGATAGTGTTTCAAGGAGCCATGAACGCTATGAATCCGGTCTACAAGGTAGGCGATCAGATCGCGGAGGCCATAAAGCTTCACGAAAAAGGTGTAACCGAAGCGGACGTCAAGGAGAGGGTCGCTAAACTTCTAGAGACTGTCGGCATCGAGCCTTCCAGAGCGAACAACTATCCCCACGAATTCAGCGGAGGAATGAGGCAGCGAGCGCTGATCGCAATGGCGCTGGCAGCGAATCCCGTAATGCTAATTGGCGATGAGCCGGGGACTGCGCTGGATGTGATCGTCCAAGCTCAAACTCTTAGACTTCTCAGAGATCTTAAGGATAGACTCGGCTTAGCGATGATCCTGATTAGCCATGATCTTTCAATCATTGCAGAGACTTGCGAGAAAGTCGCCATTATGTACGCTGGAAAAATTGTAGAGTACGGAGACGTTGTATCTATCTTCAAGAATCCCCTGCATCCTTACACTCAAGGACTCATCAAGGCATTTCCCAGCATCAAAGGTGAAAAAGTCCGTTTGAGTTCTATCCCTGGACAACCGCCCGACTTACTGCATCCCCCGCCTGCTTGCAGGTTCAACCCCAGGTGCCCATACGTGATGGACGTCTGCAAGAAGGAGGAACCGTTGCTCGCAGATCACGAGAAGGGGCATTTAGTAGCTTGCCACCTTTACTAGTGTGATGGCGCATGGAGCCATTTTCTATCAGGGCTGGGAATAATTCGGACCCTACTGACCTACCTAAGAATATGATCGCTACTGAACCGAAGAAGGGTGAGTCAAAGAAAGACAAAAGGAGGTACGTCCGATTCACGACTGAAGACGGTGGCACCGTGGAGGGGACTGTCTCTGAAAAAAGAGGGTCCTCGAAGATCAGTGGCATGGACTTGAGGTTCAACCAGTGCTACTTCGTTGAGGAGATCGGAAGGGTTGGAAGATTGTGGGTGAACAGGGAGATCAGAAACGATGATGATCTCTCAGCTGACCTTCAACGGTTCGAGCAGATAACGGAGGTCGAGGATGATTCTAAGATCCCGACTGCGCCTGTGGTGTCTGTTGAGAATCTTAGAAAATGGTATCCCCTTAAGCGTGGGTTCTTCGAGACAGTTTTTTCCAAGGAAGAAATGAACGTCAAGGCCGTTGATGATGTCAGCTTCAATCTGTCAAAAGGGGAGATTTTTGCGCTCGCGGGGGAGAGCGGTAGTGGAAAGACGACTCTTGGCAAGGTTGTGCTCCGGCTGGTTGCGCCTTCAAGTGGGCGTATCTTCTTTCTAGGCCAGGACATCACCAAGCTTAGCGACAAGGAGATGAAACCTCTCCGTCGAGCAATGCAGATTGTCTTCCAGGATCCATTCGAGTCACTTGACCCGCGCATGACGATAAAGGAGATTGTCGCTGAGCCTTTGCGAGTCCAAGGAACCGTGGAAGTTGATGGGTCTGGTAGGCCGAGAACGCGGAAGATGGGAGAGCGAGAGGTAGAAGAACGTGTCAAGAAGATGCTCAGCGAGGTCGAACTGGTTCCGCCTGAAGAATTCCTTTACCGATTTCCGCACGAGATGAGCGGTGGTCAGAGGCAGAGAGTAGCAGTTGCGCGAGCCTTCGTTCTGAACCCCAGCTTCATCGTTGCTGATGAGCCCGTTTCAATGCTTGACGTGTCAATTAGGGCTGAAATAGTGAATCTTATGGTGGACTTGGTGAAAAAATCTCAAGCCTCAATACTCTTCATTTCTCATGATATTGCGCTCGCGAAACATATTGCGGACCGTATCGCTGTCCTATACCTAGGTAAGATGATGGAGCTCGGGGCAGCAGAGACTCTGGTTGATCTGCCTTTGCATCCATACACCCAAGCGCTCGTCTCTGCGGTGCCTGTGCCTGACCCCGAGTCCAAGAGGATGAAGGACGTGATTAGCGGGGAGATTCCCAGTCCAGTCGACCCTCCCTCAGGATGCAGATTCCATACGAGGTGTCCTTATGCTCATGAGCGATGCGTCATGGAGGAGCCCACGTTGGTCGAAGTTGAGAAGAGCCACTACGTTGCTTGTCATCTCTACACCTAATTGCCGGCCGAAGAGTTCGCTGTGATCGTCTGCCTTGCTGGGGCGCAAATTTTTACGTGAATCTGATTGGGAGGGGGATGCTATCTTTTTTTCTTTCTCAGGCGCTGTACGCCGATGAGTCTTCTGTCCGATAGATATGTGATGATTAGGATCACTAGCGAGGCTCCTATGAGGGCTGGCATGATGATTTCGAGTGGGCTGGGAACGTCGAAGGAGATGGTGTTCTCGGCTGCATTCGCGTTTGCGGGAACAGAGACCTTGAACGATGGATTGTAGATCGCTGTCCAAGTTTTGAGCAATGGTCCTTCAGGTGATTTTCTCCCTAGTGTTAGGTTGTATCGTGGGCCCGGGAGCTCTAGGGACCACGTGGTTGTCTGTTTCAAAGCATCATTGCTCTCGGTCCATGTTGAGACGGCTGGGACCCAGCTAAAGTCGAGAAGCCAGAAGGTGATAGTAGTCTGGGCCGGGATTACCGCTGAGAGCGTCTGGTGACCGTCGATATAGTACACTGTTGATTTCGGATCCATGGCGTTAAGGGGTGTGAGAAGGTATGTTGAGCCGACCGCGTTGAGTTCTTGGTTTGAGACGATAAGTGATTGTGATACGTTCATCATTACGAAGCTGATGTTTGATCTTATGTTGCTTCCCACGTTTGTGCTTACACCCTCCAGCGTGATGGAATAATTCTCTGCTAGGAGCCAGATTCCGGTTGAGTTAGACGTCCTTGCACGAAGCTCTAGGTTTGCGATATTCGCGCTCGGTACTAGTTTCTGAAACGCGGTGCTTATAGGCTGAAAGATTGATGAAGAGTTTGACTGGGTCAGGTAGATATTGAAGGAAGGTAGGTCAGTCAGATTCTCTGCAAGTACGAGATTCATGTTCATTCTCACCGAGGTCTGGCTGACCACGATGTCGACCTGTTGTGCTCTGGAGAGGTCGATGAGGCTACTAGGGAAGAGGGTCAGTAGTAGAACCAACACTATGGTAATCCAGCGCAGAATCGTCCCAGGAGGCCCCCTGACGGATCAAGAGCGAGCATGTCTATAAGAATGACATCGTCGTCCCATCAGATCGAGTAAGCAAGTGGATTGTCCGTCAGTGGCCGGGCAAATAGTATCTTTCTCACTAATCCCTATCGTGGACTTCCTTTTTGGTGCGGGGGGTGGGATTCGAACCCACGAAGGCCTTCGCCACAGGGTCCTAAGCCCGGGGCAGGCTATCATGGCGCCTTCTGCCCATTAGACCTGGCTCTGGTACCCCCGCGCAGTAGAAGGCTGCGGCTACATTCCGAGACCGTGGGCGAATAAAGACTACCCTCAGAGGAATCCAACCGCCACTATCACGTCCAAGGACCCAACCGGCGATCAGGACGCACCTACACGCGGCAGATCCAGAGGTGGCCTGGACAGAATCGTCGAGAAATCAGCCCAGATTGATAATCTGTCAAGGATGGCTTGTTTACGCGCGGTCTCCTTTCTAGAAGCAGGCACATCCTATAATGTGCGACTGGCCCCCAATTCAAGCCGTGACAAGCGGGTCTTCACCAAGAAACCCGTAGCCCGAGAAAATCTCTCTTCCGAAATGTCAAAAAAAAGCTGCGACTCGCGGTGCGAAACTCTGGCTGGGAGGGAATTAACCAAAGGTAATTCTTTCTCCGCCATGTTCTTAGAACATAGCAATCGCACAGACTGTTCCCCTGTAAACCATACAGGCGCAGAACAAACCCTGATCGGAAATCTAGGCAGGCCATTTTTGACCTACGGGAGATTCACGCTTGACGACCCGGAGAAATCCCTGATGAGAGAATCTTTGATTGGCGAGTTCTAAGCCCTGAAACGGAAGACTCGCCAAGATTAGTTTCAGCTGGCGAGAGGTTTCCGGAAAAAAGGGGGGTAGCAATATGATCCTCGCGACGCGAGAGTGCTCTCCGGAGAAGAGTCGCGGCAGCAAGATCGCCCAGAAGTGAGCCTGGGCGAGCAATCCGCGAGGGGGTTCTACACGGCCCCCAGTTCACGCATTAATGATCCCGCCAGTGCCCAAAATTGAAAACAGTTGACTAGTCCTGTTCTGCGCGAAAAACAGATGATTTCTCCAAGAAACGTTTCAGACTGGAAATGGATTCTTCCTAGACTTTAGGGGAAAAAATTTCCCGCGATACAATCCAGCTCTTAGAAAAACTTCCCTGTCAGGACAGGGGTTTTGAGCTCTCCCAGAGATATTCGAAGTAGCTCTTACCAAACTTTACGAGACCAATATGGTCCGAGGATATGGCTAACGTCAATCCTTTCTGGGGATCCTCGCCAAGCAGTATCACTATCTGGTTATCGTCCGAGATGATCCCTCCACCGAACATTTGTTCTCTAGTCCGGACTTGGGCCAGGTCCTTCAATTTTCGGATCGTGTCCCGGCTCGTTGTCTGAGGGACCATGACGGAAACGTTGACTCCCTTACTCTTCATCAATGCGAGAACGGGTAGTGCCATTGAGACAATCGGGTCGGGGGAAACCGGCATCGCAACGAAAAGCTCTCTCCTTGTCCGTCCAAGAGTCTCTCTGATCTTATCCAGGATATTGTTCTGACCTCTCACTATCCAGATGTCCGGTTTCTCCCGGGCTCCCTTCTTCTCGTAGAGCGGTTGAAGCTCTTCCATCGCGTCTGCTTGGCTCGATTTCAGAGTTGTCTCTAACCGAGCCCTTGATGATTCGAGAGCGGTCGAAGGAGCCTTAGGATAGTACTTGCTAGGCCTTCCCTGCTCTGTCTCGACCCATCCCTTCCTCTCGAGATTTCCCAGAATCTCGTAGATCTTGGAGTAAGGAATCGAAGCGGTACTGCTCAGCTCGCTAGCAGCCTGAGTGCCCGATTCGACTAGTGAAACGTACACCTTCGCCTCGTACTCTGTCAATCCGAACTCCTTCAAGGCCCTTCGGGTCTTCTCGCTAACAGACATTTCTTCCTACTACGACCCCTAGAACCAATCGACCCATGAAATCGTGCAGGTTGACAGTTGAGATTCCTCAAGGAGAAGAATCGCAATCTCGCACAAGATCAATATTGTAGACCAAATTCTCTCAAGGATCGGGTATTCTTATGGAAAGAGAGTGTAAATACCTTCCCGCTCCCTCTAGGCTAGAGTAAGTTTGCCGAGATCGTCTAGGCGTTGATAGACAAGAATTCAATTGTCAATAGTCTCCGCGGAGTTCTTGACCCCGAGATCGGGATCAGCATAGTCGATCTCAACATGGTCCGAGAAGTGTCTATAGAAGGCAGCCATGTCAAAGTCATCATTGCATTGACGGTCGCTCATTGCCCTCTTGCAAAAACTCTCCAGACCGATGTCGAAAAAGCCCTGAAGAAATCGAACGAGGTAAAATCCGTAACCGTAGAGACGACGGCAATGTCCAAGACTGAGCTGAACGAACTCCGAACCCAGCTCCAGAACAAGGCAACCCAGACCCAACCAGCGCAGGCAAACGGTCCTGGCCCGGGCATCGATAGGCTGGGAAAGCGCGACTTGAGAAACATAATCGCCATAGCATCGGGCAAGGGTGGAGTCGGAAAATCTTTCGTCACCAGCATGTTGGCCGTCCAGCTTCGAAGGCTCGGATATGAAGTGGGAATTCTAGACGCGGATTTGACAGGGCCCAGCATAGCGAAAGTGTTCGGGCTTAAGGAGCGCCCTTCCAAAGGTCCGACCGGTCGCATAACCCCTGTCCTAACTAGGACTGGGATCAAAGTGATGTCGATCAACCTAGTTCTGGATGATCCGGAGATGCCTGTCATATGGAGAGGCCCGATCGTGAACAGTGTCATTCGACAACTCTACTGGGACGTTGACTGGGGATCCCTACACTATCTCCTCGTTGACCTTCCCCCCGGAACTAGCGACGCACCGCTAACAGTCCTCCAGTCCTTGCCATTAGACGGGGTCATCGTCGTATCATCTCCCCAAGAACTAGCCTCCATGATCGTCACTAAGGCCGTCAATATGGCGAAGAAGATGAATGCTGAACTTTTAGGCCTGGTAGAGAACATGAGCTATCTAACATGCCCCCACTGTGGTAAGTCTATCAATGTCTTTGGAGAGCCGCAGGGAGAGAAACTAGCAAAGCAGCTCGACATACCCTTCCTAGGGTCAGTCCC
>Ga0209239_1000061_pt1 | contig 62411 bp, 44 predicted proteins | sample GraSoi013_2_20cm_FD_185824 | JGI IMG/M metagenome (GOLD analysis project Ga0209239, IMG submission 185824) | Grasslands soil microbial communities from the Angelo Coastal Reserve, California, USA - Sample 10_02_2013_2_20cm (SPAdes) (version 2) | ecosystem: Environmental > Terrestrial > Soil >...
CATTAAAACCGCCATTCTTTCAAACATGCAAACGGATATGGCTGCTCACGTGAGGAAGAACTTCGCCTGGCTGAGCCACGTCGATCACCAGATTTTTTCGTGCGAGCTACGCGCCATCAAGCCGGACCCGGTCATCTACCGGCATTCTCTCTCCCTACTGAAGACTGCGCCCGCGGAAACGATCTTCGTCGATGACCGCGAAGAAAATATCCAAGCCGCTCGTGCCGCGGGAATTCAGGGGATTCTCTTTGAATCCGTCGCGCAATTGCGCAAGGGTTTGCAAAAACTTGGTTTTCCGATTCTTCCTGGTTCCGGCGCGGACGGCAACCGTCGTACTGGCAGATAGTTTGCGCTTGGAGAGCTGAATCGACTCTCTTGCTACCGAGTGCAGAGTCACGGTGGTCGGCTCAGTTCTTCTTCACAAAGTCCGTCAGGCCCGAAAGCAGGCGGTCCACTTCTTCCGCCGTGTTGTAATGCACGAGACCGACGCGCAGGACGCCGCCAAGTTGCTCAACTCCAAGGCGCTCGGAGAGATTCAGCGCGTAGAAATTCCCGTCCCAGGTGAATATTCCGCGCTCACCGAGAAACGCCGCAATCTTCGTCGGATGATGATCGCCCAGCCGGAACGACAGCGTCGCGCAACGCTCGTTGAATCGTTTCTCGTCGGTGATACCGAAAATGCGCACCCCAGGAATTGTCTGCAAACCCGCGATCAACTGCGCCAGCAAGCTGGTTTCGTATTGGTGTGTCGCGCGGTACGCGGCCTGCAACGCTTCGCGACGGCTTTTCGGGCTGGGGTCGCAGTGCCGACCCAGCTCCGCAATGTAGTCCACGGCTGCGCCAATTCCAGCGATTAGTTCCTGCACCTGCGTTCCCGTTTCCCAGCATTCCGGCGGAACGTTTGTCGCCGGCCGCACCTTATACGGCTTGAAGCGCTGCAATTGTTCGCGCTTGCCGAACAGCGTGCCCATGTGCGGCCCGAAAAATTTGTACGGCGAGCACGCTAGAAAATCGCAGTCAAGAGCCTTCACGTCGATCAGTCCGTGCGGAGCATAGTGCACGGCATCGACAAACATCAGCGCGCCCGCTGCGTGCGCGAGCTTGGTGATTTCTGCGATGGGATTGATTGTTCCCACGATGTTCGAGGCGTATCCCACGGCCACGAGCTTCGTTTTTGCCGTAGTCTTTCGCTTCAAATCATCCATGTCCAGCGTGCAATCCGCTTCGCGAATATCCGCCTGACGGATCACCACGCCTTTTTCTTCCAGAGCACGCCACGGCGCCACATTCGCGTCATGATCCAAAGTCGTCACGACAATTTCATCGCCAGCCTTCAAGTCCCTTCCGACGGCACGCGCCAGTGCAAACGTGATCGTGGTCATGTTCTGCCCGAAGGACACTTCGCTCGGATCGCAGTTGAGAAAATCCGCCATCGCGGCCCGCGACGAAAGGATCATTTCATCGTTTCGCCGGCTCGTCAGGAAGGCGCCATACGTGTTGGCATTCGCGCTCATAAAATAATTCTGCACTGCGTCCATCACCTGTTTTGGCACTTGCGTGCCTGCCGGCCCGTCCAAAAACGCCGCATTCTGCCCGTTCACCTGCAATTTGAGCGAAGGAAATTGTTCTCTCACCCACGCGATGTCGAACGCTTTTTTCTCCGCTCCCTGCATTGCTGGTGTGCTCATCGTCCCTTTCCCGGCCGCAAACGAATACAAGTCAGGTCGCTAGTTTCTCATACGTGGCGCCGTGGTTGTAAGGTACGCCATCCAAATTGGGACCACTTTTGTCCGCGCGCATCGCGAGTTCTGAATTGCCTCGGTTTCCCGAGTGATACAATACTTGTAGTTGGTCCTCACTCATGCCGCTTTGGCGCCGGCTACAAATCAAATGAGCGGCCACGCACCAGCCGTCTTCGCGCCACGTTTCTCAATGAGGTGAATCGTGCCAGAAACCACTCCGCCGACCGAGCGCACGCGCGTCGTGCGTGAATCGCATCGCGGCGCTTACGATCGCGAAACCATTTACAAAATCCTCGACGAGGGTTTTGTATGCCACGTCGGCTTTGCCGTGGATGGCCATCCTTACGTGATCCCCACGCTGTTCGCGCGTGTTGGCGACGCGATTTATTTCCATGGTTCAGTTGCCAGCCGCATGCTCCGCAACCTGAGCGGCGGAATTCCCGTTTGCGTTACCGTAACTCTAACGGATGGCTTTGTTCTCGCACGCTCCGTTTTCAATCACTCGATGAATTACCGCTCAGTCGTCGCGCTCGGCAAAGCTGCGCTCGTCGACGCGCCGGAAGAAAAGCTCGAAGCGCTGCACGCCTTCACCGAGAAAATCATTGCCGACCGCTGGAACGATGCGCGCCGGCCCAGCGAAAAAGAATTGAAAGCCACGAGCATTCTGCGACTGCCGCTGACAGAAGTTTCCGCAAAGATGCGCGTTGGGCCGCCGGAGGACGATGAGGCAGACTACGTGCTGCCGGTCTGGGCCGGGGTGATTCCCTTGGCCCTCACGCCGGGCGCGCCGATTCGCGATGAGAAGTGCGATGCTGCCATTCCCACGCCCGCGTATGCTGCGCATTACCAGAGGTGAGCCAAGAGCGAATTCACTCCCGCTAGAAACTTCATTTCGCACCTGAGAGTTTCTGGGCGGCGGAAGTAATCAGCGCCGCTTCATCCTGCAAAACGCGTGCGACAACAATAATTGCTTCGTCAGCCTGCTGCCATTTTTTTAGCTCGATGGCTTCGCGGACCGCCGGCACCGTCTTGACTCCATACCCGGTGTAAAAACCTGGGGCATAGAGCTGGTGTTTGAACCACGGACGATTGGGCAGTCCCTCGGCATTGGTGAGTTTGCGCTCGCTTTCGATGAGCATTTTGTTAACTTCGGCGAGCGAAGCAGAAGCCAGCGCCGCGCCGCCATTGGCGTTCGCATGTTCCAACGCTTTGCGATACTCCGCCGCGCTGCGAGAAAGCGCATCCACAGCATTCTCCATGGGCGCGAAATTGAGATGCGGAGGAACGGTTTCGACCGTTGGCGGAACCAGAGGGCGCTTGGGATCGTCCGTAGCTTTGAAAACCCCTTCTTCAATTTCGTGGTTTCGTTCGCGAATGTCCTCCTGCATTTTTTGCGAAAGAGCCTTTAATTCCTTCAGGTAGGTCTGCACGGTGTCTGCAAAATCGTAGAACTCGAACGGAAGCAGGTCCGCGTCCGCCAACCGCATGATTGCGGTGCCGCCGGTCTGCGCGAGCGCGCGCCCATAAACAAAGTCCGTGTCGCTGAAGTGGGTGAACCAGTAGAAATCGTCGTAGATAGAATGGTAGATGCCACCTTGGTCTTCACCGCCGAACCCGATGTTGAGCGCGGCGACACCGTCATGCTGCAGGAATGCGGTGTAATCCGAACCGGAACCCAGCGCGGGAATGCGCAAATCAGAACGCTTGCGAATTTCTTCGCGCTGCTCCGACGTTTTGGCATCGGCAATTTCGCGAAGTTGCTGGCGCTTCCAAACGCTCAATTTGGTTTCCGGGTCGGAAATATCGCGCGCGATATCGTTGCTGAATTTTTCGAGCGTATGCGAGCCTTCGACTCGGAGATAACCGCGGCCGTTACCGTCAGAATTGATGTAGGCGACGCCGTGGGAGCGCAGTTCGTCATAATGCTGCTCGGCCCATTCGGTCGAGCCCAGGAGCCCCGGCTCTTCGCCGTCCCACGCGCAATAGATAATAGTGCGCTTCGGCTTCCAACCGGATTTTACAAGCTCCCCAAGGGCACGCGCCTCTTCCAAAATGGCGACCTGGCCGGAAATAGGATCCTCCGCGCCGTTGACCCATCCGTCGTGATGGTTGCCACGAATCACCCACTCATCCGGAAAAGTCGAGCCCGAAATTTTTGCGATCACGTCGTAAAGAGGCTTGATGTCCCAATTCGATTTCACTTTCAGGTGGACTTTCGCGGCGCCCGGGCCAACGTGATAGGTGATGCCGAGTCCGCCTCGCCACCCGTCGGGAGCAACGCGGCCGGTCAGCGCCGCAAGCAGTGGCTGGGCATCAGCATAGGAAATTGGCAGCACAGGAATTTTTGTGATCGTAGGAGCTTCTTCCACTTTCAGGCGCTTGGCGTCTTTCGTGGCCCCCACACCTGGGGTCAGCGGATCGCCCGGATAAAACGGCATGTCCGCGACGCTGCCGCGTTGGACTCCATCGGGCGGGCGGAAGGCACCGGCGGGAAACGTCTCGCCTTGGACGAATCCGTCTTCGTGCGGATCGGAAAAAATGAGGCAGCCGACGGCGCCGTGCTCGGCGGCAACCTTAGGCTTGATGCCGCGCCAGGAGTGGTAATAACGCGCAATGACGATCTTGCCCTTCACGGAAATGCCCATGCGATCAAGCTGCTCGTAGTCCTCAGGGATTCCGAAGTTCACGTAAACGAGTGGAGCTGTGACGTCGCCATCGATGGAGTAAGCGTTGTAGGTGGGAAGCTGCTCGGCTTGCTGATTTGAAGTGGGGTCCTGCGGAAGCGCGGGCTCCTGAAGCTTGGCTGCGAATTTCGGGCCTCCTTCGACCAACTCAACAGCGCGTTCCTTGGGAGTGGGAAAGAGAACGTCGAACTGCTCGATGTGGGTGTCGAGACCGAACTCCTTGAACTTCGCGGCGATCCATTCGGCATTGTCTTTGTCGTAGGGCGAACCGACGTGGTGCGGACGCGCGGAAAGGCGCTGCATATAGGCACGGAGATTTTCCGGACTGGGAATGGCGCGCAGCTTTTCTTCCCACTGGCGTTCGGCGCGGGAAGATTCGGCGGAGTAGCCGAAGAGCGGCTGCTCGTCAGCGATGACGTGGTTTCCGACAGGTGCAAATGAGAGGGCTGCAAAGAAAAAGGAAGCAAGGACAGCACTACGGTTCATGAATTCCCCCTGAAATAGAAGAGGTATTCTGCCTGAAGTGCAAAGAATTGAAAATGGTGGAGTCCGAGGTCGCCGCGGGGCCTGTCAGGCGAGAGATTTGGCCATGACGATGTAGTGGCAAGGAACTTTGACAGGCACGTCAGGAGCAAAGGGGGAGGTGCCGGTTTCGTAGTAGCCGAGATGACGATAAAAGGAAGGAAGCGGGGTGCGTGCGCTGATGACGCGGAGGTTGACGGTCTTGCAACCCGCTTCGCGAAAGTAGCCTTCGGCGGCATCCATCATCTTGCGGCCAAGCCCGGTTCCTTGCCGCGAAGGATCGACACCGAGCAACCCCAAGTAGCCTCTGTCATTGTCAAGCTGAACGTAGACACAAGCGGCCAGGCCAGTGGAATCCTCAGCGACGAGAAATTTGCCTTTGGCCAGGTAGGAACGAACGCCAGCGGCGTCAACGCGATCGCCCTCGATGAAGGGCTGCTCCACGCGAAAGGCAGCGTTGATCAAGCGAACGAGAGAATCCACATCGGCGGGAAGAGCGGAACGAATGTAAACGCTGTCCGGAGAGCAAGCATTGGCGGTATTGGCCATAAAAGAGAATTCTGCCTGTTGCCTAAGATGTTGGCCTCGCGCCAAGTGTAACCCCTTCGCAAAATTCCTCATTGTTCCAATGCGAGCCCAGTCTATCAGCTGTGCTTCACCGGGGCTCCGTCAAAGGTCAGGAGATTCATTCGACACACTCGCATCCACGAAACGCGGAAAGAATTCCTCTCTCGGTAAACTAAATGTTATTGGCGGTGAAGTTCTCGCGTTCGAGCAAGAAACTTGAAGGGTCTAATCATGCTTTTGGCGTTGGCCCTGTTGCTGGGCGCGGCCTGGGTGAAACGCGATTCGCCGGGGTGGCCGTCCGAGGAATCAGGCGAGAGAATGTCCAGCGAAGTGGACATTGATCTGCCGGCGCCCCACGCGGTCTTCCGGGATTACTGCGAGAACTGGTCCAAGCTGGAAGCGTACAAAGGCCAGGTTGTGCTGGTAAATTTCTGGGCTACCTGGTGTCCCCCTTGCGAGCTCGAAATGCCCACTCTCATTCAACTGCAAGAAGAGTATGGGACAAAAGGATTTACGGTAATTGGCATCGCGATGGACGACGAAGGCGCAGAAACCGTAAAGCCTTTTGTGGAAACGTGACGTTTTGAAGTGAAGGGCGCCTTGCGGGCGATGAATTACCCGGTGTTTCTTGGAACGCAAGACATGGCGTAGAAATTCGGCGTCAAAGAAGAGTATCCAACGAGTTTTTTGGTTTCGCGCGACGGCCGCCAGGTGAAACGCATTGTTGGACCGGTGTACTACGCATCGCTCTCCAAAGCCATCAAGAAGTTACTGTAATGCTCTCTAATTTTGCTCTGCGGATCTTTCGATATCGAACTTGTCGGCGCTTCGGCTGGTAGAATCCCAACAATGCGGACTCCCCTTGTTAGCAAGAAATCGCTCGCGGTTGCGCTCGTTTTCGTTTCGACGCTAGCGTGGGCACAGACCCGGCCGACGGGACCATCCTCGCGGCAAGAGTTTTTGACGAAGCTGGTAGCCGCGGCCGTGGAAAGGACGCATCACACGGTGCGCTACGATCCGGCATACGTGCGGATTCCTTACGCAGACTGGGATGTGCCCGCGGACACCGGTGTGTGCACGGATGAGATTATTCGAGTCTACCGCGCGGTTGGCGTCGATCTGCAAAAAGAAGTGCACGAAGATATGGAACGGAATTTTTCGGCGTATCCTCGGAGATGGCGGTGGTTCTCGTTCCATACGGATACTAATATCGATCACCGGCGCGTACCGAACTTGATGGTGTTTTTTAGCCGCAGGGGAGAGTCGCTGGCGATTACGGAGCGCGCGGAGGACTACGCGCCGGGCGACCTGGTCACCTGGGACCTGCGCGGAAATGTGCCGCATATTGGAATTGTCGTGGATCAAAGATCGCGTGCTAGCGGGCGCTACATGCTCGAGCACAACATCGGGCAAGGACCAAAGATCGAAGACGTATTGTTCAATTGGAAGATCACGGGACATTACCGCTATTTCGGGCCGTCTGCTCTATAAGCAAAGTACAGAAAGGCACCGACTTGAAGGCCGCAGCTAAGATAGGGCAGCTCTGCCGTTGAAGCGCGCGGCCTTGCCGAGTTCTTCCTCAATTCGAAGGAGCTGATTGTATTTGGCGATGCGGTCGGTGCGGCTGGCGGAGCCCGTTTTGATTTGGCCTGAGGCGGTGGCGACAGCCAAATCGGCGATGAAAGTGTCTTCGGTTTCGCCGGAGCGGTGAGAAATGATGGAGTTGTAGCCGGCTTTGCGAGCGAGCTCGATGGCGTCGATGGTTTCGGTGACTGTGCCAATCTGATTGAGCTTGATGAGAATAGCGTTGGCGATGCCTTCGTTGATGCCGCGGGAGAGTCGCGTGGTATTAGTGACGAACAAATCGTCACCGACAAGTTGGATCTTTTTCTTCGAAGTTTTGCTGCCAATACTCTGGGTCAGGGATTTCCACCCCGCCCAGTCGTCTTCGGCCATGCCATCCTCGATGGAAACGATGGGGTATTTTTCCGCCCAGTTGGTCCAATAAGCCGCCATTTGCGCGGAAGTGTGCGCCGATTTGTCTGACTTCTTGAAAATGTAATCCCCGCTCGCCTTGTCGTAGAACTCGCTGGAAGCAGGGTCTAGTGCAACGCTCACTTGTTCACCAGGCTTGTAGCCGGCAGCCGCAATGGCTTCCAGAACAATCTGGATGGCTTCTTCGTTGGATTTGCAACTCGGAGCAAAGCCGCCTTCGTCACCGACGGCCGTGGAGTAGCCGTGCTTCTTGAGCGCGGTCTTGAGGGCGTGAAAAATTTCCACGCCCCAGCGCAGGCCTTCGGAAAAGTTCGGAGCGCCGACGGGCATGACCATGAATTCCTGGAAGTCCACGGAGCTGTCAGCGTGCGCGCCGCCGTTGAGGATATTCATCATGGGGCAAGGAAGGAGATTCGCGGAGGAATCCGTGGAATAGCGCGAAAGATACTTGTAGAGCGGCTGCTTAAGGGCAAGAGCGGCAGCACGTGCGGCGGCCATGGAGACGGCGAGGATTGCGTTGGCCCCGAGGCGGGACTTGGTGGCCGTGCCATCCAGCGAAATCATTTTGTGGTCGAGGGCGCGTTGGTCGGCGGCGTCGAGACTCGCAACGGATTTGGCGATTTCGTTGTTGGCATTGGCCACGGCCTTGAGAACGCCCTTGCCGAGGTATTTGGATTTGTCGCCGTCGCGGAGTTCGAGAGCTTCGTGTTCACCAGTAGAGGCGCCCGAAGGGACGGCGGCGCGGCCCAGCGCTCCGCCATCGAGGACGACGTCGGCTTCGACGGTAGGATTGCCGCGGGAATCGATGATCTGGCGGGCGTGGACTTTGACGATCTTCGTGGACATGACGGCCTGTTCTCCTAGAACGTGCGAATCGATAATTTTACAGAAGAATGCCGCGGAGTCACAGGAGAACGGAGAAAAGAATCCATTCGTCAGGAATCTGGAGGGACAGTTCGCCTCAAGTGGATTCCGGCTCTTCGATAAGGGACTCCTGGCGAACGACGACGACAATGCCGGAATCGGTGACGTGAAAGCGGCGGCGGTCGGCTTCGAGGTCGTAGCCAATCTCGGTGCGTTCAGGAAGGCTGACGTGGCGGTCGATGATGGCGCGGCGAATGCGCGAGTGGCGGCCGATGTTCACGTGGTTGTAGATGATGGATTGCGAGACTTCCGAGTAGCTGTTGACGCGCACATCGTTGCCGATGACGGAAGTCTGCACGCGGCCGCCGGAGATCACCGAGCCGCCGGCAACGATGGAATCGAGAGCCACGCCCATGCGTTCCGGGTCGGCAAAAACGAATTTTGCTGGTGGGTATTGGTGCTGCCAGGTGCGCAACGGCCAGGCGCTGTCGTACAAGTTGAAGACCGGAGACACGCTGACCAGATCCATGTTGGCTTCGTAGTAGGCGTCGATGGTGCCCACGTCGCGCCAATACAAAGCATCCTTGCTGTTTTCGTCGACGAAGTTGTAGGCGAAGACGCGGTGCTTCGAAATGATGCGCGGAAGGATGTCCTTGCCGAAATCGTGATGCGACTTGGGATCCTCGGAATCGGCAAGAAGGATGGGGATCATCAACTGCGTGTTGAAGATGTAGATGCCCATGGAGGCGTTGCAATGCCCGGCGTGGTGTGGAGACTCCTTCGGCGCGGCGGGCTTTTCCTCGAAGCCGACGATACGCCAATCCTTATCCACTTCGATCACGCCGAACTGCTTGGCGGCTTGTTCCACAGGAATCTGGATAATGCCGACGGTCACATCGGCGCCGGAGTCTATATGCTGCTCGAGCATCTTGGCGTAATTCATCTTATAGATGTGATCGCCGGAGAGAATGAAAACGAATTTGGAGCGCTCGCTGCCGATGGAATAAATGTTCTGATATACGGCGTCGGCGGTACCTTGATACCACTGCTGGGAGACGCGCATTTGCGGCGGAAGGACTTCGATGTAATCGCCGAGGCCGGCGAGAGGCGACCAACCGGCGCGAATGTGCCGGTTCAGGCTGAGCGCCTTGTATTGAGTGAGGATGAATACGCGGCGGAGATTCGAATTGATGCAATTGGAGAGAGTGATGTCAATGATGCGATAAAGAGCGCCGAAAGGCACGGCGGGTTTCGCGCGGTCGCGAGTGAGCGGCCAAAGGCGTTCGCCTTGGCCTCCGGCGAGGAGTACGACGATGGCATCCCGCATATCGGACATGGCTGCCCCCGCGGTGCGGCTAGCGAAGCGGCTCAATCTAACAATAGAAGGAGGGAAAAACAAGAAGGGCGCCACGAAACCGGTGAGCATAGGTGCAGTAAGGGAAGGCGGCGCGTCGAACAGCAGCTCGATACGAATCCAAGGAAATGCCTTTGGTTATGTCTGCGTCAATGGGGTACCCGGATGGTTATGAGGGAGACTCAGTACCCGTACACCGGGCCAAAAACGCAAAGATTCCTTGACTATGTGGGCGAAATTGATTAGAAGAAGCCATCTACCTATCAGGGTGCGTACGCTAACCGGACAAGACATGCGATAATAAGTACCAGGGGCGGTGCTCACAGCAGAGCAGAGCCGGTCATTTTGGCAGGCGCCGCAAGATACCAATCCGAACCGGATTGGGGGTGAATTTAATAAAGTGGCTGAAGTCATCATTCAAGAGAGTGAATCCCTGGAAAATGCCCTGCGCCGTTTTAAGCGCAAGGTGCAACAGGAGGACATCATCAAGGAAATCAAGAAGCACAGCTTCTACATGAAACCCGGCGAGAAGCGCCGGGCAAAAGAAGCGCTTTCGCGGAAGCGACTGCGCAAGAAGCAGCGGCGGGAAGCGGATTAATGATGTTGGGCGGTCCTGGTAACACCGGGATCGCCCTTCCGTTTTCGTCGCGGCTCGGCGCCGCACTTCCGAGAATCAGGCCCCCGTAAGGCAGAGTGTTTGGGAAGTTGTCACAGCTTCGTGCCCGCAGCCCAAGGGATCCGCGCCCGGCGTCCCCCGGATACTGGTCTCCTCAAGCATCTAGGCTATACGGTACAAAGTCCGCCCAATCCCCTGCCCCACACGGGACCAGGGGAGAGCGGCTCATGGAATACCACGACAAGGTGCTGAAGTGTTCGGAATGCGGCGCAGAGTTCGTTTTTACTGCCGGCGAACAGATGTTTTTCGCGGACAAGGGCTTCAAAAACGAACCCAAGCGTTGCAAGGCCTGCAAGGCTAAGCGAGCCGAAGGCGGCGGTGGAGGCGGTCACGCCTCACCGATGCGCTCGGAAACGAAGACAAACTGCTCGCAGTGCGGGAAGGAGACTACGGTTCCCTTCCGTCCCACACAGGGGCGGCCGGTGTTTTGCCGAGAATGCTTCCAGCAGCGCAGAGCGATGGGCGCGGCGTAATACGCGGGCATTTTAGGCTAAGAGGTCAACCAGGGAACGTTCCAGCCCAACAAGTCTCCAGTGGGACAAACATTCCTGTCCGCCTTTCCCCGTTTGAAACAAATTGTGGTCCCGCATACGGGGCATTGGTGTATTTTGCGCCGCGTCGCGGTATGATACGAGCTCAAAGTCCCCAACAGGACCGAGTAAATCTCGAGGGCCAAATCCATGGCTCACCGCTTCACCATCGGCGTCGAGGAAGAGTTCCAGATTATTGACCCTGCGACGTGCGAGTTGCGTTCGCACGTCAGCCAGCTCGTTTCCGCAGCTTCCCCGGATATTGCCGAGCAGGTGAAACACGAGCTGCATCAGTCCATTGTGGAAACGGGCACGCGCATCTGCGAGAACGTAAGCGAGCTGCGCATTGAAATGCATCGCACGCGCGGCGAACTCGTCGCCGCCGCGGAACGCGCAGGACTCCAAGTGGCAGCAGCGGGCACGCATCCTTTTTCGAGCTGGATCGACCAGGTCATCTCTCCGGGCGAACGCTATCAACACATCGTCGAAGAGATGGGCCAATTAGCGCGGTCGTTGTTGATCTTCGGCATGCACGTCCACGTGGCCATGCCGGACAAACAGACCACCATCGACATGATGAACGGCGTGCGCTATTTCCTGCCGCACCTTTTGGCGCTTTCCACGAGTTCGCCGTTTTGGATGGGCAGAAACACCGGCTTGAAATCTTTCCGCACCACGGTGTTTCGCCGGTTTCCACGCACAGGGGTGCCGGAACAATTCGAATCGTGGAGCGCCTACGAGAATTTCGTGAACCTCCTCGTAAAGCTGAATTGCATCGACAACGGCAAGAAGATTTGGTGGGACGTGCGCCCGCACCCCATGTTCGGCACGCTGGAATTCCGCATGTTCGACGTTTCTACAAAAGTCGAGGAAGCTGTGGCCATTGCCGCGCTCGCGCAGGCCATCATTGTGAAGCTGCATCGCCTCTACCAGGGCAATGTGAGTTGGCGGCTCTACCGGCGCGCGCTTATCGAGGAGAACAAGTGGCGTGCGGCGCGCTACGGCATCGATGGAAAGCTGATCGACTTCGGCAAGGAAGCTGAAGTGCCCATGCGCCAGTTGATTCCCGAATTGCTGGAATTGGTGGATGACGTCGTCGATGACCTAGGCAGCCGCAGTGCCGTCGAGTACGTGCACACGATCATGAGCGAAGGCACCAGTGCGGACCGGCAGTTGCGCATCTATCAGGAAACGGGCGATTTGAAAGCGGTGGTGCGGCACCTGGTTGCCGAAACGCGCGGAGGCGTCACCGAGCCGCGCACTTCTTCAGCACACGCCGTGAATTAACGGCGTCGCAAACGAGGCAGTTCCACAGGATCCTGACAGGAGCACGAACATGAAAACCGTTGGCCTACTCTGCGGACGGGAATACAGTTTTCCTCCGGCGTTTATCGAACGCGTGAAGAAGCTCGGCGTCAAGGACGGCGTGACCGCCGAATTTGTAAAACTGGGGGGCACGCGCATGGGCGAGCCCGCGCGCTATAGCGTCATCGTCGACCGTATCTCGCATGAAGTCGAATATTATCGCGGCTACCTGAAGCACGCGGTGCTTCAGGGGACTTACGTTATCAACAATCCGTTCTGGTGGACCGCCGACGACAAGTATTTTAATTATTCGGTGGCCGCCAAACTCGGCATCGCGATTCCCAAAACCGTGCTCCTTCCGCAGAAGGATTATCCCAGCGACGTGGACATTACTGCTGAGTCGCTCCACAACCTGGAATATCCCGTAGACTGGGACGGGCTGCTCGATTATGTCGGCCGCCCCGCGATCTTGAAGCCTTTTTCGGGTGGCGGCTGGAAGCACGTCTACAAAGTGCACAACAAAGAGGAACTCCTCGCGGCGTATGACAAGACTTCCCCTTACTGCATGACGCTGCAGGAATTCATCGATTTCACCCAGTACGTGCGTTGCTTTACCTTCGGAAAGACGGACATTCTCCCCGTTCACTATGACCCCAGGGAACGCAAATACCTTGTCGACCACCAGTACCTGACTCCGGAACTCGGCGCGCGCATCGTGAAAGATGCGCAAACCATTAACCAGGCGCTCGGCTACGAAATGAACACCATCGAGTTCGCCGTCAAGGATGGTGTGCCGTATGCCATCGATTTCCTGAATCCCGCGCCGGATTTCGAACGCGACCGCATCACGGAATTTTATTTCGAGCACGTGGTGGAAAAGATGGCACGGCTGGCGATTGACCGCGCACTGAACGGCAAGGCTTCGAATCCCTGGCCGCGTTGGGAAGAGATGCTTGCCATTGGCCCAGCCGCAGGATTTACCGGAGCGCCAAGGAGCGTCGCCGCTGGGCAAAAGAGCGTTGCCGCTCCGGCTGCCGGTGCTTCGCAGAGATCGTAATGAGAATCGTGGAAAAATGACCAGCGCGCCAACACCGTCGGCTTTGCCGCCGTCCCCGGCGGAAGAATGGCACGCGATTTTGAAAGCCACTCTGCTGCGCGTGCCCGCCCTCCCCGAAGATTTTTTCAAGCGCTTGCGTAAGGCCCGGCTTACCTTTGGCGACCGTGTTCACTGTCCTTTCCTGCGCCCGTTTTTTCTTTCGCCCGAAGACGAAACGCGCGTGAGAACCGTCGCGGAAACGATCGCCGACCTTGGCGAGCGCATCGCAAGCGCCGCCCTCGACGACAAAGACCTTTTTGCCCAATTGCATCTGCGGGAGGAAGAGGAGCGTCTCGCACGCATCCCCACGGGATACGGACGGGCGAGCACGGCCTCGCGGCTGGATGCGTTTTTACTTCCAGACTCCCTGAAGTTTGCCGAATACAATGGCGAATCGCCGGCCGGCGCGGGCTACTCGGAAACGCTTGCGGAGATTTTCCGCGAACTCCCGGTGATGGGCAAGTTTGCGCAGAACTATGAAATTCACAGTTATCCTCTGAGCGCCAAGCTCCTTGATGCCCTGGTGATGAGCTATCTGGACTGGGGAGGATCGTCCGCGAGGCCGCAGATTGCGATTGTGGACTGGGAAGATGTTCCAACCGTGAGCGAGTTTGAAATCCTCAAGGAACGCTTCGAGCGAATGGGCATCCCAACCCTCATCGCCGATCCTCGCCAGCTCGAGTGGGACGGCAAGTCTCTTGTCGCTGAGGACAAAAAGATCGATCTCGTCTACCGCCGCGTGCTCATCAACGACATTGTGGCCAAGCCCGCCGAGTGTTCCGCCCTCGTCAAGGCCTACTCGGCGAATGCCGTGTGTGTGGCGAATAACTTTCGCTGCAAGATTCCGCATGTAAAGACGTTTTTCGCCGTGTTGACCGACGAGCAAAACGGTGCGCTCTTCTCCCACGGCGAACGCGAGCTCATTCGAAATCATATTCCGTGGACGCGCGTTGTCGCGGATGTCGGGACGGCGCACTACGGCCAGCACATCGATTTGCTTGCGTTTATCCGTAGAGAGCGTGAGAACCTGGTGCTGAAACCCAGCGATGAGTACGGCGGTTCCGGTGTGACTCTCGGCTGGGAAACCAGTGAAACCACCTGGGACGCGGCGATCGAGAACGCTCTTTCCGCGAAGAACGGCGCATGGATTGTCCAGGAACGCATCCCCATCCGGCGCGAACTTTTTCCTTACATCGCTGATGTCGGCAGGGTCGATTACCGCGACATGCTCGTGGATTTCGCTCCCTACTTGTTCCGCGGAAAGCTCTGCGGCTTTCTCACCCGCCTCAGTGCCACCGGCCTCGCCAATGTAACCAGCGGCGGCGGCCAAGTCCCGGCATTTCGCATTTCCCCGCGGGTCTCTGCGGCCAACTAGACAGTAGAATCTGTGCACAAGGAAGCGTTCGCGCAACACTCGTCCCTTGTGGCAGGTTCTTGACCGGCCCATCGGCCAGTTTAGAGAAAAGAAGTATCAGTAATTTACCGTGGATAGAAAATCTGGCCATTCTAGTAGAATAATCAAGATGAACTTTGGTTCGCCACGAACGGACTTGATGCCCGGCGCGCGAAATGCCGTGGAAACGTGTCTCGGTGTGCGTCGCGGCGAGCACGTGGCGCTGATTGCCGATGAAACCTGCCGCGCCGTCGCTGCCAGTATCGCCTCCGCGCTGGACGACCAGCACGCGCCTTACACCGGATTGCTCTTGGAAGATTTTGGGCCGCGCCCGATCAGTGCCGCACCCACGGCCGTGCTAAACGCTCTGGAGACCGCGGATGTAGGCGTGATGTGCATGACGCCTCAGCCGGGCGAACTAGGCGCGCGCATGGCCATCGTGAAAGTGGTGGAGCGCCGCCAAATTCGTTACGCGCACATGGTCGGGGTCACTCCGCAGATCATGCAGCAGGGCATGCGCACGGATTACAAGTTGGTGGATCGCTTAAGCGACAGCCTGCGCGAACGCATGCTGCGCGCCGAAACGCTCACGGTAAAAACCGAAGCCGGCACAAAGATTGCCGCCCATTTCGACCGCGGCCTCGACTGGGTGAAGACCAGTGGGCTCATCAGCCCGCGTTACTGGTCAAATCTTCCCGCTGGCGAAGTTTTCACCACACCTGCAACCGTGGACGGCACTTTCGTGTGCGACGCCACCGCCGGCGATCATTTCAATGGAAAATACGGTGATCTGCTATCTACGCCGCTTACACTGGAGATCAAAGGCGCGCGGCTCGTGGGCGTCAACTGCGCCCGCAAGGATTTGGAGCAGGAGTTCTGGGATTATTGCCACACGGATGAAAACAGCGACCGTGTCGGCGAACTCGCTTTCGGCACCAACCTTGGGCTATCAGAGATGATCGGCGTTCTGCTCCAAGATGAAAAATTTCCCGGCGTGCACCTCGCATTCGGAGATCCCTACGGCAGCCAGACCCACGCCGATTGGAAATCCAAAACGCACGTTGACGTCCTCACCCGCAAGTGCGACGTTTGGATCGACGACGACCAGGTCATCGAAAAAGGCCACTACCAGCTCAATCACCTCGGCCTGACCTAACACTCTCTCCTTAGTTCCATGCAAAATCAGACTCAGAAAATCTGCGAAACGTATTCGCGCATCTGGTGTTTCCAGTATGGCCAATCGTGGCCGCCCTGCGGGCCCCAGTTGTCCAGCGAGTGGCGGATGCCCTTGCCGGAGAGAACTTCGGATAGCCGGTAGGTCGGCCCGCTGTTTTCCCACGGCCCCGTGCCGGTGCTGAGGTGAATGTCGCAACTTGCAATCTGCTGATAGAACCAGGAATCGCTGGCATTCGACAGGTAATCGACCGGGTTATTGAAGTAAAAATTGTCGTCGTACATGCCGTCCATAAAATTCCGCAGGTCGTAGACGCCGGACATCGCAAAGCACCGTTTGATCACATCCGGATGCTTGAACAGGCTGTTCGCGGCGTGGTACGCGCCAAACGAAGCGCCCATGGTCGTGATCGCAATGCCCTGCGTCTGGCAATTATTCCAAATGAAGGGCACGACTTCTTCGCGCAAGTAAGAATCGAAAACCGTCTGGACGTAGCTGCGATGAAAGGGGTGTGCTCCCTTGTTGTAAAAACTATGCCCATTGATCGAATTCACGCTGAAAAATTTTATTCTTCCCGCATCGATAAAGTCCGCGAGCGCGCCGATCATGCTCTGGCCTTCGAGTTCCCACTCGTCGCCAGCGCTGGTCGGAAAACCAAGAAGCGGCGCGCCCCAATGCCCGTGGACGACGACGCCCAGCTCCATGCCGAGCCGGTGAGAGTACCAGCGATGATATTCGCGTTGCATCGGTCGCCCTCTTGCTTGTTGCGGGGAGAAGAGAGTATGCCAGTGGAGACCGCTTTCCGGCAATTAGTGTGCCTTCAGAAAAATGCGTTTTGAGCGAATCCGCGTATATAATCTGTGACCTCTGAACGCACGCGACAGGAGAGTTCATCCATGGCCACTTCCACGGCAACAAGCCGGCCTAGTCCGGAACGCGTTTTCAATACCCTCAACGCCTTTCAACAAACCGCCGCGCTGAAAGCGGGAATCGAATTGGATATCTTCACGGCCATCGCGGACGGCGCGAATACCACATCTTTGCTTGCCGAGAAGACCGGCGCCGTGGAACGCGGTGTGCGCATCCTCTGCGACTACCTGACCATCCATCAATTCCTAGCCAAGAACAATGGCCGCTACTCCCTCTCGCAGGAGTCTGCCATTTTTCTCAACCGGCATTCGCCCGCATATATGGGAACTTTGGCGGATTTTCTTGCCAGCGCTGAGCCCAAGAGAAATTTCGATGCACTGACGGAATCGGTAAGAAAAGGCGGCACATCAGTCGCGCAAGGCGACAATACCAAGCCAAACGACAAACTCTGGGTGACCTTCGCGAGAACCATGGCGCCTCTGACGACCGTGTCGGCCGGGTTTATCGCGGACCTAGCCCTCGCGAAGGACGGAAAACCATGTAAAGTACTGGACATCGCTGCGGGGCACGGGATGTTTGGCATCACCATTGCCATGCTAAATCCGAACGCGCACATCACCGCGGCTGACTGGGCTCCGGTCCTGGCAGTCGCAAGGGAAAATGCAGCGGCCGCGGGCGTAGCCGATCGCGTCGCCTTCCGGCCCGGGAGCGCGTTTGAGGCGGACCTCGGCGAAGGTTACGACATCGCGCTGCTGACAAACATCTTTCACCACTTCGACGTGCCAACTTGCGAAAAGCTGATGCGCCGTGTTCATGCGGCGCTAAAACCTGGCGGCAAAGCAATCACACTTGAGTTTGTCCCCAATGAAGATGGCGTCACGCCCCCGACGGCCGCGGCTTTCAGCCTCATCATGCTGGCACTAACGGACTCGGGTGATGCCTACACCTTTCCGCAATATGAGAACATGTTTGCGAATGCCGGGTTCGCGAAAACGACACAGCATTCGATTCCGGACTCGCCGCAGCAAGTGCTCCTCTCGGAGAAATAGGAACCCTTTGTGAAGAAAAAATCCAAAAAAATTGCGAAGAAGAAAAGCAATGTAGGAAACCACGATAACGTGCTGCGCGAGCACCTCGTCGCCCTATTGAAGGGCGGCCACGCGCACGTACATTTCATGGACGCGATCGAGGGCTTCCCCGACGCCAAACGAGGGACCTTCGTCGAGGGCCTGCCGCATACCGGATGGCAATTACTGGAGCACTCGCGGATCGCGCAATGGGACATCCTGGAATTCAGCCGCGATGCAAAGCACGTCTCGCCGGGATTTCCCGAGGGCTACTGGCCGAGAACTCCGGGGCCGCCGGATGAAGCTGCCTGGAAAAAGAGCGTGCAAGAGTTTCAGCGCGACCTGGAGGAAATGGTCAAGCTGGTGAAAAACCCGAAAACCGATCTCTACGCCACGATTCCGCATGGAGACGGCCAGACGATTCTCCGCGAAGCGCTGCTGCTGGCCGATCACAACGCCTATCATTTAGGTCAACTGGTCGATTTGCGCCGCGCGCTGGGCGCCTGGCCCGAGTCGTAAACCCTCGCGAATCGCGGCTGAACCTGGAAACTGGGAATTTGATTCAGTAGGGCGTCTTGTTTTCCTGCTGTCTCCACGCCGAAAAAATTACGAGGGAATCCTCGCGCAGTAGCTGCGTCATCGGAATACGCCGTACTGCCGGGGCGATTTTCAATTCGTCATGGATGAAAGCGTCGTCAAACCCGGCGTCAGCAGCATCAGCCGCGGTTGCGGCATAGAAAGTTCGCGCCGGGCGCGCCCAGTAGATTGCTCCGAGGCACATCGGGCAAGGTTCGCACGTCGTATAAAGGTCGCAGCCGGTCAGTTGAAAATCAGCGAGAACACGGCAAGCCTCGCGAATGGCCACGACTTCCGCATGCGCCGTCGGATCGTTCGTGCGTGTAACACGGTTCGCGCCTTCGGCAATAATGCGCCCTTCTTTGACGATTAACGCGGCGAATGGCCCGCCGCTGCCCGAGCGGACATTTTCCAGCGCCAGCGCGATGGCGTGCCTCATGAAGTCTGGTGACATTTGCCTGCCTTTCTTCCGCGTTTCAGATTGTACTGTCCAGCCTGTATTGCTTGGAATCACCTACTGCCGGGCGATCCGCGGGGCGCGCCTCTCCACTGCCCGGACTTGCAAGATAATGAAATGGCGGTACGATGGTGCATTGCACTGCGCGGTTTTGCATCTATTTTCGTTCAGTGGCGGAGAGGGCGCATGATTCACATCGAGAATATTTCCAACCGCAACCAGGAGTTATTCAGCAGCCGGAGGGGGTTCCTTAAAGGCATGCTCGGTGCAGGCGCCTTTGTTCTGAGCGTCCGGCTGATGCCTGAAGAATTGTTTGGCGCGCCCGCGAACGCAACTGCTTCGGATGGCATGGCCAAAGCCCCGCTGCAGCCAAGCGTGTACCTTGCGATCGACACGGATGGAACCGCATACATCATCGCGCATCGCTCCGAGATGGGAAGCGGCAGCCGCACCGCTCTGCCGCGCATCGTCGCGGATGAGCTGGATGCGGATTGGTCTCGCGTAAAACTTGTACAGGCCATTGGCGATGAAAAATATGGCGATCAGGATACGGATGGATCACATTCCGTGCGAAGCTTCTTCGACACCTTGCGGGAGTCCGGCGCAACCGCCCGGCTGATGCTGATCCGCGCGGCCGCCGCGCAGTGGAATGTGCCGCCGACGGAGTGCTCCACGAGCTAGCACACCGTGGTGCACAAGGCGTCAGGAAAAAAACTGGGCTACGGAGAGTTGGCAGCGGGGGCGTCAAAATTGGACGTTCCGAAAAAGGAAGAGATCAAGCTGAAGCCGCGAAGCGAATGGCGCTACATCGGCAAAGGCACAACGAGCTATGACCTGAAGGACATGTGTACCGGTAAAGCCGCATACGGCCAGGATACGCGCATGGAAGGAATGCTGTATGCGAGCGTGGCGCGTCCGCCGGTCTTCGGCAGCAGTGTGAAGTCCGTTGATGACAAGGGGGCGCTCAGTGTTGCCGGTGTAAAGCAGACACAAACCATCGAAGCGTTCAAACCACCCATTGGATTTCAGGCGCACGGCGGCGTGGCCGTGCTGGCGGATAACACCTGGGCAGCGATGCAGGGAAGAAAGAAACTCAAGATTGAATGGGAAAAGAGCCCGCACAGTGCCTGGAATTCGGATACTTACAAAAAAGAATTGCAGGAAGCGGCGCGTAAGCCGGGCAAGGTCGTCCGAGAAAATGGCAACGTGGACGACGCCTTTGCGAAGGGCGGAAAAATCGTCGAGGCGGAATATTATGCGCCGCTGTTGGCGCATGCCTCGATGGAGCCGCCGGCTGCCTTGGCGGTATACCGCGACGGCAAAGCAGAAGTGTGGGCGCCGACGCAGGGCCCGCAGGGTGCGCGCGATGCTGTCGCGCAAGCGCTGGGATTGAAGAAGGAAGACGTGACCGTGCATGTGACGCTGCTCGGCGGTGGTTTCGGGCGGAAGTCGTTTCCGGATTTTGCAGTGGAAGCGGCGGTGCTCTCTAAAAAGACCGGCATGCCCGTGAAAGTAGTCTGGAGCCGGGAAGACGACATCAAGTTCGACGTGTACCACTCCGTTGCGGCGATGTACATGAAGGCCGCGCTGGGGCCCGATGGAAAACCCACGGCATGGCTACAGAGAACCGTGTTTCCGCCGATCGGATCGACGTTCGACCCCAAAAACAATTATTCCGACCCAGGAGAACTTGGGCTGGGCTTCACGGATGTGCCGTTCGCTTTCGCGAACTTTCGCGCCGAAAACGGGCCAGCGACGGCCCATACGCGCATCGGCTGGTTCCGGTCCGTCGCTAACATCTATCATGCGTTCGGAATTCATTCGTTTGCGGACGAACTCGCGCATGCGGCCGGAAAAGATCCGGTGGAGTACTTGCTGCAATTGCTGGGGCCCGACCGCATCGTGCCGAGAGCCGAACTCCCGAAAGAATTCCCGAATTATGGCGGAGACTACGAACAGTATCCGCTCGACACCGCGCGATTTCGGCAGGTGCTGACACTGGCCGCGGAGAAGTCCGGCTGGGGCAAACAAAAGCAGGGCAACGGAATCGGCATGGGAATCGCCATGCACCGTAGTTTCCTAACCTACGTCGCGACGGTCGTGCAGGCGCAGGTGGATGATGCGGGCAAGGTGCGCGTCAACCGTGTCGATACGGCGCTCGACGCCGGTACCGTCGTAAATCCGGAGATGGCCAAACAGCAGTTTGAAGGCGCGGCCGTAATGGGCACGAGTCTTTCCTTCTATGGAGAGATCACTGCGACTAACGGCGTGATAGACCAATCCAATTTCGATGGCTTCCAGATGGCGCGGATGAACAATGCGCCGAAGGAAACGAACGTCTACATCGTTCCGAGCGAAGCACCACCGGCCGGAATTGGCGAGCCCGGACTGCCGCCGTTTGCGCCTGCCCTATACAACGCGATTTTTGCCGCGACCGGAAAGCGCATCCGGGAATTGCCTCTTTCGAAGGCAGGCTTCGCGTAGAGCCTTGTCTGAAAGATTAAGATTGCTTGCATCGAAAAGACGCAGGCACATGCTGGCACGTTCGATAGAAAAGTCCTACGGCGTTACCGTAATTTGCTTTCCGGCGTAATGCAAGACCTTGTCCGGTTTACCTTCGGGCTGCACTCCTACCCCATGGTTCTCGCCAACGAAAACAATCTGAAAGCTGCGCGCGGCAAGCATTCCCGGAAATTCGCCTTTGCGTTCACCGATGGTCAAAGCCTGTTTTGTTTCATCCCAATGGAACGGAATCGTGGCGTACGCTCCTTTTTCGTAGTTGTAGCCATCGTTCTCGTCCTCGTATAGCGTGAAATCACCGTTCGCCCCGCGATAGATGCGCAACTCCATGGGATCCTCTGGTTTCTCCGTGGACCATTCCTTCTCCGGCCCCATCGGAACGATTGATCCCGCGCGGACAAAAAGCGGTAACTTCTCAATTGGCGCGGCGGCATCAAGAATGCGTGAACCTTCCATCGAAGCTCCGGTCCAAAAGTCGTACCACTTCGCCTTCGGCAGGTAAAGGTGTCTCGAAATGGCCCCAGGTTCGGTGACCGGATTCACCAGGAAGGCTGGACCGAACATAAATTGGTCCCCAGTACTTGCTGTGCGCGCGTCCGTGCGAAAATCCATTACCAATCCGCGCATGGGCGTATAGCCCTGGCTGGTGGTCATCCACGCCAGGGAATAAATGTAAGGGAGCAGCCGGTAGCGGAGCGTGTCGAAATTCACGAGGGTTTTTTGGGCTTCGGAACCATAGGACCACAATTCATTCTGATTCGTGGAACGCGTTCCATGCACTCGCAGCAGTGGATTGAACACGCCGAACTGAAACCAGCGGATGAACAGTTCGCGGTATTGCGGATCGTCTGGGTTGCCGGAAACGAATCCGCCAATGTCCGTGGTCCAATAAGGTAAGCCAGAAATGGAATAATTCAATCCCGCCGGGATTTGTTTCTTGAAGAATACCCAGTCCGAATTCACATCTCCCGACCAAACTGCAGCGGCGTTGCGCTGCGCTCCTGCGAACGCGGACCGCGAGAGAATGAAAACGCGCTTCTTCTCCGACGCGCTCCTCTGACCCTGATAGACGGCGCTCGTCGTCATCAAAGGAAACATGTTGGCGTATCGCGCGCCGTTTCCAAGAAACGTCTTGTTCGTCACCAGAATATTGGTTTCGCGATCTTCCGTTTCCGGTTCCGTGGTGTCCAGCCACCAGGCGTCGACGCCGATCTTGAAAAGCGCTCGATCCATCAAATTCCAGTAGTACTTTCGCGCCTCGGGATTAAACGTGTCATAGAGTCCCATTTGCGCCGGATGAAAGGCGCCCACCTTCGTCTTATCGATGAAAAAACCGCGTTTGTCCATGTCCTCGTAGGTCTTTGAGCCAGGGCGGAAGTAAGGCCAGAAGGAAATCATCAAGTGAAAATTGTTTTTGTGGAGGTCTTCCACCATCCCGGGTGGATCGGGATAGCGGGATTTGTCAAAGGCCGGCTCACCCATGGTGTACCACCAGAACCAGTCCTGCACGATGTTGTCTGCGGGGATGTGCAGTTGCCGGTATTTGTGGGCGACGCCGAGTAATTCATCCTGAGTGTTGTATTTGTTCTTGCACTGCCAGAATCCATACGCCCATCTGCCGAACATCGGCGGAGCGCCAGTGAGCTCGCGGTATCCGCCGATGATCTTGTCGAATTCCGGACCGTACAGAAAGTAATAGTCCAGCACATCGGCCACTTCCGAGCTCAAATACAGCGCACTCAAAAAGCGATTGTTGAAGCGGCTCCGCGATGCGTTGTTCCAGAAAATGCCATAGCCGCTGCTCGACAGAACAAAAGGGATGCTGATGTTCGTATTGTCCTGCGAGATGTCCACAGCTTCACCGCGGTAATTCCAAACGCCGGACTGATGCTGTCCGAGTCCGTAAAAAGATTCGTAGGAGCCCCATAGTTTCGAAAAGAGTTCCGCGTGATAGGTCTGCTCGCCATTCACTAAAGCCGGAGTCATGCTGACTTCGTTTTGCGCGAACAACGTTTTGCCTGCGGAATCCTGAAACGTAACGCTGCTATCCTTGCGCGCGACGACGATTTTCAATTGCGCAGTGCTCAGCATGATGGCGTCTTCAGAGGATTGCATCTCCCACTTTGTTACCGGCCAACTGTCTTTTATCACTGCGAATTCTGGACGAGAGGAAAACGTCGCCGTCGGGGAATAGCGCACGCGAATGATCGAATCGGAGCACACTTGCAGCTTCAGCGTTCCGTTCTGCAGCGCCAGTCGCACTCCGTCGGATTCGCGCTGCACGGAGAGAACTGGGTTCAGTGGATTCCACTGCGCGCACACAGGGCCCGCGACGAACAGCCAAAGGAAGAGTGATAACCAAATCATGCGAAAAAAACGGCTCATTCGCGTACCTTTCAAAACTTGCTAAGCAATTTTGCCGAAAGTGACTGCGTTTCACGCCGGGCGGTGATTGTCCATCAGGCCATCCACCGGAATCAAGCTTGACTCCCAATGTCGTTCTGCTAATGACTCTGGGATTCGTTCGGGTATAGGATGGCTCGGTTCCGAAGGGAGGCTTACGATGGCAAGGAAGGGCAGGCTCACGCGAGTTGCGGTGAAAATTGGGACGGCCATGGGCAACGCGGATCGCAAAGTGCAAAAGGTTGCGAAGGCCGGGAAACTGGCCCGGAAGGAGCTTGATGATATAGCCAAGCAGGTCGAAGCCCTCAAGCGCCAATTGCAGAAAACCGCAAAGCGCCTGAAACACGCCCTGACCTAATCTAAAGGCGCAATTTTTGAAGCGCGCGTGCGCAAATAGTTTGGTGTGCGAAAATCGCTGGGAAGCGCAGCCAGGGGCAATCGGATGGGTGGAGCTGCGAAGAACCGCGGCCAGCAGCGACGCGTCGAACGCCAAGCGCGATCTCTTGATTTCGAACTCCAACCGTCAAGATGTAGTTTGACTTTCAATAGTTGACAGGCGAATACGCTCTGGCAATTGAAACAACTTTACTCGCGTCACGGAAGAGGCGCCGATTCGATGAAGATCAAGCCGAGAGAGAGCTGCCGATGGGATCTGGTCAGTCTGGGCGAAGTGATGTTGCGCCTCGACCCCGGAAATTGTCGCGTCTCTACCACGCGCGAATTCCGCGCGTGGGAAGGCGGCGGCGAATACAACGTGGCGCGCGGCCTGCGCCGCTGCTTCGGCCTGAACACCGCCATCGTCACGGTGCTCGCCGACAATCCGGTCGGACGCCTCGTCGAGGATTTGATGCTCCAGGGCGGCGTCGATCTCAGCCATGTCCGCTGGGTCGAGTACGACGGCGTCGGCCGCGCGGTCCGCAACGGCTTGAATTTCACCGATCGCGGATTTGGCGTGCGCGCCGCGCTCGGATGTTCGGATCGCGGGCACACGGCGATTTCTCAGCTCAAGCCTGGCCAAATCGATTGGGAAAAAATCTTTGTCAAAGAAGGCACGCGCTGGTTTCATACCGGCGGCATTTTTTGCGCGCTCTCGGAAACGACTCCGCAAGTGGCACGAGAGGCGATGGAAGCGGCCAAGCGCGCGGGAACCGTCGTCTCTTACGATTTGAATTATCGCGGCTCGCTCTGGAAATCCATCGGAGGAAAATCGAGAGCGCAGGAAGTAAATCGCTCGCTGGCATCCTTTGTCGACGTGATGCTCGGCAACGAAGAAGACTTCACCGCCGCGCTCGGCTTCAAGGTGGAAGGCGTGGACGAAAGCCACTCGCAGCTCGATCCTGCCAATTTCAAGCGCATGATGGAAAAAGTAATTCAACAATTCCCCGCCCTCTCCATTGTGGCGACCACCTTGCGCAACGCTCGCACTGCAACACTGAATGATTGGGGCGCCGTCGCTTATTGCAACGGAAAATTTTATGAAGCCACGCGACGCGAAAACCTGGAAATCCTGGACCGCGTTGGTGGCGGAGACTCCTTCGCTTCCGGCTTGATCTACGGCTTTCTGTCGGCGCGCGAACCGCAATGGGCCGTGGAGTGCGGCGCGGCGCACGGCGCGTTGGCGATGACCACTCCGGGCGATACGAGTATGGCGACGTTGCAGGAAGTTTTGCAGGTGATGGAAGGCCACGCGCCGCGAATCGCTCGCTAAATAGATTCTAATTTCTCGCTTGCAGTACACCGGACAAAAAACAAATGAACATCGATGAAGTCTTGAAAAAAATCGGAGAAATTGGAATCGTTCCCGTGGTGAGAGCCGCCAGCTTCGAGGAAGCGCGTCAAGCGGTCGATGCCATCTGCGCGGGAGGAATCCCAGTGATCGAAATCACCATGACTGTTCCGAATGCGCCGGCGGTGATTCGAGAAGTCGTCCGCAAGTACGGGGATAAAGTGCTCACCGGGGCAGGCACAGTCTTGCGTTCCGAACAAGCCACGGAATGCCTGGATGCGGGAGCGGAGTTCCTAGTCAGTCCAGGTTTGTCAGTGCCGGTCATTAAAACCGCACAAGCACACGGAAAATTGGCAATCCCCGGCGCGCTTACACCCACGGAATTGATGATGGCCTCTCTGGAAGGCGCGAGAGTAATCAAGATTTTTCCTTGCGAAAATATGGGCGGCGCAAAATACATCAAAGCGCTGAAAGCTCCTTTCCCGGGCGTGGAGCTTATTCCCACGGGAGGAGTGAACCTCTCGAACGCGGCTGGATATATCTCCGCCGGAGCGTTTGCTCTTGGCGTGGGCGCCGATCTTGTGAACGTGACGGCCCTTCGCGCAGGAAAGGCACAGGAAATTATTGACGCGGCGAAAAAACTGGTCGAAGCCGTGCGCGAGGCGCGCGCAGCAAAAAGTGCCACACACTAGCGCGCCGAGGAGTGGACCCTTACTTTGGCTGCTCTCTCTCCACGAAGGCGTCACCTTCACGAAACATATTGACCTAGAAGAGTATCTTTGCCGCCAGTTGGATCACGCGCGGAAAATTCTGCTGGCTCTCCGGCAACCGCCCGAACCTCGGGCTGCTGAAGCTTGTATCTGGTCCCGGCCGAATAGGCGTATTCGTCACATTAAAGGCTTCGGCGTTGAACTCGAACTTGTACCGTTCGCTGAACGAAATAGTTTTCTTCGCGGAAACGTTTAGCTGCCGAAGCGAGGGGCTCCGGATGTCGCCGAATCGATCCGCAAGCGTCCGTGGGGTGAACGCCGGGAAATTCTTGTAGCACGTCTTATCGTTATTGAACCAGTGATTCTCGTCTTGGACGGCTGCGTGCCACGTGCCGCAACTGTTTATCAGGTTTGGCCAGCCGACGGGATAGCCCGAAAGATAGGTAAAGATCCACTTGAAACGCCAGCCCCCGGCAATCGCGCTGGCCCTGTGGCCGCCAAAGAGCCTATAACCGGTACCCATGGGCAAGTCCCAGACGCCTTCGAAGGAAAGGTTCTGAGGTTTGTCTGTATTGTCCAGCTCGTGAATCAGCGGCTCCTGCGCGTTCCAGTTGTTCAGGCGGTGGTTTTGTTCGAAGGCTTTCGCGAAAGCGTAGGAAAGGACAAAAGTCAGAACGCCGCGGCTGTGATCGCCTAGAACCCGCTTCTCGATTTTCACCTGGAGGGCGTCGGAGCGGTAGCGTCCATCCTGCACGAGGCTGTTCGTAAGTCCGGGGAAAATAGGGTCTGCCCTCAGCAAATCGAAACGCGAGATAGTAGGGCTGCTGCCGAGAGAAGTTTGCGGTGAAACGATTCCGAAAAACGGGTTGGGTACTCGCAGGTTCAGATAGGTATTGTCCGCAACGCCGGTGAGACGGTCGGCCAGGCTTATGTTGCTCAAATCAAAGCCGGACTCGATATGGATTTGATAGTTCCCCGCGTACGACGCCTCGGCCAGGATTCCGTGGGGCAACTCCCGCTGGAATCCGAGTGAGTATTGATATGTCCGCGGGATCTTGTAGTTCGGGGGTTGGAAGCTGGCGCCATTTCCAATATTCGTCAACAAACCCAGACTCGATCCAGGTGGTGGCAAAACCCCATTTGGGAATGGATTTGTGATTGAGTACGGCCCGCTCGAACAAGTCGTGGGATCGCTGCCACAGGCAGCGGGAGTCATGCCGTCCGGCGCGATGCTGTTGTATGGGGTGTTCTGCTGAAATCCCGAGCGCGTGCCGAGTTGCGTGGGCGAAATGTAATAGACGCCTGCACCCGCCCGCAGCACGGTTTTTTCAGTGATTAGCCAGGCGACGCCCACGCGAGGCGCGATGTTTGTCCAATCGGTGTTGTAAAGCCGGCGAGATTGACCGTTTACTCCCGGAAACAAATATCCGCCCGTAAGCTGCGCCGGTGGAGAGGGGTAGGCATACTTTGTCGCGGTGGCAGGCGTCACTCCTGCGGGACACTTGGTAGCGTCACCCCCGCCGCAAGCTGTCCAATTCGCCTGGTTGGAGGCCCATTTTGCCAGGATAACGTCGCTGTCGGGGCTCTTGTTTGTCAGGTCGAAGCCTCGATTCACGCGATCAAATCGTTCCAGCCACGGGATCTGTATGTCATAGCGCAAACCGACGTTTATCGTCAGGCGGGGACGAATTCTCCAATCATCCCCGACGTAAAAGCCCATGTAGGGACGCGTCATGTACGCGCTTTGATTCCAATCGACAGTGCCGCCTGTGGGCGCACCGAGGAGTAATGTAGCCAGTCCGGAACCGTCAAATGCCGTCGGTGTGCTTTGATTGTTGCCGTTATTTTGTTGGGTCCAGCCCTGGCCAAAAGAGAAATTCCCGTTTGACCATCCGTAACTCGCGTCGCCCCTGGCCACGTAGTTCCACTCGATGCCCGTGTGTACGGTGTGCCTGCCACGTGTCGTTGTCAGGCTTGGAGCGAAATTCCATTGATTGTAAGTGTTCCAGGACAATAGCGTACCAGCGCCGGTGAGCCCGAACAAAAACGTGTACCCATCCACTTGGATAACCGGAACTGTGTTCTTCGAATAAGTGGGCGCGTGAAACACTTGCGTAATGCCAAGCTTGTCGGCCGTGAGATTGAAGTCCGTGTAACGCGGAAACATCGCGGTGAACCTGCCGTACGAGCCCCGGACGTCGAACACCGATGTTGGGGAAAGCACGTGCGTCCAAGCCGCAATGTAGTTTTGGTCGGTTCGCTCTGACCCGACATCTCCGCTCCCCGCCGGGGGCCCGAAACCCGTTGAATCGCGATATTCACTGCCATGCTGAAACGTAACCAACGTGTAGATCTTATCGCTCGCGCTGAAGACATGGTCCCAGCGGGCCATTGGCTGGTCATAATGGTAGCGCCCGACGTTTCCGCTGGCGATAAAGTTGTTGTTCAGTCCAATGGTATTCGGTGCCGGATAGTAGGAGAGAATTTTGAGCCCAACCGGATTGATTCGGTTTGCCGGAAGAATGTCTCCCGGAAATTCATTGCGCCAAACACTAGCCTTCGAACAAGGTTCGTTTGCTGCGCCGCAGGCGTGCCCACTCATCGGGTCATAGATTTTGTATCCGAGAGCGCCAAAGTCGATGCCGCCTGCTCCGCCAAGCAACGTGGGGTCCACCTTCCGAAGTTGGGACGGAGGAACACTGGAAAGTGCGGGAAAGCCAACGATCTCTCGCCACCCCTCGAAGCTGAAAAAGATAAAGTCCTTTTCCTTCCGGATTGGGCCCCCGATGATTCCTCCCCACTGATGTTGGTTGTGTTTGGGAACGGGCGTACCGATGAAATTGTTCTGAAAGTAGTTCGCATCGAAGACCTTATTGCGAAAATACTCAAAAACGCCCCCATGCCAGTTGCTCGAGCCCGACTTTATGATGGTGTTGACCACGCCGCCACCGAAACGCCCATACTGTGCGTCGTAGGTATTGGTCATTACCTTGAATTCCTGAACGGCCTCGACGTTGGGTGCAAACTGCCAACTGCCGCCGGCGTCGCTTATGGGTGCGCCATTCAGCAGGAAAAGATTTTGTCCTGCGCGAGCGCCATTAATTTTGTACGAAGCGTTCACGTCCCAGCCGCGCGTGCCCGAAAAACCGCTCGGCCCGAAGGCCTCCTGCGTGAAAATGACGCCCGGTGTCAGGGACATTAGCATGTACGTCTGGCGTCCGTTGAGCGGCAATTCCTGCGTTTTGATGGGGTCGAAAACCAGGCCGCGGTCCGCTGAGCCGCTCTCGATCACCCCTTGCTGGGCCATGACAACCACCGAATCGGCAACTCCGCCAATTTGCAAGCGCGAAGGCAAGTTCAGCTTGTCGGCCACGCGAAGTACAATGTTCTCCATCTTTAGCGTGCTGAAGCCATTAGCTCTCACCTCGATGTTGTAAATCCCGGGGTTGAGGTAAGGAATCGTGTAGTGTCCCTCAGCGGTCGTCTTCGCTTCCTTGGTTTCATTGTTTTCGAGCTTGGTCGCCTTAACCGTAGCGTTCGCAACTCCGGCGCCGCTCGGATCCGATACGTCGCCCTCCAGCGTTGCCCGGAAGTCCTGCGCGCACAAGAACGTCGCGGTCGAAAAGAGAATGATGGCCAAGAGCCGGCAGATCTCAAGAGCAGACGCTGACCTTGTTCTCGGGGAGACGGAATGCCGATTGCTTTTCATTTTCACCTCCAGGAGACACGCGACCTCGGTCGGCTCACGGATCGCTACGCCAGCGAGAATGTCGGGAGACACCTCGAGCGCTCGCCGGAATCGCCGAGTGCTCAAACTACTGCGACTTTCGGAGTGAAACACTGCCGGCTTTTTCAGACTCGCAACTGACGCGCGGGCTCTCAGAAAAAAACACATGATCCCGTGCTAAACGGTTCGTGCCAGAGCTTTTCTGGGCCGACAGCTCCTGGCCTCACTTCGAAAACACCGACCGCAGACGGCGCGACAATAGATAGGGCGAACCTAACAGTCAATCGGGGAAACTCCGTAATCGGTAGGCGAGAAAATGCCCTAAGAGAGCTAGTGGGCCCGCTAGGATTTGAACCTAGGACCAACGGATTATGAGTCCGCTGCTCTAACCGCTGAGCTACGGGCCCCACGCTTACTGCAACATCTTACCGTGAAAGAGCTTACTGGACACGCCCCACTTCCGTTTGATTTTGCTCCGATGTGCCGGTGCTAGTTGTAGTGCCAGCTGAATTGGCCAGCTTTTAGCGCAAGGCCGTGTATGGCAAGCATGACTGTATTTTCCCGAGGGAGCGTCCGTGTAGCGGAGAGTATGATGGGGCTGTTGGTTTGCGATCATGAAGGGGATATCAGGAGCGCGCGAATGTCAGAAGCGGTTGGATGTCATTGCCGTCATCGTCGAGCGCATGCAAGGCGCCTAAATAGGCGTCACGCGTTGGACCCACCTCCACGAGATTTGCTCGACCCCAGGTGAATCTGGCTGCTCCGTTTTTCTCAACGATAACGTCAGCGAGCATTCTGGCATGCCTTCCGTTCCCATTTGGGAATGCGTGAATTTGTCCGACAAGGCGATGGTGAAAGCGAACGGCTATTTCATCAAGGGTGAAAGGCTTGTGTTCAATCCAGTACTGAGCATCTCCCAGAAGCATCCCGATTCGCTCGTTGATTTCATGAAAAGGACAACCTAGGCTCACGTCCCTGGTGCGGTACTTGCCAGCCCATTTCCAAGTCTCGTCAAACATTCTTCGATGAAGTTCACGCAAGTAACTTTCGTCCAAAGGATTCCGACTTTTCATAACCCTAGAACTGAAAGCCCATCTTTGGGCTTCAAGAATGTTTTGTCGTTCCCACTCGTCCAACTCTTTCTTGGTTGCGAGGTTTGGAATCAGTTTCGCAGCATCATCGGGATGGATTGGAGTGTTGCCGGGGACTGAGTTAAGATCCGAAATCGGACTCATTTTTTCTTTAGGCGTCTCTTCGTTTCTTCGTCTATTAATCGGTCGACATCCCCCGGCGCTTGGTTTTCGAGAGCCATCGTGTGCTCGACCTCCAACACGTCTTGTCTTACGCGATCCCGTGTTTGTCGTTCCTCATTTTTTTCATGCCTTTGACGATGTTTCTCAGCGAGTTCAATAATCGATCCCGATTTCGGGACGAGGGCATACACGAGTTCGCAGTCCATAGCGCTGGCTACACGTCGCAAGCTTTTGAGCGTGATGCGATCCTCTGCCTCTGCATGCTCGAAGTCCAGGATCCTTTTTTTGGATTGGCCCAATGCTCTTCCGACTTCTTCGAGGCTCATGCTAAGTGCTTCTCGGATCGCTCTTAACCATCCGCGTTGAGGCCGCGCTTCTGACCGAGCCGTTTCAAAGCTAGACAAACTACGAGCGACTTGGTTTAATCGGAGATTCCTGAAGTTGTCTCTCATATGCGCGTCCTGTTAAAAGAGGACTTCCTTATGCAAAAAGTCCCTTTATACGAGGACTTATTACTTTCAGTTGTCCTGTTATAATAGGACTTTACTGGCTTCCTTGTCAAGCTCCAGCCTCCGCGAATCGGTGAATACCCCTGCAAAAGACTTCAATTTAGAGGCACAGGTAGATCGGTAGACTCGCTAGCGTTAGTCATCACCTTCAGTTGGTGTGGGAGCTGAAAGCCGCTCGACTGCTGCAAGAGTGTGCTTGGGCGCAAGATGGGAATAGCGCACTGTCATTTCGATGTTCTTGTGTCCCATACGGGCCCCACGCTTGTAGAATCAACAACTTACCACTCATTCCGCGTTTCCGCGAGCGGCAGCTTGCATTAAACTTCCATTGTAACCGCTTCATGGCAGCCAATCTATCCTTGACATCGATGATGTTGTACCGCTGAAAGATATGAATCGTTTTGTGGCCCGAGATATTTTTGATGTTTGGAAGTTCAGTTGATACTACCACTATAGTGTTAGTGTCCATTCGATTCCGTTAGCATGCCGGTTTAGTTTCTCCGGGATCTCTCGCTGCACCGGCAAGTTCATTTAAGAACGAAGGAAGATTCAAGTAGGATTTTGGGATTGTGGCGGGTCGTGGCGGGTCGTTGCGGGCGGCGGTGGCAGGGGATAAAATGCGTTGCGACGCGCTCACTCGGAATGAACTGGTTCCCATGGGTGAGATGGTCTGCATGATGAATCTTCCGCACAAAGTCCTCGGCGTAGCTTGGCCGCTGAAAAAGCAATTTCTTGCGGCCCTCGTCGCTGTCGTTGGGGTGCTAACGAGTTTTTCTGGCGGGGCGATCTTTGCGCAAGGTACTTCCCTACCGCCGGGTGAGACAAACACGGTCCAAGGCACGATCCGGAGCTCGACTGGAGACTTACTGACGGGTGTGATCGTGCGACTGGAGGAAAAGGAGCGGTCTAACTCTCTTGAGACGAAGACCAAGGCCGACGGGAGCTTTGTTTTTTCGGGACTGAGGCCGGGAGTCTACACAGTTAGGGCGGAAAAAGCGGGATGGCGCGAAGGTGTATCGAATCCGCTGGTTCTAAGAGCGGGACACAAGAAGCGTATTGATCTGGTGCTTGAGTCTTTGCCGATAGATCATCCCGGAGCTACCGTCGCATCCCGTTCTTCCAGCCCCGCGGCGGGAGAGATGGAATTTACCGACAAGCCGAACTTCACGGTCGCGGGAGTGATGGATTGGAATAATACGGGGACGCATGGGTCGGACGTTCGTGTGAGAACGAGCGAAGCGCTCGCAAAGGAAACGCTGGCGCTAAAGAACGGCGAACTGGTTAAAAGTTCCACGGTGGAGACGAAGGCTGCAGCGGCCAGGAATTCCGACGAATCTAGTGACGAATTGCTTGCTGCTCGCGAGCAAGCGCGAACGATGCTGGCGAAGGCGGATACTGCCGACGGGCATCGCTTGCTGGGCGAACTCAACGAACGATTGGGTGATCCACTGGAAGCGGTGCGGGAATATGAAAGGGCGGCGCTGATGGATCCTAGCGAGCAGAATTATTTTGCGTGGGGCACAGAACTGCTTTTGCACCGGGCGGACGAGCCGGCTGTGGAAGTTTTTACAAAGGGATCACACGCGCATCCGGACTCCACAAGAATGCTGGCAGGGCTTGGCGCGGCGTTGTACGCCGAGGGCAAAAGTGAAGAGTCAGCGAGGCGGCTCTGCGAAGCTGCCGACTTGAAACCGGCAGATCCTGCGCCATACGTTTTCCTGGGAAGAATCGAGAAGGCGGCGACCGCCGTGCTTCCGTGCGGGGAGCAAAAGCTTGCACGCTTCGTGCGCGAACAGCCGGGGAATGCTCTCGCCAATTATTATTACGGAGTAGCGCTGTGGAAACGCGACCGGGGATCGGAGAAAAACGCAGCAAGCTTGCAGCAAGCTGAAGCATTGCTCGACAAAGCGGTTAGGATTGATCCCAAGCTTGGCGAAGCCTATCTACAACTTGGAATTTTGCGCACCGAGCGGGGTAATTTCGAACAGGCGATTCGCGATTACACAAAGGCGATCGAAGTAAGTCCGCAGCTCAGCGAAGCCCACTATCGGCTGGGTTCCGCCTACAGACGGATTAGCGAAGAATCGAAAGCGGAACAGGAATTTCGGGAGTACGAGAGGATTGAAAAGGCCGAAACCGCTGCAATCGAAAGGCGGGAGCTTCGGCAATTCCTGATTATTTTGAAGGACCAGCCAGCGGCAGCTACGCCCCACCGATAAGAGGACAAATTATTTGCTGGCGCCAGCAGGCGCGACGATTCCGCTGCCTTCGCGGATGGTCAGAATCTGATTCACCTTCACCTGCTTGAACTGTTCGACCTTCTGCGTGGTCGGCCACTTTACTTCGATGAGATCGACCGTTTGAGATTTTCCCAGGCCGAAGTGCAGGCGCAGGTCGCACTGCGACATGACGCTTGAGCCGGTATGGACTTCGTCCATCTGCGCATGCTTGCCGGTGACAACGCGGACGCGGGCGCCGATGGCAGTGCGATTGCACTTTGTGCCGATCAGCTTGATCTTGATCCAATTCTGCTGGTTGCCGCCATCGTTGCGAAGCAGCGAAGGCGTGTCGTTCATGTTCAGAACCAGCGCGTCGATATCGCCATCGTTGTCGTAATCGCCGAAGGCCGCGCCGCGGCTGGAGAAGCGCTCGCCGATGCCGGGGCCCATTTCCGATGATACGTCCTTGAATCGGCCATCGCCCAGATTTTTGTAGACCAGGCGCGGATTTTTGTAGGTTTGGCCGAGTTCGTGGCCCTCAATTTCCGGGTAGACATGTCCATTGATCTGCAGAATGTCGGGCCAGCCATCATTGTCGAAATCAATGAAGCCGCAACCCCAGGCAACGTACTGATTGTTGATACCGATGCCCGACGAGAACGTGACGTCGCTGAAGGTGCCGTCGCCGTTGTTGTGATAGAGATTGCATGTGTCGTCGGCGAAGTTGGTCTTGAAAATGTCAAACCATCCGTCGCAGTCATAATCGGCGACCGCGACACCCATTCCGGCTTGTTCGTGGCCGTTCTCACTGTACGCGCAGCCGGCGATCACCGCGACATCGGTAAACGTGCCGTCGTGGTTGTTGTGGTAGAGGATGCTGGGTTCGGAGTCCACGGCGACATAAATATCGGGCCAGCCGTCGTTGTCGAAATCATAGGAGACGGCGGTGATGGAATACCGCGGGCCAGGCTTGAGGATTCCCGACTTTGCGGAGACATCGGTAAAGGTGCCGTCGCCATTGTTGTGGAAGAGAACGTTGGTGTCGCCGGGTAAACCGCGCGGACCGCACATTACGGGGATGCCTTTCCACTGGCACTGCGCGGGCTCGGCTTTGGAAGGAGTTTTTTCCGGATCGAGCTTGATGTAATTGCAGATGAAAAGATCGAGACGGCCGTCGCGGTCGTAGTCGAGCCAGGTACATCCAGCGCCCCACCGGATTTGTTCGTCGTAGACGCCAGCTTTGCGCGTGACATCGGTAAACGTGCCGTCGCCATTGTTGCGAAAAAGGATGTTGTGTCCCCAGAAGCAGCAGAAGAGATCGTCCCAGCCGTCGTTGTCGTAGTCGCCGACGCAAACGCCGGTCTGCCAGCCGGTACGGGCGAGACCGGATTTTTCCGTAACATCCGCGAAGGTGCCGTCGCGATTGTTCTTGTAGAGATGAGAAGTGGGTGCTTTGCCCGCGGGCCAGTCGGTGTTGAAGCGGGTTCCGTTAGTGAGATAGATGTCCAGCCAGCCGTCCTGGTCGTAATCGAAGAAAGCCAGCCCGCTGCCCTTCGCTTCAATGATGTACTTTTTGTGGTCGGCGCCGCCCCAAACGTTGGGAATGGTCAGCCCGGCTTCGCGAGCTACGTCGACGAACTGGACTGGGGAGGTTGGCGTCGAATTTGGAACGGACGGATTCGGAAGAACTTCGGCCTCGAGGCGCACGGTGCCGCGCCATTTCCAGAGTGGAGTTGTAAGCGCATCCAAAAGCGAACTGCCAAGAACCACAAGGGAGGAGCCGAGAAAACGGCGGCGGAGAAGATTCATAACCAGCGATCACCGGGAGCGCAAGCTGCCGAGCTGCAATTTGAGCGAACCAATTCGCTTGGGGAGCGTTGTTGACGGTCTCTTTTCATTTGCTCGGCACCTGGGGAAAATTGCGCGGCACAATTCCTGCTCCCTCTTTGACGGCGATGATCTTGTCCACGGGCACATTCGTCAGCTTGTCCACTTTCCCGCTCGGCCAAGTGATTTCGAGAGACTCGATCTTGGCGCGCTTACCCAAACCAAAATGAATTCGTGGATCGCTGGCCGACATGTAGCTCATGCCGCCCTTGGACTGTTCGACGTGCGTGGCACCTTCGGACGTCAGCCTCAGCGACGAGCCAATTCCGTCACGATTAGATTTTGTGCCGATCAGCAAAACTTCCAGCCAGTGATTGGCATTGCCGCCATCGTTGCGCAGAAGATCGGGAAAATCGCCACGATTGTTGATGGCGATGTCGATGTCGCCGTCATTGTCGAAATCGGCGGTGGCCAGGCCGCGGCCGGCGATGGGACGGATGAAGTCCGGTCCCAAAGAGTCCGAGACTTTTTCAAACTGGCCCTTTCCGAGATTGCGAAACATCAGCAACGGTTCCTTGTAAGACACTTCGCTGTGGTAGAGATTCACGTTATCTAGCATGGCGCCGTTCAATTGCAGAATATCTGGCCAGCCATCATTGTCATAATCCAGAAACTTCATGGAAACGCCGCTCAACAAGATGGCCTTGTTGCCGATCCCGGAGCGATAGGTGTAATCGTCGAGCGTTCCATCCCGGTTGTTGTGGTAGAGACGATTCAATTCAAAATCAAGGTGCGTGACGTAGACGTCCAGCCAGCCGTCGCCGTCCACGTCGGCGGCGTCGATGCCCATGCCCGCTTCGTAGCGGCCATCTTCGCTGGCCGCCAAACCAGAAACGAACGAAACATCTTGAAACGTTCCATCGTGCTTATTGAGGAACAGAAAATTCGGCCAAGTATCGTTGGCGATGGCGATGTCCGGCCAGCCGTCGTTGTTGAAGTCCGCCAGAACCACCCCCATGCCCTTGGATTCGGGCTTGCCGACACCGGAGGCGTCGCTGACGTCGGTGAAGGTGCCATCGTGATTGTTGTGGTAGAGCTTGGTCTTCTGCCCTTTGTAGTTGCCAGGATTGCAGTATGAGCGGTAGCCGGGACGGCGCTCGCCGCACCAGAGATTGGTCTTCGGCGTCCACTCGATGTAATTCGTGACGACGAGGTCGAGCCAGCCATCCTTATCGTAATCAAACCAGCCCGCGCTGGTGGACCACTGGCCTTCGTCGGCGACACCGGCTTTCGCGGTGACGTCGGTGAATGTTCCATCGCCGTTATCGTGATAAAGGATGGCGCGGCCGTAGCCGGTCACGTACAGATCGGGATAGCCATCATTGTCGTAGTCCCCGACGGCGACTCCCTGACCGTAGTGGCCTTCGCCTCCAACACCGGCTTTCTCGGTGACGTCGGTAAACGTTCCATCGCCATTATTGTGATAGAGCGCCGAGCGCAGAGGATGCGACGGCTTGTAAATATCCGTCGCGGCCGATTGGACAAAGTAAAGATCCATCAAGCCGTCCTGGTCGTAGTCAATCCAGCCGACACCTGTGCCCATGGTTTCGAGGTAATACTTTTCGTCGGTTTGCGTGGAGTCTTGGCGAAACGTGATTCCGGCTGACTGCCGAATGTCAGTGTAGCGGACAGTGATTCGCTCGCCCTGCGTTTTAGGAGCTTGACCAGCGGAACTTCCAAGCTGGATAGCGGCAACACTCATGGCACTGAGCGCGAGGATTGCTCTCATACTGCTTGTGAGGCCGAATGCCTTTTTGATCGTTGCATTTTTTCGCATTCCCCGGATTACCGATTTGCGATTGCGGGCAGGAAGCTGACGCGAAGGCATGCCAATTGTAATAGAGCCATGACCACAAACGCCGTTGCCGCCTTCGCCGGAGACAAAAAAGATTTAAGGCCGGCGAACACAACAATGCCGGTCAGACATGCTGCTCCGACGATGATTGTCATCGCAATCTCGACGGCTGAAAAATGCCCGGTTATGATGCGCGCAATTCCCAGGAGATACAGCCAGATGATTACCATTAAGGCCAGCCAGCATAGAAAGAACGGCAGAGCAATCCAGCCCGTTGCTTGCGAGCGGCGAAATCCGAACGCCACTCCAAACCACAGCGGCAAAGTCTGGACGATATGACGCACCACTAAATTGCTGACAAGCCCGACGCCCACGACCAAGGCAAGAATGACGATGAAGCAACAAAGCGCGATAACAACTGGCCTTTGACCTGAAGAGTGCTCATTCGAATTCATCGTGGTCTTCGCTCAGGCATTTTAGCCTTGGCCATGCAGACGCTCAACTGGAAGTTTCCATCTGGACGACATCCATTGGATCGCTTCTCAAGCCCCATCGACGTTGAGATTCGCGACCTGGGCGCCACGAAGACGCGACAATGACACCGGTCTCATAGCGTACGGTCAGCAAGCGACAGCGCCAGTTGAAGCAACTGCTGTCTGGCAACCATCGGCATGGGTTCGCGAAGCGAAGATGAGGTCACCGGGGCTTTATCCAGAGCCTCTTCAATACGATTCACATCCAGGCCACCGGCAGCGTTGCTGCCCTTGAAGCGATTCAGCACTTCGCGGGCTTTGGTGATTTCTCCGGTTTGATAATAGAAAACCCCCAGCGTGGAATAGCTTCCGGCCCACTCCGGCAAAAGGTCCACGGCGCGCTCGAGATTTTCCGCGGCTTGCGGAGTCTTCCCTTCCAACACCGAGACGATTCCCAAGCCCCAGAGAATTTTTCCGGAGCTGGGAATTCGCGCCAGACCTCTCCGCAACGTCTCTTCGGCGCCGCTGACATTATTTTCGCGGAGCTGGGCGAGTGTGAGCGAGAGGTAATACTGGTCGTTGTCAGGATTGCGGCGGATGGCCTCCTGGAAAATTCCTTTGGCGCGGGCCGTGTCGCCGAGATGCGCATGGATGTCACCGAGCAGCGCCAGGTAAGCATCGTCCTGCTGGCCCGCCGGCGAAACTTGCTGGGCAGCTTCAAGCGCTTGCGCATAGAGGCCTTTGCGGAAATACGCATCAGTCAAATCAAATTTCACGTCGTCGGAATCCGGATTGGCGTGCAAGGCCGATTGGAAATGCTGAATGGCATCGTCGTACAAACGGTAGCGAGCCAGCAGTACGCCCGCGCCGGTCTGTGTCCGGTAGTCACCGGAGCTGAGCTGATCAAGCTGCGCGATTGTTTTTCGCGCGTCTTCGAGTTTGCCCAGTTTCAGATACGTTTCGGCAAGCAGATAGAGATCTTGCGGTTGATCCGGATGTTTCTGAATCTGCTCCGTCAGCTCTGTCAAATCCAGTTGCGTCCGCGCTTGAGGTGAAAGGCTGGAGCGGTTGTCAAGGTAGTCGAAAAGATGCTGATACGGATACGGGCCCGGCGAAGCGTCCTTCGAAAGCGTCTGAAAAACATTCAAGTCCCTCTGCGCTGCCGTAAGCTGATGGAGGCTCCTCTCCACCATGGCCAGCTTGTAATAGCCTGAAGCGGCGTTGCGACTGACTTTCACATAGCGTCTAAGCAGTTCCGCGGCCTCTTCCAGTCGCTTGTTCGCGATTCGCAGATTTGCCAGCTCCAAGAGCGCTTCGGAAAAATCGCGGTTCGAGCGGAGCGCCTGTTGAAACAACTCTTCGGCCCGCGCGTGATTTCCCTGCCGCTCCTCGATGTAGCCCATGTTAAATAAACACGAGGCGTTGCGGGGGTCCTTCTTGAGTCCCTCTTGAAAATACCTCCGCGCCTCATCGAAGCGCCCCAGGTGGCGATACGAGAGTCCCATGAATGCGTAAGATGGCGGCGACGGATCCAGTTGAATCAAGGTCTTGAATTCCTCGATGGCCCTTTCCGCCTTGCCGGACATGAAGTAGCTCTCCCCCAATGCGGCATGGAGGTCGGCGCGCTGCGGCGCTATTTTCAAGCCTGACTCCAGGAGCGGGATCGCATCCTCGAAATAATTCTGCGACATGCTGACGCGTGCTAGAAGAAAGATGATGTCCGTATTCTGCGGAGCCAGCTTGTGCGCGCGAACGAGCAGATCCAGGGCATCGACGGCCTTCGTCTCATCCGCATAAACTTGCGCCAGCAGATAAAGCGACTCGGGTGAATCTGGTTTCAGTTTCAAGGCCCGATTCAGCGCCTGCTCGGCTTTCGTGTATTCGGCGCCTCGAAGATAAGCCTGGCCAAGGTTGAAGAGAATCTCGAACGTTTCCGGCTGCAAGGCAACGGCTTTTTCTAGTTCGAGTTGGGCTGTCGAGTATTGCTTTTCAGAAGCCAGCAGCACTCCCAGCGTGAAATGCAGTTGAACGTCGTCCTTATTTTCGGCGGATAGCTGCCTTGCCACTTTCAAACCTTCAGCAGTTCTGCGCGCTTGGAGAAACGCGCGAATCAGGTTGAACCGAGCTTGGACGTTTGCGGGGCGCACACGCTGAAAATGGACAACGGCTTCGGCGGGGTGACCCTCGGACATCAAGACCAAGCCCAGATTATAGTTCCCATCGCGATTCGCGGGATCGAGGCGCAAGACCGTCCTGAATTCTTTTTCGGCAAGATCGGACTTTTCTTCCGCGACATATACGTTCCCCAGATTGTTGCGAGTTCTGGTAGAGCTGGGTTCAAGCTTCAACGCATACTGAAACGCTTCCAGAGCTTTTGCGTAGTCCTTTTGACCGCTGTAGATAATTCCCAACAAATTGTACCCCTCCACGCTCGAGGGATTTCGCTGAAGCTCATCCTGAATTTTTTCCCTGGCCTGTTCGATCAGCCCTTGGCGGAGCAGCTCTTCCACTTCCGGAAAATGTGATTGGATTTTCGCCGTTTGCGGGACTTCTTTCCTGCTTGAAGCGGACTGCCGTGCTTCGAGTATTCTCGAAGAGAAGAGAATTATCGCTATCGCAAGGATTCCGCTAAATCTGAGCCCTCTACCTGTGAGCCTGGATGAAGGCCGCATTGCAACATTGAACTTCATCCCCCGGTATGCCTCCGAAAGGGCTCTGATCGCAGTTGTCGCAAGATCACTTTAGCATCTCCAGTTCTTGCTGAGCCACCTTGTGCTGCGGTTGTTGTTGCAGAAGTGCGAGCAAAACCTCTTTGGCCTTCTGTTTTTTCTCCAAAATCACGTAAAGGCGGGCCAGATTAAGATAGGCTTGGTCAAACCTTGGAGCTACGCGAATGCAGGTCTTGAATTGCTCTTCAGCGTCGGAATTGCGCTGTTCACGAACAAACAAGACCCCAAGATTGTTCAGCGCGTCGGGGTAATCCGGGCGCAAGCTCACTGCGTTTTCCAAATACCGTGCAGCTTTTTCGAGCTGGTTTTGCCGAGCGTAGAGCATTCCTAGGCTGTAGTTGATCTCCGGGTCATCCGGGGTAATTTCCAGTGCGCGGCTCAAGAGTTTTTCCGCGTCGTCGAAGTCACCCTGCCGCCGATAAATGTTTCCGAGATTTGTAAGCGCGATGGCGTAGCTTGGCCTCAAGAGCAATGACTGGTTGAAGTTACGGATAGCCTCGTCCGTGTGGCCCTCCTGCGCGGCCACCATTGCCAGATTGTTCCACGCCTCCGGATAGTTTGGACGCAGCTTCACAGTCTGCTCAAGGTATTGCCGTGCGCCGCGCAAATCGTTTTTTCGCAGATACAGCGTTCCCAGATTGTAGTAAGCCTCGGGGTCTTCCGGCTTGGCCGCGATGACCTGTTTGAACGCCGCTGCCGCCTGGTCCAAGTATCCGCGCTGGAACATCGCTACGCCGAAAGTGAAGTCGTTGCGCTGAAACGCATCCTGGTAGAGCTCCCCGTTGAAAGGAAGGGCCCTCCGAATGCGCTCTGTTTGCGTACGCGGAAGCAATTTCAAGTCTTCCATTAGCCGGTCGGGATGCACGGTTCCCTGGTAAACCTTAACAATCTGGCCGTCCTTGTTGAGCAGGAAAGAGGCCGGAATGGCCAGATCCCGGCGGCGATCGAACAGGTACCGGTAAGCAATGTTATAGATGCCGGCTACCTCCTGGGTGGCGAGCACGTTAGGAAAGCTTAACGCTTCTTTGACGGCGAGTGAGCGCGCCTTTTCTGCATCGCCGGGATCATCGACATTCATGCCAAGAACACGAAGACCATTCGCGGTGAGAGTTGACTGGTAGCTCTGTAATAGCCGCAACTGCTCGCGGCAGGCGGCCGAAGCCGTTGCCCAAAAGTGCAGAAGCAAGGAGCCATCTCGGAACGCCCGCAGTTCGCGCGTCTCGCCTAAGAGGTCGGGCAAGGAAAACTCCGGCGCGTTCAGAGGCTCGATGAGCCATGTTTCTGCTGACGAAGGAAGAAGTTCCGGCTTCAGCGGTTCACCAGCTCGCCCGAAAGAAGGAGGCGAAACCGCAAAGGGCTTGGCCACAAATTTGTCGGAACCTTCCTGAATTTCAATTCGATGGTTAGCGGTCAAATGCTCGAATACCTGAGTTACCCCGCTAGGCCAACGAATTGCGGCACGCACAGTTCCTTGGACGTTTGCAAGTCCAAAGAAAAGCTCCTTGCTGTGCTGCGACAAAAATCCCGAACCCGCCTGTAGATACTTGGTCTGGCGATGCCCTTGGGCTTCGACAGTTACTGCCGCGCCGATCGCGTCGCGATTACTTTTCTGCCCGCGAAGACGGAATACGATCGACTGGCCGATGTCCTTCATCGCGTTGCGCAAAATTCGCAGTTGCGGCGCGCTCCGGTTTTTCAGTATGACTTCCAATCGTCCATCCTGGTCCAGGTCGGCGAGCGCGAATGCTCGGCTGTCCTCAAGAAAGTCCAGTCCCACTGTGCCGGAGATTTCCGAAAATGTTCCGTCGCGATTATTTGCGTAAAAAACATTCCTCTCCCGCCCGCTCCAGGGGTTGTCTGACCGGATCAACTCATTGATGGCGTTCCATCCCTGCTCGTAACGCAGCGACGGCGTTTGGTTCTGAGGCGATTTCGCCACCACCTGCCGCCAGAAAAAGCTTGAGAGGTCGCTCTGATCGCCTGCGGAATACTCTGGACTCGAAATGTAGCCATTCGCGATATATATTTCCGAATAGCCGTCGTGATCGAAGTCCCATGCGTCCGAGCACCAGGCCCAGCGCCCCATGTCAACTCCGGCTTCGTTCCCAATGTTCTTGAACTTCCCGTTGCCCTGATTGCGATATAGCGAATTGCCGCGCGCGTGCTGACGATAAAGCCCGCGGACATTCTCCTGCTCCTTTTCATGAAACCGCTCTTGTTCTGAAACTCTAAGGCCTGCGCCCGACCACATTGCTGCACTGTAAATATCCGGTTTCCCGTCGTTGTCGAAATCGAACCACGTAGCGCTCATCCCCGCCCCGACATCCTCGACACCTGCTTCTGCCGAGACCACGGTGAATTTTCCTCCGCCATCATTGCGGCAAAGACTGTTCCTGCCAAAGTCGTTGGCCACATAGAGGTCCGGAAGACTGTCATTGTTGTAGTCGCCCCAGGCGCACGCAAAGCTGTACCGGTCGTTATCCACGTTCAGTCCAGCCGCCTCGGTCCGATCCACAAACGTCGCATTTCCTTCGTTGTGAAGCAGAAAGTTTGGCGGGCCATTTCGTGCGTCAAAATAAGGAGAAGGATAGTGATACTGATCGAGGCCCACATAATAACTGTACAAGCAAAAATAGATGTCCAGCCGACCGTCGCCATCGTAGTCAGCGATCGCCGCGTGTGTGAAAGTTCCCTGGGGAGGCCGCACAAACTGAAAGGCGTCGCGTTTGAGTGAGTACCTTCCGTTCCCTTGGTTCACGAAAAGCAGCGGCCCGCTGCCACAGACGACGAGAAGGTCCTGAAGCCCCTTGTTCTCGAAATCCGCGAAAAGAGCGCAAGCCGTGCTATCCAACACAGCGACTCCGGCTTTTTCGGTCACATCCTCGAACGTCCCATCGCCGCGGTTGCGATAGAGCCGGTTGGGAAGCCCCGCGGGCTGGCACACATAGAGATCATCCAGTCCATCTCCATCAAAATCTCCTGCGGCCAAACCGTTGTTCCCATAGACGTCGATACCACACGCTCCGTCCAGAGTAGTGCGCCAATAATCCACTCCGTGGAGCATCTGATTTCGGTATGACTCAGTTTGGCCCATAGCCTGAGAACTAATATCAACGAAAACCGGTTCGCGCGACTGGCTCAGCGTTTCCTCGGTCGCTGCCCATCGTATAGCTCGCCACGCATTGGATTCATTGCGTGTCCACTCCGTTTTCCAAGTTCCAATACGCTCCTCGCGCCCATTGTCCTTTCGGGTTCCAACAAAGTCATACCGAATGTGGATTTGCACTGTCGGCGATAATCCTGCACTTTCTCTGATTCCAACAATTTCGAATTCAGTTGTCTCCAGTCTTGCCAGGGGCGCCAGATAACTGTGAATTTCCTGCAGAAATCGCTCGCGGCCCGTTACCGCTTCCATCGAAAACCGCCTTCGAAGGACATCGATCCCGTTCCCCGAACGCAGGGTTTTTTCCTGAACCGGGATCAGCGTAGTGGCTTCGATCGAGGCATCCAGGAACTTCGCGACAGCGGCAAGAGCCGGCGGCGACGCCTTCAGGGCTTCGCTCCATGCACTAAGGTGCCGCATGATTTCAAAAGCGTACTTTTCCGTGACGTACTCGTCGGAACCGGGCACAACCCGGGCCAAAACATCTTCAAGTGGAGACTTCGCGGGATAGTGCGGCGTCAGGCGAAAATCAGCGAATGGAAAATCGGCAGGCCTATCTCTTGAGGCATCGAGAGGTATTGACGGTAGGGAGAGCCCGCGGATCGGAGCTGGGAGAAAGAAAATGGGCGCACACTGCATCCCTCTCAAGAACGTACGACGTGAAAAAACTCGGTTGTCGTCTTTGCGACGCGCCATTCTTAGCCGTCCAAGCTAGGGTGCCTCAGCTTTTTCATGCTAACACGCGGGCTTCTATTCAGAAGGGGCGGGACCGGAGGAATCTCCCAAAATCAGCTCTGCGGGAACTTGATATTCCTTGCCCTGAGGATTCGCGGAGCAGGAGAGTTCATGAAGGACGTCGGCTGCCATCCGCCCCACCATCTCCCGGTGAACGTCCACCGTCGTGATGGAGGGATTGCTGTATTCGGCCAACCGCGTGTTGTCGAAGCCCGTAACGGAAATATCCTGCGGCACACGGCAGCCCGCTTTCAATAAACCTTTGATGACCCCTACCGCTGTAAGATCGTTAATGGCCACGACCGCCGTGGGCCTGGGAGATAGCTTTGCTATAGTCGAGCCGGCCGCTAAGCCCCCTTCGAAGCGTAAGTCGCCAGGCAGAATCGGTCCCGCCTCGAGTCCCAAATCTTGCATGGACTTTTCGTAGGCTTGCAACCGGGCAATGTTGGATTTAAGCCGGGGCCTCCCCGCGACGAAAGCAATTCTGCGATGTCCGATTGTGTAGAGGTACTTAATGATCTGCTCGACTCCGGAGAAATAGTCGATTCTCAAATTACTCATGTAGGTTCCCACGGGAGCGAGGTCGAGGAAAGTCACCGCAATCCTTCTCCGGGCGAGTTCGTGGATTAATTGCATGCTGATTTCGGAGGTCATCACCGCGACACCTCGGACATTGTGCTCCATCATTCTCTCCGCAGCCTTTCGAGTTCTGCTGGGATCGTAATTCGTGTCGCTGAGAATGGCGTCGTAACCGAGCTGGCGGGCGCGGACTTCGAAACCCTTGATCACTTCAGGAAAGAACGGATTTTCAATGTCCGACACAATGATTCCGAGTGTGCGGCTGTCATGCGAAGCGAGGTGCCGCGCATGAACGTTAGGGAAGTACCCGAGGCGTTTAACTGTCGAGAGCACTAAGAGATGCGTGCGCCGTCCTACTTTGCCCGTCTTGTTCAAAACGTTCGACACAGTGGCAGTAGAGACGCCTGCAGCCTTCGCGACATCACGAATCGTTAGACCCATATTCGACTACTTAGCCGCTCGCAGGCAGACCAGATTTGTCTCCCGCCTTCCGGGAGCCGTTAGCCACCGCGGAAGTATAGATGAAAAAATTTGCTTGACAACATGCAATGAACGGTGTATTAGCTTGGCCACTAGGTTAAGCGCTTAAGTGGTTTGGGGGCCCGATTGGTATCGTGTCATACATCCTTTCTGGCGCTCAAGCGTCTCAAGAAAAATATACATCGGTGCCGTGGAGCGGTATCTGCTCTCCCTTCGCGCGTTCGATCGGTTGATAGGTCAAGCCGCCGTTCGCAGAAACTGTTCGAGGAAGGCTCAGGGAACGTGTTTTTCAGTTCCCTGTAGTAGTCGAGGAGTTGGCCTGGAGTGCAAGCGCTTGCAAGAGTTGCTGCGCTTTGGTGCAAAGAGACTGAGGAGGAACGGTTATGAACCGTAAGGCTATTTCATACGGGTTCCTGCGAGCATCCTTGACGATGTCGACCGTGCTGTTGCTTCTGTTCCTTTGTGCGCCCCCTCTCCATGCGCAAGTGGACACCGGCACGATTCTGGGGACCGTTACGGACGCCTCGGGGGCGCCAGTCAATGGCGCTAAAGTTACGCTTACGAATGAAGGAACGAGCGCCGCGCTCTCGACGACAACCGCGACGGATGGTGGCTACAAGTTCACGCCCGTCAAAATCGGAACTTACAAGCTCACGGCGTCTCTCCAAGGATTCCAGACCATTACGCAAACGAACATTCCGGTTAACGTGGGCGCCGACGTAGTGATCAATTTCGCTCTCAAGCCTGGCTCAGTGACCGAGATCGTGGAAGTATCCGCGGCTCCTCCTGTGCTCGAAACCCAAAGCGGTTCCGTCGGTCAGGTTGTTGATTCGCGCAGTGTTAATGATTTGCCCCTGAACGGGCGCAATTTTACCTTTCTGGCTCAGCTTGCTGCTGGTGTGAACACGCCTCAGGCCGATACGCGCGGCAACGCCGCCAGTGGTGCCTTCGCAGCCAATGGCAATCGGCCCGCCCAGAACAATTACTTGCTCGACGGCATTGACAACAATTCGGACACCGTGGACTTCCTCAACGGGACCAACTTTGTGGTGCTGCCCCCGGTGGATGCGATTGAAGAATTCAAAGTCCAAACGACAGGATTTAGCGCCGAGTATGGCCGCTCCGGTGCCGCCGTTCTGAACGCCACGATCAAATCGGGCACCAACGAACTGCACGGCGCCGTTTGGGAGTTTTTCCGCAATGACAAACTCGACGCCGCAGATTTTTTTGAAAATGCCGGGGGTAGACCCAAAGGTGAATTGCGCCAGAACCAGTTTGGAGTTTCCGCCGGTGGACCGGTCGTAATTCCTAAACTGTTTAACGGCAAAAACAAGGTCTTCTTCTTCGGCGACTACGAGGGATTCCGAAGAATCCAAGGAACGATTCTCACGGGCGCTGTTCCCACAGTAGCAGAGCGAAACTCCGGCTTCACAAACCTTTCGGACCTCATTACTTTTCAAAAGGGAACACAAAACACAGTTTTGTGCTCGGTACTGCCCGCTGCTGGACAACCCTGCCCCGCAGCTAACCAACAAACCGTTCCAACAGGAACCGTTTTTGACCCCACAACAACACGCGCGGTCACAGCGGGCCAAGTCGACTCCGTGTCTGGTCTATTTGCTGTGTCCTCGGGATTCGTAAGGACTCCTTTCGGCACATGCCCGGCCAGTACAGTGACTTTCACTCTCGCTGCCTGCGGCTTGAATCAGATTCAGAATGGGCGATTGGACCCGAATGCCATCGCCCTCTTGAAGCTCTATCCGCTGCCGACAAGCGCCGGGATTTCCAGTAATTTCGCCAATTCACCGAAGCTCGATGAACATCGCAACGCGTTTGACTCGCGGATGGACATCAACTTTAGCCAAAAGGACACTCTGTTTTTCCGCTTTAGTTTTGTCGACGACCCCCAGCTTATTCCAGGCATCTTTGGTGGGATTGCGGACGGCGGCGGCTTCCAGCAAGGAACGCAAACGGCGAATGCGCAGCAAAGCGCCCTCGGCTATACCCATACATTTTCGCCCTCCCTAGTAAACGTAGCTCGCGCCGGCTTGAATTACCTTCACACCTCGCGCTATTCGCCGGAGGCTAGTAATCTCAAGGGGACAGGTGGGGCGGGCATTCCTGCAGATTTTAACATTCTGGGTGTCCCTGTACAGGCTCTGAATGGCGGACTTCCCGCTTTCGGAATCAACGGCTTGCAGACACTCGGCAGCAATGCCTTCCTGCCCTCGGACGAAGTCACCTCAACGATCCAACTCACCGACGACGTCACCAAGATCTACGGCAAACATACTTTCAAGATGGGGATCGAGTATCAGCACGTTAAGTTCTCGACGCTCCAGCCTCCCTGGTCGCGCGGAGAATTCGATTTCAACGGTAACTACACGGACATTCCCAACAACTCCAACAGCAATACCGGTATCGCCAATTTCCTGCTAACACCGGCTGCCGCTGCGAATGGCGGCACGGTTGGATTCCTCGGTGGCCCGACTCAGATCTTCCTCTCAAATATCTCTCTTACGGACAACGGCAAAAACTATTACGGTGTGTATGGTAACGACGACATCAAGCTCACCCGCAAGCTGACTGTCAACCTCGGCCTTCGCTGGGATTTCTTTGGGCTGGTCTACGAGCACCATGGAAATCAGGCTAACTTCATTCCATCGGGCGGTCCGCTCAACGGTCCGACCTACTTGATGCCCGGGGGCAAGAACTCTTGCAACAACACTTTCGTCTCTGTAAGCTTCACCACTTTGCTCGCTCAAGACGGTATTAAGTGCCTCGCCACCGATGCTTACGGCGGGGGGCTTGGCAATTCTCAGAAGAACAACTTTGCACCCAGGGTGGGCTTCGCCTATCAAGTTAGTCCCAAGTTAGTCGCGCGTGGCGGTTTCGGCATTTTCTACAACGGCTTTGAGAACCGAGGGTTTTCGCCCAATATCGGCGAGAACTATCCCTTCCAGTTCAATTTCTCCTACGGAGACAGCAGTAGTGGAACGGCCACAATTCCGTCTCAAGTCCCCACCAACTATGTGGGCTGTCCCGCTACTGCCGCCACGGGCAACACTCCGACCTTTGAGTCTGGTTTTTCATGCAACCCGCTCAGTCCACTCCAGGTTCTCGCATCCGGGTTGTCGTTACGCGGAATCCAATTCAACTACCAGACTCCTTACTCCATGAGCGGCAATCTCACCCTGCAGTATCAACTGACTCACTCGATGTCCGTTCAAGCAGCTTACGTGACGTCGCTGGCGCGCCATTTGGAGTCGTTTCCGAGTTCCAACAACGTCAGCCAAATCTTGCCTGCGAGCTTGCCAGCCGGCGAGAAAACGTCGCAATTCCTGCCGTTTCAGGATTTTAGCCGGGGGGCAAGCTACGCGGCCACCGAGGGGAGTAGTGCTTACCACGGACTGCAAACAAAGGTCGAAAAGCAGTTTTCGGGCGGCTTCAACTTCCTGGCCACCTACACATGGTCGAAGACACTATCGGACGCCGGCGATTTGCTGAACGGCGGAAGCCTCAGAGGGTATCGGGCTCCAGACGTTCCGGGTGTTGGGATTCAGCACGATCGCGGACTTGCTTCGTTCGATATCCGCAATGTCTTCCACTTGAGCGGCGGCTATCAACTCCCCTTCGGCAAAGGCAAGAAGTTCATGTCCAGCGCTACCGGCGCGGCAGACAAACTTGTCGGTGGCTGGAGCGTTCAGTGGATCACCACCCTGCAAGGTGGCCAGCCGATCACGCTTGGTTGCCCCAACGGCACCACAACCGGGACAGGCTGCTATGACCTCCTTGTGCCTGGGCAACCCTTGGATCTAGGCCTGCATACGGACCTAAATGGCAAGCTTAGCTGGTTTGGAAACTCCAAAGCTTTCACTCAGCCCCCAAAGTGCACGCAAGCGGCTATAGGGGCCCCACTTGTCAATTGTGGGATTTCTGCGCTGGGCGGTGGCCCAGCTCAGGTTCCCGGACCGGGCTTCCACCGACTGGACTTCTCCGTCTTCAAGGACATCCCTTTTAACGAGCGCATGCGCCTGCAGTTCCGGACGGAGATATTCAACATTGCCAACCACCCCAACTTCAACGCTCCCGGTTTCGGCGGCAACGGTGTTGTTGCAATTTCCGGATCGACCAATTTCAGCAATTCCAATTTCGGTGAAATTGGCTCCACCCGCGACGCTCCCTATGACTCGCGGCAGATCCAGTTCGCTCTGAAGTTTTACTATTAGGCCCAAATGACACGTCGCGAAGGGCGCCCTGATGTGGTCGGGGCGCCCTTTGTTTTCGCTCTGGCTTTCCCTGAGTGTGCTACTCCCGCTCGCTGCGGCGCGGTGGTAATCTGCAAACATCGTGATGAAGAGAAACCGGTTGATCTGTTCAGTCTCTTTGGCCCTCGTGGCATGCCTTTCGGCAACGGCGGCTGCCAGCCCGCCGCAGAGCCAGGACTTGGACCGCGACTTCCAGGCCGCCGTCGCTCAATATGACTCGGGCCATTACTCGGAAGCTGCCGCTAAGCTGGAGAAACTAGTGCGCGAAGCTCCAGAAAGTTTTGAAGTCCAGGAACTCCTGGGATTGGTCTATTCCGCGCAATCGCAGGACACTAGAGCTACGCAGCATCTCCAGAAGGCTGTGCACCTGAAGCCCGATTCTGCCCCCGCCAGAACCAACCTTGCCGCCAATCTCGCGCGTCTAGATCGGCTCGATCTCGCCACCGAACAGTTCAAGAAGGCCGTGGATCTCGACCCGCGCAACTTCGACACCAACCACAACCTCGGCGAAGTTTACGTTCGCTCCGGAAGAATCGCCAAGGCCGCCCCCTTTCTCGAAAAGGCCCAGCAAATCAATCCTTCCTCCTACGATAACGGCTACGACTTGTCTCTGGCTTACCTTCAAATCGGTCGGCTCGCGGATGCCCGGCAACTGATCCAGAACCTTCTGAAGCAAAAGAACACCGCGGAATTGCACAACCTCCTTGGCGAAGTGGAAGAAAAAGACGGCAAGTTCGTGGGCGCCGAAAATGAATACGAAACCGCGGCGCATATGGACCCCACCGAGAGCAATCTCTTTGATTGGGGGAGCGAGCTCCTTCTCCACCGCACGCTCGGACCCGCCGTGGAAGTGTTCCAGCAAGCCTCCGCAAGCTATCCCGCTTCGCAGCGCCTAGTAGTCGGTCTTGGCATGGCTCTTTATGCGCGCGGCAACTATGACGAGGCCGTCAAATCGCTTTTGCGTGCTGCCGATCTCAATCCCGCTGATCCCGGCTGCTACGTTTTTCTCTCCAAGGCCTACGACAGCTCTCCCGGTCAGGCCGACGAGGTCATCCAGCGCTTCCGCCGTTTCGCGGAGCTTCAGCCCAACAACGCGCGCGCCCTCTACTACTACGCAATGGGTTTATGGAAGGGCAAGCGCGCCCAGGATCCCAGCTTGGATCTTCGCCAAATCGAATCCTTGCTGAACAAATCGCTGGCGCTCGATCCCAAACTTGCGGAAGCGCACCTGCAGCTCGGCAATCTGTACTCCGACCAGAATAAATACGCCCAAGCCATCCCGCAATACACACGCGCGATCGGGCTCAATTCCGATCTTGCCGACGCTTACTATCGTCTCGGCCAGGCTTACGTTCGCACCGGAGAAAAGGATCGCGCCCAGCAGCAGTTCCTGGTCTATCAGCGGCTCCGCGAACAGCACCTCGCCGACCTGGACAAGCAACGTGCCGAAATTCGGCAGTTTGTTTATTCGGCTAAGGATTCCCCCACTGCGAAACCGTGATTCCCTCCGGCTTTCGCGGCAAGGGCATGAAGAAAAAGCTTTGCGGCGACGCCGGATGTCTTGACACTCGTTCGGCCGCGTCGTAGTTTCTACGGAAAGCGTTTCAATGGAATGAGTTTCGATTCTTCATCGCGAAGCGCAGGGGACCGGGCTCAGCTGGCCGCCGCGAAAGCGTCCACCGCTCAAAAACTCGCGCGCCATCTCACCTGGTCACGCCGCGAATTTTTGCGTAGCACTGCGGGAATTGCATTGGGCAGTTCCCTTTTGCCCTCCAGTCTGATCGCTCGAACGGGCATCCCTCCCGGCAAGCGCAAAGTGGTCGTGATTACCTTTGGCGGTGGTGCACGCGACCAGGAGACCTTCGCTCCCGAAGGCCAGGAAAACATTCCTCACTTGATGCGCGAACTCATCCCCCAGTCCGCCTTCTTCACGCAGGTGGTGAACCGCGGAATCCTGGGCCATTACGTCGCGACCGCCAGCCTGGCGACTGGCGTCTATGAAACCATCAACAACTTTGCTTCCCTTCCCCCGGAGCATCCGACCGTCTTCGAATATTTCCGTAAGGACTTGAAACGTCCCGCCTCCGATGCCTGGGTCGTCGCTCCCAGCAACGGGTTCAATCGCATTGGAGAAAGCAGCCATCGTTCTTACGGCCCGGGATTGGGCGCGAAAGTGATCCTGCCCAAGCATCTTCTGACGGCTGCAACTTCCGGCGGAGGCCCTGACTATGAACATCTTCTCCGCGACAACTATGAGACCCCTTTCTACACTCCGGAACTGGGCGGCAGCGAATTTGAATTGCAGCAACTAGGAATGATGCTGAAGCTCTCCGTCGACGACTTCAAGGCTCACGCGCTCACCTTGTCCAGCCCCGACGAACTCTCCGTCTACATCGTCCGCCAGCTCATGCACCAGCAAGCTCCGAGTCTTCTGTGGATCACCATGCACGATATCGATATCGCCCACGCCGGTGCCTATTCTCTTTACATTGACGGAATCCGCCGCACCGATCGCCTCTGCGCGGATATCTGGAAAGCTATCCAAACCGAGCCCGAGTACGCCGGCAAGACGACGCTGTTCATCCTGCCCGACTTTGGCCGCGACTCCGACGACGATTCCGGGGGCAACGGTTTCCAGCATCATCGCACCGGTGATGCGCTTTCTCGCACGACGTGGATGATGGCCTTGGGCGCTGGCGTTCGCGAGGGCGTGATTTTCGACCGCCCGATGGAGTCCACTGACCTCGTCCCAACTCTCGGCTCCATGCTGGGATTTTCTGCTTCGCTCGCGCAAGGCAAACCGATACCGGAACTTTTGTAGAATTTATGCTCCCATCCGATCTCAAACCGGAGCAGTTCAACGGCTATCCGCCGGAAGCGAGAAAACTGGTCACCGGCTACGTTGTTGTGCTCCAACGCCTGCCGCTGAGCTTCTTGCCGAGCCTGTTGAGAGAAGTCATCGAATACGATTTCAAGTTTCCCGCTGAGCGCCGTGCCCTGGAAAAAGAGCTCGCCAACCTGAACTCGCTTTCTTCCGAACAAATCAAGGACTGGCTGCAAGGCTTCGCGCAAATCCGCCTTTCGTCCCAGCTTGAGAATTCCGATTGGGTCAATGCGCCCTCTCAATTTGTGGAACAGCTCTCCTCTCATCTCTGGACCACTCACCAACTCGACGCCTTTCGAATCGCCGCGGTCGCCTACGCCGATCGTTTGCGCGGGGTTGTGCCGGCGGAGCTGCCTCCCGTGCCGCGCCTCGGGATCACCGTCATCGGCCAGGGAGTCACCGCCCATGACGCGCCCCTCTTTCGCAAACTCCGCTCGCACGGTGCCTATTTCAGCGGTGTCAAGCCGGAGAACGGCCTCGAACTTTTGCTGAACGTGATCGCCGCCCGTGCCAAAGCGCATCCTCTTCCTTACGCTCACTGGTACATCGATGGCGGCCAAGCCGCGGCTCACGATCCCGCGCTCACTTGTGTCTCCTACCACGCCCTCGAACCCGTCCGCGCCGCTTTGTCCGCCAAAATTCGCGCGGAAATCCAACGCCCCGGTATGGGACCGGAAGCTCTCCGCACGCATCTCGCGCAACTTCGCCCCGCGGATCTCGGCCTGGGCAAAGCTGGCAACGCCGTGCTGGATCGCTTCCAGGTCAAAATGTTTACCGAAGGCTCCGGTACACAGATTTTCAGCACCACCTTCGCGCAATGGACCGCTCGTGAAGCCCTGCGGCGCGCCCAGCCTCTCACCTTGCTGGTCCGCTTCGCCCCGCGCCAGCGCCAGAAGCCCATGAACGAAATGCTCTCCACCAGTCGCGATGTTGCGGAGCTTGATCCTCTCGGCTCCTTGATGGATGCGGACATGGGCGCCTACTACAACTGGTTGAACCTCCAGCGCCTCACCGGAGCCGATCAATCTTCGTTCCTGGTGTGGTTCGAAGGGCACAACGAAGCCGTCGCCATTGGGCCTTCTTTGCCACGCGGCACCGTATCAAATACCTCCGCCAGCTTGGAGCAGCTCTTAAGCTGGGCGAGCTAACGGCGCAAGATTTTTAATTCACTGCCAGATTCTTTATGAATTCATGTTCCGGAGGCAGGAAGAAAGACGCGCGGTTCAGAGTCAGGCCAAGTTAGTCCTTGATAATTCGCAATTCGTCCTTAAATACTCCCAATTCGCTGTGGAATCGATGTTTGCTTTCGTCGACCTCGAGTCGATTCTTTAGAACCAGTTTTGCTTCCTCGGCGGCATCGCGTAATTCCGGATGTCTGTCAACGTCGCTTGAAGTCAAGACGGCACTGGCCAGGCGCTGCAGGCAATTCTCCAATTCAGTGATCCGCTTTACAACTTCGGGCGCGGACGTCTGCGCCTTAACGTAGGTGTCGAGTGCGACTTCGCCTTCGATCTTCTCAACGTATTGGGAAACAGTGGTTTCGCCGTCGTTCACTGGATGGACGACCTGCGGAACGACGCCTGCCAGTGGATTGGGATTCGGCATGAAACAGATTATAAATCGGAAATCCGCCAACTGGGAAGCATAGCGGAGAGGGTGGCCAAGCCGCACCCAGCTTGGCCGGGCATATAATAATTGCTATGCAGCACGCTAAGCTCGTTGTCGTCCGGTCGTACGGTAGCCGCCCTGAGGCGGACTTGGCGAAGGGCGCCCTCGAAGATGCTGACATCCAGGCAATGATCAAGGCTGACACGGCGGGAGGAATGCGTGAACACCTTGCGTGGTCCGGCGCGGGGTTCCAAATTCTGGTGCGCGAGGAAGACGCAACCCTGGCGCGCGACGTGCTCGCTCCATCAGCCGAAGGCGACCAAATCCTTGACGCGGGACTTCCAACCTGACCCCGACCCTCGTGCGCGAGTCACAAATACCGCCTCAGTTTTCACCGTAAGCTGGAAACGGGCCGTTTCTCTGTTTCATGCTCCGTTTCTCAGAGGCAAATCCATCTGGAAAAATCAAAAGGCAAGGGGTAGCATCCTGCCTATGTTCAAACTACTTTTTGCCACGCTCGCTTTTTCCCTGGCAGTCTATTCCGCCGACCTGCCCTCCAAAAAATACCTGAACCTGGCGGCCATCAAGACCATGGTCGGCGCTGCCGAGGCGGAGGCCCAGAAACGCCACGTCGAAGTCACCATTTGCATCGTGGACGAAAGCGGCAATCTGCTTTTCCTCCAAAAAGCCGATGCCGCCTCCCTCAATACCATCGTGTGGGCGCAGAAGAAGGCCCGGCACGCGGCCTTCTACAGGAGTCCCTCGAAAGACGCCGCTGACAACGTGAAAAAGGGCAACGTGGAAGCCTTGGCTTTTCCTGACTACTTTCCCAATCAGGGCGGCCTGCCCATCCAGATCGATGGCCAGACCATCGGCGGTATCGCCGCCAGCGGTGCCAAATCCGAGATCGACGAGGCCATCGCCCAAGCCGCTCTCGACGCCCTCTTCAAGAAATAAGGCACGCAGAATTCCTTCAAGACTGAGATTTAAGCGTTCGGAATTCCGGGCGCAGCAGAAGGCCCCATGGCCCGGAAACTCATGGGCATTTGCCTCTCCCGTTCGGGGAAGCCTTCCGCTACCGTTTCGGAATCGGCACGCTGGCCACGACCTGTTGTTGATAGTGGTTTGTGTTAGAACCATCGTCAAACGTGCTCACCGAAGTGGTGTACTCTGTGGACGGAGACGAGGAATTCCCAAAGTAATCCCCGATGAAAGTCTCGCTGTTGCAGATGCAATGCGGGTGCGGTGCATTCAGCTGCGGATCCCAGGTGTGCTGGGACAAGCGGATGTTGTGACCAATCGGAGTTAGCGTTGCGGTGTAAAACTGGATTGCTGTATTGATGCAGTAGTTGGAGCGCCCGTAGGGAGTGCCGGGAGAAGCGCCGGTGCCGGGATCGAGAGCAATTCCCCCTGCAATGGCTTCCGCGGTTCCCGCTGCCGGACAGGACAAGCGACGGTCATAAAAGGCAACGCTGACCGTGTCAGTGACGCCGTTGTCGGCCACATTCAGATTTGGCTGGAGTTCGTCCACGGGATTGCCATTGTCGTTCACGACGATCGGAGTTGACCACGTCACGCCATCGTCGGTCGAAGTTGTCAAGTAGAGATTCGAAACGCCGGAAGCGCCATCCTCCCAGCTTACATAGAGAGGATAGTGGCCGTTGATAAGGTGGTGGCCCACGGCAAATGTATTCACAATGCCTTCGCGGAACGTGGTGTTCTGATACGTGGGAACAAAAATATCGTGGTGCACAAGCACGGGGGTCTGCCAGGTTACGCCGCCATCACTCGAGGAAATCACATAGAGATCGGCGAACTGAAAACCCTGTTGCGAAGGATTGTTCGTTTCGGTGGTGTACACCGTTCCGTCTGGCGCGACATGCGGGAGCATGTAGCTGTCCCAAGGATGGCCGTTGATGGTCGGAAGCACCGCCGGAGTGGACCAGTCAGTATGGCTGCCATCGGCGTTTGCGTCAGAGAAGGAAACAAACACGCTACTGGGATTGAAAGCGAACAGCGTCCACATGGCATAAATTCTGTTGTAGTGCGGGCTGGAGGGATTCAGGTCAACGGTGATCCATTGCTTGTCCGGGTCATTCGAATGAGCATTGGGAGCCGTCATCAGATAATCTAAGCCCCGGTTGTGCGTGAAACTCCAGTCGCTGGCGGAAATCGCGCCATGCGGCCGAACAGCTGAAGAGATCGCTTCGCCCGGGAGCGCCGGATTGGGCAAGGAAGAGCCGTTATTGAATACCTGTCCGCCAGATTTGTCGTAGGAGAACTGGTAGGGCAGAAGCAGGGCGTGGTAGTTACCGAATCCATCAAAAGCGCCTACAGGGTCGGTGTTGTCGGTGAAGCCTTCGTAGCCGGGAACATGCCCCTGCACCGGCCAGGTCTTGCCCCCATCGAACGATTCGTAGAAACCCTGCAGGTGGTTGTAGCCCTCGGCGCTGACGAACCACTTGGTCTGCCCGATCAAGTGATTTAGGTTAGTGGGATCGATTCGAAGGTCCGATTCGCTGTGGTTGTTTACAAGGAATGATCGGTTTACAACACTTTGAGTCGGGTAAGGCCCGAGGTCTTCGCCCGTATTTGCGCTGCCGTTGCAGGGGGTCTCGCCCGTATACCCGTTCGTGGGACCCAGATTCCCGGCGTAGGGAACCTCCGGCGTGTAGCAGCTGATCTTCTGCGTGGTAGCGAAAACATTTGTCACATGATTCAGCCTGAAACTATCAGCGAAGGAGGCATCTGCCTGCGTGCCCTGAGGAGGGGGAAGCACCGATTGCGCAAAAGAGAAAGGCGCCAAGATCGTTAGCAGCAGGACCATGGAACAGAGGTGCTTCTGTGTTCCACAGATGCTTCGGCCGCAATTTGAACGCGTGATGGGCTTAAATGGAAACATGTTAACCTCGAACGTGCATTGGTTTTCGGATGGTCGCGTTTCGAACGTATGCGCGCTAGTGGGGATATCTGCAGCGCAGTTTGCGAGCATAATGTGCGGCTTTATCGGTGTCAAGAATGTTTTGAGCAGTGGATGCGTTCGGCAGAAGGCAGATAAGTTCCGTAATCATCCCACTCTGTAACAAACGGCACTCGGCGCCCTCTTCAAAAAATAATGGACGCGGAATTCCTTCCAGATTGAAAATATACCATGCTCACGAACTCCGTGGCGGAAGCTCTGCGCGTCTCATCTGAGTCCTCGAACAAACTCGATGATTTGGTCGCGCGTCCTAGTGGACTCCCTATCAAAACTGTCGCGGATTGGATGCTTGCCAGCCAATGGGCTATCAACGCGAGCGTGCACAATTCCCTTCTGACGTTTTTCGTGACAATTTTCCTGCGGGTGCTTTTTCGCTTCTCCGTCCCGTGTTTGAGACGCTCGTGCGCGTCCACCTGATCGCTATGGGCGACCGTCAAGTCATTGAAGAGATGCGCGCGGACAGATTCAGAATAAAGTTCTTCAAACACCCGGAGAAAGTGGACAATCATTTTCATTTGGGCGGCGATTTCAAGTCGCTATATCTCCGCATCATGAACTTCATGCATAGCGCCGTTCACATGGGTATGGAACAAATGAAACGGCAGTTCAAGGGCGAAGACCTGGCGCCAAACTACTCGGAGCAGGAAATCATCGCCGTGGTACAAATGTCCACGGTCGCCAAATTCATGGTCACATCGCGGGTAATCGAGCGGTTTCAAACCGATACCGAGCAGCAGGTTGTCCTTGCCCTGTTGCGGGATTTTACGTCACGCCAGCCGTGAGTTAACGGGATCACACCAGGTCCGCAAGGTTAAGCGCTTTACAAAAGTCTCTCCAAAAAGTAGAGTGGCGCGACATGCCCGCGGGGCAAGCGAATCACATCACTTCTGTCGAAGAGGAGTCCGCCTTATGAGTATTCGAACACACAATTCTCTTCCCCCGCTGACTCTGCTCGCCACCATGCTGACCATTGCCGCTTCGGCCTCCGCTCAATCGAGCTTCGATCTGCGCTCCCCCGACAACCGCATCGAGATCCGGATTCGGACCGTTCCAGTTGTCCGTTACGACGTGCTCCTAAAGGGCCGCGCCTTGCTCCAGGATTGCACTCTTTCTCTCGATGTTGACCACAAGACTCTGGGCGTGGACCCGAAGGTCCACACCGCGAAAAAACGTAGCTATGACCAGACCTTGGAGCCCGCCGTCCATCAAAAGTTCGCAAAGATTCGTGAGAATTACAATGAAGTGCGTATCGAAATGGATGGCGGCTACGCGGTCGTCTTTCGCGCCTACAACGAAGGCGCAGCCTACCGGTTCGAAACGTCGCTTCCTCAGCAGCAAGTGAAAATTTACGGCGAGGAAGTGAAATTGAATTTCCCGGGAGATGCCACCGTCTTTTATCCGCAGGAAGACAGCATGTTTTCCCACAACGAACGCAAATATGTTCCCCAGCGTCTGAAGGAAATCGATCCCGCTTTCATCGCAACCATGCCTGCGGTTGTGGATGCCGGCGAAGGCGCTAGACTCGCGATTGCCGAATCCGATGTGGAAGATTATCCCGGGATGTGGCTGCACGGTACGAACGGCCCTGCACTTGCCGGAACATTTCCGCATTATCCGCTGAAAGAAAAACTGGAGAAAGACCGCGACCTCCGCGTCGTCGAAGCCGCCGACTATATCGCCGTCACTTCCGGCACGCGCACTTTTCCTTGGCGGCTGGTGGGCATCGTTGAAAGAGACGGCGACCTGCTGACCAATCAGCTAGTGTGGCTCTTGGCCAAGCCCTCGCAATTGCAGGACACTTCCTGGATCAAGCCGGGAAAAGTCGCGTGGGACTGGTGGAACTTCAACAATATTTACGGCGTCGATTTCAAGGCTGGGATTAACACCCAGACGTACAAATATTATATCGACTTCGCGGCGAAGTACGGTCTCCAGTACATCATTCTGGACGAAGGCTGGTACAAGCTTGGAAACGTTCTGGAGGTCGTTCCGGAAATAAATATGGAAGAATTGACGGCGTACGCCAAAGAAAAAAACGTAGGCGTCATTCTTTGGGTCATTTGGAAATCGCTCGACGATCAGCTGATTCCCGCGCTCGATCAATACGCGAAGTGGGGCATCAAGGGAATCAAGGTCGATTTCATGCAGCGCGACGACCAGAAGCTGATCAATTTCTACTATAAGGTGTGCAGCGAAACCGCGAAGCGCAAGATGCTCGTCGATTTTCACGGCGGGCAGAAACAAGTCACCATGACGCGCACGTGGCCCAACATGATCAGCGGCGAAGGCGTCCGCGGAATGGAGTGGAGCAAGTGGAGCGCGGACTCCGAACCGAAACACAACGTCACGCTTCCATTCACGAGAATGTTCCTTGGTCCCATGGACTACACTCCAGGCGCGATGCGCAACGCGACGAGAACCACTTTTGCTCCAATCCACCAGCAGCCGATGGCGCTGGGCACGCGCTGCCACCAGCTTGCCATGTACGTGGTCTTCGAAAGCCCCTTGCAGATGCTCTCGGACAGCCCATCAAATTATTTGCGCGAGCCGGAAGCGATGGAGTTTCTCGGTCCTGTTCCCTCCGTTTGGGATGACACGAAAGTCCTCGATGGCCGTATCGCCGAATATGTTTTAGTGGCGCGCAGAAACGGCAACGACTGGTACGTGGGCGCGATGACCGATTGGACGGCGCGCGAACTGGAAGTTGATTTTTCCTTTTTGCCTGACGGCAATTTCTCGATGGACGCCTATCAGGACGGTACGAACGCTAACCGAATGGCCTCCGACTACAAGAAAATAAGCGTGCAGGTTAACAAATCCACGAAACTAAAAATTAAATTGGCGCCCGGAGGTGGATGGGCGGCGCGCGTCCATCCTTAGGTACGCCGCTACCGGCTGACAATCGGAACCGCTGAGCTACGGGGCCACGTTTGAGAAACATTTTAGGCTGAAAACGCATAATTCACCCGTGCCACGGCACGGATCTCTGCTCACCCCTTTGCCGAGAGGGCGTCTATCGCGATTGGGGTGGTCTGCCAGAGAGAAAAGAGACGTTTGGGCTGTTGTGTTTTGCGGAGAGGAGAAGGTGTGATCATGCGCAACGTGTGGAAGTGTGGTTTTGGCCTGTTGATGGGACTGGGCGTTTTGGGGGGGAATGCAGGGGCACAATTCAAGAACGGAAGCCAGGCGACGGAGCTGAACATTCCGCGGCTCAGCCAGCGGGGGACGGTGTCGCAGCGCCTCGGGCTGACGGACGTAACTATTATCTATCACCGTCCGGAAGTTGGCGGGCGGGAAATTTGGGGCAAGACGGTGCCTTATGGAAAAGTGTGGCGTGCGGGCGCGAACGAGAACACGACCATCACTTTTTCTGACGACGTCAGCGTCGAGGGAAAACCGCTGGCGGCGGGGACCTATGGACTGCACACCATTCCGGACAAGGATCAGTGGACGATTATTTTCTCGAAGAACTCGACTTCCTGGGGCAGCTTTAGCTATGACGAAAAGGAAGACGCGCTGCGCGTGACCACGAAGCCGCAAGCGGCGGATTTCCGCGAAGCGCTCACGTACACCTTTGAAGAAGTCAAACCGGATTCGGCGGCTGCGACGCTGCGCTGGGAGAAACTGGCAGTTCCCTTTCACGTTTCCGCGGACGTGAAGGCCGTGGTGCTGAAGAGTGTCAAAAACGAATTGCGGAGCGTTGGCGGATTTACCTGGGCGGGATTCGACGAAGCGGCTCAGTGGTGCCTGGACAACAATTACAACCTGGAAGAAGCGCTGAAGTGGGAAGACACTTCGATCCAGAACGAAGAGCGGTTTGAAAATCTGGAAACCAAATCGCGGATCCTCGATGCCATGGGGCGAAAGGATGAAGGGGCTAAGGTGCTTGCCAAGGCCTTCGATAAGGCCAGCGCGATTCAACTGTATTCCTACGCCCGGGGTCTGCAACGATCGGGGAACGCCAAGCGCGCGTTCGAGCTCTATCCGCAGGTGCCGAAGAAGGATGCCAATCACTGGATCAGTCATTTGGCGCTCGCGCGCATTTCGTCGAACTCCGGCGATTTCCCGACGGCGGCCAAGGAAATGACACAGGCGATCAGCGGAGCGCCGGATGGGACGAAGCCGTTTCTCCAGCCATTGCTGAAACGCCTCGAAGCCAAAGACGACATCAATAAGTAGCCGTTAACCATAACTGAGACCCCTCCCCGGTGTTTCGTGTAAGTGTTGCATTCAAAGGGCTTAGCGGGACCGTAAGTCTCTTGTGTGCAACATTTACGGGGGGAGGCCCGTAAGTGTTGCGCTTAAAGAACTTCAGGCGAAACCGGAGTCTTAACGTTGAGCAGCCCCTCCCCCCACTGTTTTCATAAGATATTGACACGACAGGAGTTAGAGGGTGGGGGTCGTCAAAATGATTGAAGGGTAAGGGTTTACGATCATAGTGCCGCCAGCATTGGAGCAAACAGGAAGACATTGAAGCAGTTGGAAAAACTGCACAGTGGCCGAACTTGGGTCGCAGGGTAGCCTCTTTCTCTGAGCGGGTCGGAGTCTGTGTCCCTCGACAGGGACGGAATCCGCAGTCCCGACAGAATCTGGATATTCGATCACAAAGGCTATGGCGGGTAGACGAAGGGATCGTGCCGACTTAATGAAACCATTATAGCATATTGGTAACGTATGTCAAGGATTACTTTAAGTGCTTTGGATGCTGTGGGATAGCATAGAGACGAGCAAGAAAGAAGCAATGGCAAAAGCCCCGTCCTCATAAACGCATTATAAAAGGGCGCCCCTTTTGAAGTAGGTTTTGAGCGTTGACCTCATCCCCTACGGAAAGGAGCACCCTCATGGATAGCACGAAGTATATCGGGATGGATGTTCACAAGGAAAGCATCTC
>Ga0209239_1000062_pt1 | contig 62150 bp, 52 predicted proteins | sample GraSoi013_2_20cm_FD_185824 | JGI IMG/M metagenome (GOLD analysis project Ga0209239, IMG submission 185824) | Grasslands soil microbial communities from the Angelo Coastal Reserve, California, USA - Sample 10_02_2013_2_20cm (SPAdes) (version 2) | ecosystem: Environmental > Terrestrial > Soil >...
ACGAGCCCTGCACTAGGCTAAAGGAAACAATAGAGGGTCGCAAAAACCTCGGACCGCGAAACCGCCAACGCAAAAAACATGGCCCACATCTCTTGCCACTCACTCAAGCTGGTTTCTTCACAGCTTCATATGTTGAAGGGTGGTGTGTATGACCGAACGGAAACGAACGAGACTTTCTCTCACGGAGAAGAATGAGATTTGGGGTCGCTGGAAGGCCGGGCAGTCCATGCATGAGATTGGGCGCGCTTATGGCAGGCCACACCCCACCATTCGCAAGCTGTTGTTGCCACGTGGGGGCATCGCTCCCATTGCGCGTCGTCGCTCGCGGCTAGCACTCACCCTCGCTGAGCGAGAAGATATTTCGCGAGGGATCGCTTCCGGCTCGTCGATTCGCGAGATCTCCCGTGGTCTGAGTCGTGCCACCTCGACAGTGAGCCGAGAGATCGTACGCCATGGTGGCCGTCCTGCCTATCGTGCCCATGATGCGGACGAACAAGCTTGGCAATCGGCTTTGCGACCCAAGCGCTGCCTGTTGGCCATGAACCGCAAGTTGCGAGATATCGTTGCGAGTAAACTGATTTTGGACTGGTCGCCCGAGCAGATTTCCGGGTGGTTGAAGAATCGGTATCCCAACGACGAGAGCATGTACGTGTCTCACGAGACGATCTACCGTAGTCTGTTCGTTCAAGCGCGTGGCGTATTGAAAATAGAGCTGATGGACCACTTGCGCTCGAAGCGGCGCATGCGTCGCTCGCGCCATTTCAGCGAGCATGGACATTCACGGGGGCAGATCGTCGATGCCATCTCGATCCGCGAACGGCCAGCGGATGCGGAAGACCGAGCGATCCCTGGCCACTGGGAAGGCGATCTGCTGGCCGGAGAAAAGAACAGCTATATTGCAACGCTAGTGGAGCGGCATTCACGCTTTCTCATGCTGATTAAGGTGCCGAGCAAAAACACGGCGGTGGTCGTGGCGGCGTTGAGCAAACACGTTCGTAAACTTCCGGCGACCTTGCGCCGCTCGCTGACCTGGGATCGCGGGTTGGAGATGGCCAAGCACAAGGAGTTTACGGTAGCCACGAATGTGCAGGTCTACTTCTGCGATCCACAAAGTCCCTGGCAACGTGGAACGAATGAAAATACAAATCTGCTCCTGCGACAATACTACCCACGAGGAACCGACCTGTCCGCCATCTCTCAAGAGCAGCTCGACCAGGTCGAGCTGCTCTTGAACCAACGCCCAAGAAAAATCCTAGGATTCCAAACTCCGGCGAATAAACTCCAAGCAAGTGTTGCGTCGACCATCTGAGGCGGCAGCGTTTACCAGGAACTGTCTTCGTCCGCTTCAGCGCCGATGTGGAAAGAGATCATGATTTTGACTGTTATTCGTGCCGCAGTGCGACCATCGGATCAACTCGCGTGGCGCGGCGAGCGGGGATGTGGCACGCGACCAGCGCGACAACGGCCAAGAGCAACCCAACAGAGGTAAACGTAATCGCATCGGTCTCACTGACGCCAAAAAGTTGCGCCTTAAGCAAGCGTGCGAATGCCAGAGCGAGCACCGTGCCCACGACGAGACCCGCCAGTATGAGCCGGAATCCCTGGCCAAGAACGAGACGGTAGATGCCTTCCTTCTTCGCGCCGAGCGCCACGCGGATGCCGATTTCCCGCGTGCGTTGGCGAGTGGTGTAAGCCACGACGCCATAAATGCCGACGGCGGCGAGCAGCATGGCAAGAAAACCGAACGAGCCGGCAAACGTAACCGCGACGCGTTGAAAAAGTGAGCCGAGCTGCATGGTGACGGAAAGCGGATTCACATTGAACAGCGGCAATTCCCGATTGAGCTGATGGATGGTCTCTTCCACAGAAGAAGCCATGGCGCGCGGATCGCCAGTCGTGCGGAGGTGAATGGTGGTGTCCTGCGTTAAGCGGTAGGCCTGGTAAATCGGCAAATAGATGACCGGCTCGGTCGGGTAGGTGAGCAAGCGGTATTTGGCATTGCGTGCGACCCCAACGATGGTGAAGCGAACAGGCCCGTCCGTCACCTGTTTGCCGATAGCGTCTTCACCCGGCCAATAGCGATCGACAAAGGCCTGGTTGACGACGGCAACGAGTTGCGAATCCACCGTATCAGCTTCGGTGAATTCACGGCCCGAAATCACGGATGTGCGGAGAGTGCGAAAGTAATTCGGCCCGACGATCGCTCGGCTGATCTCCATCGATTCGTGCGGTTGCGGCACGTAGCCTTCGATCTGCAGATAGTCGGTGTGGATGCTGAAGCTCAGTGGCGAAAAATCAGCCAAAGTCACAGATTCGACCCCGGGAAGCGCCGAGAGCCTGTCGAGCACCTGCCGGTCGAACGCCACACTGGTCGCGCGCGTGTAACCAGCCGGCGAGAGCTCATACGAGGCAAGCAGCAGATGACTTGCTTCGAATCCCGGATCCGATTGCTGTGCTTTTTGAAGGCTGCGGGTAAAGAGACCCGCGCAGACCAAGAGAACGAGCGAGAGTGAAATCTGCGCCACCACCAGGCCGCTCAAGAGACGACCCTTGTGCAAAGTAAGCGAGACGCTAGTCGCTTCCTCCTTGAGAACAGATTGCACCGGCAGGCTCGAAGACCGCAGGGCCGGAAGAATACCAAAGATGATCGCAGCAAGGATGGAAACCGCAATGGTCACGAAAAGCACGCGTTGATCGATGTGCGCGTCGTTTGTCAGCGGAATAGGGGTGGGCGGAAAGAAAGCGACGAGGCGGCGGGAGGTCCACTTCGTAATCACTAAGGCGGCAGTACCGCCGAGCAGACCAAGCAGCAGGCTCTCGATCAAAAACTGGCGGATGATTTGTTGGCGTGAAGCGCCCATTCCCAGCCGGATGGCAATCTCGCGGCGGCGTCCGACCGAACGCACCAATAGGAGACTGGCAACGTTGGCGCAGGCCAGCAGGAGTAGGACCCCGGCGAGCCCCAGCAACATCGGAAGAGTCTTGTAAAGATAGACGTTGATGCCGAAGGGAGAGCGCCAAAGGGGGTCGAGAGAAATCTCGTTCGGACTATCCCGGTGATCCTCCGGGAACCGCTCGACGATTCCCCGCATGAGCAGGTTGAGTTCGGTCTCCGCCTGATTCTTCGTGACACCCGGGCGAAGCTTTCCGAGCACGTTCAGCCAGAAAGTGCCGCGACGGGCGGGACGGTCCGCACCCCAAACATCACGATCCATCGAGACAGGAATCCACAGGTCGGTGCGGAGCCCGGTTTTGCAGCCGTTGAAATCCCGTGGGGCTACCCCAATAACGGTGTAGGGATGGCGATTGATCTGAATCTTCTTGCCGACGACTTGCGGATCGCCCGCGAAGTGGTTCTGCCAGACGGCGTAACCGATAACGATCACTGCGGCGCCGGCGCGCGGCGTTCCTTCTTTCGGAAGAAAAGCGCGCCCGAGAATCGGGTGGACGCCGAGAAGGTCAAAATAATTCGCGGTGGTCAGCGCCCCGTAAATGCGCTCGGGCTTCGCGACGCCGGTGAGAGACATGTAGTCTTCGTGATAGCCGAGAAGCCCGGAAAAAGTTTGAGTGCGCTCGCTGAGATCGCGAACGTCAGGATAAGAAAATGGCGGGGTGGGATGATCGCTGAGATCGCCGCGTGCGACGGTGACAAGGTCGCTGGTGTGAGCGACTCCCGGAATCGGGTTCAGCAAGGTAGCGCTGATCCAACTGAGCACAGTCGTGTTGGCGGCGATGCCGAGCGCCAGTGTGAGAACAACGATGGCAGTAAAGCCTGGATTCTTCCGCGACATGCGGAGTGCAAAGCGACAGTCTTGAGCGAGTTTGTCGAGCCATGCTCCGGTCCGTACGTCTCTCACCTGTTCCTTCACCTGCTCGACGCCCCCCAACTCAATTCGCGCTGCTCGTTCCGCTTCACCTGGCTTCATGCCAGATCGCAGCTTCTCTTCGATCAACAAATCAAGGTGAGCATTCAGTTCCGCCGCAATGTCCAGTTCGTCTTTCTGCCTGCCGGTGACATTCCGAAAAAAACTGACCGCGCGAGAAAGCCAGCGTAACTTTCGCTTCTGAGTCACGACGCCTCCAGAGTCCGCGAGATCCCAAGCACAATCCGCTCCCACTTCGCGGTTTCCTCTTCCAACTGTTTCACGCCAGCTTTCGTCAGCCGGTAGTATTTTGCCCGGCGGTTGGTCTCGGACTCTCCCCAAGCCGAACTGATCCAGCCTTCTTCCTGCATCCGGCGTAGTGCGGGAAATAGCGATCCCGACTTCACCACAAACGTGCCTTGCGATATCTGTTCAATCCTGCGAGAGATTCCGAGGCCATGCATTTCACCCAAGCGAAGGGCTTTGAGGATCACCATGTCCAGCGTCCCTTGCAAAAGATTGGTTTGTTCCGGACTCAAGACGCTCTCCTATAGAGATTCTACTGGAAGATTAGGCCTTCCCCTGTAGAATGTCAACGGGTCGCAGATCGAATATACGGAAATGACGGGGTCCGATCACTCCGTCATCTGCTCATCGTCACCGTAGCATGATGAAGCATCCGGAGTTCGACCAGATGGTTGCGCTTGCGGAGCGGCTCCGACTGGAATTGGATTCCTCCGACCGCAAGAACCTGGTCGGTAGTCAGATAATTCCCCGATAAGTCGTATTACCGGACATGTGGCTCACACGTCCACCGGCGGAGTTTTGAGGACATCGGGGCGCCATCCACTCGGTGCGCCAGATTTCTTCCATGCGGTTCTGGACAGTCTCAGGGAATTTGGGTTTCGGGGAAGTTTGGGACAAGGGCACCGCAGTACCGCGACGATCCCAAGCCCTGATAGAAACCGGCCAATGTTCGAGAGTTGGAAGCAAATGGACCAAGTAGGGTATGCTCACTCTCGACTATGGCGCGATTGACGGGCCCGGAGCGGCGGCGCAAAGGGCGGCTCAAGCTTCCACAGACAGTCCGGGTGAGACCTTCCGACACTCACGGGCTTGACCTCGACGAAATCCTGCCGACGCTGAACAGTTCGCGGGACAGCATTTACTTCGCATCGAAGAATGAGTTCTATACGGAAGGCATGCGCGTGTTTGTCACCTATCCATATTCGGACAAGCCTGGCTCGCTCAACCGCGAGTCTCTCGGAAAAGTAGTGCGCATCGACGATCTCGGGCACGGCCGACGCGGTATTGCGGTGGAGATTTTGATGCCCGTCTACATTGGCGGAAAAGAAACCATGAAGTAGCAGCCTGGCGGCGGGTTATTTCTTCTTCCTGATGACCACCCAAAATTCGCGACGCATAGCGGCAGAGGGCGCGGCGGCGTGCTGGACGGAGAGCACTACGGCGGCTACACTGTTTGTATTCCACTCGATTTGAATCGAATACGCGCAAAAATGTGCGAGGAATAATCGGGGATGCTTCGCTTCTACACCGCGGGTGAATCGCACGGACAGGCGCTGCTGGCGTTTATTTCCGGGCTGCCCGCGCAGATGCCGGTGGACATTCGGTTCATCAACCACGAGCTACGGCGGCGGCAGCTGGGTTATGGGCGGGGCGGACGCCAGAAGATTGAAAAGGATATGGCGGAGATTTTTGCGGGAGTGCGCCACGGGAAAACTATCGGAGCGCCGATTGCGTTGCGCATTGAGAATCGTGATTGGGCCAATTGGGAAAAAACCCTGCCGGTGGAAGAGGGGGAAGAAGACGCAGACGCGCGGAAACTGGTGGCGCCGCGGCCGGGCCATGCGGATTTGGCGGGATCGCAGAAATTTGACTACCATGATGCGCGGTACATTCTGGAGCGGGCGTCTGCGCGCGAAACGGCAGCACGCGTAGCCGCGGGGGCGTTTGCAAAATTGCTCTTGCGCGAATTCGGCACGGAGATCGCGAGCCACACGATTCAGGTGGGACACGTGCGGCTGGAAAAACCGGCCAGTTGGAAAAAGATTCACGCGGCGAGCGCGGACCTGGATTCTCCGCTGCGATGCATTGACGCCGAGGTGCAGGAGAAAATGAAGGCGGAGGTTGACGCGGTTCTGAAAGCCGGAGATACGGTCGGAGGGATTTTTGAGATTGTGGCGCACAACGTTCCCGTGGGGCTGGGGAGTCACGCGCAGTGGGACGAAAAATTGGACGGGCGGCTGGCGCAGGCGGTGATGAGCGTGCAGGCGGTGAAAGCGGTGGAGATCGGCAACGGCGTGAGGGTGGCGGGGTCGTTTGGGAGCGAAGTGCAGGACGAGATTTTTTATGAAAAATCGGCGCGGCGGTTCCGGCGGGCGACGAACCGCGCGGGGGGACTAGAAGGCGGGATCACCAACGGCGAAGACGTGGTGGTGCGCGGGTACTTGAAACCGATTTCGACGTTGCGACAGCCGCTGCACACGACGGACATGGTCACCAAGGAGCCGGTAAAGGCCGCTTACGAGCGGTCGGATTGGTGCGTGGTGCCAGCAGGTGCGGTGGCCGGGGAAGCCATGGTTGCACTTGTGCTGGCGGATGCTTTTCTGCAAAAATTTGGAGGAGACTCGCTGGCGGAGATGCGGCGGAACTTTGACAGCTATGCCCGACAAATTGACGAGTTCTGAGCCGGCCAGCACTGCGGCCACCGAGTCACCGCAGGCGGCATCGGCCGCGCGCAAGATTTATCCGATCGTCAAGTATGGCGATCCCATCCTGGAGAAGCCGGGCGCGCCGGTTAAAAAATTCGACGCGGAACTGGAGGAGCTTGCCGAGGATATGTTCGCTTCGATGTACGCGGCGCAGGGTGTGGGACTGGCGGCGCCGCAAATTGGAAAGAGCTTACGGCTCGCGGTGGTGGACGTGACCGGAGGAAAGAATCCGGAAGCGAAGATCGTGCTGGCGAATCCGGAAATCATTCACGCGGAAGGCGAAGTTCGCGAAGAAGAAGGCTGCTTGTCGATTCCAGGGTTTCGAGGATACGTGCTGCGGCCTCAGTTTGTGACGATTAAGGCGCAGAACGCCAAGGGCGAGGCGTTTGAAATTCGGGGCGAAAACCTGCTGGCCCGAGCATTCTGTCATGAGATCGATCACTTGAATGGGATTCTTTTTTTGCAGCACCTCAGCATGCTGAAGCGCGACCTGATCAAACGGAAAATCAAGAAGCTCAGGAAACAAGGCGAGTGGTAAGTGCCCCTGCGGATCCGAATCGTTTTCTGCGGCACACCCTCGTTTGCGGTTCCCACGCTCAAACACCTGCTGGCGCAACCGGACATTGAAATTGTTGGCGTGATTACGCAGCCGGATCGTCCGCGGGGGCGCGGGCAGGACGTTTCGTTTTCGGCGGTGAAGGAAGCGGCGCTGGCGGCGAAGCTGGCGGTGCATCAGCCGGAAAAGATTCGCGCGCTGGAAGCAGAAACGCTGCTGCGTAAGCTGGCTCCCGATGCCGTGGTAATCATCGCGTACGGACAAATTATCCCGGGGAAATTGCTGCCATTTCCTAAACTGGGCTGGATCAACCTGCACGCTTCCCTGCTGCCCAAGTATCGAGGGGCGGCGCCCATCAATTGGCCCATCGTGAACGGCGAAACGCGAACTGGCGTGACGACGATGCGGATCGACGCAGGGATGGATACCGGGGACATGCTGCTGCAACGCGAAATTGAAATTGGCGCGAAGGAGACGGCCCCGGAGCTTGCCGCTCGATTGTCGGAGATTGGCGCGCCGTTGATGGTGGAAACATTGCGCGGGTTGGCCGCTGGAACCATTGTTCCTCGAGCCCAGAATCATACAGAAGCCAGCTACGCGCCAATGCTGAAGAAAGAAGACGGACGCATTGATTGGAAGCGGCCAGCGACAGAGATTTATAACCGGATGCGCGGGTTCGCGCCTTGGCCGGGGGCTTATACGACGTTCCGAGGGCAGAGTTGCCACGTTTGGGGCGAACCGGCGTCTAAAGGAGAAGGCGCTGGCTCACCGAGGGGCCGTGGCGAGGCGGCGCCGGGAAGTCTATATGCCGAAAAGAATGAATTGTTTGTTTGCTGCGGAGACACAACCGTTTTATCGCTCAGCGCAGTCAAATTGGAGGGTCGCAAGCCGGTAAAGGCAGGGGATTTTGCGAACGGCGCGCGATTGAAAAGCAGTGAACGCTTTGGCTACAGCTAGTTTGCGCGGAGCAAAGCAGTAGGACATACTTCAGTTTTGCCCCATGCACTCGGAAGAAAACATTCTTTGACTGGGCGTGGTAACGGGAGCTCACCATCCATGAAAACCTGTGAATTTTCAGCCAAACGCCGAAATGCGCGTTTTCGCGGGAAGGACTTCGCACACGCGGCGGCTTGTTGGATGCTCGCTGCGCAACTTGCGGGATTGCCGATCGCGTCGGCGGGAGGCGATAAGACTACCGCGAAGCCGGCGGCTGCGAGCGCGGCGAGTGATCCCGTATTAAAAGCGATGCAAAACGAGATGGCGCGCGCGACGGCGGAGCTTGGCAAAGCCGAACAGCCGCCTTACTACCTCAGCTACACGGTGTACGACCAAGACTACGTGGTGCTGGTGGGAGCTTATGGAAGCTTGCTGACCAACAGCGCGGCCCAGAGGCGGTTTGCGGACGTGACCATGCGAGTGGGCACGCCAGAATTGGACAACACGCATGGACAGAGCCGGCCGAGCGGAGTGAATTCAGGCAGCTTGCCGCTGGGAAACGATGCGGATGCGATCTCTAGAGTGTTGTGGGAACTAACGGATCGCGAATACAAGCGGGCGGTGCCGACACTGCTGAACGTGCGGACGAACACGGCGGTTCGCGCGGAAGAAGAGGACAAGTCGCCGGACTTTTCGAAGGAGAAACCGCAGACGCACATCGAGGAAGCGCCGACGGCAGGACCGTTCGATCGCGCGGCATGGGAAGGCGAGATCAAGAGATTGTCCGGGGCGTTCCGGAAATATCCGGAAGTGTACTTCGCGTCGGTGATGATTCAAGTGCAGCGATCGAATTCGCGGATGGTTTCGAGCGAAGGGAGCGCCATCGTGTCGCCGAGCGCTTCGGCGCGGCTGATTATGGAAGCGCAGACGCGCGCCGAAGACGGAATGGATTTGCTGCGCGTGGAAACTTTCCAGGCGCCGGCGGCGAGCGGCTTGCCGAGCGAAGCGGAACTGGCAGGCAAGATTGAAGAAATGGCCACGGACTTGAGCGCATTGCGCAAGGCTCCGGTGGCGGAGCCGTACGATGGGCCGGCGATGTTGAGCGGGCGCGCGGCAGCAGTGTTTTTTCATGAAGTGCTGGGGCACAGACTGGAAGGCCACCGGCAGCGCGACGAGGAAGAAGGACAGACGTTCACGAAAAAGGTCGGGCAGGAAGTGCTGCCAAAATTTCTGAGCGTGATTGACGACCCGACGACGCGCGAGATGGCCGGTATGAAACTGGCGGGCTCGTATGACTTTGACAATGAAGGAGAGCCGGCGCGGCGAGTGGAAGTGATCAAAGACGGCGTGCTGGAAAATTTTCTGATGTCGCGAATGCCAGTGAAGAATTTCGCACAATCGAACGGACATGGACGAAACCAGCCGGGACGGATGCCAACGGGGCGCCAGGGAAACTTGATTGTCACTTCGACAAAGACGGTGCCGGAAACAGAAATGCGGCAGAAGCTGATTGAAGAAGTGAAGAAGCAGGGCAAACCTTATGGACTGTACTTCGACGACATTCAGGGCGGATTCACGCTGACGACGCGGTCCTTGCCGCAGGCGTTCCAGGTGCTGCCGGTGCTTGTGTACAAAGTGTACGCGGACGGGAAGCCCGATGAATTGGTGCGCGGCGTGGATATTGTGGGGACACCGCTGGCGGCGTTGACGCGGATTATGACCACGGGGGACCAGCAGCACGTGTTCAACGGCGTGTGCGGGGCGGAGAGCGGGCAGGTGCCGGTTGCGGCGGTGGCTCCGGCGATGGAAGTGCAGAAGCGCGCGCACGAGCATGAACGTCCGCCACTGTTGCCGCCGCCGGGATTTGAAGATGGTGGCGCTGGCAAGGATGCGCAAATGAAGGCCGAGGTGAAGCCATGAAGATTCTTCACCGGCCGACAGCCTTGCGCGGATTCAGACCATGGACAGGGATGGCAATTGCCACGATGTTGGCGCTGAACGCCGCGCCCGGACGCGCGGATTCCGCGAAATCGAAACCGGCGCTGGACGCGGCAATGGTAGCGGCTCACGCGGCGGCGAGGGGCGACGGTTTGCTAGAGGCGCTACTGACGGAACTGGACCGCTCCAAGGCGCAGCTCAAGATGGATCAGGTCCAGGCACCATATTATGTGGAATACCGCGTGAATGAGGTGGAGGATTTTGGCGCGGAGGCCGCGTTCGGGGCATTGCGCGAGAACCAGCACGTTCATGTTCGCGTGCTGCGCGTGGTTGTGCGCATCGGGGATTACAAGCAAGACAGCTATTTCAGCAGGGGCCAGGGCGAATCGAACATTTTGCCGCTGGACAATGACCCGATCGCGCTACGCCACCAGATATGGCTGACGACGGACGAGGCGTACAAAGCCGCGGGACAGGCGCTGGCGGAGAAACAGGCCGCGATGAAGCAGTTCAGCGCGGACCCGAGTCCCGTGGACGACTTCGCGAAGGCGCCGCAAATGGTTGCGGTCGAGCCCACGGTATCGCTGAGAGTCGATGAAACGGCGTGGAAGAAGACGTTGGAGGATTTGACGGGTTTGTACAGGCAATATCCGGATGTGCAATCGGTGACGGCGTCGGCGAGGTTTTCGGCAATCAATGAATATTTGGTGAATTCCGAAGGCACGGTCACGCGCTGCGGAAGGACGACGTACAGCGTGCAATTGAACGGCTCGGCGCAAGCGGCGGACGGAATGAGGCTGAGCCGGAGCCCGGCGTTCATGGTAGCGCGTGCGGAAGAATTGCCGACCCACGACGCACTGATGGGTGAAGCGAAAAAAATGCTGGATACGGTGGTGGCGTTACGGCAAGCGCCGATCGTTGAGGAGGAATATCGCGGGCCGGTGCTGTTCGCACCGGATGCCGCGGACGACATTGTGGCCTCACTGATTGGGCAAAACGTCCTGGGACAGAAGCCGCAACTTGGGAAACCGAACCGAACGACTGGGGCGTTCGCGACGAGCTACAAGACGCGCGTGTTGCCGAACTTCTTGTCGATAGAGGACGATCCAACTTTGAAGGATTTCAAGGGGAAGAGCCTGGTCGGAAGCTATATGGTAGATAGCGAAGGCGTGAAGGCTCAGGCCGTGAACGCGATTGAGAACGGCACGCTGTCGAATTATTTGATCGGGCGGCAGCCGATTCGCGACTTCCCTGCCTCGAACGGACACGGACGAGCCGGGCCGGGATCTTTCCCTGCGCCGAGCCTGGGCGTTCTGCTGGTGAAGAGTTCGGAGGCGCAATCACCCGAGGAGCTGAAGAAAAGGGTGATGCAGATGGTGACGGACCAGGGCAGGCCGTACGGTTATCGAGTGGAAACGCTGGGGCCGGGCAATTCGCCGCGGCTGCTTTATCGGGTTTACGCAAAAGATGGGCATGAAGAACTGGTGCGGGGCGCGGTGTTCAATGAGTTGGACATCCGCGCGCTAAGGAGCGATTTGATCGCCGTCGGCAACGATCCGCTGGTGAGCAACCGGGCCGGCGGCGCGCCGACGACGATTATCAGTCCGTCGCTGCTGTTTGATGAGCTGGAAGTGAAGCGGGCGGACACGAGTAAGGACAAGCTGCCGGATTATCCGGCGCCGCCGCTAAAGAAGTGACCGGCTTTTCCGTTCTTAGTAGAAAGGGGCTGAAGGCCGTGCGCGATACTGGTGCGGGCCAAACCTCGCCGCTAGCGGAAAGACGGCGGCAACTGCCCTTGAAAGCGAAACGAGACACTGGCTCCCAGGCCATGAACAGCTTAGCCCCCTAGTAACTACGCATCCCACACGCGCGTCCCAATAACATGGAGATTGGAGGGACCATGTCAAAGATCATGAAACGAGGGATCGTGTTTGTAGCTCTTGCGATTGCATGGGTGGCAGTTCCGAACTTGCGAGCACAAAACAAGAAGGAATTGCTCCCAGCCCCGTTGCCCACGCAAATCTTCACAGCCCGGAAGGTATTTGTCTCCAACGCCGGGGATGACACCCTTGGTGACTTCAGTGGGGGACCCGACCGTGCGTACAACCAACTCTATACGGCCCTGAAAGGTTGGGGGCGATATGAACTGGTGAGTGCTCCCGCCGATGCTGAGTTGGTGTTTGAGATAAGTTTTGCATCACGACTTTTGGGGGAAGACATTTCGGGCGGAGGTGGGACGTCCGTATCCAATAGAACGCTTCGAGATGCACACCTCCGGCTCACGATCGTGGACCTCAAAACCCGTGTATTGCTATGGACCTACATCGAGCACGTCCAACCTGCACTCTTGCAAGGGAACCGCGATAAGAACTTTGACCAGGCAATGGCGGCCCTGGTGAACGACGTAAGAAATGTGGCCGGCCAACCCGGTCCGGCAGCCGGTGGCGCTCCAAAGTAAAACGCCCGCCGAGAAGTTGGGGCTGGTTCGCAAGGAAGCGAAGCAACGCAATCCTCGGGGGAAAACCGTTGACGAATCGGGGCTGAGATTCGAGACTTTAGCATATGACTCTTGGAGAGCGATTGGAATGGCTGGGACGGCTGACGCTGCTGGTGTTCATTCTGGCGTCAGCGGCGTTTCTAAGCGCAATTACGGCAATGCGCATTGCGATTCACGGACGCGAAGTGACGATGCCGAATCTAGTGGGTTTAAATGTTTCCGAAGCGAGCCGGATATTGCAGTCGCGAGGACTGGTGCTCCGTGTGGCTGACCGGATTTACAGCGACCAGCCCATTAACGCGGTGGTGCGGCAGACACCGCCGTCTGGCTTGCTGATGAAAGTATCGCAGCAGGCGCACGTGGTGCTGAGCCTGGGCCAACGTCAGTTGCAGATCCCGCTGCTGGAAGGCAATTCTCTGAGGGCTTCGCGAATCGAACTTCTTCGGGCGGGATTGCAAGTAGGAGAAGTCTCAGGCGTAACCATGCCGACGACGCCGGTCGATACAGTCGTGATCCAGAACCCCAAGCCCGGAGCGGGAGCAGCGACGCCGCGAGTGGACGTGCTGGTTTCGCAAGGGACGCGCGAGACGGCTTACGTAATGCCACACCTAACCGGTCTGAATGAGATCGAAGCACAGCATCGGCTGGACGTGGCGCAAATGCGGCGCAAAGTGAATTATGTGACGGCACCACAGTGGCCGCACGGAGCGGTGATTGACCAGTCGCCGATGAGCGGGACGAGGGTTCCGGCGAGTTCGACCATTGAATTGACAGTGGCAAACTGAGCCCTTAGCTTAATCGGTTCGACAAAGGATGGCGAGGCTCCGCCCAGACCGGAATCTATTTAGTGACGTCCTTTTTGTGCAGAGTGGTGCACATTGTCAGGGCAGTGTTGGGATCGACGGCACTATCACCTTCCTCGACAAATTGAATGACGCCCTGCTTATCGATGACGATGTTAGCCCGCAAGGCCCATTCATAGGTTTCATCGTGCTGGTTGTACTCCTTGAGGATGCCGTAGGCCTTGAGCATCTTGCGGTTCATGTCGCTAAGGAGAGGAAATCTGATGCCGATCTGTTTGGCAAATGCGGCGTTGGCAGCGGGACTATCTACACTGACACCGAAGACTTCGGTGTCCGAGGTGTCAATCTTACCGGAGGCGATTCCAGCCTGGACCGCCTGAAGTTGCTTCGTTCAACCACCGGTGAAGGCCAGGACGTAGACGGCGAGAAAGACGTTCTTCTTGCCGCGATAGTCGCTGAGCTTCACGGCTTTCCACTGGTCACTAAGTAGAGTGAAATTGGGGGCGGCGTCGCCGACCTTGAGGGTCATCTTGGCGACTTCGGATTTCCCGGGCTGCGGAACGGCCGGGGCCGCCGCGAGGACAGCCGCAACCAGTAGCCCCAAAGCGATCTTGCGCTTCATAGAGAATCTCCCCTCGGAGTTGGGATTCAGTGGCAACAGGAGCTTACACCCTGCCATTTGTGTAGTACCACTGGGATGGGGAAAATATTCCGGGGTCGAGAGGGCAGAGGCAACCCCTTGCGCGGCAAGGCGGCATCACAGAGGAGGGTAATTCGGCTTAGACAGGTCGAAGGTGCAAAGTAGTTGTTCGGCCTGGCCATTCGTTCAGGGTATAATTGCGTGTCCCTTACAGCATGGAGCCGGGAAGCGCCCGAGGCTTTCGACGGACCGCTGCGGGGAAGCGCCGATTTGAGAGAGGTGAAGTTTGCTCTTTAATTCGTTCCTAGCGACCGTAAAGCGCTGCGCTCTATTCGCGATAACAGGACTGTTTCTGTTGAGCGCGACGCGGTGCGATGCGCAAATCTTTCATAAGAAGAAAAGGGTCAATAAGTCGACGAGTGCGGAGAATACCGCGGAGCCCGACAAGATTCTATATGACAAGGCAATGGATGATATCAAGCACGGGCGGCATGAGGTCGGCCGACTGAACTTGCAGACTCTCATCAACACCTATCCGGACAGCGAGTATCTTGCCAAGGCCAAGCTGGCGATCGCCGATTCGTTTTACAAAGAGGGTGGGACGGCGAATCTGACGCAATCTGTGCAGGCGTACAAGGATTTCGGGATTTTCTTCCCTATGGTGCCGGAAGCGGCCTACGCGCAATTGCAAGTGGCGATGACGCACTACAAGCAGATGGAAAAACCGGACCGCGACCGCACACAGGCTCGCGCAGCCGAGGATGAGTTCCAAATTTTCCTGACAAAATACCCGAATGATCCGCTGGCTCCCAAGGCCGAACAACGCTTGCGCGAAGTGCAGGAACTGCTGGCGGAAGGCGACTTCCGCATTGGTTACTACTACTACGTGAAGGAAGACAAGAAGGCGGCGGAATCGCGGCTAAGAGGATTGGTAAATCGTTACCCTCTTTACAGCAAATCGGACCAGGCGCTGTGGATGCTCGGGAACATATGGCAAGGCACGGAAAAGAAGGAGATTGCAGTTCCCTATTACGCACGGATCGTTCGCAATTATCCTTTGTCGCCGCTCGTCCCCAATGCCAAGAGCCGGTTGAAGGCCCTCGGGGCGCCGATCCCGCAGCCGGATCCCAAAGCCGTGGCGTGGATGACGGCGGAGCAGAATGCGCCGCGGCAGCGCGAGGCGATGATCAAGAAGCCGCTGGGTCTAATTCGTACCGGTCCGGGGCAGGAGTTGCGGGTGGCGGCCACAACCGGAAAACCAACGATGACGCCCGATTCGGAAAGCGAAACGGGAATCGATATATTGAGGGGCGGGAGTCCGTCCCAAGGAGCGACTACAACCGGAATCGTTGCGACGGTGACACCGGGAAGCACGGGCGGGACAACGAGTACGGCGGAGAGTGTTACGCCAGCGACGGACGGGGGCGAAGCGGGCCCTTCTGCGGCAGCGGATCCAAACGCGGCTCCAACGACGGAGAATTCCGCAAATGGAACAGCCGAGACAACACCCAAGACCGATGCCACACCAGCGGCAACGGGCCAGCCGGGTGACCCAAGCAAGACGGATGAGACTCCGGCGGCCGCAGGCCAAACCAGCGATGCAGCTAAGACGGACGCGGCGGCGCAGGACGGAAAATCTAACAGTGATAATAAGAAAGAATCGACTAGCAAGAAAAAGAAGGGCCTGAAAAAAATCGTGCCCTGGTAAGGTTTGCGGCAGGGCGAAGATCAGGAGAAACACTGCGGGGTACGGTCATAGAGGACCGTATCCCGGGTGTTTTTGGGCCAAAAACGACGCCTCTGGACGGGCCATGCGTGCAGTATTCACTTCCGACACACGGCTGCCCTCTTGAGATTGACGCAAACTGGAACGGGTGCTCCAATAGGTTGGAGTAGGTCATTCGTACGGCCACGCACGGGTGTGGCCAGCATAGGCAGCGTATCGGCGGAGGACGCTCGGTGGCGAAGATTCTGGTCGCGGACGATAACAGCAACATCCAGAAGATGGTGGGGCTGGCCCTGAAAGATCAGGGCATCGACGTCGTTGCCGTTGGCAACGGCGAAGCAGCCGTGCGGAAAATCTCCGATTTGCGTCCTGACCTGGTGCTTGCCGACGTATTCATGCCGGTGCGAAACGGGTATGAAGTTTGCCAGTATGTGAAGATGGATGCTTCGCTTGCGCATATCCCCGTCATCCTGCTAGTGGGCGCGTTTGATCCACTGGATGAGCAAGAAGCACAGCGAGTGGGAGCGGACGGCGTATTGAAGAAACCGTTTGTTCCGCCGGATCCTTTGATTTCGATGGTGAAATCAGCGCTGCAACGCGCTGGCGTAGCTCACGCGGGGGCCAGCCCCATGAAAGTTCCGGAACCGGAGGTTTTAAGGGCCAGCGATCTGCTTACTCCGAGTGTTGCGCCTATACCCATGGTGAGCAGCATCCCGGTGCACACTGCGTCTCATGAACCAGTGATTGCGGCCTTGGAGCAAGAGAGTTTTGTGGATGAAGTGCCTGTGCCGGCGCGTCCTGAGCCAGTGCAAATTGACAGCAGCTCGCAACCCGTGGCATTCGGGAGCCTGTTGGAGACGCCAACGGATGAAAAGGATGACGAACTGGGCTTTCTGCCGCAGGCGCATCCTGATTTGGCGCCGGAGCGCGATTGGCGCGATACGGATACAGAGGAACTTGACGAGGAAGCGGAAGAGGAAAAACCTCCTGCTCCTTGGCGGCGTGAAGAAGCGGAGAGTTCCGCCGATTCCGGAACGAGCGGTGGATCGAAGGATTGGCGTTCGGGAAGTTTCGAGCAGATTCTTGCCCGGAAAGCTCACGGGGAGTCCTGGGAACCGGTTGAAGAAAGGCCGGAAGTGGTGAAGACGGCGCCAGCGGCAAGTAATTACGTTGCGGAAGCGCCCTCTCCTACCGCGAGCATTCCGGAACTGCCAGCGGTCACCACTGGAGCGATTCCGAGTACGCCATTTGTGACGGACGCGTGGGCGGGCGTGAGCTCGCCGGCTTCACAGGAAAAGATCTCGACAAAGACACCCACGGCTGTGGAAGAAGTAACTCCCGTGAAGGAACGCGAACGATCGTCACCGGAGACAGCGGTTGCGAGCACACCCGAAGCGAGCCAAGCCGAGCCGCAAACGAAAACATCGAAAGACTCGTGGTTTTCTGTGCCGTCAAACCCCTGGAATGCCGAACTGGAGAAGGCTAACCGGCTGGCTTCGACGTGGGATTCTGGTGCGCCGGTGGCCGCTCCTCCCGCGTCCAGCAACGGAACGGAAAAGGCTACTGAGGCCATCAGCGAAACGGCTCAGAAGGTGATCGAGGAAGCGGCCTTGCCTGCGGAAACCGTGGAGGTCATCCGCGAGGAAGCCGCTCAAGTTGCCGAAGACGCGACGCTTATTCCGGAGCAACAAACCTACGACGGAGCGGGCTTCTACGCGACGGAGGAAATCCTAGAAACTCCAGCTACGGCAACTACCCCCGCTCCGACCCCGAGCATGGATGACCTCGTCGCTAAGGTACTGGCAAAGTTGAATCCCGAGGTTTTGCAGGCGGTTACGCGTGAGATTCTGAAGCCCGTTGTGGAAGCGATGGTCCAGGAAGAGATGAAGTCGAAGAAGTCGTAATTCCCCGCCCTGTCGAGTCGAAAAATCCACCCTACTTTGCATTCGCAAAAATGAATCTCTTTCGCAGGACTACGTCCGCCGAATTGACGCCACTGCTTTGCCCCTCGTATAGTCGAAGATTACTCTGAACGGTTTAGACGCATCTAGAACGGGCAGGCCAAGGCCCGTCACTGCATGGGAGAAGCGCACCGAATGGTTCGCGAGATAGCAAAGGCGTATGAACCACGGCAGATCGAACCGCGGTGGGCAGACTTCTGGGTAAAGGAAGCTCTGTTCAAGGCCGATGTGAATGCGCCTGGGCCGGTGTTTTCGATCGTGATTCCCCCTCCCAACGTGACAGGCTCACTGCACATCGGACACATGCTGGAGCACACGGAGATCGACATCCTCACTCGATGGCATCGCATGCGGGAATACAACACGTTGTATCTTCCTGGTACTGACCATGCGGGCATCTCGACGCAGCGTGTGGTGGTGAAGCACCTGATGGATCGCGGCATTGACTACCACACGCTGGGGCGGGAAGAGTTTGAAAGGCAGGTATGGAAGTGGAAAGCGGAAGCAGGCAGCGAGATTACGCGCCAGATGAAGGGCATTGGGGAGAGCTGCGACTGGTCGCGGGAGAAGTTTACGCTGTCACCGGAAATGTCGCGCGTGGTACGCGAAGTGTTCGTGCGCCTGTATGAAGAAGGATTGATTTACCGCGAGAAGAGGCTAGTAAATTGGTGCCCCGTGTGCCTCACCGTGCTGAGCGACCTGGAAGTGGTGCACGAAGAGCGGCAGGGTCATTTGTGGTACATCAAATATCCCGTGGTTGGGACGAAAGAGTTTCTCGTGGTGGCCACGACGCGGCCGGAAACGATGCTGGGCGATACAGCCGTGGCGGTAAATCCGGAAGACGAACGGTATACGCATCTTGTTGGCAAGAAAGCGTTGCTGCCATTGATGAATCGCGAAATTCCGATTCTCGCGGATGCGATGGTAGACCACGAGTTTGGAACGGGCGCGGTGAAGATTACCCCGGCGCACGATCCAAATGACTTCGAAGTGGGCCGCCGCCACAAACTTGCGGAAATCGACGTTATGACGGACGACGGCAAAATGGGTGCGCCGGCAGGCGCGTACGCGGAGATGGACCGCTTCGAGGCGCGGAAAAAGATCGTTGAAGATTTGAGAGCGCTGGGCCTTTTGGAAAAAATCACCGAGCACACAAATGCCGTCGGTTTGTGCGAACGAAGCAAGACGATTGTCGAGCCGCGGGCTTCGACGCAGTGGTTCTGCAAGATGAAGCCCCTGGCGGAGCCAGCCATCGCAGCGGTGGAGCGGGGAGAAATCCAGATCGTGCCGGATAACCGCCGCGAGGAATATTTCAACTGGATGAGAAACATCCGCGACTGGACGCTATCGCGGCAACTCTGGTGGGGACACCGGATTCCAGCGTGGTACTGCAAAGAGAACAAGCACGTCACTGTGGCGAGGGAGAAGCCGGCGAAGTGCGCGACGTGCGGGTCAGCGAATCTTGAACAGGATCCTGATGTGTTGGACACCTGGTTCAGTTCAGGGCTTTGGCCGTTTTCAACGCTCGGGTGGCCCGAAGAAACGGCCGATTTCAAGAAATATTATCCGACGAGCCTGCTGATCACTGGATATGACATCCTGTTTTTCTGGGTGGCTCGGATGATCATGATGGGGATTCACTTCACGGGCAAAGTTCCTTTCCGCGCGGTATATCTGCACTCGCTGGTGCGCACCGGGAGCGGCGAGAAAATGTCCAAGTCTAAAGGGACGGGACTCGACCCCGTGGCGCTGAATCATCAGTACGGAACAGATGCGATGCGGTTTTGCCTGGCGTCGATGGCGGCGCCAGGGACCGACATTGTGTTGTCCGAGGACAAACTGGCAAGTGCACGGAATTTCGCGAACAAAATCTGGAACGCGGCACGATTTCTATTCGTGAATTTGGACAAATTCGAAGAGGGCGGAGCGAAATTGGAAGAGTTAGCAACGCCGGAAGTGCGCGCGAAGGCGCCTTACACTTATCGTGGCGACGTTCCGCTCGTGGATGCGTGGATGTTTGCGCGGCTGGCAGCAACCATCGAACTGATGAATGATGCACTGGCGAATTACCGGTTTCACGAGGCGGCTCAGGGCGCGTACCAGTTTTTCTGGGGAGACTTCTGCGACTGGCACATCGAGTGGGTGAAGCCTGAACTCCAGAGCGCAGATCGTGAACGGGCGACCGTGGCATGGAAGAATTTGTTCGCAGCGTTCGACGCGGCATTGCGGCTGTTGCACCCATTTATGCCCTTCCTGACGGAAGAGCTATGGCACCAGTTACCGCAAAAGGCGGGTGCGAAATCGATCGCGCTGGGACAATTCCCAGAAGCGTTTGAGCACTGGAAAAACAAACAGGCCGTGTGTGAGGTTGGCGCGATTCAAGAAGTGGTCACCGCGCTGCGCAATATTCGCGCAGAACTGAAACTTGATCCTAAGAAGAAAGTGGCGGCGGAGTTCTCCACGAGCGATGCCGGTATAGGTGCGTTGGTTCAAGCAAATCGCGGGGCTATTGAGAGATTCGCCGTTTTAACTGAGCTTCGCATCGTGCCACGGCAGCAGTTCGACGGCAAGAGTGGCGCAGTGCGCTCCACGGCCAAATTTGACGTGCGCGTCGCATACTCCGACACAGCAGATGCGACGGCGGAGAGGGCGCGGTTGAAGAAAGAGATCGAGGGTCTGGAGAAGGCTATCGCGTCAAAGGAGCGGCAGCTCGGGGATGAGACGTTCCGCAGCCGCGCGCCAGAAAAAATCATTAAAGGGCTCGAAGCTACTCTCGCCGAGCAGCGCATTGAACTGCGAAAGCTGAAGGATCGCTTGTCGCAGCTTGAAAAAAATTCATAGTTCTTCGGGATCTTATGGATTGGAACTCTCATTACATTGCTGACCTGGTGCGGCGCGCGCTGGAAGAGGATATCGGCGCGGCAGACGCGACGACCTCGGCGGTTGTACCGCCCCGCACGTCAGCAAGGGCTAAGATTCTCGCCAGGCAAACGCTGGTTTGCGCGGGTCTGCCGATTGCCGAAAAAGTGTTCCGGGCCCTGGATCCAGAGATTCGGGTCACATTTCCGCACAACGACGGCTCGTTTGTAGAACCTGGTGCGGAGATTGTGCAGATCAAAGGAAATGCCCGCGCAATCCTAACGGGCGAGCGAACCGCACTGAATTTTCTGGCGCATCTTTGCGGAGTTGCGACGCTGACGCGGCGCTTTGTGGAGCAACTGGCGGGCACGAGGACGCGCATCCGCGATACGAGGAAAACAACACCTGGATTGCGGGCGCTGGAAAAGTATGCGGTGAAGACGGGCGGCGGCAGCAACCACCGCTTCGGTCTCTATGACGCCATCCTACTGAAAGAGAACCACGTCGCGCTGGCTGGAGGAATGAAGGAAGCGGTAGACAAAGCGCATACCTATGTGTTGCCAAAGTCGCAGCCCCCCCGGGCCGCGAGCGCTTATGATGCGGCGGGGCTGGACCCGGAAGTCGTCGGCCCAGGCCCCTTGCCAGTACAGATCGAGGTTCGTAACCAAAAAGAATTGCTGGAAGCACTGGGGGCCGGTGCCGAGGCAGTGCTACTGGACAATATGCCACTGGAGCGCGCCGCGGAATGCGTGAAGATCGCGCGGGGGATTCGCGCGGAATGCGTTATCGAAATCTCCGGTGGGATCACGCTCGACAACGCGCGAGCATACGCGGAGACAGGCGCCGACTTTCTTTCTTCGGGGATGCTGACGCACTCGGCGCCTGCCGCGAACCTCAGCCTGCTTGTGGACAGCATCGAGGGAACGTAAGCTTAGGCGGCGCGAAGGGGCGCGGCAAATCCCGATGACTCAAGAATCCATGCCGGGCACGACCGACCGGCGGCTGGCGGGGTTGCTTACGTTGCTGTCGGAGAACGCCACCATCGTAATCAGCGGCGCGCGAATTGCAAAGGAGATTGGCGTCTCGCGATCGACCGTGTGGCGGTGGGTGGAACGCCTGCGCGGATTGGGCGTCAAAGCAAAAGGCCAGCCTGCAACCGGATACTTCCTGGAGCAGGTGCCCGATATTCTGACCCCGGACATGCTAAAGCAACGGCTGAAAGGCGGCCTTTTCGGGAAACGCATCTTTCATTTTTTCAAGACGGACTCGACGAATCGCGTGGCGCTGGAATTGGGTCATGCCGGGGAACCGGAAGGCGCGGTCGTCCTGGCGGAAGAGCAAACCGCCGGACGCGGGCGCGCGGGACGCAAGTGGCATTCCGAACGCGCGGCGGGAATTTATGTGACGTTGCTTCTTCGACCGAAGTTGGCGCCCGTGCAGGCTCCGCTGCTGACCATGATGGCAGGACTCTCGGCACATTCCGCGGTGCAGGCCGTGACAGGGCTGAAGGTGGAGCTAAAGTGGCCGAACGACTTGCTTATTCGCGGGAAAAAAGTCGGAGGCATCCTGACGGAGATGCACGCGGAACCGAATCAAGTGCGATTTGTGATTGTGGGAATCGGGCTGAACGTGAATCAAGAAAAGTTCCCCGGGGAGCTTTCCAATGTAGCGAGTTCCCTGCGCGCGGAAACGGGCAAACGGCAATCGCGCATGGAACTGCTGGTGCGGTTGCTGCGCGAATTCGAGAACGATTACAATCAATTCGTGCGGGAAGGCGTGGCCAGTGTAATTGCGCGCTTCGAATCGGTGTCGAGTTATGCGAAAGGCAAGCGCGTGCGAGTAACAAACGGAACCGAGAGCTACTCCGGTACGACGGCAGGGCTTGGGCCGGAAGGATTGCTGCAAGTGGAGCGGGAAGACGGGCGAATTACGGCGGTGATTTCAGGGGACGTCACGGAGGCACGCTAGATGCTGCTGACCATTGACGTGGGGAATACCAACTCTGTGCTGGGCGTTTTTCGCGGCGAAGAACTGGTTGCGAACTGGCGTTTGACGACGGCGCGGGAGCAGACGGTTGACGAATATGGCGTGCTGACGAGGAATCTTTTCACGCTCGCGGGGCTGGACAGGGACGCCATCACGGGAGTGATCATCAGCTCGGTCGTGCCGCCGGTGAATCGAACACTCGCAGAAATGTCGCGGGTTTATTTTGGAAAGAAGGCGTTGTTCGTGGAAATGGGCGTGAAGACCGGGATGGCTGTGCTGGTAGACAATCCGTCGGAAGTGGGCGCGGACCGTATTGTTAACGGGGTGGCGGCGTTTCATCAATACGGCGGGCCGTGCATTGTAGTGGACTTCGGGACGGCGATTACGTTTGATGTAATTTCGGCAAAAGGTGAATACCTCGGCGGGGTCATCGCGCCGGGGCTCGGGATTTCGTCGGAGGCCCTCTTTGCGCGCGCCGCACGACTGCCCCGTGTGGAGATCAAGGAGCCTGGGAAAGTGATCGGAACCAATACCGTCACGCACATGCAGGCGGGTTTGTATTACGGCGCGGTGGACATGGTGGATGGAATGCTTGCGCGGATAAAGAAAGAGTTGGGCGAAGATGCGAAGGTTGTTGCGACCGGCGGGCAGGCCAGGCTGGTGTCTAAAGGGTCGAAGCACATCCAGCACACGGACGAATTCCTTACTCTGACCGGCCTGCGATTGATCTGGGAGAAAAACCAGCCGGCGGAACACGGCAAGAGCGCGGCGGCGTCACCGGCAAAGAAAGCGCAGAGTTAAGCGGCGCCGAGCGGCGACCCTGGCGGGATCGAAACCTGCAGCCGGGAATTCTAGGGGCGTCGCCAACAAAAATGGACGGCTGGAACTACTTCAACTACTTCACGGAAATCGAAGAGTATTTTTGGAAGAAACGCGGGGCGCATCTGCTGGTGTCCCCGCTGGACTGGGCGATCATGGAAGCATGGCAGAAAGCCGGAGTGCCGCTCGAAGCCGCTTTGAAAGGCATGGACAAGGCCTTTGAGAGCTATCAGCGGTCGCGGCGAGGAGCAGGAAAGCCGCTGAAGAATCTGGCATATTGCACCGACGCGGTGCTGGAAGCCGCAGAGGAACAGCAGGAGGCGGCTACGGGAAGCTCGCCAAGAGCCGCTCAAAGGACTGAAAGCGAAGCGTTTTCGCGAGACGAATTGAGGAAATATTTTGCGAAGAATGTGGAGCGATTGAAACAGGCGGCGGAAAAGAGTTTGCAGAGACACCCGGAGATGGCTAAGCGTTTGACAGGGATTGTGGAATCGCTGGAGTCCAGCGCCGAGATTCTTGATACACCGGCAACGCTGGACTTGGAAGACTTGGAGCGGCGTTTGACGGTTCTGGATGAGAAGATACAGACACTGTTGACCAGCCACGCGCCGGAAGAGCTGATGCTGAAGGTCCGCCGCGAAGTGGATGGGCAGCTGGCAATGTACCGGCGGAAGATGAAAGCTGAGCAACTGGCAATGGTCGAAAAACAGTACATCCAGAAACGGCTCCTGGAAGAATTCGGAATCCCGCGCCTGAGCCTTTTCTACTTGACGTAGCGTTGGTCAGCAAGATGACCGGCCATTCGCAAACAAGAACGATTTGATCTCACACCTGCGCCACAAGTTATCTTAGAATAGGACGGCAGTATGGCTGATGCGTTACGATTATCGATTGAGAAGCTCATTTACGGTGGTGACGGCTTGGCGCACGCCGATGGAGATACCGTTTTTGTGCCGTATGTATTACCAGGCGAAGAAGTACGCGCAAACGCCAAGTCACGAAAGAAGAAATTGGTCTGGGCGGAACTTCTGGAGGTGACTTCACCCGCGAAAGAGCGCGGGAAAGCAAAGTGCGCGCATTTTCAGAAATGCGGCGGCTGCCATTACCAGCACATTCCATCGGAGGAACAGTTAAGGCTCAAGAAAGAGATTTTGAGGGAGACGCTTTCGCGTCTCGGCGGAATCACTTGGGATAGTACAATCGTCGAGCATTCCGCGGTGTCTTACGGCTATCGTAACCGCGCCCAGTGGGCCGTGAGGGGCGGGATGCCTCGCGCGCTGGGATACTTCCTGCCGGAAAGCTCAATAATCGTGCCGATCGATGAATGCCCCGTGCTTTCTCCGCGCCTTGCGCGCACCTTCGCCCAGCTTCAAGACATGGCGCGCTCCAGCACATTGCCGGCGGGGATTCAGGAGATTGAAGCGTTTGCCGATTCGGCGGACGAAAAAATTGCGTTGAATGTGGCGTTTGAGAAATTCTCGAAGCCAGCCACGGAACTCGCGGCCACTTTCCGCGAGGCTTTGCCGGAGATCGAAAGTTTGCTGCTGCTAGACCAAAAGAAAAATCGCTTTGAATTGACGGGGCCGGGTTACTTGACGCACGAAGCCGGCGGATTCAAATACCGGGTCAGCCATCTTTCGTTCTTTCAAGTGAACCGATTTCTGATCGAGGATTTGCTGAAGACCGTGACAGCCGATGCGCATGGCGAGCTGGCGCTGGATCTGTATTCGGGCGTAGGGTTCTTCACGTTGCCGCTGGCGAAGACATTCCGAAAAGTGGTAAGCGTGGATGCCAATCTTGCTGCTACACGGGACCTTTACGTTAATGCTGAGATGGTCGGCGTCACGATTGTCTCGCACAATGAACATGCCGAAGAGTTTCTGAAAAAAACGGAAGAACGGCCAGACTTTGTGATCCTTGATCCGCCAAGGGCCGGATTGGGCGCAGAAGCTGCGGGCAAGCTCGCGGAACTTGGCGCCAAAGAAATTGTGTACCTTTCTTGCGATCCGTCCACGCTGGCCCGCGATTTGGCGGTTTTGATGAGCTCACCTCGGAAACCAAAGGAAATCATCGGGCCAAGTGTCCGATATGAAATCGCGGAGATGCACCTGTTCGACCTGTTCCCACAAACATTTCATATCGAAACGCTGGTCAGGTTGCGACGAGCGCCATGAGGCTGCCCGCCGTAGCGATTGTCGCGGCATTTGCTAGCGGCATCGTGCTCGGCTTGCATCCTACGGTTGCAAGAAATGCTTGCTCTCACATTCTCCTTTCTTCCCTTTTCCTGTTAGTTGCTTTCTTCGTCCTCGCTGGAATCCTTCTTTTAAGAATTGGGTATCTTTTTCCTGCAACCGTCGCTTCCCTGCTTGGCTGGGTGCTGCTTGGATTTCTAGGCGTTTGCATTGCAGAACTACCGCGAGATGCGAATCACGTGATCTCGCTCGTCAAACAAAGCCGCATCTCGCTGAAAACACCCCTGCGATGGCGCGGTCATCTGCGTGATGAACCGACCCGCCTGCCATGGGGCTACGGATACGAAATTGAGCTTACCGGTGTTGAGTTCGAAGGGGCCTTTCATCCGGCGCGAGGAGGCTTGCGCCTGAGCTTCACAGCGCATCCGGAGGGTCCGGTGCCGCCGGAACTTCATGCGGGAGACGAAGTGGCGGTTTTGGCGGAGGCCAAGCGGCCGCAGATTTTCAAGGATGAAGGCGCGTTCGATCGGCGCGCTTATCTCTCGCAACAAAACATCGATATCGTGGCCACCCTGCGAACGCCACAGCTAATCGAACGAATCAGCTCGTCGACTCCAACTATCGGAACGGTTCTCGCACGGGCGCGGAGGACATTGCGCGACGAGATTGATATGCTCTTCGCAGCCGCTCCGCAAGTCGCAGGAGTTTTGCGGGCGATGCTTTTGGGCGACCGGAATTTTGTTGACCGAGCGGAAGCGTTGGATTTTCAGAAGACGGGCGTTTTTCACGTGCTGGTCGTGGCAGGTTTGCATGTCGGGGCTCTCGCTTTCGCGCTCTACTGGGTAGGAAGGAAGCTGCGATTGTCGCGGATGTGGACGATGCTGTTCACGCTTACGATGCTCGCAGCTTATGTGGGCGTGGTCGAGCAGCGCACTCCCGTTTTGCGCGCTGCAGTGATGGCGGCGATCGTTGTGCTTGGCGGATTTTTCTTTCGCCGACTGGAGCTGCTCAATTCAGCAGCAGTTGCGGCTGTAATTCTGCTTGTGGCAAAACCGCTCGCCCTGCGCGACTCGAGCTTCCAATTGACGTTCGTGGCCATAGGCTGCATTGCGGGACTGGCGCTTCCGTGGCTAGAGAAAACGGCACAACCTCATGTACGCGCGCTTTGCGGCTGGCGTGACGTAACGCGAGATGCCGCTCACGAGCCGCGCGCAATTCAATTCCGAATCGATCTGCGTTCGCTGGCGCTGTGGCTTACTTCACGGTTGCCTCAACGGCTGAGCAAACCAACCGGCGATCTTATCGCCGGCGGATTGTCCCTGACTTTTCGTGTGTGGGAGCTGTTGGTTCTCACATTGGCTCTGCAAGCCGGAATGTTGCCTTTAATGGCGCGCGATTTTCATCGTATTCCCTTGTCGGCGCCGCTGGTGAACCTTGCAGCCGTCCCGCTAACCGGCATCGTCGTTCCGCTAGGCTTCCTGACTTTGGCTTGCGGACTGGTTTTCACGGCTGCTGGAAAACTCCTTGCTGTTCCGCTTGCCTGGCTAACCTCACTGCTTTTGCACATTGTCCAGTGGTTCGCGCATTTTCCGCGATGGAGTTACCGCATTCCCGGGCCACCGCTCTGGCTGATTGTGTTGTTTCTTGCTGTGGGCATTCTGCTGGGCGCCGAAATGCGATTGAAGCATCCGTTGCACAAAACTATGGTCTGGGGATTGCGCGGTGGATTCGTCGCTTGCGCGCTGACGATCGCCATCTATCCCTTTGGAGAAAGGTTGACGAAAGGCAAATTGGAATTGACGGCCCTTGATGTGGGGCAGGGTGACTCGCTGCTCGTCGTTACTCCCGGTGGAAAAACTCTGTTAATCGATGGAGGCGGAGCGTTCGGCGGGTTTCCCGGACACGAAGAACACAACGGCGTCGATCCGGGTGAAGAAGCCGTTTCACCGTATCTGTGGTCGCGGGGTTTTCAGAAGCTGGATGTTGTCGCGCTGACACACGCGCACCAAGACCATCTAGGCGGCCTGACTGCAATCCTGGAGAATTTTCGTGTCGCGCAACTTTGGATCGGGCGCGAAGTGTCCGTTCCGGCGCTTGTGAGGCTGGAGGAACTGGCACGCGAGCGGAAAATCCCCATCGAACATGAGTTGCGCGGCAAGTCTTTTCGCTGGGATGGTGTCGAGGGTGAATTCCTGTGGCCGGAGATTGTTCCGGAGGAGGTGGCTCCTTCCGCAAAGAATAACGATTCCCTGGTTCTGCGGTTGCGCTATGGCAATGAAACACTGTTGCTGCCTGGAGACGCTGAAAAACAGGTGGAACGTGAAATTCTTTCTGAGAATGGCCCGGAGGCAATGCGTGCCGACGTTCTGAAGATCGGCCATCACGGAAGCAAGAATTCGACAACGCCGGAATTCCTTGCGGCTGTGCAGCCACGTGTCGGGATCATATCTGCTGGTGAAGACAACCCGTACGGACATCCCAGCCCGGAGCTTCTGGAACGATTGGAGAATGCGGGCATCCGAATCTTGAGGACGGATCGAAACGGGGCGGTACAAGTCATGACAGATGGCCGACAACTGGAGATTAGCTGCTTTGTCGCATGTCCAAACGGCGGAAACGCGGCTGCCTCAGTGCAGGGGAAGGCGCCAGATCGCAAGCAGGACTAGGAGAAGAAACAGAAATCCAACGGCGGCCTGCCACTCATGATTTTTCTTGTACTGGGCAAAAGAGAAGGAACCGGCGGAGTCTCCCGGCAATTTCGCGGCGGTCAGGCGCGGAATAAATAGCGGGACAGTGCGAGCATACTCATCGAAAGATGTGCCGTGGCGGAGGCGAAGCTCACTCGCTTCTCGCTGCATTACGATGGAATAGAATACGGCGAAATAGACAATCAGGATTAAACCGGAGAGCCACGAACGCGTGGCAATTCCGGCTCCCAGAGCGAGGATAGCGCTGCCGAGATAGAGTGGATTTCTGGTGTAAGCGTAAGGACCGGTGACGGTGAGGACTTCCTGCTTATGAAGATAGCCCGCTGCGGACGCACGTAGCCACAGGCCAATGACTCCAACCAGTGCGCCGAGAAAAATACTGCGAGGCGTGGGCCGCGAAAGATAAAGAACCGCTATCGCGAGCGGATAACCCAGGCGAACGCGCCAACGCACAAAAAAATTGCCGGCTGCGCTCATCGGCGAATCTCAACTTGACGGCGAACACCTTCAAAAACGGCGTCGACGTCAATTTCCAAAATCGAAGGATCAGCTTGATCGCCTCGTTTATAGGTGGTCACCGCATTCGGACTGCGCAAGACGATATCAAGCGGAAGAGCTTTGTCGGAGGAGTTGCCCGGGCGATGGGGACCGTTTCGCTCTGGATCCGTCGGGCCAAAAATGGCCACTGCTGGTGTTCCAAGAGCGACCGCGAGATGCAGCGGCCCCGTGTCACCACCGACGATGCAGACCGCAGTGCGAAGAAGGGCCATGAGCTGAGTGAGCGACCCATTGTAAGCGATAGGGTCCGCTTCTCCACTGGCCGTCTTGATCGTTGAGAACAGATCCTCTTCGCCAGGCCCATAATTCACCACGCAGCGCAGCCCGAGGGCGGCGCGCATTCTCCGACAGAGCGCACCGTAGCGATCCGGCGGCCAGCATTTCGAGCGCCAGCCGCCCGCAGGGCTCAATACGACGTGCCGCTCAATGCCAAATCCTCGCAGGAGTTGCAGTACGAAGACTTCTTGAATCGAGGGCACCGAGAGCACAACCGGGGCAACGCCGTTGCGAGCGCCCGCGCGCTGCGACAATTCTCCATTCTGGTCGGCAATGTGAGCTTGCGTGCTGTGAACGCGATCGGTGTACAGAACCGGCACGCCGAACTCCCGAATCGTTTGCGAGGAAAATCCAATCCTGCGCGGAACGCCGCCTAGGAAAGGCAGCGAGGCGGACTTCCATAGCCCCTGATAATCGATTGCAGCAGTGAACTTTTCCTTGCGGATTCGTCTGATGATTTCGCCCAAGGATTTGTACGAGCGAGTTTCCGTCTCCCAGATTTCTGTTGCGAGTTCGCCGCTTTCGATGAGCGCTTTCCAGCGCGGATGCGTCAGCCAAACAATTTCAGCTTTCGGGAACGATTCACGAAGGCCGGCGACGGCGGGAAACGTGTGGACGATGTCACCGAGGGAACCGAGACGCACAACCAGAAAACGCGGCTCAGCCATGCGGCGCCTTGCGAATGGAATCCAGAAGTTCTTTTGTAGAGTGGTCCTTGGGGTCCCCCACGATGGCCACGCGAATGCCTAGCCGCTGCGCGACAGCACGTTCCGGCACGGTCTCGATAGTGTAATCGGTTCCTTTGGCGTGAACGTCCGGGCGCATCTCTTCGAGAAGAGCTTCGACGTTCGGTTCGCCAAAGAGAACTACATAATCCACGCATCGCAACGCGGCGACGAGGTGGGCACGCGCGTTTTCACCAAGGATGGGGCGGCCCGGCCCTTTGAGATTGCAGACGCTCGTGTCCGCATTCACTCCGACAACGAGAATGTCGCCTTCGCGCCGAGCGCCTTCTAGATAGCGAATATGTCCGACGTGCAGGGTGTCAAAACAGCCGTTGGCAAACACCACGCGCCGGCCGTGGCTCTGATGCTCCGCGATCTTCTTTCGCAGTACTGCTCGAGGAACAATTTTGGAAACAGCTTCGCGCATAAATTAAGAGGCGGCTCCGGATGCCTCGCCGCGGATGGCATCGAGAAGTTCCGGGCGCGAAATCGTGGCTGTGCCACGTTTCATCACGACGAGGCCTCCGGCAATGTTGGCAATGTGCGCGGCTTCAAGCGCGGATGCCCCGCAGGCGAGGGCCAGAGTATATGCGGCAAGAACGGTGTCGCCGGCGCCGGTTACGTCGACAGCCTGATCGCTGCCGTGAACGGGAATTTGCGTGAGGCGATCGCCTGTCTCGAACAAGGCTGCACCGTGCCGTCCGCGGGTGACTAACAGCGATTGCAACTTCATCTCCGCAAGAGTTGCGCGGCCTGCACGCGCAAGCTCATCGGTGTCTTGACCGATAGAGGCGTGATGCTCTGCCTCAAGCTCGGCCTCGTTCGGCGTAGCGGCTGTGATGCCCGCCTTCGCATAGCGATGCAGATGGTATCGGGCGTCGAGCGTGACAAGCAGTTCATTCTTGCGCTTGCTGGAGGCCTGCTGTACTAATTCCGGAGTCGCAATGCCAAAGCCGTAGTCCGAAACGGCGAGAGCGTGTGCTTTGCGCAGATCCGCAGTAAGGCGTTGATGGAGTTTTTTTCGAACGGCATCCGGCAGAGGTGATTTCGGTTCGTAGTCGACGCGCAGAACCTGCTGTCCCACGGTGTGCGCCCACCCAGCAAGAAAGCGGCTTTTCGTCGGCGTCGTCCAGCCCTTCGCACGGAAAATGCCGGAAACATTGACGCGCATGCGGCGGAAATGAGCGACCAACGCGTCCCCTGCCGCGTCATCGCCGACGGCCGTAACAGGCAGGATACGCGCCCCGAGAGACGCGAGGTTGTTGCCAGCGTTGGCGCCACCGCCAGGAACAATGTGGGATTCCCGATGCTTGAGGATCAGCACCGGAGCTTCGCGCGAAACGCGCGAGATTTCGCCATATTGGAATTCGTCGGCAACGAAATCGCCAAGAAGGACAATCGTTTTCGTGGTGAATTGCTCAACGCAATCGCGGAGGGCGAGCAGATCGACCGACGTTGACGCTGGCTCTTTCGTGCGTGGACGCTTCATTTGTGCTGTCTCAGGATCCAATCCGCCGCTTGCGCGAGATCTTCAGCGACAAAATCCGGCTGCACAGTCCACTTTGCAGCGTGCCAGGCAAGTTCACCTTCACCATAGCCGGTGCGGACGAGAATGCTGCGCGCACTCGCGTTTCGCGCGAGTTCCACGTCCCCATAACGATCGCCAACCACAAAGGAGCGTTGCAAATCGACCGCGTGCTCGCGGGCTGCACGGTCCAGCATGCCTGTTTTGGGCTTTCGGCACGCACAATTGTCGGCGGACGTGTGCGGACAATAATAAATTGCGTCGATCTTCGCACCGCCCGCGGCAAGCTGCTGGGTCATCAAATTGTTCACGGTGTGTACAAGCGACTCCGGAAAGTAACCGCGGCCAACGCCAGACTGATTGGTGGCGACAATCACTGGCAAGCCCGACTCGTTGAGCCGGTGAATGGCAGCCACGACGAAAGGAAACATACGAAATCGGCTGGCGTGATTCAAGTAACCAACTTCCTCGGCAATCGTGCCGTCGCGATCAAGAAAAACAGCGGGGCGCAAGGCCGATTGCTCAGGCACGCTGCACCTGGGCCGAGGATAGCCAGGGGCTGGCAGCAGCCTCCACCATATCGGCTGTGATTGCGCTCATGCACCGGTGATCGGTCGGACAGCGGCGGAGAAAGCAGGGGCTGCAGTAAGGCTTTTGCTGGACGATGCTGCAGCGCGGTGTGACTGGAGCTGTGCCGAACGGATCAGTCGGGCCAAATACTGCAGCGATAGGCAAGCCCACAGCGGCAGCAACATGCATCGCGCCGGAGTCGTTGCCGATAAAAAGATGACATTGCGATAGAAGGCCAGGCAGATCGGCAATCGCGGTTTTCCCCGTGAGGTCAATCGGAGGCCTGCTCATTTCGGCAGAGATCGCCGTCGAAACGGCGGCCTCAGCAGCGGTCCCAAATAGGATTACGTCAGCATCCATTTCTGACTGTAGGCGATTCGCCACGTCCGCAAAACGCGAAGGCGGCCAGCATTTTGCCGATCCATACGATGCGCCCGCGCCAATGGCAATCCGCAGTGCGCCCTGGCGTACGCCGGATTTGCGCAGAAATTCCTCGGCGCTCCGCCGCTTTTCTTTTGGAACGTGAAGGCCAATGAACGATTCGTCCTGCAAGGAATCCAGCCAGCCCGCGCGGCGCAGAAGCTCTAGATAATAAAACTTCTCATGCGCAGGAATTTCCCCCTGCCGGGGAAGAGGCACAGCCTTGGTCAGAAGGAAGCTACGGCCGTCTCGTCCGTAACCAATGCGTTCGGGAATACTTGCGCGCCAGGCCAGCCAAGCGGCATCGAACGCGTTTTGCAGCAGCAAGGCCACGTCAAACTTCTGCGCGCGAAGCTCCGTCGCCAACCGTTCGCGGCCAGAAAATCCCGTGTGCGAGCCCGCCGGATCGTACGGGATAAGCTGATTGCAAATCTCTTGATCGCGGTAAATATCCGCGACGTAGGGCCGTGCCACAATCGCGATCTGTGCGTCAGCAAAACGTTTGCGCACCGCCCGCAGCGCAGGCAGGGCCATAATGGCGTCCCCCACCCAGTTCGTGGCGCGTATTAGGATCTTCACACCGCCGCTCCTGCGCCGGTTTCCAGCGTTCGTTCAAGGACACTCCGGAAATCAGCCTCTGGCACCACTACGAGATCGATTACGGCGACGTAAAGCTGAGCCTCGTCGAACATAACAGTACCCAGATTCTGTGCATCCTTTTCCGTAGTCACATACGCGTTCGCACTTGCCCGCTTCGCGGCCTGTTTAATCGCCGAGATGTCCCGCTGGGTGTAACGACGGTGATCGGAAAAGATGGCTTGGTCGCAAATGGTAAGCCCCCAATTTGTGAGGTCGCGGAAGAACGCATCCGGATTGCCAAGTCCGCAGAACGCAAAAAATGGCCCAGCTCCGATTTCTTCAGCGGTGAGGAGAGTGATATCACCGCCAAAGCGGCGGAACCCGAGCAGCCGAGTGGATGCCGCGAAAACCGGGTAGCGGTGGAGCTTCCCGATCGCCTCAAGCGTTCCGGAGGCCGATTCGGCGCGGGTAAAAACAATCAAGTTTGCGCGGCTCATAGCCGCAATTGGTTCCCGAAGCCGGCCAGCCGGCAGCAAGGGTTCCCCGGCGAGCGGCCGCGAAACATCCATCAAGAGAATGTTTAGGTCGCACGCGAGCTGAAGATGCTGAAAACCATCATCCAGAATAAAAACGTCAATGGGCTGCTGCGATTCGAGGCGATGGCCTTCGGCAAAACGGTTCTTGCCCGCGCCAAAACACACGCGGTCCGGGAGGCGGAACTTCATCAATTCAATTTCGTCGCTAGTCCCATTTGCACCGCGGTAGCCACGGCTCAGAATCGCCACACGCTTCCCTTCCGCAAGAAATTTCTCAGCGAGCCAGATGACCATTGGCGTCTTGCCGGTGCCGCCGACGGTAAGATTGCCCACGCTGATGACCGTTCCTTTCAGCCGCCTTTGTCTCAGCCAACCTTGCGCGTAGAGCCAAGCCCGCACGCGCACGACAGCACCGTACGCCACAGACAGCGGCCAGAGCAGCGTCCGCATTAACGGTGAGAAGCTCATCGCGCAGCGCCGTCCAGGCGCTTTGCAATCTCCACCATCGCACGGTCCGTCGCCCCGCGGGAGTTCGCCACCAACTGCCGCGCTGTCTCACTCATTCTTTTCATGCGTTCCGGGTCACGAAACAATTCGATCCACGCGACACCGACGTCTTCCGGGCTTTCCACTTGAATCGCGGCCCCTGCGGTTACGAAGCGCGACGCGATTTCTGCAAAGTTCTCCATGGACGGACCAAACACGGGAATCTTACCGAAGGCCGCGGGCTCAAGAATATTATGACCACCAGACGAAACCAGCGAGCCTCCCACGAACGCGCCGTCCGCTAGTCCATAGAGTGACGCCAGTTCACCGATGCTATCGAGCAATAGAACTGTGATGTCATCGGGTATGGTTGCAGCGTTAGAGTTGCCGTCCGATTGCTTCGAGGCTGGTCCTGGAATCGGCAATCGCGAACGCCGAATGAACTTGCGGTGCGACTCATCGATGAATTCCGCGGCGGCATCAAAGCACTCCGGCTTGCGCGGCGCAAGCACGAGCAGCGACTTCGGATACTCGCCTTCCAGGGTTCCAAACGCGATGAGCGCGTGAGGCTCTTCCGTCGCAACGACGCTCCCCGCAACGATAACCGGTGAGCGGCCGCTGCGTTTGATTTCGGCGGCGAACCAATTCGACAGCGGCGTGGGCGAGGGTAGCTCCAAGTCGTACTTCAAATTGCCGCTGACCTGCACGCGATGGGCAGGTGCGCCTAATGCGCGCACACGCTCCGCATCCTTCTCGCTCTGCATCAGGAAGGCGCTGGCATTCGACAGTGCGTTTCTCAGGAAAGGGCGCAGGAAAAAACCAAAGACGCCGAGATAACTCTGATAGCGCGCGAAGGAGCGATCCGAAATCCGTCCGCTGACGAAAACGACGGGAATCTTGCGCCGTCCCGCTTCCCGAAGAAAGTTAGGCCAGATTTCCGTCTCAAGCACCAGCACGAGCGAAGGTCGCACAGCAGTAAGCGCACGCCGCACGCAGAAGGCCCAATCCAATGGGAAATAGATGATGGCGTCGGCAAACGGAATGCGTTCGCGCGCCAGAGCCTGGCCCGTCATCGTGGTCGTGGAGACGATCAAGGGCCGCTCTGGATAAGCTTCCTTCAAACGCCGGGCGAGTGTAACGCCTGAAAGCGCTTCGCCGACACTCACGGCATGAATCCAGATCGCGCCCGACGAATTCGCAGGCAGTTTGTCAAGCGCAGGAAAGGAAAACCCCAGCCGCTCCCCGATGTTCGAGAGATACTTTCCGTGGCGCAGCCCCTTCACGAGCCAGTAAGGCGTCAGCAAAAGGGCCGCAAGGCCCATGAGAAAGCTATAAATGAAATACACTAAGCGTGGCTCCGGTCTGTCATCACCCCGCCGGACGCAGGCGGCGCGCGACGCAGGGCAACCCTGCGCAACCCCCAGGAATCGAAGGCGTCGAGATGAGAAAAGTCTATTATAACCCAGTGCAAATGCTAACCCTCATCCTTGCCTTTCTCGCGGCGCCGTTGTTACTCCCTCAAAACAGTACCCCGCAACAGCCCGGTTCGCTCAAGACCGCATCGCTCGAATCTCACGAAGGCATGACAATCACCGCGCGGCCATGGACGGATCCAGCGCTCTACAAGATCAAATTCCCGAAGAAGTCCCCCTTCGCGGCGGGCATCGTGGCCATCCAGGTGATTTTCCGAAATGATTCGGATGACAGCATGAAGGTCAATCTGGAGCGCATTCGCCTGAACATCACGCTTTCGGAGGAAGATCACCAAGCGCTCTATCCTCTGTCATCCGAAGAGGCGGCCGATGTCATCACGCATCCGGGATCGAAAAACGTAACCATGAAGAGGCTTCCTATTCCTCTCGGCGGACCAAAGGTCGGGCACGACAAGAAATGGGTGGAAGTAGAGAAAGGCCTGAGTGACGCCGGCATTCAAGCCAGCATTGTGGCACCCCATGGCACCGTGGAGGGGCTCCTGTATTTTGATCTTCGAAGCCAATTCGATCTCTTGAATGCGGCGCATCTGTATGTGCCGGAAATTGTGGCTATCGAGAAAAATCATGGCCTGATGTATTTTGAAATTGATTTGAGCAGGTCTGCGGGAAATTAGATCATTTAAGTGAACCTGGAAACCGTCTGTTTGCGCACATCGCCGCCGTCAGCTAACATGACGTGTGCCCACTTCTTCCCAACATTCCGGACAAATGCCCACTCTACTCGACGAATTAAACCCGCAACAACGGCTTGCCGTGGAAACCACGGAGGGGCCGGTCCTTATCCTGGCGGGCGCGGGAACCGGCAAGACGCGAGCAATCACCTTTCGCATGGCGAATCTGATCGCGAAGGGAGTTCCGGCTGAATCCATACTGGCTGTGACGTTCACAAACAAGGCTGCGGAAGAGATGCGCAACCGTGTTTCGAGCTTGCTATTGCGCGCCGGTGTTCCACCAGCGCAGCCCTGGCTTTCCACGTTTCATTCGCTCTGCGCGCGCCTTCTGCGGCGCGAAGCAGGGGCTGCCGGTCTGCCGAGGGATTTTGCTATTTACGATGACGACGACCAGCTCGCGGCCGTCAAATTGGCAATGGCCAGGCTGCAAATCGAGGACGCTAGCCTGACACCAAGAAATATCTTGAGCCGGATCAGCTACGCAAAAAATCATGGCCAGACTGCTGGGCAACTGCGCGCAGAAGCGTTCGATCAAAATGGACGTCGCATTGCCGATATTTTCGCGGGGTACGAGAAGCTCCTTCACGATAGCAAAGCCCTGGATTTTGACGATCTCCTCCTTCGCTCGGCTCGCTTGCTGCGCGAATCGATGGCTACGCGAGAAAAATGGCAATCACGTTTTCAATATATTCACGTGGATGAATATCAGGATACCAACCGCGTGCAGTATGAACTGATGCGCTCCCTGACCGGACCCAAACAAAATGTTTGCGTCGTGGGCGACGAAGATCAATCTATCTATCGCTGGCGCGGCGCCGACGTTTCTATCCTGCTCAGTTTCGCGAAGGATTTCCCCGCGGCGCGGATCGTCAAGCTGGAGCGGAATTACCGGTCCACCCAGAACATTCTGGACGCCGCCGGCGCGGTCGTCGCCAACAATCCGGAGCGGCTAGGCAAGTCACTGAGCGCGGAAAAAGGCTCGGGTGGAAACCTGAAATACTTCGAAGGACGGGATGCGCAAGCCGAAGCAGAATTCGTCGCCGGCGAACTCGAGCGCATCCTCAACGACGATTCGGACCAGACCTGCGCCGTGGAGTACCGCACCAATTTCCAGTCGCGCGCCTTCGAAGAGATTTTTCGCAGGCGAGGCCTGCGTTACAAACTCGTCGGCGGATTCAGCTTTTACAATCGGGCGGAAGTGAAGGATGCGCTCGCCTATGTGCGCCTCGCCATGCATCCGGGGGATGACATTTCGTTGCTGCGCGTACTGAATTTGCCTCCGCGCGGCATCGGCAAGACCACCGTGGACGCGATTCGCGAATCCGCGCGCGTTGACGGAACGCCGCTCTGGGCGGCCATTGAGAAGTTTGTCTCCGGTGGGGCGGCAGGCCGTGCCGTAACTCCTTTGCGAGCGTTTCAGGAGCTAATCCGTAAATTGCAGGACGCTCTTGCCGCCAAAGAGCCCGCGGACTTCCTGCATGTGGTGCTTGAGGAATCCGGCTATATGGACATGCTTAAGGATCGCAACACCCCCGAGGATGTCGCCCGGATGGAGAATCTCGAAGAGCTTACGCGTGCCGTCGCGGAAAGCATGGAAGCCGGGGAGACCTTTACCGATTTCCTGGATGCCGCTGCTCTGGTAAGCGACGCCGATCAATTTGAAGGCAAGCCCGGCGTGACGCTCATCACCTTGCACAGCACCAAGGGCCTGGAATTCGATCACGTGTTCCTGACCGGCATGGAAGAAGGGATTTGCCCGCACAGCCGGGCCATAGACGAAGATAAGGGCATAGAAGAGGAACGCCGTCTCGTTTATGTTGGAATGACCCGCGCGCGTCAGTCCCTTATGCTGACGCGCGCCGTGTACCGGCGCATCTTCGGCAATGAGCAGCAATTGCGTGCTTCCCTGCCCTCGCGTTTTCTTGCGGAAATTCCCAGCGAGCTGGTGGAAACGGTTCGTGGCTCAATGGCGGAAATTGGCCAGACGCGCCGTTACGAACCCGACCCCGAATATTCGTATTCACCGGAAGAATTCCTGCGCCGTGTGCGCGGCGGACCAGGGCAAACACAGACAACTCCGCGCCGCCAGGCAGCTCAAGGTTCCTTCTCGCGCCCCGCAGCAAAACGTGGCGGCGATGCCAATCCCATGCTCGGTCGCAAAGTTCGTCATCCCAGCTTCGGCGTGGGAACCATCGTGGGGGTCGAGGGCGACGATGAAGACCGCCGCCTCTCCGTGAGCTTCCCGGGACGCGGCACCAAAAAATTTATCGAGCGCTACGCGCAGCTCGAACAAGCGTAAAGGGGGATACCGCTTAGAACGCGACCGCGTCGGCCGGCTTCGCCGAGCGGTTGCGTGAGGGGGCTTCTCGGGGTACATTGAGGCGCGTTCATTCCTCAAAAGCGTGCTGGATCATTTCAGGCTTCCGGTTTGCCCGGATGCGATCGGAGCGCATGAGTGGCGTCACATCTCTTCCGCTGCAAGGGTATCGATCAACTGATCTCGGATTCGGAAAATGCGGAAGTCCGATTAAAAAAGTCCCTTGGGTGGCTGAGCCTAACGTCGCTCGGCATCGGCGCGGTCATCGGCTCCGGCATCTTTACCATCATTGGCACGGCGATCGCCGGACAAAAATTTCAAGCCTCTTCCATCCTGAACGCACCGCTCCTCGAGTATCTGATTCATCATTCGGCTTCGTTTGGACGCCCCGGCGCCGGCCCGGCGATTGCCCTCTCCTTTATCCTGGTTGCCATCGCTTGCGGATTCGCGTCGGTGTGCTATGCCGAACTCGCCGCGATGATTCCGATTGCGGGCAGCGCGTATACCTACACCTACGCCACAATGGGAGAACTCGTCGCTTGGATCATCGGTTGGGACTTGATCCTGGAATACGCCGTCAGCAATATGGCCGTAAGCGTCGGGTTTTCGCAGCACCTGGTCAACCTGTTAGATTGGTTCGGCGTCCATCCGAATCCTCGCTGGATTTCGCCAGCCTATCTCCCCAGCGGACTTTCCGACCTCGAAGGCAACATGCTTTACGGTCCCGGTTGGCATTTCGGCTTCAACTGGCCCGCGTTCATCATCGTGATGCTTCTGACGGTCATTCTGGTTCGTGGAATCCGCGAGTCGGCGGGGACCAATAACGTGATGGTGCTGTTGAAAATCATCGCCATCCTGGTGTTCATTTCCTTCGCCTCGCGCTTCATTCACCCCTCCAATTGGCACCCCTTCGCTCCCAACGGTTGGCCGGGCATCCTGACGGGCGGTTCGATCGTCTTTTTCACCTACATCGGTTTCGATTCTGTTTCGACCGCTGCCGAGGAATGCAAACGTCCGCAGCGTGATTTGCCCATCGGCATCATCGCAACTCTTGTTGTCTGTACCCTGCTGTATATCTCAGTCGTCGTCGTGCTCACCGGACTTGTCCGCTGGGACACGCTCGTCGATGATGCCGCGCCCGTGGTCAATACACTCAAGAGGCTCCACATATCCAGTGTGCGGCTGGTGGTTCTGATTGGCGCGCTCATGGGGATGATCTCTTCCCTGCTGGTCTTCCAGATCGGCCAGGCGCGTGTTTGGTTCGCTATGTCTCGCGACGGTCTTTTCCCCCGGATTTTTGGACGTGTCCATCCGCGCTTTCAAACGCCGGATTTCTCCACCTGGATGGCCGGCTTCGTCGTAGGCATTCCCGCGGGTCTCCTCGACATCGGAACCTTCGCCGATCTCTCGAACATTGGAACGTTGTTTGCTTTCGCTCTGGTGGCCGGAGGCGTGCTGATTCTCCGCTACCGCGAACCCGATCGCCATCGAGCGTTTCGCGCGCCCGGAGGGCCTATTGCTCCGGTTCTGACGATTCTTACTTGTTTCCTTCTGATGGCCGGCCTCCCCATCATGAATTGGATCCGCTTTTTCGTGTGGATGGCCATTGGTCTCGTGATTTATTACAACTACGGGCGCAAGCGCAGCACGTTGCGCGCCGCCAACCACGCATAGAGGAATCTCGTGATGGGGAGAAGGTTCATAACACGGGCGGGGCGACGGACCGGAGCCATCGTTTTCTTTACTGTGCTCTGCCTCCTGTTCCCCGATCATTCCTTCGCCTGGGGAAGGAACGGTCAGAGGCTGGTCGTCAACAAAGCCATAGACACGCTCGAAGCTCTTCCGCCGGAGTTTCGTGGGTTCTTCGAATCCAGCCGTGCGTTGCTGGCGCAACACGTCACCGACCCGCTCGATGCCATCGCCAAGTCTCCTACGGAGCGCCGCAATCATTTCATCCTTCTAGACAAGTACGGGCGATTCCCATTCGAAGCCCTGCCACGCAGCTATAAAGCCGCAGTAACCAAATTCGGTAAACCGAAACTGGATGCCAATGGTCTTCTTCCCTGGCAGATTGGCGTGTACAGCGAAAAATTGACCGAAGCGATGAAGGCCGGAAAATGGGACGAAGCGAGATTGGACGCCGCCATCCTCGCAAATTACGTAGCCGAAGCGCACGATCCCTTCAACACCACCGATAATTTCGACGGACGCCTGAGCGCCCAGCCGGAAGTCAACGAGCGTTTCGGGACCGCGCTGATTGACCGTTATTCTTCTTTCTTTCCCATGCGCCCGAACGATGCTGTCTTCGTCAGCGACCCTACCGATCGCGCGTTCGAAGCTTGCCTCAGCTCGCATAGCTGGCTGGAAACCATTCTTCTCGCCGACCGCAACGCGCGTCGAGGGGAGAGCTCCTTCAACGACGAATATTACGACCGCTTTTACAATCAAGCCGCGGCAATTTTGATTCGCCAGCTTTCCGATGCGGCCACGGATGTCGGCTCTTTCTGGTTTACGGCATGGAAAAACGCCGGCAGCCCGCAGTTGCCACATTGATTTTCGCGGATGACCCCGTCCTTGCTCTCCGACCGTATTGCTACCCTTCCAAAAGCCGAACTGCACCTGCATCTTGAAGGCTCCATCCAGCCCGTAACGGTCTGCGCGCTGACGGCTCGTCACGCCACCGTCACAACCGAGGAGGAAGTAAGGCGACGTTACGCCTATCGCGATTTCCCGGAATTCATCGAAGCCTTCAAATGGGTCACCTCGTTTCTGCGCGAGCCTCGGGACTACGCGCTCATCGCCACCGATCTTGGTGAACATTTGCTCACGCAACACGTGGTCTATACAGAAGTCACTCTCTCCATCGGCGTCATGCTCCTCAGAAAACAGCAGCCGGAAGCAAATTTCGAAGCCCTCCTTCGCGCCACTGAATCGTTCGAAAACCGTGGGCTTCGGTTTCGCTGGGTGTTCGATGCCGCGCGCCAATTCGGTGCGGACGCCGCCATGGAGGTGGTTGAATCCGCAAAGCGCTGCAATTCGGAAGCGATCGTGGCTTTTGGGATCGGCGGCTACGAGCTCAACATTCCCACCAAGGAATTTCGTCGCGTTTACGACCGCGCTGCGCAATTTGGCCTGCACCGGCTAATACATGCAGGCGAAGTCGGCGGCCCGGAAAAAATCCGCGAAGCCATCGAATTGCTCGGTGTGGAGCGCATCGGCCATGGAATTACCGCAATCAACGATCCAGAACTGATGGATTTGCTAGCGGAGCGAAAGATCCCGCTTGAGATTTGCCCGGCAAGCAACGTGAAAACCGGCGCTCTGGCCCGTCAACTCCACCGGGAGAATGCAACGATTGAGGATCATCCACTCCCCAAATTCCTCCGCCACGGAATACCCGTAGTGCTCTCCACGGATGATCCAGCCATGTTTCACACCACGCTCAACGAAGAGTACGCCAACGCCGCGCGCATGGGGCTACAGGAAGAAGAGCTGGCCCGCATCGTCGAGATGGGCTTCGAGCACGCTTTTTCGTCGGCCGGTGAAAGGCGCGGAGCATGAAGCGGTCTGCGCCAATGTTATACTGACGCCATGAAAGCACACGTCTGGGTAATGCCAAAACGCACAGTCCTCGATCCCCAGGGGCAAACGATTCAGCACGCCCTCGCGGGACTCGGCTACTCCGCCGTGCGCGATGTCCGCCAGGGAAAGTTTTTCGTTCTGAATCTCGATGGCTGGAGCCGTGACGAGGCCCAGAAACAACTCGAGCATATTTCGAAAGAAGTGCTCACCAACGCGGTCATCGAAGAATACCGTTTTGAGATCGTGGAATGAGCTGCCGCCTGCTCTGCCGGCGGCAATCTCGAGTCCAATGAGCTTTGCTACGCTGCTGGAGACTTTCTGAGGAGACGCCGCGTATGTGCGGAATAGTCGGCTATATCGGGCCCAAGAAAGTTGTGCCGGTCATCATCGAGGGCCTGCGGAAACTTGAGTACCGCGGCTATGATTCTGCCGGCATCGCCGTTGTGCCGCAGTCCGGGAAGCTGGAAATCCGCCGCGCTCCGGGAAAACTTCGCAATCTCGAAGATGCTATCGCCAAGTCTCCGCTCGAAGGCACGTACGGAATCGGCCATACACGCTGGGCCACGCACGGCCGCCCCACCGAAGAGAACGCCCATCCGCATCGCGATTGCACCGGGCAAATCGTCGTCGTGCACAACGGAATTATAGAAAACTACCTCGAGCTGAAGGAAAAGCTGCAAAAAGAAGGCCACAAATTTGCCACCGAAACCGACACCGAGATTGTGGCGCACCTGGTGGAGAAAAATTCGCAAGGCGGTGTTCCCCTTGAAGAAGCGGTACGCCGGTCACTGAAAGAATTGCGCGGCATCTACGCGCTGGTTTTTCTCTCTGCAAACGATCCTCAGAAGATTGTTGCAGCGCGCCTGGGCCCGCCCTCCGTGATTGGTCTAGGCGAAGGAGAATATTTCGTCGCTAGTGACATCCCGGCCCTTCTCCAGCACACGCGCGAAATGTTTTTCCTGGCGGATGGCGACATTGCCGTTCTCACCGCGAAAGGTGTGCGGGTAATGGATCACGACGGCCGCCCCGTCGAGCGCCCCGCACAGCACGTCGCCTGGGACCCCATCATGGCGGAAAAGGGTGGCTACAAGCACTTCATGCAGAAGGAGATTTTTGAGCAGCCGCGCGCCGTTCGCGATACGCTGCTCGGCCGCATCTCACAGGACACTGGAAAAGTCTTTCTGGATGAGATGGCCATTACGGAAAAGCAATTCCGTGAATTTCAACACGTGCGCATCGTCGCCTGCGGCACGAGCTGGCACGCCGGGCTGGCCGCAAAATTCATGATTGAGCGCCTTGCGCGTCTTCAAGTCGAAGTCGATTACGGGAGCGAATTCCGTTATCGCGATCCCATTGTGGATTCAAAAACGCTGACCGTGTGCATCAGCCAGTCCGGCGAAACCGCGGACACTCTTGCAGCGCAGCGCGAAGCAAAACAGAAAGGTTCGCCTTCGCTGGCCATCTGCAATGTGATCGGCTCGATGATCACGCGCGAAGCCAACGGCACAATTCCCACGCACGCTGGGCCGGAAATAGGCGTGGCCTCCACCAAGGCTTTCACGTCACAATTAACTGCTCTGCTTCTGCTCGCTTCCTATCTCGGCCAGGTTCGCGGCAAGCTCAGCGAAGAAGCCGCCAGAACCTTGATGCAGGAATTCACCCGCATCCCTCACAAGATCGAAACCGTTCTGCAAGCGGATGAATCGGGCTTCTACGAAAATCTGGCGCGGCAGTTCTTTCGCTACACCGATTTTCTCTATCTGGGCAGGGGCATCCACTATCCTATCGCGCTTGAAGGGGCGCTGAAGCTCAAGGAAATTTCCTACATTCATGCGGAAGGTTATCCGGCGGGCGAAATGAAGCACGGTCCCAACGCATTAATCGACGAAAATCTCCCCGTCGTCGTTTTGGCGACACGCGACGATTCCGACCCCGAAGCCATGACCCGCTATGAGAAAAGCGTTTCGAACATTAAGGAAGTCAAGGCCCGCGACGGCATCGTCATTTCCATCGCGACCGCGGGAGATCATCTCGCCCGCGAAGCCTCCGACCACATTATCGAACTTCCACCCGCGCCGGAGCTGCTGGTGCCCCTGCTGGAAATCATTCCTCTCCAATTGCTGGCCTATCATATTGCCGTGCGCCGCGGTTGCGATGTCGACCAGCCGCGCAACCTGGCCAAGTCCGTTACCGTGGAGTAGTCCGGCCTGTTTCCGCTAAAATAGAAACATGCGTCGCTACTTTCGATGTCTTGCCACTCTTATTCTTTCTGGGCTGTCCGTATTCCCTGCATTGGCGCAGTCTCCTGAGCCTGTCAGTGCCCCACTGCGTGAAGTTCACGTCGACGGCGAAAAACATCTTACCGAAGCTCAGATCATCGCCATAACCGGCCTAGTTCCTGGTTCTCAGATCGGCCGTGATGATTTGCAGACCGCTGCCGACAAACTCGTCCAAAGCGGGCTCTTCGCCAGAGTGAGTTACAACTTTCAAACCAAGCTCGCCAGCGTCCTCGTGACTTATCACGTCGAGGAATCGCCTCGCATCCCCGTCTACTTTGACAATATTCCGTGGTTCACGGATTCGGCTCTCGGCAATGCCATCCGCAGCAAGCTTCCTTTCTTCGATGGAACGCTCCCGGAAGCCGGCGCCGCGGTGGACCAAGCCGTTGAAGCCGTAAAGGAATTGCTCACCTCGCGCGGAGTGCAAGGGTCGCTTGAACACACGGTCATCGCGAATCCGAATGGTGAAGGCGACGTCCAGGAATTTCATGTCGAAGGCGGCGCACTCCAAATCGCAAAGCTGGAATTCAGCGATCCGACGCTTCTGAACTCCAAAGCCGTCCAGCAGCATCTATCCGAAGTAATTAGAAAGCCTTATTCGCGATTGACCATCGATCTTTTCCTTTCAGAAGCGATACGGCCCATTTATTTGCAGCAGGGGTACTTGCGCGTGAAGCTCGGGCCCCCGGAAGTGCAGCTAACCGGCGATCCTAGTCAGAAACTGCCATCGCAGATTCCGATTTATGTCCCCGTGGCGCCCGGCGATGTCTATCGCTGGAAGGAAGTCCATTGGTCTGGGAACACTCTTGTGTCGGAGTTCACGCTGAGCGCTCTCCTCGGACTCAAGCCAGGGGATATCGCGGATGGTATGCGGATCGAAGGCGGCTGGGATCGCGCTCGCGAAGAATATGCCCATCGCGGCTACCTCGAGGCCAAGCTTGATCAAGTTCCGGCGTACGACGATCAGGCGCACACCGTTTCCTATTCCGTGAATATTCAAGAGGGGCCGCAATATCGCTTCGGCAAAATGATTCTTACTGGGATTTCTCCCGCTGCCGAGCGAAAGCTCCATGCTGCATGGCCAATCGCTGCCGGTGAACTTTTCGACAAAGCGAAGTTTGAAGAACTACTAACCAAGCTGCAATCTCACCAGGAACTGGTCTTCGGGGAATTGCCGGTGCACTATGATAACGTCGGCCATTGGCTGCAAACGGATGCGGCCAAGGGCACGGTGGACGTGCTTCTGGATTTCAAGTGACTTCTGCCGCGCAATCTGCATTGGCGGCGGCACTCTGCGATATACTCTGGCTGAGATGAAAGAGCTCATTCATATTCGCAACACCGGCGGCAATTCAGTGCCTGCCGAAGAAAAAGAAAATCTTCTGCTCGCCCGCCTTGCCGAAAGTCCTTCGCTCATTGTCGCGCTTTCGGGTGGCGCCGATTCCGCCTATTTGGCCTGGGCTGCGCACGCAGCGTTGGCTGCCCGCGCTCTCGCCGTTACTGCGCTCTCGCCGAGTTACTCCGCTCACGATCGCGCCATCGTGGAAGAATTTGTAGGCAAGCTCGGATTGCGCCACGAATTTATCGAAACCCACGAAATGGACAATCCCGCTTACCGCGCCAACGCTGCCGACCGCTGCTATTTCTGCAAGGACGAATTGTTCTCGGCGCTCGATGAGTTGGCGAAGGCGCGCGGTTTTGCCGCTGTCGCTTACGGTGTGAACGCCGATGATACGCTCGATTTTCGCCCCGGCCATCGCGCCGCCACGGAGCACCAGGTCCTGGCCCCGCTTCTCGACGTCGATCTGAGCAAATCCGAGATTCGCTTACTCTCGCGCCGCGCCGGTTTGCCAACGTGGGACCGCCCCGCTTCGGCTTGTCTCGCTTCGCGTTTGCCGTACGGCACGGAAGTGACACCGGAGCGTCTCAACCTCGTCGAGCGCGGCGAAGCAGCCCTGCGCGATCTTGGATTCCTCCAATTCCGCGTGCGCCTCCACGACAAGCTGGCACGCGTGGAAATTTCTCCTGACGAAATGCCTCGCGCCCTCGCGCCCGAAATGGCCGCCGCCATTGCCAGCCGCCTGAAAGCCGCGGGATTCACTTACGTTGCCCTGGACCTCGAAGGATACCGCCAGGGCTCTCTCAACGAGACCCTTTCTCCCGTTCGCCCGCGTGCTGCCAGGGCTGCACGAGGAACATAATTCTCTGCTCTTTCGTAGCTATAAGTAGGACGGCCCAGAATAATCCCCTGCGCCGTTACGGAGGATGAATGGCGCGTCATCGCGGTCTTCGATCATTGCTCGTGTTCCTTGCGGGCATCGTTGGTCTGGTCAGCTGCAATGCGGGGCCGTCGGTTAGCGGCACTTTCGATCGCAACTATAACGTGACCGGTCCGATTCGCCTTGAAATCACGAATTCCTCCGGCGACGTGGACATTACCGGCAGCTCCGACGGAAAAGTACACGTGCGTGGCGATGTCCGCGCCTCGGGATTCGGCTTTGACAACCCACAGAAGCGTTTGGACGAGACTGTCGCGAATCCTCCCATCGAACAAACGGGAGACACTATTCGCATCGGCAAGGAAATGTCCCGTATGCGCAACGTCAGCATCGCGTATTCGATTCAGGTGCCGCGCGACACAGAAGTAAGCGCCACCGTCGCCTCCGGTGCGCAGACTATTCGCGGCGTGCGCGGTCCGGTAAAAGTTCAGGCCGCTTCGGGGTCCATCCGCGTCGAAAAAATCGAGCGCTACACGCAGCTCGCCACGGCCAGCGGTTCCATTTCCGCAACGGATGTTGGCAATGATCTCCGCGTATCGTCCGCGTCCGGAAGTGTGACGGTCTCGAAAGTCCGCGGCGATGTCGACGTTAGCGCCATCTCGGGCGTCCTTCGCATTTCCAGTCCTGGAGGGCGCGTCGAAGCAGGTACTGCAAGCGGTGATGTCGACATTCAGGGCGCAGCGCACGATGTGAAGGCGCACGCGGCCTCCGGGCGCGTTTTCGTCCAGGGCAATCCGGGCGCCGACAATTATTGGGAATTGAAAACGGCCTCTGGCGTTGTGCAACTCGCCATCCCGGCCTCGGCGAATCTCCATATTTCAGCAGAAGCGGTCTCCGGGGAGATTCGTTCCGACATTCCAATCGTGGTGGAGGAACAGGGAAAGCATTCCCTCCGTGCACACATGGGCAGCGGTGGCGGTCGCGTGGACATCCATACCGTCTCGGGCGAAATTCGCATCACTGGCACAAAATAGTCTTGTACACGTGCCAAGTCCCTGCTCTAGAAGAAAAATAGCCAAGACCTAGCGACAATTCCTCGCAATAGTCTTAGAATCCCGCTGGTATGGCCTCTCAGCCCGTCTATGCTGCGTGTGTAATCTCGATATTTTTCCTTTCCGCTCCGGGCGCACCAATTTGCGGCCACGCCCCGGCGCAAAATGAAAAGAGGCCATCCTCGAAGGCAGCCGCGTCCAGGCAAGACACTTCCTCTAAGCAGCCATCACCTGAAGAACAATTGCAGCAAGCCTTCAACAACTCGGGAAACGATCGCGTGGCGCTGGTGCGGAATCTGGAGGTGTTTCTGAAGGAGAATCCGGATTCGCGGCAGCGGCCCCAGGTTTACCGGGCGCTCGTGGAAGCCTGCCTGAAATTGCGCGACAACGCTCGCGCCGCCGCTTACGCGGAGCGCATCGTCGCGCTTAGTCCTGACGATATCTCCATGACCATTCTGACCATTCAGTTGCTCGAACGGACCGGTGACGAAGCCGCTCTCCGCCGGGCCACAAACTACGCCACGCGCGTTTTGGAATTTGTCGAGCGTGGCTCTCCCGGAGAAAAATCACCGAAGATTTCACCGGAAGATTGGGCTATTGAAAAGAAACGCGATCGCACGTCCGTGCTTACCATGCGCGGAAGGCTAGAACTGAAATTGAAGGACACGGCTACGGCTCAGAAAGACTTCCAGGCTAGTTATGAGATTCTCCCGAGTTCGGCCGCCGCCGAAAAGCTCGGTGAAATTGCCGAGATGAAAAAAGATTTGAAAGGCGCGATTGAGCAGTATGCTCGCGCCTTCGCTCTGGCCGATGCAACGAATGAAACTGCGGGCCGCCGCGAAATTCGGCAGAAGCTCGGCAACGTATGGCGATTAACTCACGGCTCTAATGCCGGGTTAGGCGAGCATCTGCTCCTCACTTACGATGAAGTCGCGCAGGCTTCCCTCTCGCGAAAGCCGAAGAAAAATGCCGACGCCCGTGAACCTAGCGATTTTATGCTTCGCAAGGCTCCCGAAGGTACGGCCTTCCCGTTGAAAGATGCGAGAGGAAAAATCCTCGTCCTTAATTTCTGGGCCACTTGGTGCGGCCCTTGCCACGCACTGGAGCCTTTTTTTGCTCGCGTCGCCGCGGACTTCCAGGCGAATGCAGATGTTCTTTTTCTGGCCGCCAACTGCGACGAAGATGAAACTCTGGTGAAGAGCTATCTGGAAGAGGACAAGCCGCGCACCGCAGTTGTATTTGCCGACGGCCTTGACCGGTTTCTCGCCGTGAACTCTTTCCCGACTGTGATGGTGATCGATCGCGACGGGAAAATTGCCTATCGTTCCGATGGTTTCGAACCCGACACCTTTGAGGCCAATCTGGCTGCAGCCGTCCGGCGCGCCCTGGCTCCGCAGAGCGCCTCATCGCCCGCCGGAAATTCCGAACCCTAATCGCGCGGAGCCCTAAGCACTCTTCGAAGATTCGTGGGAATATTTCTCAGCCACTTCCCGAGCGGACAGGATCGTATTGACGTGGATTCTAACGGTGTCCTCGACTCTGCGCGCGTAGCCGCCAGCCAGCGTCGTCGCCACCGGAATCTTGCGGCGGCGTGCATCCACAAAAACCTGGCGGTCGCGCTGCTTCAATCCTTCCTTCGTCAGTGACAGCCCGCCAAGTTGGTCCTCGCAGTAGGGATCGGCGCCGCCAACATAAAAAAGAATCTCCGGCTGAAATTCGTCAAGCGCCTTTTGTACTGCGGGAATCAGCGCGCCCAGATATTCATCGTCATCGGCGCGGTCGGCCATGTTCAGATCGATGCTTGACGGTGGCTTGTGCGCCGGATAGTTATTCTCCTGATGAATCGAAATCGTAAAGACTGTGGGGTCATTGCGGAAAATCGCGGCCGTGCCGTTGCCGTGGTGCACGTCGGTGTCAACAACCATCACCTTTTTTACTGCGCCGTCCGCTTGCAGTTTTCGAATCGCCACAGCTACATCGTGAATGGCGCAGAAACCCTCGCCGTGGCCAGGATAGGCGTGATGAAACCCGCCGCTCAGGTTCGATCCGAATCCCTCGCGCAGCGCGGCTTGCCCGGCGAGAATGGTCCCGCCTGCGGCCAGCCACACTGCTTCGACGAGTTCTGGCGAATAGGGCACTTCCAGCTGCATCACCTCGCTGGCAGTGAGTGTGCCGGTTTTCAGTTTGCGCACCCAGTCGGAAGTGTGCACGCGCAGAATGTCTTCGTCGGCCGCAGGATCTGGGCGCACAAAATCTTCCTGCTTGGCGAGTCCCTCGCGGAGAAGCATTTCATAGATGAGGCGGAATTTCTGGGATGGGAAAACGTGCGGGCCAAGATTCAGATCGTAGCGCTCGTGGTAAACCAGTTTGAAGGGCAGCATGACGCTTGGCGCGACTAGTTCTCGCGTTTGAGGATAAAATCCGGCAACGTCGCGAGCGCGCGCGAGTATTCGGAATCGTGGCGGCCGTTAAGGCAGGCCTTGGCGCGGCGGGCATAATCTTGCGCGAGCGCGCGGGCGCGGTCGAGTGCGCCGGATTCGTGAACGAGCGAAACGATCGTCTCGGGGCGCACGGAATCAAATTCTTTTTCTTGGAGCACGCGGGCGACCAGTTCACGCGCGTCGCGATGGCCATTTTCCATCGCGTAGATCAGCGGCAGCGTTACTTTGCCTTCTTTCAAGTCGCTAAGAACGGGTTTGCCAAGCTGTTCCGCGGACGCCGTGAAATCCAGCAAATCGTCGACGAGTTGAAACGCCAGTCCGGCGTAGCGCCCGTAATCGGCGAGCGCTTGCTCTTCTTCGCCCTCAAGACCGCCGAGCACGGCGCCAAGCCGCGCACAGCCGCTGAAAAGGCACGCGGTCTTGTACGTCGCCAGCCGCAGAGCGTCTTCTTCGGTTACATCGATGCGTCCGATTTTAGCGAGTTGAATCAGTTCGCCTTCGACCATTTTCTGGGTCAAGTCGATCAGAATGTCGAGGATGCGAAAATTGCGCTCCTCCAGAGCCATCTGAAACGACTGCATGTACAACCAGTCTCCGGTAAGCACGCTGCGATGATTGCCCCATTTTGAATTGGCGGAAGGGCGGCCGCGGCGAGTGTCTGCGCTGTCGATGACATCATCGTGAATCAACGTCGCGCTGTGCAGAAGTTCAACAACTGCGGCGAGACGGATCGCGCTGTGATCTTTGCGGCCCGCGTAGCTTGCGGAAAGAAGCAAGAGAGCGGGACGCATGCGCTTCCCGCCTCCGCCCAGCAAATACGCAGTGATTTCGGAAACCGGCGGAAAAGCGGCTTCGCTTTGCCGCGCAAGCTCTTCTTCGACCAAGAGGAGGTCGTCGCGAACGAGATCAAAAATCTCTTTAGCCGTGAGCAGCGCGATGGCAAATCTCCCGATCTAACCTTTGTCTTTGAGACCTGGGGCCGTCAGAGTTGCTGGCCGGGCAAGGCCGAAGAAGCGCCGAAAATTCTCAGAAGTGGCGGCGGCAACTTCGTCCGGCGACAAGTTTCTCACACTCGCGAGCGTGCGCGCTACTTCCGCAACGTAGGCAGGCTCGTTACGCTTGCCGCGCCAGGGCTGCGGCGCAAGATACGGAGAGCCGTTTCAATCAGAATCTTCTCGACCGGCAAAGCTTTCGCAATGTCGCGAAGGTTCTCCGTTTTCGGATAAGTTGAATTCCCCGCAAACGAAACCAGGAATCCCATTTCGATTCCGCGACGAGCATCTTCCAGGGTGCTGGTGAAGCAGTGCAAAATTCCGCCGAGCCCGGTGGGGCGCCAGTGCACTTCGATCATGTTCAAGCAGTCGGACCACGCATCGCGGCAGTGAATGACAATAGGCAGCTTTGCTTGTTGCGCGAGGGCCATCTGGTCGCGAAAAACCCGTTGCTGCACTTCGCGCGGAGAGTGATCGTAAAAGTAGTCGAGGCCGATTTCGCCCCAGGCGACGACTTTGGGATGTTTCGCCAGCCGGGCCAATTCATCTAAATGCTGCTGTGTGACTTCCTTCGCTTCGTGCGGATGAATCCCCACGGTGGCATAAATCCAATCGTGCTGCTCGGCGAAAGGCAACGCGGCATCGAGCTTTTCGGGGCCCGGGCCGGTGCCGATCGCAAGCAGAGTGGTCACGCCGGCGGCGCGGGCGCGGTCAAGCATGGCTTCGCGGTCTTCGGCGAATTGCGGGAAGTCAATGTGCGCGTGGGAGTCGATCAGTTCCATTGGCATCTAATACTTCATCCAGAAAACAGTCTGGACAAATAACTCCGTTTTTTAGGGCGTTGCCCAAGTTCTGCCTGGACGCGAAGCCAAATACTCATCGGCGTCGTTTCTGCAAAGACCTCAGAAAGCCCAAGACTCATTGCATACGCTTTGAAAGCATCTTGAATGGGAAAGGCTGACGGACATGAAGCCACGCTCTCAAGCTTGCTTTTGAACGTACCCACTGACACTGCGACAGAAACTCCGTCACCATTTGCATCCCAGAAAACATACTCACCGTTTTCGATGTCGATTCCTTCTAGACGCGACAGAATCCGACTTTCACTTTCGATCAGCCGCATAGACTTATCGTCCTTTTCGAAGGCAAAGAGTGGAAACGTAACGCTCACTTCAATCTTGCGCCGATTTCGACGTCTTCGTCGGGGAAGCCGGCGAGGACCGGGCGGCCCTCGGGGCCAACAGAGGCGGCTACTATCATGCCGTTGGATTCCACGCCACGAAGCTTGCGCGGCGCGAGATTGACCACCACAGCGACTTTGCGGCCGATCAATTTTTCGGGTTCGTAATACTGCGCGATGCCAGCGCAGATTTGGCGAATTTCAGTGCCAATATCCACGGTAAGCTTCAGGAGTTTGTCCGCGCCAACGATGCGTTCGGCGGTTTTGATCTGACCAACGCGCATTTCGACTTTGGCAAAGTCCTCGATGCCGATTTTTTCATTTGCGGCCGGCGCAGCGGCGGCAGCAGCGCCGCCAGCGGTGGGCGTGCTTGCGTGCGCTGCCGGAGTGGCGGGCGAAGGCTGCTTTTGTGGTTCGTTTTCCATGGATTCCATCCTCTCGATTGCTTCTGCTTTTTCGATACGCGGGAAGAGCGCTTGCGATTTGCCGAGTGGCGTACCGGGCGCGAGCTGTCCCCACCTCAAACCATCCAGGGCGACAGAGGCAGCCTGACCACCCTGGCCAAGCAGCGACCAGACTTTTGCCGTGCTGTCCGGCAAGATAGGATGCGCCAACGCCGTCACGACTCGAAGAACTTCCGCGGTGACCCAGAGAATTGTAGAACGGCGCTGTTGATCGGCTTCACTTTCCCCAAGCGACCACGGATGTTCGGCGGTAAGATACTTGTCCGTCGCGGCGATGAGAGACCAAATTTCCTCTAGCGCGCGAGAGAACGACAGATTGTCGTACATCTCCAGAACTTCGCCGATGGCCGCCTGAACCTGCCCGGCCAAAGCATTGTCTTGCGGTTGAAGCGCGGCAGGCTTAGGGATTTTGCCGCTGCTGTTTTTCTCAATCATTGCCGCGGTGCGGCTGGCGAGGTTGCCGAGGCCGTTGGCCAGATCGCTGTTATAGCGCGTCACAAGCGCGTCATAGCTGAAATTCCCGTCCTGGCCGAAGACCGTTTCGCGCAGGAGATAGTAGCGAAGCGCGTCCATGCCAAGCACACCTACAATCGGGCGCGGCGTCACCACATTTCCTTTGGACTTGCTCATCTTAGCCGCGTCCATCAGAAACCAGCCATGTGCCCAGACTTGCTTGGGGATCGGGAGACCGGCGGCCATCAGGAATGCCGGCCAATAGACGGTGTGGAACCGGATGATGTCTTTTCCAACGATGTGGACGTCGGCGGGCCAGTATCCCTGTTTTTCATAATTGGGGCCACCCACGGCGCTCAGATACGCGGTGAGCGCGTCGAACCAAACGTAAAAAACGTGCGGCTCTTCGCCGGGAACGGGAATGCCCCAGCGAACCGACGTGCGGGTAATGCTCAGATCGCGCAGGCCGCCCTCGACAAAGCTCAGTATTTCGTTGCGGCGCGATTCCGGCTGGATGAATTCCGGATGCTTGGCGTACCAATTGAGAAGCGGCTTCTGAAACGCAGAGAGTTTGAAGAAATAGTTGGCTTCGGTGACGGTTTCGGTGGGCCGCCCGCAATCGGGACAATTCTCGCCAGGCTTTACGTCGACATAAGCATTGTCATAGATGCAGTACTGCCCGGTGTAATGGCCGGGGTAGACGAAGCCGTTTTCGCGGCACAACTTGAAAAGCCATTGGACGGTATGCGCGTGCTTGAGATCCGTAGTGCGAATGAATTCGTCGCTCGGAATGCCGAGTTCATCCCAGAGCGCTTTCCACTCCGCGGCCATTTTTGCGACGAACTCCGATTCGGGGACGCCGGCTTTTTTCGCGGCACGTTCGACGTTCACGCCGTGTTCATCGGTGCCGGTGGTCATCACCACGTCATAGCCACGCATGCGTTTGTAGCGCCGGATGGTGTCGCACACGATGGTTGAGTAGGTATGGCCGATGTGCGGCAAGCCGTTCGTGTAGTAGATCGGCGTGGTCAAGTAGCATTTTGGTTTCGCGGGCATCGTCTGTTTTCAGTCTTTAGTTATCACTTCGGAAAAAAGAAAATCGAAGAGGGGCACGATACATCGTGCCCCTAAGCCGAGAGAAATCATGAGCCCCCTTGGTAGGCGCGGAGGGCCTCGCTGATCACACGCTGTAGAGGAACATTCTTCTCGACGGCGAGTTTGCGGCAGTCGTCGTATTCGGGTGCTACGTGCAGGATGCGGCCGTTCACGCGGGAAATCTTGATGCGCACGTCGCCGAAGTTTGTGGCCACGCTTATAAACTCACGCGGGAGCGTGCGGCGCTGCGCGCGGTATGTTCGCGCGCCAAAGGTGGTTGTTTCGGCAAAGATGAGCGACATCAACGTGTTAGTGTCCTGCGGCTTGCACAAAACCGTGAGAAGAGTTCCCGGGCGATTCTTTTTCATTTGCACCGGAGTGGTGTAGACGTCGAGAGCGCCGGCAGCCAGAGCCTTTTCTAGGAAGTAGCCGTAGATTTGCGGATTCATGTCGTCGAGATTGGCTTCAATGACGGCGATTTCTTCGTCGAAACCGGCAACGGTTTTTTCGGCCGCTTCGCCGATCATAATGCGGACAACATTGGGCTGGCCTTCAAGATCGGCGGTGCCCGCGCCATAGCCGATAGCGGAAACGCTCATGGGCGGCTGCGGACCGAACGAATCGCAAAGCGTGGCGACGATAGCAGCGCCGGTTGGTGTGACTAGTTCCCTTTGCACACCGTTGGAATACGTTGGCTTTCCCTGCAGGAGGTTTGCAGTCGCTGGCGCCGGGACAGGCAAAACGCCATGGGCCATTTTTGCAGTGCCGCCGCCGACGTTCAAAGCGGAGCAGGCAAATTTCTCAATACCGAGGGCGTGGAAACCGATGCATGCCCCAACAATGTCCACGATGGCGTCCACGGCTCCTACTTCGTGAAAATGAATTTTCTCGATGGGGACATCGTGTACGCGGGCTTCTGCTTCACCGAGCTTGACGAAGATTTCTGCAGCGTGGTGGCGAACGTCAGGCGCTAATTGTGACTTCTGCAAAATCTCGAGAATGGCGCTGAGCGAGCGGTGCTTTGATTGATCCTCGGTCTTGACCTTGACGTACGTGGCGGCCATCCCGTTTTTCCAGACTTTTTCGGCAGAAAGCTCCCATCCGGGGACCTGGAGACCGCGCAAACCTGAGCGGAGTTGTTCGGCATCGCACCCCGCGTCAACCAACGCGCCTAGAGTCATGTCACCGCTAATGCCCGAAAAACAATCAAAATAGGCTAGTTTCATGGAAATCTGCCGCGGGAACTGCCTGCCCCGTTCAAGTCCCGTTGTAGAAGACTTGATAGTATCGGCGGCGGGAGAGAGTGTCAAACGACCCTCCCCCACCCCCACGTGTTTTTCATAAGTGTTCATTCTAAAGTAAGTTGAAGTCATTTGTTTTCACACACTTTTGCAAGTGTTGATTCTAAAAGGACTTATATTGCCCAAAAATTGTGCAAGATTGGAGCAAGTGTCAGCGCGCTCCGCGGGGAAGGAAAATGCTTGCGAAACCCCTGACTGCTTGGACAGAAATAAAAAACGCGGCAGCAACTGCCGCGCGTCCAAAGAACTTTTTAACTTTTTATCTACTAAGTAGTATACCTGAGGAATAACAACGATGCAAGGGAAATTTTGGGTGGCGCGTCAATTATTCGCGTGTTCGTCTCGCCGCGGAAAAGCGATTCTTTGACCGCAGGCTTGCCGGCTCTCTATACTGAGGAACTTTGAAAATGATGGTGGAGATGACCGAGGACACGTGTATCAAACGCTGACGAACCGGCTGAGCGAGGCACTAGCGGGGTACATCCGCGAGAAGTATGGCGTGGAGCTAGCGATTGTTTTGGAGCGGCCGCCGAAGATTGAGATGGGGGAGGCGGCTTCGCCGATGTGTTTTGAATTGGCGAAACGGCTGAAGCGCGCACCGCGGCAGATTGCGCAGGAGATTGCGAATGGTTTGGGCAAGGTCGAGGGGATCGCCAGAGTCGAGGTGGCGGGCGGCGGATATTTGAATGCGTATTTCGACCGGGGAAACTTTTTGGTCGAGGTTCAGAAAGAATCGAGCGGCGGCGCAGCAGATCGGAAGGACGACAGGCAGGAATGCCTGTCCCACAAAATCATTGTGGAGCATACGAGCATCAATCCCAACAAGGCGGCGCATATCGGGCACGTGCGGAACGCAGTGCTCGGTGACACGATGGTGCGGATCCTGCGGCACGCAGGGAACCGGGTGCAGATTCAGAATTACATTGACAATACGGGCGTGCAGGTGGCGGACGTGGTAATCGGATTTCTGCACATGGAACAGCGAAGGCCCATCGGCGTTAAGATGATGGCGCAAGAGCCGAAGTTCGATTATTACTGCTGGGACTTGTATGCGAAGGCGACAAGTTTCTTTGCAGAAGACAAGGCACGCGCGGAGAAGTTGCGAGGGGAAACGCTGAGGGCGATTGAAGAAGGCAAAGGCGAGGATGCCGAAGTGGCGCAGATCGTGGCGGACGCGATCGTCGGGTGCCACCTGCGGACGATGGCGCGGCTGGGGATTGGCTATGAACTGCTGGCGCGAGAGAGCGAAATTCTGCACCTGCATTTTTGGGATGCGGCGTTTGAGATGCTGAAAAAATCGGGCGCGATTCAACTGGCGACGAGCGGGAAGATGGCGGGATGCTGGATTATGCCTTGGGAAGAGGAGGTAAAAGAAGTTCAGGAAGTAAAGGAGGAAAAGGAAAAGACTTCCGAAGATGAGGACAAGAATTCGCAGGACAAGATTATTGTGCGGTCGAATGGGACGGTGACGTACGTCGGAAAGGACATTGCTTATCAGCTCTGGAAATTCGGGTTGCTAGGGAAGGATTTTCATTACAGAAAGTGGCCGAATGCGCCGGAATGGCAAACCGTTTGGGCCACAACGAGCGGGGCAAATGATCCGGCGGCACCGCACTTTGGGGAACCAGCGTCAAGCGTTTACAACGTGATTGACGCGCGGCAGGCATATTTGCAGAAAGTGGTGGCGTCGGGGCTGCGGGCGCTGGGACACGAGAAGGCAGCGGAGAACTCGATTCACTTGTCCTATGAGATTGTTGCGCTGACGCCGCGATGCGCTGCGGAGATGGGTTACGAGCTGACGCCGGACGAGGCGAAGAAGCCGTACGTGGAAGTGAGCGGCCGCAAGGGATTTGGCGTGAAAGCCGACGACCTGGTGGATAAATTGGAGACGGCGACGCTGGCGGAAGTGCAGCAGCGGCATGCGGAGATGGGAGCGGAGGAACAAAAATCGACGGCGCATGCGATTGCCGTGGGGGCGCTGCGATTTTTTCTGCTGAAATTCACGCGCAATGCGGTTATCGCATTCGACTTCAAGGACGCGCTGAGTTTTGAAGGGGAGACGGGACCGTACTGCCAGTATGCGGTGGTGCGGATACGAGGGATTCGTCGGAAGGGCAAGGAGGTAGGCGCGACGAATATGGAAGTAACGAAGGAATCGGCGAACCAACTGCTTGCTGGGGCGGAGGGAAATTCGTTGTGGGAGCTGTTGGTTACGGCCGGTTCACTGGATTATGCCGTGGATGCGGCGATTGCGACGCAAGAGCCAGCGTTCATGGCTAAGTATGCATTCCAACTGGCGCAGGCATTTAACAATTTTTATCACAAGCACCACATCTTGTCGGAAGCGGATATGCAAAAACGAGCGTTCCTGCTGCGGCTGACCGAATTGGTGGAGGCGCAGCTGGTTAAGGCGCTCTCGCTGCTGGGGATCGAAGCGCCAGAAAAAATGTGATGTAGGGTGGCGAAGGTGAATTCCATGGCCCCGCTTCCACCGGATCTTGACGCCGTCATCGAAAGAGCCTGGCAACTTACTCTGCGGACGGACGGTTTTCTAGGCGAAAACGAAGCGAGATTCCTGGGCATGCTGGCGGCGTGCGTGCCGGCGCGCGGAACAATCGTTGAAATCGGCAGCTTCAAGGGCAAATCTACAGTGATGCTGGCGTTCGTCGCCGCACGCTACGGGCTGGGACCTGTGGTGGCAATCGATCCGCACACGTCACCTTGCAACACAGACCCCGGGATTTCCGCAGGCTCGTCCACGTTTGAGGAATTTCTTGCGTCGGTGAAAGCAGCGGGACTAACGGAGCACGTCGAAATTCACCGGGAGTATTCAAGGGAGATTGCCAAAAGATGGAACCGGCCGATTCGTTTGCTGTGGATTGACGGAGACCATACATTTCGCGGAGCAAAAGAAGATTTCGATTTGTTTACACCGCATCTGGTGAAAGACGGCGTCGTGGCGCTGCACGATGCGTTGAACGCCTTCGAAGGGCCCATCCGGGTATTTGTGGAAGAAATTCTGAGGTCCGACCAGTTCGGAGCGGCGGGAGTGGTGCAGTCAACCGCATGGGGGCAGTTGCGGCCGGAGGATGGCAAGGAATTTCGAGAACTGCGGATGCGAATCGAGCGGCGCGCGCAGCGGATGCTGCCGTTTGTGGCGAATGGAAGGCGCGTTCAAGGGCTCAGAAAGATGGCATACAAGCTGGCGCGGTCGCGAGTCCCGCGCGCGCCCATCTCGGCGGAAGAGTGGTCCGCGCTGGTTTCACGAGGTTGCACCGAGTGAATCTGACTGTTGCTGAAACGTCTCTCCTCACCTGAACGAAGCGGTGAACAGATGGCGTCCTGCCATCGCGAAAAAAGCCACTGAAGCCGCGCCCAAGCGCGTAGACTCAAGGTTAAAGCGGTAGAGGCTGCCCATGTCCATTCCCTGGGACGCCGACATTCTGATCTTTGCGTTGACAACTGCAAAAATCGTACTCGGCGGCAAAAAACGGTTGCGTGAATCCAAACGCGCCATAGCTGTGCACGACGAGTTTCAGACGATTCGAGAAGACGCCCTGACGAAGGCGCAAAAAGACTACATCCGGCCATTCGACGAGCAACTTGCCAACCTGAACTACTTTCCAGATTTTACGTATTGTGTGACGAACCACAGGAATTACGGACAGAACTTGATCCGACATTATACCAATCCGATTGATTCGGCTTCGAGCACGCTGATGATCGTGGAGTTGAAAGTAAAGGTTGGCGACGTCGAATCGACAACAACGAGTTCAAGTGTGGCATTCAGAACGCGGTTTACAAATGGAAAGCGGCTTACCACGCGAAACATGTCCAGGAAATCACTAATGGACCGCCCTCCCGAAAGCATCGTTCAAGAGTGCCGCCACACGACGAATTTGGCAGAACTGAAGCGGTGCCATGAAGCCCGCGCCGCGGAACTTGGTCCCGCGCTTTCTCCGTCCTCCGGGCCGGAAGCTATCATGGAAGAGCATCAAAGAGAGCATGAGCGCTTCTGCGAATACCAACTGGAGCGCGGAATCCTGCGGTTGCTTCCTGACGGCGAGGCTTACGAAGTCACGGATAAGACGCGCGCACGAGGGATTTGGAACCATTACAACCCATTTGCGAAGCGGATTTCGCTGAAGGAGCTGCTGCTTGCTGCTTTAGTGGGCAGCTTTCTGCCACTCTTCGGGATTCTGAAACTTGCGCCCCTGGCCACCGAGCGATTCCAAGGCACGGGACTTTCCTTGCTTCCGATCGCATGGCTTGCAATTGCTGTTTGCTACGCGCTGGCGGGATTCATCATTGGCATAATTTCTGACCGAGCGTCGTTCCAATGGATCATGCTCATTTGTTACCTTCCGGCACACCTCATCACCGGATGGAGTTTCGGTGTAGCGCCTTACAGCACGATGGCTTTTCTGATTTCCTTTTATGTGATTCGTATGAAACGCCGCCGCGCGCTGATTTTCCAATCCTGAGTGCCGCGCAGAGCAGACGAAATGCATTCAATCAATAGGACAAGACGAGGTGAACGAGAGTGCGTAGCGCCACGCCAGTGGGGCCTTTGGCGAGCCAGGGCTTGGCGTCATCATTCCACGCAGTGCCAGCAATGTCCAAGTGAATCCAGGGTGTGTCGCCGGTAAATTCCTTGATGAACATGGCTCCAGTGATGGCGCCGCCGCCTTTGCCGCTGCTGATGTTCTGGATATCGGCGACGGTTCCCTTGATGAAATCGCGGTAGTCGTCATCAATGGGCATCTGCCACATTTTTTCACCGGCGGCCTTCGAGCTGGCGAGGAACTTGTCCGTAAAGGCCTGGTCGGAGCCAAAGACGCCGACGTTGACGTTGGCGAGGGCAACGACGATGGCGCCGGTCAGCGTGGCGGCATCGATCAGGTGCGTGGCGCCGAGCTGCTTGGCGTAGTGGATGCCGTCGGCAAGGATGAGGCGGCCCTCCGCGTCCGTGTTGAGGACTTCAATCGTTTTGCCAGACATGGCGGTCTGGATGTCGCCGGGCTTCTGGGCCTTGCCGCCCGGCATGTTTTCCGTGGAAGGAACGACGCAAATTACTTTGACGCTGGGCTTCAACGCGGCGAGCGCACGCATGACGCCGAGCATGGTGGCGCCGCCGGCCATGTCGTACTTCATTTTCTCCATGCCGTCGGCGGGCTTGATGGAGATGCCGCCGGTGTCGAAGGTAACGGCTTTGCCGATCAAGCCGATCACGGGCGCGCCGGGTTTCGGGTGCGCCGGCGTATAGGTGACGACCATCACGCGGGGCGGCTCGACGCTTCCCTGGGCGACGCTCAGAAGCGCGCCCATCTTCAGTTCCGAGATTTTCTTCTCGTCGAGGATTTGGACGGCGAGGCTGGCTTCTTTGGCCATGGCTTCTGCTTTTTCGGCCAGGATGCGAGGGCTAAGTTTGTTAGAAGGCTCGTTGATCAGGTCGCGGGCAAAGTTTTGCGCGTCGGCGATGATGCGGCCTTTGGAGAGAGCCTTTTCTCCGGCAGCGCGTTCCGCATCGGAAAAGCCGGCGACCAGGACGGTGTCGACGTTCTTGCCGTTTTTCTTGTCGGTCTTGTATTTGTCAGTTTCGAAATTGGCAGCGAGCGCGCCTTCGGCAATGGCCTGGGCGGATTCTTCCGTAGCGTGGTTCTCTCGAACAAGCAGAGCGAAGTTCTTAACAGAGCGAGCCTTCAGATACCGAAGGGCGGCGCCAGCGAGTTTGCGGAGTACCGCGCTATTCCATTGTTCGCGCTTCCCTGCTCCGACGAGGAGCAACCGTGCAGCCTTGAGACCGGCAGGGGCGTGGATGAGAGTGAACTCGAGCATCTTGCCGGTCAGCTCGCCGCTCTTGGCGAGTTTACGCAGGAGGCCTGCTGCAGCCTGGTCGAGCTCCGCGATGCGGCCCTGAACGGGGTTCTCTTCAAACACATACGAAACCAAGGCTTCGGTTTCGAGCGCTGCGAAGGGCTGGGTTGCGAGCGTGATCTGCATGGTCCGTTATCGCCTCCGATTGCGATACATAGATTGTTCGACTTCCCTGCGTGCTTCCTTGGTGCGTTCGTCCTGGCGGCGGTCCCAAGACTTCTTCCCTTGCGCCAGGGCGATTTCGACCTTGGCGATGCCGTTACGAAAGTAAATCTTGGTGGGAATGACGGTCAAACCCTTCGATTCCGTGCGGCCGGAAAGCTTGTCGATTTCGCGCTTGTGTAGGAGGAGTTTCCGGGAACCCAATGGCTCATGGTTCCAAGGGCCACCAGGTAAATACTGCGCAATGTGTGCGTTAACAAGCCATGCGCCTCCGGGCTTGAAATCGACGTACGCATCGCGGATGTTGGCCTTCCCCTCGCGGAGAGCCTTGACCTCGGTACCATGAAGAACGAGGCCAGCCTCATGTTTCTCAAGAATATGGTAGTTATAGGAGGCAGCGCGGTTCTGAGCAACGATCTGCTCGCCGGACTTCGCGGGCTTCTCTGATTTTTTGGCGGGTTTAGCCACAACCCGCCATCATAACTGCAGTAGGAAGTCTTGTCATCTTCGACACCCGATACCTTTATTGATGAATGGCAGCCAACCTAAGCATCCTGTTATAGCAACGTGAAAATGTCACCTTAACGGCCCGATGAAAATGTCACCCCCTTGTTAGTCCGCATGATGAAGCTTGCTGTCTCCGTAGTAGATCTCGATGCTTCCTCGAAGGGATTCGCAGAG